>Ga0334887_1001149_pt1 | contig 36264 bp, 47 predicted proteins | sample GraSluR1_MG_10_FD_207217 | JGI IMG/M metagenome (GOLD analysis project Ga0334887, IMG submission 207217) | Sludge microbial communities from methane-producing bioreactor in Wageningen University, Netherlands - Granular Sludge_18_07-R1 | ecosystem: Engineered > Bioreactor > Anaerobic >...
ATTGGCCCTCGTGATGATTCTCGAATCTACAAAATGGCTATCGAAAGATTAAGTGAATTGGATTAATGCTATATTAGGTTCACTTCAGTCGTGCAGAGTGGACAGAAAAATTAATCGCAAAAACTCGGAGGGATCTGCTGTATAGTAGGTCCTTTTTTGTGGGCTGAAAAACAAACAAAGAAAGGAGGGAATGTCGTGCTGAATTGCCCTAAGTGTAAGAAAACAAGTTTAATAATGCAAAGTAATATTTTTAGCTGTTCTAATTGCGGCTTTAAAATCGGTAGAACGATTTTGAAGAAAAATATCACGCCTGATATGATAAACGAATTATACAGCAATGGCCGAACAAGACTTATTCAAGGCTTCGTTTCTAAAAAAGGTAAGCCATTTGAAGCTTCTTTGGTATTAGAGGGGGATAAGGTTGTATTCTCATTTCCAGGTGAAAAGAAAGATTCTCAAACGACAAAAATTAGGATTCATTCCAGTTCTCCCGGGCTTTCTAACATCAAAATAACAGGCAAAGTTCAATATGATACATTAGTTGACTTTGGGTTAGTGTCATCCAGGATGGCAGAATGCTTGGGGGTAATAGCCGCTGCGAAATATCTCAAGCACCATAATGTATCTGGGAATGTCAACATATCTGCTAATAATAGAGAGTTTGTCCAATACGTTCTGCGAGAAACTGTTCCACGAAAGAAAGAAATGCAAAATACGATAATATATTTATGGAATATATTGGAGGAATTTGAATGGGACATCAGTTATTAAAAGGCGCCGTAAAACCCCTTGCTTCAGCTATGGGATATAAGGCGCAAAGGAGGGCTTGATGTTAAAGAGCTATAAATACCGAATATACCCAACCACAAAACAGAAAGTCGCTATAGACAACACAGTTAATCTGTGTCGGTATCTCTATAACTGCGGCCTAGAGCAGAGAATTAGGGCTTACCGCCAACAACGAAGAAATCTAAACTATTACGTTCAGGCTAATGAGTTACGGGGAATCAAGACATTTTCCCCTGACTTCACTCAGGTTCATTCGCAAGTATTACAAGATGTCTTGAAACGTCTGGATAAGTCTTATCAAAATTTCTTTCGTAGAGTTAAGCAAGGCGACAAGCCCGGTTTCCCTAGATTTCAAGGATATAATCGCTATCACTCTTTCACTTATCCGCAACCGGGAGATAACATGGTTCCCACTAATGGCAAGTTATATCTCCCTAAGATCGGCAAAGTAAGAATTAACCTTCATCGGGAACTGCCGGGGAAGATCAAGACTGTCACCATTACCAAAACAAACGGTAAACACTACGCTTGCTTTTCGGTGGAAGTAGATTCTATAGAATTAATTCCCACCAATAAGCAAGTAGGTATTGATGTAGGAGTATCTTCGTTTGTAGCTACTTCTGACGGGTTATTAATCGAAGCACCAAGAACTTATCGCAACACCGAAAAGAAGTTAAAAACTCAACAGCGAGAAGTCTCCCGAAGAAAGAAAGGCTCTAATCGTAGAAAAAAGTCAGTTCAAAGACTTTCTAAAACCCATGAGAAAATAGCTAATCAACGCAAAGATATTGCCCATAAGACCGCCAGATACTTAGTTGATAACTATGATTTGATCGCCCACGAAAATTTGAAAATTAAAAACATGGTTAAAAACCACCATCTAGCCAAAAGTATTCAAGATTCGGGATGGGGACTATTCTTTGATGTACTGGCCTACAAAGCGGAAGAAGCTGGTAGAAAAGTAGTTAAAGTAAATCCCTATAACACATCCCAGATATGTTCCGGCTGCGGTAGTTTGGTCAAGAAATCGTTGTCAGTTAGAACGCACAAATGCGACTGTGGTTTAACTCTTGACCGAGATATAAACGCCGCACGGAATATCTTAGCTACCGCACTCAAACAAGGCTTGGACGGAGCCTTCGGGGATGGTCTTGCGGTAGCAGGCTAAATGAACCGAGAAGCCCCCGGATTTATCCGTGGGGAGTCGTCACCAGCGTCAGCAAAAAACTAAACTCACAGGCGGGACACGGGTCAAGTCTTTTCCACAAAGTTTATTTCCTTGGTTAAGGATTGAAAAGACTATTGCAGGGGATATGATCTATGTCAACCTGCCAAATTGCCCTGCTGCACAAGCACAAATATTAGCATCAATCAGGTTGGCTAAAAAAGACGGAGAGGGCAGCATAGTATTGCCACTTAACGCTAGAGGTGTTTTGGACACGTGGGTAAGTACTGTCAGAGGAAGAAATATAACGTAGGAAAGGTTTGCGAGCTACTCCCACTTCTTCACATAATTGGGGGCAGTTCGCATACTAACAATTGAATGGCACTGAGGCTTGATATATAATTAAAGCATGGAGGTGGGGCAATATGTCAACCCTCGAAAAAGCGATAGTGCTTTTAAAGGGCTTATCCCCGGAGAAACTTGAAATAGTAATTTATCTTATGGAATCCTTAATGGTAAAACAACAAATAGAGTCCATGAATATTGAAGAGGTAACTCCTGAAGACGCGATCATTATTGATGCCGCTCTGGCTGAATTAGAGGGTGGTTTGGGAGTTGATGCGGAAAGTGTCTGGAAAGAAGCCGGAATATAGACAAATTGTCTTTGCTCCAACGGCAAAAAAACAATTCCTTAACCTTGATAAATCGATACAAATAAGAATTAAAGCCGGCATTCAGAGATTGGCTATAGTTCCGCCCCAGGGCGATATATCAAAGCTAAAAAACCGGAACGGCCAATATAGGTTAAGAATCGGGGATTGGCGCATAATCTTTAGATTAAAAGACGTAATAGAAATCGTAGCCATTCTGCCACGAGGACAAGCATATAAATAAAGAAGCAACCCTCTATTATACATAGAGGGTTTTTATATTTTCTGAGTAAGTTAAAGCTATCAAGCACAAAGCCCGATAGTCTTTTGTGTAAATGTCATTTAACGAAGTCATGCAAGAAGTCCCCCATCTTCAACGCTGTAGCGTAAGTGGGGGTAGTTCACTGGGGGAATTGGTAAGTCAACCACCCACGGCATTAGCCGGGTGACGAAGCCAGAAGCCTTCGACTTTAGTCGTGGGTGGTTCACTCCTCGTAGGTGGGAAGGGATAATCCGTAGAGTAGTGTTAAGACAAATAAAGGAGGGGATATAAATACAAATATTGGAAAATATTAAGAGGAAAGGAGTTGTCAATTTGGCAAAGTACAAAGTCTATAAGAATCCGCATAACGGACATACCGAGAGAGTAAAGGACGGTTTCAACTGGGTAGTTTTCTTTTTTGGACCATTGTGGTATCTGTTCAATGGATTGGTGGCGCAGGGAATAGGCTGGTTAGTGATTGCCCTAATTATAGGAGTCCCTACTTTGGGTTTAGGTTCTATAGTGGTTTGGATTATTGCAGGGTGCAAAGCCAATACCGAAAAAGAGAAACGATATTTAGAGAATGGCTGGCAGTATGTGGGCTATGAGGGGGAAGAAAATATTTCGCTAATGTAAGGAAAAAACCACCGATCAATTTGGGTGGCCTTCAATATACTTTTGCAGAACCGTGACAATATAGTTGCTTACACTACGATTTTCTTCCTGAGCTCGTTTCTCTAGTAACAATTTTAAATCTTTAGGCATGGTTACATAAAACCGAACCTTGTCTTTACCAACAGCCATTAGATCACCTCCGTAAATTTATTATAGCAAAGTGTCACACTGTATTGCAATGGTGCGACACCTATGATATAATAAATATATCAAAAGGCTTTAATAGCCAAAGGAGGGTTTCTATTGTTTCTAAGCCATTATTTTACTAAATTTATCAACAAAAGGAGGATTAATTATTATGATGAAAAGACTTAAACTCGTAGCACTGGTGGCAATACTGATTATGGCAATGGTCATACCGGTATCAGCCGCCGCACCGAATGTAACTGTGAAGATTGATGGGGCAGCCGTAGCATTCCCCGACCAGAAGCCGTACATTGACAGCAATGACCGTACTCTGGTTCCCATGAGGGCACCGATGGAAGCTATGGATGCTACCGTAGATTGGGATAACGCCGCAAGACAGGCAATCTTTGAGAAAGATGGAACTACCGTAGTGTTTACTATCGGCAGCAGAACATACACCATTAACGGAGTAAACAAGACGATGGACACCCAGGCGGTAATCACCGGGGACAGAACTTGTATCCCGATTCGGTACGCAGCCGAAGCCATTGGCGCAACTGTAGGTTGGGATGGGGTTACCAGAACCGTACTGATTTCGACCAAGGCCAGCGTTGTGGGTAATACTCTGAGTGCAGAAAAGATAGCTGAGTTGAAGGCTTTTCCGTATAGCGATCCTCCCGATGCGGAAATGGGAGATCCCAAGGTAACCACTGCTCCGCACTGTTCTGACACCTATCAGGGGCTGTTAGACCATATGGTACTGAAGCCCAACCAGAAATTCATCACCAGCCGGGAACTGCTGTATATGGATGATGGTTACCCGGGTGGAACGGGATGGTTTTCTTTGAGAGGGGTTCTGCAGGAAACTAATGCAGATGGGAGTATTACTAAATACAATGCTGTAGCCAGTGCTTTTTATGGCGGTAGCTCAATGTATGATGGAATAGTATGGCATGAAGTAGCAGTCCTTGAGTTAGGAACCTGGAAAGCACTTAACTAGTTTTGGTAAACAGCCGAAAGGGGGCGTAAAGCCTCCTTTATTTTTATGGAAAATTATAAGGAGGATCAAACAATGCGTAAAACAATTATCTTTTTTATCACCCTGGCTATACTGGCGTGTATGGTACAACCAGCATTCGCACTCCAGCCAATATTTGAGACATTATCCGAAGAAAGAATTGCCCTATTAAATAGGACTGGCCAATGGGACGAAATGATAGCAGTAGTTGATGAAAATACCGATAAGTTCCAGCACGTGATATACTATGTCAAATCCACCGGGGCCAGCAGCGGCATAAGGTATAGAACTAAATTTATAACTTTTAGTGTCGGAGAATACGGCCCAGCCATTTTTGGTGCCAATGAGTTTCGGTCACAGGTACCCGGCCCGGGCGAAACCATATACGACAAGATAATTCTGGACAGAGATTTCTTTCGAGCTTTATTGGGAAGTACGTTCCCCAACGGGCCTGCATTAGTTGCTGAAGCATTGGATACCGAAACTTATCTTAATGTGGGGGCTGTGATCGAGATATACAATGCCAATACCGGACAAGTCCTGGCAACCATAAATTCACCGGAAGAATGCCAGAGCAAGGCTGGTGCGATAGGTTTTGGGGCAGGCGATATTGCGGATATGAAAACCAGATGGCAGAAAGTATTCTTGAGGGAAGCGCCGGCAGCTGATATTATCGCTACCGAACCCCATGAAAGCAAAGATGCCTGGACAAGTGCGAGTCATTTTAATCCCGGAAAAACCTTATCTCAGAGGTACAACAATGGCGATACAGTAGACCTAAAATTCATTTTTCACAACGAAGCTAAAGACATAGCCTTTGGCGACACCAACTATATCATTACCCATTGGGGTGCTGGAACGCAGGGTGCCTTCGAAAATCAAACCATGCCGGCAGTAAAGAAAGGCGCAGCCACCGAAGAACTATCGTATGCGTACACCATAGACCTAGATAAAGTGCCTGACTCAGCCAAGGTAGATGGCTGTATCAGGTTAGTCATAATAGGTGATCCAGACAAGAAAGTAGCAAACTCTGATTCCAAGAAAAACTATATGAGTGTAAATATCCCGATTAATGGGATAGATATAATGGTGTTAACCAATGATAATCACACTATTAGGATAAAGCAGGGAGAAACCGCTACGCTTAATCTTAGCGTAACTGCTACCTATAAGTATTTTGAAGGGATGAGTCGAGATCCGATTACTGTTGACGTTAATATCAAATCTCCTACTGGCACAATAACTGAACGGATAACCATAGTACCGTTTACAGAAAACAGGTGTAAAGATTACGAATTGCCATTCACTACCGGAACGGCGGGAGTATACGTTGTAGAGGCATCTGCATATCCAGTTGGGGTCTGGGATATTGATCTGAGCAATAATACGGATAGATGTGAAGCAACGGTAATAGTCGGCCCTGCGGACGAACCATACAAAGGCAATACAGATAAGGAAACCAGAGTTAATTTAGTTGGGTAAAGTAAAGATATGGTAAAATAAACATTGGAGTTGCCGTTTGGCGGTTGGTCACTTCCCTGAAGGGGGTGATGCCTATGATTACATATTCAGAGTTGTTTCAGCTTTGCCTAGTAATCGTGGGAGTTATTTCTCTATGTTTGATGCATAGAAAGTAGCTAGGCCGCCCCGTTAGAGCGGCCAAAAGTCTTTCCGGACCTGCCGCCGTTCCAAAAACGGCAACTCCATTATGATTATATGGTAGCATCCAGAATAATATACGTCAATAAACTTTAAGCCCGCTGAGAGTATTAACTTTTAGTGTGCTTTTGTTTTATGACACCTGCTGGCTCTTGCAGGGTATTGGATTTATAAGCACTACTATCACTCCAGGTAATTTTGCACCACTTCCGTCCCCATATTTTCGGCAATGAATAAAGTTGGCGATTTATAATTATTCGTAAAAGCCAAGCTACTAAGGCAACGAGTTGTACGGACAATATATGGAATAAATTAGGCTTGTACTTAGAATATGTAATGTACTTATTTTCGGATAGTCTTATTAAATTATCACCGGTCAATAAGTGCGTGAGGATAAAAACGGAACACCCAGGCCTTAATTTCAATGCTTTTGGAAAAGCGAATTCAATAAGATCTTTCAAAAATATTTCTCGAATTTCATCCGGTGAATTTTTTATTAAGACCGGGAACGAATAAAATAATTTGCTAAGGTGAATATCGTTGTGACACCAACGGTAAAAACCAAAATAGGCGCTGACCCTATAATTGAGAAGTGAGGTTATAATATGAGCGATAACAATACAAAAAATAATACACAAAATTATTTTAATCAAAATAAACATTTGATCACTCCGATATTATTTAAATTTTTACGGACAATATTCATACTATTGTCTATTATCGTAATTTTGACATATATGTATTATATTTCTTTTTACGGTCCTTTTTCTGCTGTAAGTTTAAAACTATCGTTAGGATTAGCTGTTATTTTTGAGATATATTCTATAAAAAAAGGACAGCTATTTCAGGGGGATGGATTTATAGTTGGGGCATTTATTGCTTTAATTGTTAATATATTGGTCATATTTTACCGGTTTGTACTGTAAATCTGGGTCGGATAAACAGAAGATGTAGTAAAATAAACATTGGAGTTGCCGTTTGGCGGTTAGTTCACTTCCCTGTAAAGGGGGTGATGCCTATGATTACATATTCAGAGTTATTTCAATTCTGTTTAGTTCTCATAGGAGTTATTTCCCTGAGTTATATGCTCAGAAAATAGCAAGACCGCCTTTTGAGTAAGGCGGTCTAAGTCCCTTATCGGACCTGCCGCCGTTCCAAAAGCGGCAACTCCATTATGATTATATGGTAGCATCCAGAATAATATACGTCAATAAGCGTCAAGCCCCTGAGAGTATTTGCTTTTGGGGGCTTTTTTGTGCGGAATAAACAAAAGGAGGTGTTTGCAATAAATGGAATTATTTATAATCCTATGTTTGGCGGGTGCAGTAATATACTTCTTAGTAAAGCCGTCAAAACCTAGACCGAATGGATCAGGACAAACAATTCCAATACCACGGCAAGAGAAACCAGCAATATTTCAGAAAAGGGATTATTTTTTCAGGAGTGCTAGAGAGAAAGCACTTTTCAATAAACTGAAGAAAGCCATAGACCAAGAAAAATATGCGGTATTTCCACAGGTACGATTGGCAGATTTGGTTCGTACCCCACAGGGAAATCCGGAGTATGACCAAGCATATCTCAAAACTTTACCTTATCAAGTAGACTTTGTTATTTGTAATTGTCCCGAATATAAGGTGTGTTTGGCAATCGAGTTGGATAGCCCTCATCATGCTACAGTAAAACAGATGGAGAGGGACCTGTTTAAATCAAAGGTATTGGAACAAGCTGGCATTCCTCTGCTCAGATTCAGGGTAGAAGAAAATTTCACCCTGGTAGATATCCAAAATCGCATACAACCATACCTAGCCGTAAACTAATAGCCCCTACAAAGGGGCTATTTTTGTGAGGTGATTTTATTGAATAACGAAAAAGGCCAGGTATTGATCGAATTTGTTTTGTGCTTGATTATTCTAGCATCATTCATTTTTGGAATAATCGGAGTCACGACCTGGGGAGTTGCCAGTCATTTTGCTCAAGAGGTAGCGCATGAATCAGCCAGAAAGTATGCGGTCACTTACGATAAGTCGGAAGCGGAGAAGTTAGGCGAAACCTATTTAAAGCGTTGGGCTTATATTTTTATTGACACTTCGCAAGTTGACGTAACCGTAAAAGCTCAAGGTACTAAAGCGGTATCAAGTGTTACTGTGAAGCCTAAAAAATCCATGCAGAAATTATTTGTATTTACAATGCCAGAGATCAACAAGACTTCAGAGGCAACATTTGAACATTACATTAGAAATCCCAATGATTATGTAGGGGGTGTTGGAATTTAGCAAGTTATTGCGATCAGAAAAAGGCTCCATAATGGTCGAAACTGTGGCCACCTGTTTAATATTGACGATTATAATGCTGGGTTGTTTTGAAACCTTCAGCTTAATTAATAGCAAGTTGAAAGTTCAGAGAATCGCCAGAGAGGGTGCCCGAGAAGCGGCCATAAACTATAACGGAAATGGACTGAATTTAGCCAAGGCTAAAGCAAAGGATATTGCTGACCAGTATCTTCCTAATACAAACCCTGATATTACCGTATATATCAATAAGGTCAACGGGGAGGATGCCAATGTAGTCTGCAGTGTATCCCTAGATTATAAGTATGTGCAATTCCTGAAAAAAGAAGGGATGGGAGGGAAAAAGATAAATGCAACAGCAATATACCCGTGGGAAGATCAAACTTAAGAGCGAGGATGGCACAGTGTTGGTAATAGCTGTGTTTTTGATAATGTTATTTGCGATACTATTTGCTGGGATAGTACAGCTAGGGATTTATTTATTAGCCCGTGACCAGCTACAAACAGCAGCAGACGCAGCGGCACTAGCCGGAGCAAGTAGCGGTACACATAGATATGTAAAAATCAATGTAATCACCGATAGAGGGCAAAGAACGGTATGTAATAAAGATGAGTGCTGGTGTTCTGGTTGTAACACAATATCAATTAACAATATCCCCGGTGATGAAAAAACGCTAATAGACGAAGGGGGTTGGAAAGACTTCTGTGTTCCTGAATGTGATTGTGGCGGCGGCGATTGCTGGTTTGAATTAGTAGATCGCAATATGATGTACGATACCCATAGTATGGGTTGGGGTGTATCAAAGACCACTATTGACAACACAGAGAAAGAGATTACCGAAGCAGCCCGAACAACCATAGCAGAATATGGATATGGGTACACAAGCACCCTTAATCAAATATTCAAGAACCTCACTCTCGAACAAATATCTACTCTCCTGGGATCCAAAAATAAATTCATGCAAGCATGGATGAATGTTGAAGGTTATACTTATAACTGTGGCAGTGAATGCGCTGGTGATACAGGGGCGTGTTATCCGTGCGAAGAATGGATGTCAAAAGGAGACCAGGCATACAAAAAAGTATCAGATAGAAAGAAATTTGTCGATAAGTGTATCCAAACTATGTCAAATATGCGAACAGCCAACAGCCGTTCAATAAATAAACTTGATGAAGAGTATACTCAGGCTGCTGGAAGGTTTTTTGAAGCGAACCTGCCTAAAAACGCCAGCGATGCAGGAATACAAAAAATAACTGTCTATGGATATGATCAAAAAAATAGCCCTTATTATCCTTCTGTGGTTGTATATGCAACCGCCAAGATTAAGACGATGTTTCCGTCATTATTTCCAAATGATCTGCAGACAACCGTCTGTGCATCGGGCGCAACATCGTTTAGGGATGCAGACGACCAAAAAACCTGGGGAAATAAATTTTATAACGCATTAACAGGTGGTAAATGGTACCGAGTACCTGAAGATGCTTGTTGGGTGGATTGGTAAAATGTTTGAAGCTGAAAAAATCAACGGGTATTGCGATCTCAACGATAGCCAAGCAGAAACATTCAAAGCATTTTGGTACAACTTTCTGAATGGGTGGGAAACAGCTATTATTGTCCCTTGTCAGGTTAGGTATGTTCAAGACGAAGATTATCCTTATATAAGATTCGATTTCACAATTAATGGTAGAAAGTCCTGGTTGCACGTATTGGATTCAGAAACATGGTATTGACCGTGATATTGACGTATATTTATGATAATGCTACTATATAATCATAAAAGGAGTTGCCGCTTTTCCAACGGCGGTAGTTCCAAAATTCGGTACGACCGCCTTATAATAAGGCGGTCATGTTATTTCTTATGTTTAAGACATAAGGAAATAATTCCTATAATCAATAGACCGAACGTAAACAATTCAGTCCATGAAACCATAGGCATCACCCCCTTTACAGGGAAGTGAACTAACCGCCAAACGGCAACTCCAAATCTTATTTTAGCATATTGGAAATTTATTGTAAGGCCCTCACAAGAGGGTCTTTTTTTATGGGTATTTTGCCAATGGGCAAATTTTATTAAAGGAGTGATCCCATGCAAAAATTATCTTCGATTTTAGAACCGTACGACAACTGGTTTAATAATGATGAAACCGACAAAAACATGGAGGCAAAGCAAACTTTATACAAATTTTGTGAAGAGTTCAAAAAACAAAAGCCGGAGAAAGAATACAAGAAAAGCAGAGGAAGTGCCCTCCATATTTCTTATCTCCATTTCCTATTAGAAATTAAGCGAGCCTTTTTGGAGCAGAAATATATGCGGGTTTGTAATGAACTCATTACTCTGATGCGTTACGAACCTTATCTTCAAGGAAGAATTTACTATAATATTATTAAGACATTGGAGGACGGCTTGGAGATGAGGAGGGACAAATAATGGAGGCGCATAAAGAAGATCCTGATGTATTTGCTGTTGGAGAATATAGATATGCAATGGACTTCATACAAAATATTTTAAAAACAGAAACAAGCACAGAGGACCAGTTGATTATTTTAAATTTCATGCTGGATGTTGTAAAAGAAGACCTGAAGATGGATTTATTGTCGTATATTTTTTATTCTAAAGGGGATTTCAGCAGGGAATTTAATTGGCCTTTTCCTGTAAAGTATAGGGACGAGATGGACAATGAGTTATCGATAGAAGAAGGAACTGCGGAAGTGGATTTGACGCAGAACTGTGTTCTAGTTTTACCCTGGAGCCGGAACAGGTTGTGCAATCAGATAGTGAACATATTTAAAAATGATTTCTGTTATGATGAGCGCAATCACAAGGCTTGGTATTTTCCGTATATATCATTGTGTTATGTACATAACGGCAGACATTCCGTAGCATCGGGAGTTGTACATAAGAAGGGAAAAATAAAAGCCCAACAATATGATATCACCAAACTGTTTCCTCATATAAGTACTGATGGGCAGTATTGGTACAGCAGTCATAATAATAACAATCTAGGTCGCCTAGCTGATTTCAGGTTGGGAATCATATATGAAATAGCAAGAGTGAAGCATAAACTTGAACAAACTGCTTCACAAACCAAATAGCAAACATTTAAAACCCTCGTAAAGAGGGCTTGGAAACAAAGAAAGGATGAAATAATTGGGGATTTTAAAATGGAAAAGAAAAATTAAACCATCTCCAGCAAGGTTTAAAAAAGAATTTGATTTTGCTATGAATTTTGTGAAGCAGACCTTAGAAAGAGAAAAAAACAATAAAGATAAAATAATTATCTTGGATTTTATGCTAACTGTCATAAAAGAAGATTTGAAAACCGACTTGTTATCACACATTTTATACTCAAAAGAGCACTTCGAAAGATATTTTCGTTATCCGATACCGCTTTTTTATTATGATGAAAAAGGCAATGAAATTGCAATAAAAGAATTAGGAGCCGTTGAGCTTAATTTAGCTCAGGACTGTGTTTTAGCCCTTCCCTGGCATCGGGAAAGACTATGTGAACAGATCAAAAACATTTTTATCAATAAATTCATTTATGATGAATATAACCAATGGGGATATTACTTTCCATACATAGGTTTGTGTTATGTATATAATGGCATCCATTCTGTAGCTTCGGGAATTGTACATAAAAAAGGAACTATAACGGTTGAGCAGTATGATATTACTGAACTATTTTCTCATATATATACTGATGGACAAAATTGGTATAGCAGTCATAATAATAACAATTTAGGTCGCCTAGCTGATTTCAGGTTAGGAATCATATATGAGATAGCAAGAGTGAAGCATAAACTTGAACAAACTGCTTTGTAGCGGTTGTTTATATAGCCAATATTTAGGCCCTCTGTAAAGAGGGTCTTTTTTTATGGGTATTTTGACTCAGAAAGGTGAGTTGGGCATGGAAATTATTAATATCACTAAAAACGTTGCCCTGGCTAAACAAGTTGTAATTGCAGACAAGCCCTATACTCGTTTGAAGGGTTTATTGGGCAAAAAGAACCTGCCCTCGGAGACAGCTATGCTATTGATGCCTTGTAACTGCATACATTCATGTTTTATGCGTTTCGCTTTTGATGCTGTATTTTTGGGGGAAAGCGGTCAAGTGGTACATATACGAAAGGGGGTCAAACCATTCACAGTTACTCCAATAATTAAAGCCGCTAAGGCAGTGCTTGAAGTACCAAGCGGCACAATCAACTTAACTAATACCGAAGTAGGGGACATTCTTGTATCGAAAGGTGGTGTTATTCTTAAAAACCTAAAAAAAGGAGATGATCGCATTTGAATACGTTAGCGTTAGCATCCGGGCTTATCGGAGTTGCTATTGCCTTGCCTGTAGTGGCGAGAAGCATACCACAGTTAGACCAAAAAGAAGTTTTCACCAGGACGGGTGTCCGGTTTCTGAGTGAAGAAGATAAAAGCCTTCTAAACCTTCAGATGAGCCGAGCAGGGTTGGATATCCAGCCAGAATACTTCATGGGTCTAAGGGCAGGGATAACCAGTTTGTATCTGGTCACGGTAGTAGCACTATCACTTATATCTTCATGGGTTTTAGGTCTGGCTGTATTTACCCCAATCGTGTATTTCCTGCCAGGAGTTTGGCTGAAAAGCAAAGTAGAAGCACGAAAAACAGAATTGAGGAAACGTCTTGATGATTTTGCTATGTATCTGTCTACGGCTTTAAATTCAGTGCCAGACTTAATAGATGCCCTTAATGAAGCCGGTAAAGCTACTAGGGGAGTCTATGAGGAAGAGATTAATACGGTTCTAAAGGAAAACTCTTCAGGGAAAAACCTTATGGATGCACTGGTAGATATGTCTGTACGAACTGATATTGACGAACTTAATTCGCTAATATCCTCTATTAGCCAGATATATGTTCATGGTGCAAAGGCATCGGATAAAATGCAGGAGTTTTCCGATAAGATCCGTGAAGGTAAACGGTTTGACATTATGGATCAAGCCGGCAAGGTTCAAATTAAGTTAATACTGGTAGTGTTGTTGTTTATATTGGTTCCCATATTAATGGTTATCGGCTATCCAGCCGTATACTCTTTAATGCAAATAATGTAAAAATAAGGAGGCAAATTATTATGATGAAAAATATTAAAGCGTTACTTAAAGATGAAGGTGGCCAAGGTATGGCTGAATATGGACTTATTATAGCGTTGATCGCGGTTGTATGTATTGCTGCCATGATATTCCTGGGTGGATCAATCTCAGATAAATTCCAACTGATCGGTGAAGAAATTGACAGTGCATCTCCCGGTGGTGGCGGTGGATTCTAATGCCGGGCGATGGCAAAAAGCAGGGATCCCCTCTTTTTGCCTCACTAAATGAAAGCAAGGGAGGCTTTTATGGATAAGTCATTACAAATCATAGAGAATGTACAAAAAGAAGCTGTTGTTAATGCATTTATATTTCTCCTGGTAATCTCAATACTTCTTTATGCAAATTACGGTGTATTGACTGGCCCAGGGATAATAGCGGCTTTAACAGGGATTTATTTTAGCCTTTCTCTTAGGTATTTATTTGTAGCCTTAATAGGAATATGCGCTGCGTCTGCTAGTTTTATAGGGCAGGCGCTAGTCGCATATTGTCCTTATTGCACCGCAGCAGCTATGTGTTTTTTAATAGCCGGCACAATTAGCCTGATAAAAATAGTAAATAAACACACCTTTGTATCCCTAGCATTATGCGGTGTTACAGTTATATCAGTTGGTATGTTTACTATAAGTTTTACAGCTTACGCTGACGTTAGAGAACCAGTAATACTGAATGGACAGACTGCTATAGTTGCGGATAATTGCGATATAAGTAAACCAAAGTTGTATTTATCTACAACCTGTCCGTCATGTAAAGGTGTCATGGCAGACTTTGTAAATATTGACCCGTTGGGTGAAAAATGGCTTCCAGTAGTAGTGCCACACAGTAATTTAGCCCAGGGTGAAAAAATGCTACAGGAATTAGGCTATCAAGGAGAAGTGGTCTCCGCTTCATATCCACCCGGGAACCGACTGCCTACACTGGATATCGCAGGCGAAATGTTTGTAGGCAGTAAAATTCGATTTGAAAAGATTATAAAGGGGGAAATAGAATAAATGGAATTGATTAAAAGAAATTTGCCATTGGTTATAGCTGTAATTATCGCATTAATTGCAAGCACCTTGATTTATACGATCGTTAAAGCCCAGACACCCAACGTGCCCGTAGTTTATGCGAAGGAGATACTCCGGGTAGGGTTGACTTTAGAACCCAACCATTTAACCGTAAAATATTTACCAGCATCAGCAGTACCCAGCAACACTTTTAGAAGTGTAGATCAGGTAATTGGGTCAACCGTGTATAACGGTCCTATAGTCAAAGACAACGTTATTACGAGTGATCATTTAAGTACCTACGGCTCATTGATGTCAACCCTAAACACCTTCGCTCCGGAAGGTTGGACTGCCGTAGAACTTCCCGGCGGTGGTGGCGGTGGAATGACTGGAATAAAACGAGGTGAAGCAGTCGATATTTACGGAGAAGTAATGTCGGGGCAAGGATCTGTAATAGGGAAAATATGTGGTGGTGCTTTAGTGTTGAGTATGCCCAATGAAAACAGCAACCAATTTATTGTTGCAGTACCAGATCGATATGCACCAGCAGTAGCAGAACTAATTATACGGGATAAATCAATAACACTCACCCTACCCAACACCCAGCCGATAATAGAAGCAGCTGAAAAAAGTCCCATCACTGAGGAGACTATTGAAGAATCAATAGGGGGTGAATAAACATGGAATTAAACTTTCCAACCACACCCAGGGAAGCAGGCAGGGGGATATTAATATCCTTCCTGCCATTAAAAGCAGGTGCAGGGGCAGCCACCTTAGCTTGTATGACAGGTTTGATAGCCTGCAATCATTATGATACGTCAATTGTCGATTTAAACCAGGATTCCAAAGTAAGGTCATACCTAGGCTTTCAGGATTTAAGTGCGTCAACCGTTTCCATATTGGATATAAATGGGGTAGCCACGCCAGAAGGAATATTTTCTGCCAGTGAACAGCACCATTCTGGTTTAAAGGTTTTCCCAGGGGTTAGTCCACGGGTGCTGGATGCGTCACAGATAGATACACAATTAACATTAAAAGCAGTGACATATCTAAAGAAAACTAGCCCGCTTACTATCGCGGTAATAAATCCGCTGCATTCATCCTGGATGGCTGCTGTGTTGTCGGATATGGTATGTCTGGTAGTAAAACCGGACCGTCCTAACATGGATGCCTTTCGGGAAACTACAGATTTCTTAAATCGCTTAGGGTGTTCCGACCGGTTAAAGATAATTTTAAACCAAACAGGCTATACTGGTGGCATTGAAGCTAAAGGAGCCATTAATTATTATTCGCCTGATATAGTGATAGGGTATGACAAATCTATCCCAGAAAACTGCAATCGCAGGGTGTTAGAACCCAACAAAAAAATTCGAGATGAGTTATTTTCATTAGTAAAAGAGGTGATCGCAGATGCTTGATATGAATCTGATTAGAGTATTGGCGGTTCGTGATGGTTTATTAGAAGAAGCCTACGAACTGCAGGAGGAAAAGGAAATTGAAAAAACTCTCATACCTAGAGAATTATATAAACAGCTAAGAGATGATGTGCAGTATGCCGTCCGAAAACAATTTGCCCTGGAAGAAATAAATCCTAAAAGCGCCCGGGACCCGGTGATTAAATCTAAGTTCAGTAATATCGTTCATTACCAGATAAAAAACTTGAAAATTGATGTGCCAGAGCCAGAAGTACCGTTACTGGCTGAACAATTATTCTCGGATATATTGGGATACGGCCCGTTGGAGAAATACTTCAACGATGAAGAAGTCTCAGAAATAATGGTAACCGGCTGTTCGATCTATATAGAAAAGAAAGGACACAATTTTGAGGCTCCCGAAAGGTTTGAGACTATAGAACAGGGCAAAGACCTTTTAAGAAGGATGCTGGCAAAAACGGGTGAACGCATAGACCAAGCCAAGCCAGAAGTCGATGCCCGATTACATGATGGTTCTCGGTTAAATGCCCAAATAGCACCAATAACCGAAAATGAGTTGCTTATAACCATAAGGCGTTTCCGGCAGGATATTGATATTGAGACTCTTGTCCAAAATGGAGCCGCCTCAAAAAACGTAATTGAATTTTTGCAAAAAGCCATCAAGATGCGAATGAATCTTATGATAGCTGGCGGCACCAGCTCTGGAAAAACCACTTGGCTAAATAATCTGGCAAGTTTTATAGATCCGGACCTATGGGTAATAACTATTGAAAATCCGGCTGAATTGGATTTAAAACATCCAAAGGTGCGAAGTCTGGTAGCCAGAAAAGCTAATATCGAAAACAAAGGTGAATACACTATGTCGGATGCGGTCAAAAGTGCGTTAAGAATGAATCCTGATATTATCGTGGTTGGGGAAATACGCAGGGAAGAATCTTTGGAGTTACTACAGGCAATGGGTACTGGGCATGAAGGATCGCTAGGCACAGCCCATGCAAACTCAGCCGAAGATTTGTTGAATTATCGTTTCCCCGATATGATAAGGTACGCTAAAGAAGCCCAACAATTGGGTAATGATACTATTCTTGAAAAGATAGCAAACCCACTAGATATAGTTTTGTTCGTAACCAACGACCGAGGTTACCGGAGATTAGACCATATAGTAGAAGTCGCCGGCACTATAAAAAACGCAGCTGGCAAGACTATGGCGGTCAAAACTAACCGGCTTTGGGAGTACAATAACAAAACTGGCGATTGGGATTGGGTGACGCAGGAGTTCCAACGGGAAAAACGATTTGAGGAGGTTGGATGGTATTGCCCGAATTAATATTTGCTTTATTCCTCTTATCAGTAGCAATAATTCTGATAGGAGTTTCACTTAACAAAAGGAGCAGCGGAGTAGAGTTACATGACGAATGGATAGAAACCAAAGCGTTTATAGGTCGGACTGACCGCAAGAAGTACCTCATAATAGGTTTTCTCGGAAGCTTTATAGCGGTATATCTTATTTCAGGAAACCTTGCTTTTGGTGTTTTGGCTATCCCGGCCGGCTTTATAATAGCTAATAACTTGGCTAAGAAGAAGGAAATGAAACGTAAAGCCTTACTGGAAGAACAGTACACCCAGGTACTAAATACCATTATTACTTCATTGGAAGCCAGAGCTAACCCCTATCAAGCCCTGGAAGAAAGCGTAGCAGCGTTAAAGAATCCAGCTAAAGAGGTATTTATTGAAATTTTGAGAAGGAGCCGAACCGGTACTAATTATCATGAAGCCATCGGCTCAGTCGCCAAAGAAGTCGATTGGGAAGATTTAAGGCAGTTGGAAATGGCCTTTAAACTATATGATAGTACCGGCAGCAACTTGGTAGAAGTCTGTAAATACCTACTGAAAAACGCCTATGATCGCAGGAGTAATAAAAAGTACGTTGCATCTGTAACCGCCCAAACAAAGGTCACTGCAATTACATTAAGCGTAATCCCATTTGGATTAATGGTTATCATGAGGCTTATCGCTCCGGAATTTATATATCCGCTATTTCATACCACAGGTGGAATAATAGTCGCATTGATAATAGTTGGAATGGTGTATTCAGGAAATATCATAGTCAATAGAATGGTCGAAAAAATCGGATAAGGAGGAAAGACACTTGAAAATATTAATAAACATCAAGAACGATATTTTAAAAAGATACTCGAAGATTACTGGCATCCAATTCGAGAATTTAGATACCCAAGATACCAATGATGCAGTTGCCGTTGTACTGCAGGGTGATGATTTTCAAAGCAACTTAGATAAAGCATTAGGATTAGACATACCCATAGTAGCTGTTGCAGGATACGAAAACTCCCAGAATCACCAGTATGCGATTGAAGCAGGTGTGCCAGATGAAGCTATTTTAGTGGTGCGGGACGACATGGTGACCAACCAGGGTGAATTTCAATTTCCTAAAAAGAAAGGTATTAAAATCAATAACCTAATAGAAGTATGTAAATATGTGTATAAGAACAACATCCTGCCTGAGATTTACATCTGGTTGATTCCAGAGCCAGACCCAGAAGAAATAGAGGCTTGGCATTACAAGGATATTGCAGAAGACTCGCAAGAACCGGAAGGAAAACCAGCCGTTGACCCGGCTGACATAGACCCGGAGTTTAGAATAACCAATGTAATTAGGGAGCAGCCAACTCAGGATAACAAGAAGCCGGATAAGCCCGTGTCTAGTAAGCAGATTAAACAAATGCCGGCAGAAGATTTTGTTAAGCAATATAAAAAGGTTATCGCCATTTTTAAAACCGATCCCCAAATTAATAGTGGGTCTATAATTAAGAAAATAACTGCCAACCTTAACGGTTTTCATCTGGAAATGGTTGAAAAACCAAGTTCGTATAAATGTTATGCCGAGCCTATTAACAACGCAGTGCAATCTTGTAATTATGGCTACCTTGAAGATCAGCAAGTTATATATTCTGGTAATGACTTTGACGCATTGGTTATTGAGGTGGAAACTTCACCAAACATATTGACCTTAACGGAAACCATATTACCATACATTAACTATATTATTCATTTTACCGGAGGCTTTGATCGAAATAAGCATGATATAGACAGTTGGGTATCAATGGGGTTGCCGATACATGGAATACTGCCGACAAAAGATGAAGATAAATACCGTAAAGAATACAAAGAATTGGTTAAAAACATAAATGATATATCCAATCTATAGGATAATAGTTGCAAATTGTTTGGATTAAAGTTATCATTATAAGAAGGTTATTAAACATAAACAGAAACCAAGCTCAGAGGACAACAAAAATGTCCCATTTCTGGGGTCGCTATCCCTGTGTCTACGACAGCCGCTTTAATAAGCGGCTTTTTTTGTGCGATTTTTTAAGAAAAGGAGTGGCTTCAAAATGAAAATCCTGATTATAGGGAATGAAGAATTAACCATTTTATTTAAAAGAGAAGGCTTTATTACTACTAATGATCCCGGAGACGATATTTATGCAGTAGTAAGCACCAGCCAAAACCATGAAATGATACCCGAAGATTATCCTGCTTATTTTTATTGTTCGGGCGGCATCAGTGATTGGGCAGCTCGAAAAGCTAGACCGGATGCTGTATTTTTCAACTCAATCGAGGAAATTAAACATTTATTAAAAAAACCTGAATTGGAACCCATACCAGAAAAAAGCACTAAAGACAGCTTGATCATAGCCACCTACGCTAATAAGGGTGGAGTTGGGAAAACCACAGTAGCAAACTCTCTAGCATTAACTCTGGCTAAAGAAGGAATAAACACAGTTATATGTGATTTTGATTTCGGAGGGGCTAATTTAGCTGGATTCTATAATCTCAAAGGGGTTTTTGGGAACTACCTTGAGGATAACGCCATGGGTTATCTGACTAAAGTGAAAAACAATCTATATTTACTCCCAGCGCCCACCAATGTAATACCAAACCAAATAAAAGGTGAACACATAGAGAACACGCTAGAACAACTCAAAGAGCATTTCTCGGTAGTATTGTGTGATACCTGTCCTTCACCCTGGGAAAAGGAGTACATGGGCAGTGTATTTATTAAAACGGATCTGGTGTATGCAGTAGTAAACCAATCAAAGTTTTCTATCGAGGAAACCAAAATTTATGGTCCACAGTTGCTTTATATGGGGGCTGAGATAAGTGATATTCGCATTATATTGAACCAGTACGACCCTAAGTTGGTAAGTATCAAAGAGGTTGAGAAGTGCTTTAATTCTGGGTTCAAGAAGGGAGTTAAGAAACTACCGTCTATTGTTGCAGTAATCCCCCATGATTGGCAGGAGGTCAATAAAGCTACTTATAAAGGTAATGTTACCAATATTGATGTCTGGGAAAAAGTATGTCAGGAAATAGCATCTAAATTAAATATTACTTTAATGGCTGAAACAGAGCAGCCAAAGAAGAATATTTTGAACTTTTTGAAAAGGAGGTAGGTGTTTTGCCGGCACAAAAAATATTTAAAATGTCGGAGTATTGTGAGGCAGAAGATATTGCTAAAGCCTTGCAGATACCAGAAAACATAATAACCGGAATACTAAACAAAACTTTGGATCCCAGCATTCTTGAAGAACCAAAAGCAGAAGTGAAAATCATTACAGAAGAAGGTTATGAAGTATCGGCTTTGGATGCTGAAAAACTCAAGATAAATCGGCGCAAAGAATATGTGACCCAGAAGATTGAGAATGAGTTGCAATCATCCAAAAATCCCTTTTCGAGAATTGGACTGATGTTATCCGTTGGTATTTACGGTTTGATTACTATACTTTTGCTGTGTTTTATCGTAGATGCGATGGGTTACGAGAATTTCTATACCGGTTATCTGGTTAGCGCTGTCAAAGGACTGTTGTAAGGGGGTAAACCATGGAAGCTTTATTTATAGGCTGTTTATTACCGAGCCTATCTATAATATATACCGATCTCAGATACCGAAAAATCTATAACTGGTTGACAGTTCCGTTATTCCTGACTGGAATAGGGTACGCGCTTTACACTAATACGATTATAGATGCCTTGGCGGGTTCAGCTTTTGCTTTTGTAGTTTTTATAATATGCGGCTTAATGGCTGGCATTGGTGGCGGGGATATTAAATTAGCCACCGCATTAGGTGCTTGGTTTGGTTTTGTGGGTATTTTATATGTAACATTGATTGGATGTTTGTTGGGTGCAGTATGGGGGATTTATAATCTTTATCGGCTAGGGACGCTAAAGCCTCGTCTAAAAGTGTTATTTACCGGTATATGGTTAAAAGCGAGATATGGAGCTAAAGGCGTAATAGTTTTACCGCAGCTGCCGGATGATGACACGATTCCACCAGAGGCAATCCCTTTTGGAGTTCCGTTGGTAATAGCGGCATGGATAGTCGCATTAATATTGTAAAGGAGAGGAAATATGGATAAGAAAAAGACGATTATAACGATAGCAGCCATTGTGTTAGGGCTTTTGGTAGCCCTTTTTGCTTGGGTTAACATAAATAACCCACAAGATGCGGAGGCCAGTGTAAATATACTGGTCCCGGCCAAAGATATAAGCCCATATAGTAAGTTGCAAGCCGATGACTTCAAGACTAGAACCGTCAAAGAAGGTGAAGTAGACTCTTACACAGTGCTGGAATCAGCCAAGTTGCAAGATATGATAACTACAGTTACGTTATATGCCAACAAGCCAGTTGATAAAAGAAGTCTGAGTTTGGCGTCAGACACCAGCAATAAGCAGATTATAGGAGTCTTGATTGACTCAACCCGGTTAAGCAATGCTACAGCGGGAGATTATGTAGATGTATACTGGGTAGGCGATAAAACTGAAACTACAGCAGTGGCACCAGCGATTATATTGTCACGCAAAGCACAGATAATCGGAGTTGATGGTGAAGGCGGCAGCACTTCTGGTTTAAGTGGTCAAAAAATTTCAGCCGAATCCAAGGCTAAAGCCGTATACCTGCTGGTTAACCCTGAAGAAGCTCCCTATATAATACAGGGTTCGATGAAGAATAGTATTGCACTCTCTAAGGTGTTAAATCCTCAATCAGTACCTGATGTACTTACAACAGAGGAGGAGGAAGCCGATGTTCAATAAAACCAAACAGCCACCAGAAATTATACCGGAAACCGAAAAAAGCCTGGGTTTGGGGCAGGCATCTGAATTAATTCAACGTTCAATGGTTGAACAAAGTGATAATGAAGAAATTCTTATTTTATTTCAAGAGGCATCAGCTGGGAATCCGGAGTGCATAGCAAAAGTTAAGCAACACATATGTGAGATATTAAATAAAAACAAAATTATTGTAGATAACCTGGACACACAAAAAGTAGCTGAGGAAATTTATCGAACCTTATGGGGATTCGGTAAAATTCAAGAACTATATTATGACAAGGAAGTTGATGAGGTTAGAGTAAATCCAAACGGCAGGGTGTTTGTTTCCAAAAGAGGTAAGAACCTGCCCACAACCATAAAAATGACCAAGGAAGAGATCAAAAACCTAATTGAGCGATTAATACCGTACACTGATCGGGGCAGCAGTTTAAACGAAAGCTCACCTAAACTTGAGTTGGTAAGACCTGACGGAATGCGAGTAACCGCCCTGTGTAGTCCAATTGTTAATGGATATGGTTTGGCTATAAGGAAACACGGAAATATAATATTATCCGCAGAATCATTAAAAGAATTGAAAACTATGGATGATACAATCTGGAACCTTCTCAGGCTCCTTATTAAAGGCCGTAGAAATATTCTAATAAGCGGTGGGGTTAATACTGGAAAGTCCACCCTGCTGAAACTGCTCATCGGGGAGTTTGCGTCTAATTTATCAATACGAATACTGGATTTAGATAACGAATTACACGCATCTAAGGTATACCCAGACCGTGATATATGGGAACTAGAAGCACATCCAGAGATAGACGTTGATATGAATAGCCTTTTTATGTCTATCCTGCGTTTAACTCCTGACGTAATAGTAGTCGGCGAGTTCAGAGGGATTGGTGAAGCAAGAGAAGCAATTAGGGCTTGTACTAGAGGTCATACCGGCTTAGCTACAGCCCATTTTTCGGAACCCGAGGAAGCGATACAGGGAACCGCCATGATGATGCTGGAAGAAGGGATGTCACTGGATATAGACAACGCTCAATTACGAGTAGCCCAGGCTTTTCAATTTATCGTGCAAATGATTTCAGATACCAGCCGAGGCATCAAAAAGATAGTCGGCATAACCGAAGTAATTGTAACCGACGACAGAGAGATTCAATACAAAACTATTGCTAAGTGGCAACCAGCCGATAAAGACTTCATGGGAACCGGTGAGTGGGTATTAGTTAATCCGCTGTCCGAAAAGTGTATTAAGAGCATGGAAATCTACAATGTAACCGAAAAAGAGTTGCAAGAAATATTTGCAAAGGGGTAATCGCAATGTGGAATATGATATTTGTAGCTGCCGTATTCATTACGGCAGTTCTTTTAATATTGGGGATTATGAACTTAATATTCCAGGCCAAGGCTGTTGTTAAATCCACAGTATTAGAAAACAATGTGCTAGATACAGTTAAAGATTATCTAGGTCAATATCAATATCTAAATAATATGTGGGTTATGGTTGGTCTAGTCGTTATCTTTTTAGGTGGAATGTATTTGTTTGGAAACCCTATACCTTCATTAGTAGCTTGTATCATGCTAGGAGTTATACCGTCACAGATTATGTTCACAAGGGAAAGAAAACAACGCGAGAAAGTATTGGAACAATTTGCAGTAGCCTTGCGGATATTTACTGGTGAATACACAGCCACAAAGCAGATAAACCATGGGCTGAGAAGGGTAGGAGAAAAAGTGCCTGATCCAGTAGGAAAGATTTTTAGAGAAGCCCATTCATTGATTGTTTATGGGGAAAGCCCAGATAAAGTTTATAAGCAGATGGCAAAAAAACTAAACATATCTCATGCTCAAGTATTTGCCAGTATATTGTCCCAGGCTGGACAGCAGGGTGCAGCTATAATTCCTATTTTGGAGGATACAACAAGAAATGTACGGTCTGCACAAAAAATGAGTAAAGACAACAGCAGCGAGATCAACGGAGACAGGCTTATCGGCTTAGGACTATCATTAATGCCATTACCTGTTTTCCTTATATTACAGAAGGCTTTTCCGGAAACATCCAGCTTTTTAGTTGATACTCCAACAGGTCGGATTATATTGACCGTATCGTTTTTATCAGTAATTATATGGTTTCTGTTAGACAGGCTGTTAACTGAATAAGGAGGGGGTTTAATGTCATATCAAATTTTATGGATAGTCGGTATTTTAACAGCCACAATACCGGTTTTTTATTGGCTCATAAATACTACTGTAGGTTTTGCCACCGATAAATATACCAGTTTTACGCTTCATAGATCCTTTGGTATCAAAAATACCCAACTACCATTGAACCGTTCATTAATAGACAACACGGTAATCATATGGGCGGTAATCGGAGCCTTGTTCGGAGTCATTCTAACATGGGGTTCAAACAGTATATTGCTTGGTGCAATTATATGCGGTTTCTGGGCAGGAGTAAGCGTTATTGGATTCAGGGAATATCATCGGAGAAGAACTAAGAGTATTCGTTATCAGGAATGTCTGGAACTATTCAGATTGGTTGAAACTTATATGCAGCTTGGTATGCCTTTGCAGCTTGCTTTAGTCGAAGCAAAAGAAATGCTTGTGGTCTTAAAACCAGCTGTAAATAAAACATTAGCATATTGGGGTATGGGTTCTGAAAACGCCTTAAGGGTACTTCAGAAAGAAATTAATCTACCCGAAGCTGAATCACTAGTAATGCTGCTAAGTCAAGTAAATAACAGCGGAATTAAAAACTTCGACAATATCATTAAAATGGAAGCGGATAGGCTTGAAGATATCAGGGAAGCCGCAGAACAGATGCAAATATCTATCAAACCACTAATCCTTATTTTGTATCGTGTTCTTCCGCTTTTAGCAATATTAGGTATGGTTGCTGGCGTGATGTTTACTAGAACCATGACGATACTTAAGGACGCTGGGCTTATGTGAGAGGAGGAATTTAAAATCGCAAAATGACAAGCCATTGGTTATAACTTTAAGGGAAATTATAATTATTGTAGTTATTAAAAACAGGAGGTAAATAATATGAAATTTATTCAAAAAGCTAAAAAGGTACTAAATAATGAACGTGGTGCATACGGAGCTGTTGAGTTAATGGCGATCGTAGCCGTTGTAATTGTCGTTTCTCTGGCTGTAACCGGAAAACTTTCCGATGGCGATACTGGCCTACCGAATGCCGCTGACACAGCCGTATTAACAATAAACGAACAGATCTTGGATGCTACCGGAGCATCAGATTAATTAAAATATTACAACTGCAAAAAAGCCAGACCATTTTAAGTGGTCTGGCTTTTTTATGGAGGTGGTTTAGTGAAATTACTAAAAGACGAAAGAGGCGCATCAATTAGTGTAGAGCTATTGTTAGTGGTGGCCTGTGTTGTAACGCTCGGGATTGTCATTGCGGCTAAATTAACAGGCGTTCTGCAAGGTTTCCACGGCAATATAAAAGAGAATATAACTGAAGTAACGGGGAGTGGTTATTAAATGCGTAAAATACATTCACAAACGGGCGCATCTATGAGTGTAGAACTGTTAATCGTGATGGCTATAATTTGCTTTCTAATCTTTGGTGGGCAGGATTACTGGTTGGCACAAATAAAGATACAGCAGACTGAGCATATCAAGAACTATTACTTGGATCGTATGCGTTTAGAGGGATGCTTAACCGAAGATGATGCTCAAAACCTGGTCGATGCTCTCAAAAATAACAAATTGGTTTTAACCAAACTTGAAGCACCATTGGAAAATTCTTTTTCTATTAGTGAGGTTGATATGTCGGGGTGTCTGGTAGGCAGAGTAGTAAGGAATACCAATATACCGGAAATGGAAGATATAACTCAATCAGAAGTTTACCTACGCATGGAAGTGGAAACTGAAGGATATGGGTTTCCGTTTATTGCTCTGATTGGATATGATAACTCCGAAAAATTGACAATACAAACATCGGGGAGGGCTTTAAGTGAAAAGGTTTAGGGACGAAAGAGGATCTATAGTATCAGTTCTGATATTGCTCACAATTCCGGTGTTTGTATGGGCAATTCTAATAACCTTAGACCATTCCAGTGCAATAGGCAGCTCGGACATTAATTTACAGCAAGCTGTAACCCAGGGTGTACGGGCAGGTACTATGTGTGTTGATAAAACATCACAGGCTTATAATGAACCTTTAGTAGAAGCAGACACAGCACATATGGTTTTTAGGCAGATACTAGCACGAAATTTAGGGCTGGATTCAACCACACTGGAACCGTTGGAGCGATCAGGAATAAAAGCTATACCTGAGTATACGTTTATCGTTTACAACGGCTCGGATAACCCTTATGGAGTAACGCCGGCAATTAAATATAGCAATTATGATCAGGATGGTACGTTAATTGCGTATAATGGATTCCCACAAGAATTCGCCATTTATACGGATGATATCGTTTTGGACAGCAGCGACTTAACAACTACCTTAGATAGCCCGGGTTGTATTGCTGTAGTAAAAGTTACGGTACCTAATATTGGACCGGGCGAAACAGAAACAGTACGATGGGCAACGGCAAAAATATTTAACAAGTAAAGGAGGGCTAAATATTAAGAAACAAAAGTATTCAATAATCTTCGTTATATTAGTAGTCGGAGCCATGTTTTATATCGGAACCGGCTTTACTTATGACAAAAATGGGATTCAGGACTGCACCAATAAATACTTCGAGGCATTATGCTCTAATGACATCAAAGAAGCCAAAGAGCAAGTAACCGGGCAAGCACTCTGGTCACTTGATAATATCTCGGAATTACCCAAAGCAACTATTGAAAAATCAGAAATTTCAATACGGGCTGGCAATAACAAATGGGCAAAGGTAAATACCTTAATCGAAATAAGGTTGAATGATGAAACTATTGATGTTGGCTGGTACGACATTGATTTAATCAATACTGAACAAGGCTGGAAGATATTTAACCTCAGAAATCAAGTGCCTGAAGCCAAACACAGCTTGATTACAAACTCCGACATAGAAGAACCTAAAAAGGTTTTTGAGGAATATTTAACTACCACATCAATAGAATATTTGGCTGGGGCAGCACGAATCGCCCAGGAGCAGAACCAAGTTAAATTAGTACCTATAGAATACAAGGATTTAGAAATGGCACCACTGGGCGGCAATAAAGAATACAAGGTTTTAAAGGCATCGTATTTTACTGATCGAGCAGTTAATCTGTGTGTTACTTTCTATAAAAGCATTGACGGTTGGAAAATCGTAAATATCCAGCAAATTTAAGGGGGGTTGGCATTGAAAAAAGGGTTATTAACCCTGGGGGTAATTTTATTTATAATCATCCTCACCCGAAACGCCTATGCTGATGATTATAAATATTACATAACTCCGGAAGATACTTTGACTTATATAGATACAACGAGTACAACCGCCAAGGTGGATACCGACATTAATGAGATAACCCTGCCAGAGTATTACCCTGGTAAAGCTATTGCCTTCACAGGTATGGGTTATGACTATATAGTTATGACACCTTCGGAGATTAAATATTTCTCATTTGATGGCACAGAAATGATTGAAAACTCGTTTTTATCGGTATCTGGTATAAGTAATCCTGTTGCGATTGCGGCATCAACTTATCCAGACACAGTTGTTGCTGACAGTGAAAAAGTAACTCATTTTTCGTTTGGTGCAGAGATGGTGGCTAACCCATTCCTAAGCATCAATGGACTGAGTAATATCGTGAGTATCGGGGCCAGAGATTATGACAAGGCTGTGTTAACCCAGGATGCGGTAGATTACTATATGTTTGATGGTTCTGAGATGTTTCAAATACCGTCATTATCATTAGATGGGCTTTCTAATCCAATAGATCTGGCATTAAACGGCGATAACTATGATTGCATAGTATTAAAAGACGATCAAGCTCAATATTACAGTTTTACTGGTTCAGAACTTATTGAAAATCCGATATTAAGTATTACTGGATTAAGCGACCCAAAATCAGTAGCAACCGATGATGGGAATATCGCTATTATCGAAGGCACAGAACTCAAACGGTACGCATTAGATGGCGGTATAATGGCTTATTCAAGTGCTTTGTCCGTCACCGCTGGGTTAAATAGCCCCACTTCGGTAGCTATACGACCGGGAACGCACGATCTATTGATTGCTGATGGACAGGATATTAAATACTATATGTTCGATGGGACGGAAATGGTTTATAACGAAGCTTTATCAGTGCAGGTGGCAGAAATGGTCACCACAGGTTTATATAAGAAAAGTGCAGCAGCACAATCATTGACAATCGACCCGGGCGAGCCAGTAAGTTTTCTTAAATTGAGGGCTTATCATATATTACCACCACAAACTAAGGTTACATGGTATGTGACAGCAAACGGCATAGATTGGACAGCCTGCTGGCGGGTTAGCGGAACCATGGCTGGCTCAGTAGCGGAAATAACCGAAGATAACGGAGTCACCTGGACCGTATTAGGCGATGCCGGGGAAGTCAATCCATTATCCAACAATACTAACTTATGGATAGAGGTTGAAGAAGGTGAAGATGTTAGATGGCGCGCTGAACTGGAAACAGAAGACCCTAACGTAACACCGAAAATAAAAGCACCCAACCCAGGAGTAGACCCTGCGGTGGTGATGAATGTAAATCATAAGCCGGAACCACCGGTTCTGGACATACCTATAGGATGTTATCTCACTACTACTCCTAGATTTGAATGGGAATATGTTGATGTTGATGGTGACGAACAAAGTGCCTATCAGGTAGTAATTAAAAAGCTGGATGATACTATAATACACGACACCGGCAAAGTGCTGTCCAGTAATGAGTATTACGAAATGGCTACCAGTGAAGATCCTGAAGTGCCTGGTTTATTTTGGGCATCAGGAGATATGGATTTTATTCTGGAAGTCAAGGTTTGGGACAGCTGCGGTTTAGAATCTGATTGGGCATCGGGAGAATTTTGTATATTAGCCATTGAACGTTTAAGGGTGAAGGAGATTGTTTCCGCACCCGAAGAACAGATTTTACCCGATCCAAACGATCCAGCAACCCATTTAATGATTAACCAGGGTGCAACTATTAATGATCTTCCAGTTGCGAAGGCGGGAACCAAAGTAACAGCTTTAGTAGATGTAGTAAGTAACGGTTGGAGTTTAAATGCTGTATTTCCATATTTAGAAACAACAGCCATACTTGAAGGTCCTCCAACTTGCATAGCCACAGCTGGCACTAATAGAAGGTACGAGGTTACATTCTGGACTGAAGCATCTACCGAGGAAGTGCCGGCTGGGACAGTAGTAAAGGCAAATCTAGTTGATAGCGCAGGTGCTGTTCTAGCAACACCACCGTATGCCGATGGCGTGGTAATAATATCAGACTCGATGTATAGCGAGTGGATCGTGGTATTGCAGGGTAGAACCTAGCAAAAGAAAAGGAGAGTAATTATGCAGAAAAGATTTATATTTATTATCAGTATTTTAACAATGGTATTTATGTTCTTAACTTTTCCCGTAACTTCATTATTAGCAGAACATACCAATGATGATGTAATTTTCACTGAAGATATACCTGTAGGATTCATTCTAACAGGATTTACGACAACTGAAACAGGTAGGATATAGGAGGGATTTTTAATGAAAAAATTTATATTAATAATATTAAGTTTAGTACTGATTTTAGTACCAGTAAAGGAATCTAAAGCATTATATACTGCTAATGTAGAAAGTCTTGTAGAAACTGTTAATATTCTTCAAAATAATGATATATTCACTGCTGGGCGTGATGGTAAGTATGCAATAATTTCTGACACAGGAACAACCAAAGTTTCAGGTACATGGATACATGGTAGTGATTCAAGAATAAAAACCAGTATAGAATTGAATAACGGCAACATTTTTATTGGAGGATATGAAGGTAAGTGGCAAATAATAAATACCAGTGGAGCAAATATAGCTAATGGTGAGTGGTCAGCAGGTTCTGATTTTGACATTAAAGGATGTGAATTATTTGGTAATGGAAATATATTTATACATGGAGGAGCGAGATATAGTAGCACAGTAACAAAAATAACAATACTAAATACTAATGGAACTTCTGTATACAATAAATCATTAAGTTTTACAATTGCTAATGCTTGTGAAAGTTTAACGAATGGTAATATATTTTTCGGAGGATCACATGGTAGGTATGTTATTATAACTGCTACTGGTACCCTTGTAAAAAATACTAGCTGGGCTTATTCAGGAGCTGATATATCTGATGCTACTATACTAGATAATGGTAATATAGCTATTGTCGGAGATGGTTACTATCAAATAATGACTAATACAGGAGTAAATGTGTCAAATGGAACAAATAATTCAGGTGGGAGTACAATAAAAAATATTGGTAATAATATGATACTATCTCATGGTACCACGAGTGGCAGTCCTTACTATCGTTTTATAGACTATGACTTTAACTCTATCTCAAATGTAGCAATAGATTCAGGATATGAAATTGAAGGAATAAAAAATTCAGCAATACTAGGTAATGGCAATATTTTATTAATTTGGGGAAAAAATTATGCAATTGTAAATCGTGAAAATATAGTTTTAGCTAAAGGCAGTACGGGATTCACAACATTATATGCTTATTTAGATGCAAATGAAGATATATTTGTTTTAAGCGGTTATAGTTCATCTGCTGGGTACTCTATAAAAATAAAACAAGTTGTAGATTTAATAACAGATTTATCCATAGATAATGTAACAGCAAACACTATAGAGGTTAGTTATAATCACAATCCTCCAGATATAAAATATGTAACTAGAATATCTTTATTTAATGAAAATAGTTGGTCTACTTCTAATACTAATGCTACAAGTAAGACTTTTACAGGTTTAATACCTGATAGTTATTACAAAATAAATGTTCAACCAAGAATTAGTTCAAATAGTATTTGGTATGATATTAATGAATATACAATACCTGCTCTACCGTCAGAAATAAACACTCCTCACATAACACAAGACACTATAAATTTATTCTGGAGTAATCGTGATAATCCTGTTGATAGTAATTATACTTTACAGAGAAAACTATCGTCAGATACTTGGGGTGGACCTTCAAATGTAGATTTAATAACAGCTACCAATATCAGTCAATATGAAGATACTGGTTTAATACAAGACGAACAGTATACTTACAGAATAAGAGTTAATGCTAAAAATGGAAATTATTACTATTCAGCAGATTATGAAACATTCACAACAGCAGACCCAGCAGTAGCAGCCGCTGAAGCGGCTAGGAGTATGGCTGAAGCAGCTGCCCAAGCAGCAGATCAAGCTAGAGATGCAACAATAGAATCAAGACAATATTCATTGGAAGCTAGAGATTCTGCTATTGCTACTTATGAATTGGTTGAAGGATTGAATTTAGACGCTAGACTTACCAGTATAGAAAACGGCAGCAATGTACCCCCTATGATTAAATCAGTTAAGACGATGAATAATGCTACTCTTACCAGAACAGGGGATATTACAATAGTAATCAATGCAATTAATGGTAAGTATTATCGAGCCGGACTATCCAGCGGAGCTGGCGAATGGACCGAAAGCAATACTGTAACTATAACCGGACTTAACACAGGAGTAAATACTATCCACGTACAGGTGAAAAACACCGGTGAGTTGACAGATACTTATACTTTGTGTGTATTCTATATGCCATAATGTTTTACCAAATCTAGGCCCTGGGTTAAATACCCGGGGCTTTTTTTATGGCCAGAATTAAAGCGAAAGGAGTTAATGTATGGCAAAAAAACCTACTAGAAAGCAAAGTATTTTAATGGGTAAAAGCGGGTTAAGACCTGAGAATTGGCTGGTTATCAAAAATCCGGTTGGAATGTTGTATATAAGACATCGCAAAACCGGAACCTTGAAGGTGATCAAAAAACCAATATTAAACAAGGGGGGAGGATAAAAGATGGCAAGTATGTCACAACCAATAGTTAATCATAATGAAAAACAGATGTGTTTACATTTTTTAAATCGGCTCAAACATTACGATTTGGACACGTATTTACACAGCTGCAGGGTAGCCAAACTATCACTCATGATTGGAAAAAGGTTCGTCTTTGATGAGTTAATCATTAAGAATATTTATTATGCGGCACTTTTCCATGACATAGGGAAAATAAAAATACCTAAACACATTTTGTATAAAACTACCCGGCTAAATAATGCTGAGTGGGCCATAATTAAGAAACATTCTCTATATGGGGCAGAACTTCTTAAAGAATATCCATCAGAAGCGATTACTACAGATTTAATAAACAGCGTCTATCACCATCACGAGCGTTTTAATGGGTATGGTTATCCTAACGGACTGCGGGGAGACAACATTCCTCTAAACGCTCGCATAATAAGCGTTGCCGATGCCTTGGATGCAATGATTAACCCCAGACCTTATCGGAATACTCCCTTATCCTATGACGAAGCTATAGGAGAATTACAAGTACACGCTGGTACACAATTCGATCCTTATGTTATTAAGAAGGTCGGTTGTATGCAATAAAATCTCAAAAGGAGGAAAGAAATTATGTTTAAAGTTGGATTGGATATTGGCTACGGCCACACCAAAGTAGTTGCAGAGGATGGAAAAAGAATTATATTTCCATCCATCGCTAAGAAAGGGGAAGCTATTGACCTAGATAACCTGCTGGGAGCCAAAGAGGACTATATCATAAATATTAATGAAACCACATGGTATGTCGGAGAAATGGCTCGGAAAGAAAGCTCGTTTGCTACCAGAGCATTTGATCAGGCTGATAGGTATAACGATGAAGCTTTCCAGGCAATGCTCTCTACGGCTTTGTCATTAGCCACGCAGGGAACAGAACAGGATGTAATGTTAGTTACTGGACTTCCGTTATCAATTTACGAAACTTCCCAAAAGGAGTTTAGCCGCTTTTTGAAAGGCTTTTCGGCTCATACGGAGTTGAATGGAACCAGCAAAGAAGTGAAAGTTAAGGATGCTATTGTTTTTCCCCAGGCAGGCGGAATCTTCTTTAGCCCTTCCTGTACGGATATAAAGAATAACCTGCCAGAAAACAGCCTTATTACAGTTATTGATATCGGATACCGGACAACCGACTGTGCGACATTCAATTATAATAAAGGGTCCTTTCAATTCTTAATTGAGAACAGTTTTACCCTGGATGTAGGAATGTCCAGCGTATTCAGGCCTTTAAGCCGGACAATTGCAAAAAAGATCGGTGTTATTGATATAAGCCTGGAAGATAGCGAAGCTGTATTCCATAAAGGTTTTTGTTTTAAAAGTAATCAGCCGATTTATATGTCGGATGATATTATCCAGCTTAAAAAGTCTATTGCAAACAATATTAATGAAGGCTATCGGAGTAACGCAGGGCAGGGAGCCAAGATTAAGAACATCGTTTTAGCTGGTGGAGGCAGCATAGCTTTAAAGGATGAACTGCTTAACATCTTCCCTGAAGCGATTTCTGTTGCTGATACCCAGATGGCCAATGCTTTAGGATTTTTATCTATAGCACATAGGTTCGATTTATAGAGTTAATGCAGCACACGCTCAAGCCTTGATGTTAGGGCTTTTTCAGGGCATTGCAGCACACAACAAAAAGCAGTACCTAAATAATCATATGAAATGCAGCACAAAAACTTATTTTGGGATACTAATGCAGCACTCGCTCACGCCTTGGTATATGGGTATTCAAGAGGTACTGCAGCACACATTATTTTGCAGCACACGGCAAAAAGATAAATGCAGCACTCGATGCTCTGCGGATGCCTACATATCAGTGGTTTATCGAGTGCTGCAGGGTAGATGTTAGCTTATTTCAGTACCCTGGGTACAACAAGAATTTCAGGAGGGTATTATGGAAAGAAGTACAGTACGCGTGGTTCTATACTTTTCCAAAGATCATCCTATTGCAAAATACCGAAGCAAGGAGCGCAATAAGGTCGCAAAGGATTGGATAGAACAGGCTTTATCTTTAGAAAAATCATTAAAAGAAATACAAATGGATGTTAAATCTATTAAAGACATATTGAATAATGGGGTATATCAGGCATCTGTACCAATATCAGAACATTCTACAAACGCTGAGTTATCGACTGCAGACATTGATTTAATAGATCAGATGTTAGGTTTTAAGTAAGGAGGATATATTTTTTTATGAACAAAAATGAGCTGATCGACACCATTGCTACACAGTTGAATAAAAGCAAGCAAGAAACTGAAGCTTTCTTAAACACTTTTATTGATGTGGTCAGTAATGAAACGGCACAAGGAAACAAAGTCCAATTAACCGGCTTTGGGACATTTGATAGGAGATATAAAGCTCCCAGGACGGGGAGAAACCCGAAGACAGGTGAGTCACTACTTATACCTGCCAAATATCTCCCTGTTTTTAAGGCAGGTAAAGCATTTAAAGAACTATGTAGTTGAATACTTTTTTTATGAAGAGGAGGTGATATTACTTAAAGATGATGTAAACTATGTATAAATCTCAAATTTAAGGAGGAAAGAATAACTATGAGTTATGTAATTGGAGAAATTGTAAAAGGCAGGATTATTGCAGTCACACCCGAAGAAGATCAGGTAATGTTGACTGTTAATTTATCAGAGAAGCATAATGCCTTATTACCCGCATCTGAAGTTAGTATAGAGGATATACAGAGCAGCAGCAACCTACGGGCAACTGCTCGTAGATTGGTTGGCCGGCCTATAGTGGGGAAAATAACCAATACCGATCCTTTAACTATATCGAACAAACAGGCGATTGAGGAACTTGAACAGGTGGATAAATTGGAAATCGGGCAGGTATTCGATGGCATTGTGATCAGTGTAAATGAAACAGAAGCTAAAATAGAATACAACTCCCATTTATTAACCCTTCTTCCACAGGAAGAGATGGGTATTATGCCCGGCACCAACCTTAAAATGATACTTAAATACGGACAGAAATTGCGGGTTGAAGTTGTTGATGTGAAGGATGGTAAATACATCGTTTCCCATAAAAATTTCTTACAGGATAAGAATGAATGGGAAGAACGGATCAATAAATACCAAATCAAAGGCCATTATCTTGGTATAGTAACCAACTTCATTAAAAACGGAGTATTCATTAACCTGGAACCAGGTCTAGATGTGCTGTGTTCACCGCAGCCGGAATGGTTTGAACTCAAACGTGGTGACGAGGTAATCGTTGAAATTACCGACAAAAACTCCAAAATTAAAGGGATTGTCACTGGTAAAGCCTTTTAATAGTCCAGAAAAGCCGCCGAAAGGCGGCTTTATCTATTTGTGAGGTGATTTTAATGAAACTAAACGATATTACTCTTTTAGACAAAGAGGTTATTAAGGAATTTACAAACCTTAATATGGAGCAAAAAGAGTACCTATACGGCATGGTTGAGAAAATGTACCATAGTTTTGGTCAATTAGTGGTCTATGACTATCTGGACAGTCCCGAATATATTGCTCAGAATTGGGCAATGGCAGACGATGAAAACCCCGGTATGGTGGAAACACAAATATTAGATAATCCATACCGGATACATATATTCGTCAATCAGATACCAGAGCATATCAGGGCATATAAACGCTCGAAATTCTCGAAGGAAATTGGATTTCCCAAAGAACGGCAACGGTGGTTTTTATTAATGAAAACCGCTTTTCGAGAACTCAAAAAACAGGGCGTAAAACCCTTTGGGGAAGAAAAAGCTGTGGCTATGTATAAATTCCATTTTCTTAAAAAAACAGATTCTGATAATTATACGGTCAGCCAAATAAATAATACTTTTCGAGATGTAGGTTTAATAAAAGACGACAATATTTATTATCTAGCAACCTACTGTGATGGGGTAGTAAATCCTAACAAACCAGGTGTAGAAATCACCCTTTTAAAAGAGGCGGAT
>Ga0334887_1001151_pt1 | contig 36227 bp, 37 predicted proteins | sample GraSluR1_MG_10_FD_207217 | JGI IMG/M metagenome (GOLD analysis project Ga0334887, IMG submission 207217) | Sludge microbial communities from methane-producing bioreactor in Wageningen University, Netherlands - Granular Sludge_18_07-R1 | ecosystem: Engineered > Bioreactor > Anaerobic >...
TTAATAGGCAAAAAAGAGCGAGCAAAGCGAGCTCAAAAAAAAGGACCGCAGGTCCCAAAAAAACAGAAGAAAAAAATCCGTGTCCATCCGTGTTTATCCGTGGTTACTAAAAAAAGGCCCGCAGGTCTGGAAAGAACCACAGATATACACGGATGAACACAGATGCTTTTAGTTGTTGCTGTTGTGGTGAAACAAAGTATGATGACTGTGAGAAAAAACCAGTAGAGATTAATAGGCAAAAAAGAGCGAGCAAAGCGAGCTCAAAAAAAAGGACCGCAGGTCCCAAAAAAACAGAAGAAAAAAATCCGTGTCCATCCGTGTTTATCCGTGGTTACTAAAAAAAGGCCCGCAGGTCCCCCAATAATTACTAATTACTAATTATTAATTACTAATTAAAAGAGTGCAATTGATTGCCACATAAATACGTGATACATTGAATAAGTGGAGGTGATATTGTGACGTCACAAAATGTTACCCTATCTATTCCCAAGCAAGTCTTGCAAAAGGCCAAATATATGGCTGTGGAAAAGAACACTTCTCTATCGGGGCTTTTGACGGAATATATAAAAAATATGGTTGAGCAGGATGACAGGTATAAAACGGGACGTATGCATCACCTGTCTGTATTGGAAAAAGGATTTGAAATGGGGACAAAGGATTCAGTGTCATGGGAAAGAGATGAATTACATGTCCGATAAATATCACAAGCAATTTGTTGATACCAATGTTCTGGTCTATGCTCATGATTTATCTGCTGGTGTAAAGCGTGAACGTGCGAAAGAAATCATTGCTTTTTTGTGGCAAAGTGGCAGGGGATGTCTGAGTATTCAAGTTTTACAGGAGTTTTATGTAACAGTTACCCGAAAAGTAAGCAGGCACTCTCCTGTATGCACTTTTTGTATCTGCTGTGAAACTTGAGTGATTAATATAAGTTATTCTATAAATAATACAATGCAGCTTAGTAAATATGCTATAATTTTGTTAAAACAACAGAGAAGGAAAATGATAATATGTATTTTCCTTGCCCATATTTATGTGGAGAAGTTGAATTAACCAGGGAAAGAGAACAGCATATTTTAGAAAGGCATCCAGAATTGTTATCTATACTCCGTGAAAATATTTATGAGGCTTTAAAAGATCCAGATTTTGTTTATAATAGTTCAAGGTTTAAGAACGCAAAGCTTTTTTACCGATGGTTTAATGATTTAAGAGGCGGAAAATATGTTGTAGTAGTTGTTGTATCTAATAATGGTATTTCTTTTAGGCATTGGATAATTACAGCTTATATTACCCGGAAAATTGCAGGAGGTGAGAGTGAATGGAAGAAAAACTAACCTTTCGTTATGAACAAGAAGCTGATATTCTTTATATTGATAAAAGGCAACCTTATTCTGAACAGGAAACAGAAGAACTTGGTGATGATATTCTTGCTCGTTTAAACCCAAAAACCAGGGAAATTGAAAACCTGGAAGTTTTGTTCTTTTCTACGAGACTTATGACAAAACCCCTTTTTGAGATCCCCATCATGGCTAACCTGCGTCTTGTTGCTACACAGATTTAGATGTTTTTAAGGAAATACTATCCATTTTCTTAGAAACATCTAATTTTCTATCCGAAAAATCCTCTCGAAATTATGGTAAAAGATCAACCCAACCACCCCCTCAAACCAAAAAATATACAAAACTGCAGGAAAAACAAAAAAAATATAGAATACTACCTCAAGTATGTTTTTATGTCAAAAAAAGCGAAAGCAACTCACAAAAAAGCCCGCCGGGTTATAAAGAACCACAGATACACACGGATACACACAGATGCTTATAGTTTATTAATATTGTGGTGAAACAAAGTCGACGGCTGGAGAAAAAACGTAAGTGCTTAATAAGCAAAAACGAGCGAGCAAAGCGAGCTCAAAAAAGGACCGCAGGTCCCAAACAAAACAGAAAAGAAAGAATCCGTGTCCATCCGTGTTCATCCGTGGTTAATAAAAAAAAGGACCGCAGGTCCCAAAACAGAACAGAAAGAATCTGTGTCCATCCGTGTTCATCCGTGGTTAATAAAAAAAAGGACCGCAGGTCCCAAAACAGAAAAGAAAAAATCTGTGTCCATCCGTGTTTATCTGTGGTTAACACACAAAAGGGACCGCAGGTCCCCCAATAATTACTAATTACTAATTAGAAAAGTGTCCATCCGTGGTTACAAAAAGCCCGCAGGGCAATTAAAATAAAAGGAAAACGACAGTTTTCCCACCAAAATTACTAATTATTAATTACTAATTACTAATTACTAATTAAAAAAAAGGGGCGAGCATCTTGCAGAGATCAAACAAGGCAATAGTCGAGTGGTACTATTTAATCCCCATAATAATCTTCAGCGCCATTGTCCCGCTCATTGTCTACATGAAAATGGTGCCCGTCGAAGGCATAGCCTTTCAATACTGGAAAGGCTCGTCAGAAAATGCCGACTTTTTTGCCTACTACAAAAGCCTGTGGATTATAATAGCTGCAGCCTTGTCCATAATCAGCTTCAGTATCTGCCTTTGTCTTAAAAAAATACAGATAAAGCAGACCCGGCTTTACATACCCATGGGGCTCTATGCCTTTTTCGTTATCCTCTCTACAATCTTTGCCGAATACAAAGACGTAGCCCTCTGGGGATTTCCTGACCGCCATGAAGGCATGCTGGTCCTGCTCTCATATATCATTATATGTTTTGTTACCATCAACCTGGTAAATGAAAAAAAATACCTGAAGATTATCTTCGGCTCACTCTTTGCTTCCGCAAGCATAATAGGAATAATAGGAATATTCCAGTATTTCGGTCATGACTTCTTCCGCAGCAGTTTCGGTAAACTCCTGATCCTGCCTGCGGCCCAACACTTCATGGCCGATACCCTGGAATTCCTTTTTGGTTCCAATACCATATACAGTACCCTGTATAATACCAACAATGTTGGCAGCTATATGTCCATGCTCTTCATGCTGTCCCTGGTTCTCTTTATCCTGGTAAAAAACAAATACCAGAAAATTGCCCTGGGTTTTTTCACCCTGCTCATGCTGGCCAACCTCCTGGGCTGCAACTCACGCGCCGGATATGTCGGTACAGCCCTGGCCTTACTGGCAGCTATAGTGTTCCTTAGAAAAGCCCTTCTGGATAACTGGAAAATAATAATTGTCAGTTTGATCGGGATATTCATTGTTTTCTATTCCCTGAATTATTTCAGTCAAGGAATGATTGTAAACCGAATAAAATATACCTGGCAGCAGGCAGTAGACACCTACCAGATGGATAAAGCCAATAATGAAGAAGCCCAAAGCCAAGCCGAAGACAGCGCGGCAGAAGCAGAAACTTCAGCTGCGGGTGACTGGGATGGCAAAACCCTGTCCATCAACCCGGAAAACCTGCGCCTGGGCGAGGAAGCCAGGGAGATAAAAGGCGGCAGCATTGCCGGGATACCAGTGGAAATAGACAGCGATATATTAAAAATAGCCCTTCCGCCTGCTCAGCTTAAAATAATAATAGAGGGCGATCAATTAAGGTTTAAAGATCAGGATGACAAGGGTTTAAACCTGAACATTATTAAAGGGGGTAAAATAATCACCATAAAAGACTCCCGCTATGCTGATTACAGCATCCAAATAAATAATGAACTCATGCGGGTGCAGAAGGGCGAAAAAGAATTGTATTTTGCCATGGAACCCGGAAAATTCAAAGCAATAGATGAAGAAAGACAGGAACTGGCCCTGAATAGCGAGACGATTCGCAGCGGAATATTTGCCGGTATATATATTGACATCAATAAGCAGCAGCTATTATTGAGACAGGATTCATTGCAGCTTAATATAAAAAGTGAAGCCGGGGAACTACTGTTCAGCGATGAAAATGCTACATTGCTGGCCATCAACAGCAGCCCGGACAGTAAACAATTCAAGCTGCAGGATCCCCGCTATGCCAATTTCTCTTTTAATATGAACGAAAATATTCTCCAGGTACAAAATGGAGAAAAAACTCTCCGCTTTGAAACAGCTGAAGAGGGTTTCCGATTCGTCAATAAAGACGGCCAGGATCTGGCTCTGTTGCCTGTGGAAGAAACAATTAAGAACTCAATAATAAATATAAAACTCGAACAGGATAAAATGAGAATAGTATCGGGTACAGGTGCTGAAATTATTATATTGCAGGAAAATGGGCAACTGATACTGAAGGACGCAAATGATAAGCCTATTCCGCTATTATCTCTGGCAACTGCTAATGCATATTCCCTGAAAGATACACGCTTTGTGGGTTACCGCATGGTCCTCAAAGATAACTTCTTGCAGGTGCAGAAAGCAGGCCGCGACTATAAATTCGCGGTTGCAGATGGAATATTCAAGAATGTCAACCACCGGGGCGAAGCCGTGGATGTCGAAAGCTGGGGGTTTGAAGGCAAAGAGAGATTTATCTCCGGCAGGGGCTATATATGGTCGCGAACCTTTCCCATGCTAAAAGATACCATTATTCTGGGACACGGTCCCGACACCTATGCCATATACTTTCCCCAGTATGACTATGCAAGCAAACGTACAGCATTAAATAGCATAAACATAATAGTAGACAAACCCCATAACATGTACCTGCAGGCAGCCGCAAACACCGGCCTGCTCTCATTGCTGGCCCTGCTGGCCCTCTTCCTGGCCTATTTATTTTCCAGCACAAAACAATACATCCACCCTCAAAACTACCAGCAGGGTAGCAATACTGCCCGCAGAGCAGAAACAAAAGAAAAAAAATCCGCGCTAACCCGTCTAATCCGCGAATTCCGTGTCAAAAAAACCCCCAGCCCGCAGGGCCAACAACCTAAAAAGAAAATCCGTGAAAATCCGTTAAATCCGTGTAAATCCGTGTCAGAAAAAAATCCCCCTAGCCCGCAGGCCCCCCAAACTTCCCGAAGGGAAGACAAAAACGAAAAAGATTCCGTGTTAATCCGTTTATTCCGTGAACTCCGTGTCAAAAAATCCCCCGGCCCGCAGGCCCCCAAAAACTCAGCAACTATCAGCGAAAATCATAATAATCAGCGTCCTTCAATTTCCTATGCCATTCCAGGCACAGCCATATTCCTGGCCATAATTGCCTACCTGGGAACCGGTGTCTTCAATGACAGCATAGTCTCCGTAGCCCCGGTCTTCTGGACCCTCCTCGGGCTAGGCATAGCCTGCAACAACCTGAACCTTTCCCAACCATCCCCTGAGAAAAAGCAAAATAAAGAAGGAAAAAAACGAAAAAAATAGAATTATACTAAAGGTATGCAATTAAAACCACAGATAAACACAGATGTTATTTTATTGTTGGTGTTTGTGCTGTTAAAAAGTCTAATGGCTGTAAGAAAAAAGCCAGGTAATGCATAATAAAAAAAGAGCGAGCAAAGCGAGCTCAAAAAAAAAGGACCGCAGGTCCCAAACAAAAGAAAAAAAATCCGTGTCCATCCGTGTGTATCCGTGGTTACCAAAAAAAAGCCCCGCAGGGCCGGAATAAACCACAGATACACACGGATGAACACAGATGTTATTTTATTGTTGGTGTTTGTGGTGTTAAAGTCTAATGGCTGTAAGAAAAAAGCCAGGTAATGCATAATAAAAAACGAGCGAGCAAAGCAAGCTCAAAAGGGACCGCAGGTCCCCTAAACAGAAAGGGAAAAAATCCGTGTCCATCCGTGTTTATCCGTGGTTACAAAAAAAGCCCCGCAGGGCAATAAATAAAAAGGAAAACGCTAGTTTTCCCACCAAAATTACTAATTATTAATTACTAATTACTAATTAACAAAGAGGTGCGATTAATGAACGAAATAGAAACCAAAACCATACAAAACTATGACTACGAAGAAATAGACCTCCGTGATATATTCAAAACCCTGAATAAATGGAAATACGCCATCATTGCTGTTACATTAATCTGTATGCTCCTAAGCGGCGTACTTAGTTTCTATGTCATGGACTCCGTTTACGAAGCGACTACCGTAGTCTCAATCTATCAAGCCCAGCTTTCCCCGGATAAACAGGGATCCAACGACATAGAAGACACCGTCAACGAACTGGGGGAATTACCCTACATAAGTGCAGTGAGCTGCGAGCAGCAGATAAAGTCCCCGGCTATTCTGGAAGCCGTTATAAAAGAATTGGATCTTCCACATACTCGTAATGGATTAAAATCAGCGATAAAAACCGAACAGGTAAAAAATACTAACATGGTTAATATCACAGTCAGCAATAACGACCCCAAACTGGCAGCCAGCATTGCCAATACCCTCAGGGAAGAATTTATCATACACATAAACCGGATTAATAAGAAAAAAATGGCCCAGTCTTTAGATATATTGGAAAAAGAATGGCTGCATAAAGAAGAAAGCGAACTCGATATAGCCAGTGAAAAACTTAAAGAATATAAATTACAGTCCCGTTCCATTGACTACCTGAGCAGCCAGTTGAATAACAAAAGAGAAGAATTGACAGGTCATCAGTCATGGCTGGCTCTGGCTGTGATTGACCGGGCTGCTCAGGACGAAGGAATCAAACAACTCAAAGAAAGCCTTGACAACACGTCTCCTGTCCTGACCACAGTCAATACAGCCAATGGCATCCTGCCTGCTGACCTTCAGGGTATAGACATAAAAGACGGCACAGTCAACAGTGAACATATAAACGAGGCCTATATATCATTGATGGATTCTTATAATAAAAAATTAACAGCTTTAGCAGAGCTCAATGTACAGATAGAGGCGACCCGGCAGGAAATTGCCAAATTGGAAAAAGAAATACCCGACCTGGAAGCAGAACTTATAACAAATCAAATCGACGAAAAGAAACTGCAAAACGAAGTCAGCAGGAGAGAAAATGTAGTAAACCTCCTAACTTCCAAGATAGCTGAATTAAAAATGACAGAATCCATCAACCTGGCCGACAACAACATAATAACCGTATCCGAAGCCCCCATCCCCGAGGCCCCGGTTAAACCCAACAAAATGCTCAATATAGCCATAGCCGCCATCCTCGGCCTAATGCTAGCAACCTTCTCCGTATTCCTAATAGAATACCTCCGCGAGGACGAAGGCGCGGCCTAATGAGAAAGAAAGCATAATGAATAGGAAAACTATTGGTGGACTAAAAAACTCTATAATGAAATTGATTACTTGATTATTCACTAGCAAAATATATAGTTAGTAGTATAAAGGACACCGTTTAATAAAGAGTAAGCCTGGAAGGAGTATTTAAAATGACTGTGGTTAAAAAAATTGTGGAAGGACACGAATTGGGAAAGATTATGGATTTACCGTTAAATATGAAAAATAAAAGATTAGAAGTAGTTATTTCTGTTGTGGAAGAAAAAATGTAGCCTATTTTGACCCTAAACCCTTCAGGGGAATACTAAATATCCCTAATATTGAGAAACAGATTGAGAAATTAAGTGGCTGAAAATCCCGAAAACGAGGACTTATATGAATAATAATGGAAATGGGTTTTTATATAATGATTTAACTGAGAAAATTATTGGATGTGCATACCGTGTTTATAATGAGTTGGGCTCAGGTTTTCTTGAAAAAATATACGAGAATGCCTTAAAGATTGAACTGGAAGAAGAGGGGTTAAGAGTAAGCCAGCAAGAGAAAATTGATGTGCATTATAAAGGCATTCTCATAGGTGATTATATTGCCGACCTGTTGGTAGAAGACAAAATAATTATAGAGCTGAAAGCAGTGAATGAGCTGGCAACAGTACATGAGAACCAGCTAGTAAATTATTTAAAAGCTACCGGGATGAAACTAGGTTTACTAATAAACTTCGGCAACAAACTCAAAATAAAACGAAAGATCCTAACCCCTAATAAAAAATAAAAAGAAAAAAATCCGTGAAAATCCGTTAAATCCGTGTAATTCCGTGTCAGAAGAAAACAAGAAGCCAGGTGATAACGCTATGCAAAATAAAATCAGATACATATTTCTCATGCTAATCGATGCTGTGCTCATAAATTTAGCCGTCTACTTAACCCTGTTGCTTCGCTTCGAAGCCCAAATCCCCCCCCAATACATAACAAACTTCATAGCCCTTATCCCCGTAATCACCAGCATTACGCTCTTTTTCCTCATAGGCCTGAAAATCTACAGCCGCATCTGGCAGTATGCCAGCATCGGCGAAATGCTGGCCATACTCCGTGCCGTCAGCTACAGTATGGCTGTAATAGTCCTCTTGATTTATCTCATCCCTCTGCCACATTTACCCCGCAGTGTCTACATAGGCTCCTGGATGATGATTAATGGCTTCATCGGAGCCTCTCGTATTAGCTGGCGTCTATGGATAGGACTCAATTCCAGAGCTGAATCAGAAAAGCATAAAAAAATCCTTATAGTAGGTGCCGGTGATGCCGGCGCTATGCTGGCCCGGGAGATACATAATAATCCCCGCCTGAACCTAAAGGCTATAGGTTTTGTTGACGATGATTTCTCCAAACAAAAAATGATTCTGGGCGGGGTTCCAGTGCTGGGTTCCAGCAAAAAAATCCCCGAACTGGTAAAAGAACAAGAGATTGAAGAAATAATCATTGCCATGCCATCGGTATCAGGTGATACTATTCGTGAAATAGTGGATATATGCAAACAAACAAAGGCCAGGGTAAAAATACTCCCGGGAATCTATCAGAGCACCAACAGCCTGATATCCAATGTACGGGATGTACAGATGGAAGACCTCCTGCGAAGGGAACCGGTAAAAACCGATCTTACACAAATAGCAGGCTCTATTAGTGACAAAACTGTGCTGGTAAGCGGCGCCGGCGGCTCCATAGGTTCAGAACTCTGCCGCCAGATTATGCAGTTCCATCCCCGCAAACTGATTTTGCTCGATTGCTGTGAAAATAACCTCTTTGACATAGAAATGGAACTCACGGCTGCGAATTCCGGTGTTCAAATCTATCCCGAACTTGTCGATGTCAGGAACCGTGAAAAACTGGAAAAAGTATTCAGGTCGCATTGCCCGGAAGTAATATTCCATGCAGCAGCCTTTAAACACGTACCCATGATGGAGCGCCACCCGGAAGAAGCCATCAATAATAATGTTCTCGGTACCCGTAATATTGCGCAAATGGCCGACCGCTACGGAAGTCAATCCTTCATATTTATTTCCACCGACAAAGCCGTCAATCCTACCAGTGTTATGGGCGCCAGCAAGCGCATTGCCGAACTCATCATAAAAGACATTAACCGCGGCAGCAGAACCAGCTTTGCCGCTGTTCGTTTTGGCAATGTCCTGGGCAGCCGCGGCAGTGTCATACCCACCTTTATAAAACAAATTGAAAAAGGCGGCCCCCTGACAGTAACCGACCCGGAAATGAAACGCTATTTCATGACCATACCTGAAGCCGTACAACTCGTAATCCAGGCCGGAGCCATGGCCACAGGCGGGGAAATATTCGTGCTGGATATGGGCAAGCCGGTTAAAATAGACGACCTGGCCCGTGACCTGATAAAACTCTCTGGTCATGAACCCGATAAAGACATAGCCATTAGCTATACCGGAATCAGACCCGGTGAAAAACTCTTTGAAGAACTCTTCACCGGCCAGGAAGAAATGGCTGCCACCAGAAACGAAAGGATTTTCATATCCAAAAAAGAGCTGGATGTCAACTATGCAGGAATTAACGATTCCATAGCAACCATCGTAAACAAAGCCCAGTCCGACCGCAAAGAAATAATGAGAATAATCCTGAACCTGGTCCCCGAATACCAGGGAGCAGCAGCCACCCACGAAGAAACCACTACCACCGGTGACATCATATATTTAAATAAAAGAGAAAAAATAAGTCATTAATCAAGGTAAAGCTCTGAAGACACGGGAAAGAGACAAGAGAACCTTGAACGTCCCCGCAACAAAGCGAAGAACTGCAGGAAAGACGGGGGTAGACATGGGGACGGTTCGAGCGTCTCCGCAGCGAAGCGAAGGACCAAAGGAAAAACCGGTGGAGACATGGGGACGGTTCGAGCGTCTCCGCAGCGAAGCGAAGGACCAAAGGAAAAACCGGGGGAGACATGGGGACGGTTCGAGCGTCTCCGTAGCGAAGCGAAGGACCGAAGGGAAGACGATGGAACCGTCCCCGTGTTTCCCCCATGTCTTCACCCGGACTTCTCTCAATTTCGCACTTGATGTACTTGATAATGTACATTACAATAATAAAAAGGAGGTGCATCTGGTGCCGGTAATAAATTCTACGACCGCCCGAAATAACTTTTTCAAAGTTATGGAAGAAGTTATAGATTCCCATGAATCTGTAATTATAACCGGAAAAAAAGGAAATGTGGTCATGGTTTCTGAAGAAGACTGGAGTTCCATCCAGGAGACATTATATCTGTGCAGTATTCCTGGTATGCGTGAAAAAATAGTCGAGGGAATTGCTACTCCACTGGATGAATGCCTGGAGGACACCAAATAATGGATGAACCATGGAGGATTGTTTATACTCGTGATGCTTTAAAGGATAAAAAGAGAGCTTATGAAGCCGGATTTAAAGAAAGGGTCGAACGATTATTAGAAACAATCAGGGAAGATCCGTTTTCTGCTTATCCACCTTATGAAAAACTGATTGGAGATCTTCTTGGAGCATATTCAAGGCGTATAAACCGTCAGCATAGATTGGTGTATTCAGTGCATAAAAACGAAAGAACCATTAAGATTATCAGTATGTGGGAACATTACGAATAGCAGACAATGAGACATAGGGATGAGACATGGGGCCGGTTCGAGCGTCCCCGTGTCTTATCCGGGTCTACTCGACTATCCTTCCCCATATTTATAAAAAGGTAAGAAGGTGAACCGATGGATAAAGAAATCATATTCCTGGTTGAAGAAGCAGCAGAGGGCGGATACACAGCAAGAGCACTAGGACATTCAATATTTACTGAAAGCGATACCTTAGACACCATAAAAGAAGAAATAAAAGATGCAGTCCATTGTCACTTCGAAAAAGAACAAATACCACGTATAATTCGATTACACTTTCCTCAATAACAAAATTTATTTCGATGAACGAAATATATATAAAAATGAAAAAAATTCAATAAACCCCTTGCAAAAAACAGATAAATGAGTAAAAATATTACTCATAAAGACAAAAACCGAGCCCAGCTCACAAAAAAATAAAAGAAAATCTATGGAAGACATGGAGACAGTTCGAGCGTCTCCGCAGCGAAACGAAGGGCCAAAGTAAAGACTGGTGGAGACATAGGGGAGACATGGGGACGGTTCGAGCGTCTCCGTAGCGAAGCGAAGGACCGAAGGGAAGACGATGGAACCGTCCCCATGTCTTGCTATAGAAGCTGATGGACGGGGTGGACTAATGAACTCAGAAATAATTATGTATCAGACCGAAGATGGTTTGACTAAAATAGAAACTACTTTTGACGGCGATACAGTATGGCTTTCTATTGATCAAATGGCAGAACTATTTCAGCGTGATAAGTCTACAATTTCGCGACACATAAAAAACATCTTCACTGAAGGGGAGCTTGAACGAAATTCAGTTGTTGCAAATTTTGCAACAACTGCGGCTGATGGTAAAACCTATCATGTTGACTATTACAACCTTGATGTTATTATCTCTGTCGGTTATCGGGTAAAGTCGCTCCGTGGTACACAGTTTCGAATTTGGGCAAATAATGTTTTAAAAGAGTATCTGAAAAAAGGTTTTGCTATGAATGACGACCTCCTTAAAAATGCCGGTGGGGGTAATTACTTTCAGGAACTATTAGAACGTATACGAGATATTCGATCAAGTGAAAAAGTCTTTTATCGACAAATACTTGATATCTATGCAACGAGTATTGACTACAATCCAAGGGCAACCGAGTCAATTGAATTCTTTAAAATAGTCCAAAATAAAATGCATTATGCTGCCCACGGCCATACAGCCGCAGAAATAATTTTTTTACGGGCTAATGCAGATAAACATTTCATGGGTATGACTTCTTATGATGGTAAAAGCCTGAAAAAATCTGATGCTTCCATTGCCAAGAATTATTTAAATGAAGATGAAATTAAAATTTTAAATAGATTAGTAGCAGCTTATTTAGAATTTGCTGAACTCCAGGCAATCAGACAAAGGCCCATGTATATGAAAGATTGGATAGAAAAATTGGATGACTTTATTAAAATGAGTGGCAGTGAATTGCTGGAACACGCAGGGAAAATCAGCCATGAAGAGGCTAAAATTAAAGCAGAAATAGAGTATGAAAAATATAAAGAACGAAGCAAAGAACAATTAACGCAAGTAGAAAGAGACTTTATTGAGCATGTAAAAAGTACGCAAAAAAAGCTTGAAAAGGGTAAGGGTTAGTCCCATTGAACCGTCCCCGTGTCTTGATTACTAATTACTAATTAACATCAAGCGCAAAGCGCCAGATACCCCCCGTGAGCGCAGCTCACCCAAAAGCCCGCAGGGCTAAAACAAAAGAAAAAAATCCGTGGAAATCCGTTAAATCCGTGTAATCCGTGTCAGAAAAAAACAGGATGTGAGAAATGTTAGACTCCCTGATAACATCAAAAACCCGAATAAAACTAATACTAAAGCTCTTCCTAAATCCCGATACCAGCTCCCACCTCCGCGGCCTGGCTACCGAATTCGGTGAATCAACCAATGCTGTCCGCGTAGAACTAAACCGCCTGGCAGAAGCCGATTTACTGGAGAGCAATAAAGAAGGAAGAAACATATATTACCGGGCCAACACCCGGCACATGCTCTACCCGGAAATCAACACTATCGTCAAAAAATACCTGGGACTGGATCAGATAATAGAAGAAATAATAAAAAAACTGGGAGACATAGACCTGGCATTGATAAGCGGCGACTATGCCCAGGGCATAGACTCTGGCCTAATCGATCTCATTATCGTAGGAAATATAGATAAAAACTACCTGCAACAACTGGAAGAAAAAGCAGAAAAAATAATAAAAAGAAAAATTCGTACCCTGGTAATAAATACTCATGAGTTTGAACAACTAAAAAGCAAATTTGAAAAAGATAAGATATTGGTATTATGGAAGAAAGAATATAGTATGGAATAAGGGAATTAAGAAACTATCTTCGGTGTTAGTACAAAAATAAGCTTTAACCATATCATTTTCATACGTGGTTGTGTCCTCTGGGCATGGAAGGTTCTATAGAAAATAAAAAAAGCATTATTCCTGATAATAAAAGAACGCTTCGGATACTTTTAGAAATAAAATATTGGGCAACTTAAACCGAAGGCAGAAATCTATTAATGAGTTATTAAATAATAAGTATGTTGATATATTGAAGCTGGTGGAGGTATTATCATGAACCTAAAAAATAAGAAAATTCTAATCACAGGTTCAGACGGATTTATTGGTTCTCACCTTACTGAAGCTTTGGTAAGAATGGGGTGCGATGTCAGAGCAGTGGTATATTATAATTCCTTTAACTCCTGGGGATGGCTGGATGAATCTCCAGAGGAGATTAAAAAAGAACTAGATGTATTTACGGGAGACGTGCGTGATCCCTACGGGATGAAAAAAGCGATGCAGGGATGTGATGCAGTATTTCATCTGGCAGCCTTGATCGCTATTCCCTATTCTTATCATTCACCTGATACATATGTAGATACCAATATTAAAGGAACCTTGAACATTTTACAGGCGGCCAGGGAACTCAGTGTAGAAAAGGTAATCCACACTTCTACCAGCGAAGTTTATGGAACTGCTCGGTATGTTCCTATTGATGAGGAACATCCATTACAGGGGCAGTCTCCTTATTCTGCCACGAAAATAGGAGCCGATCAGATCGCATTATCATTTTATCGTTCCTTTAATACGCCCCTTTCAATTATTCGTCCTTTTAATACCTACGGGCCACGGCAGTCAGCCAGGGCGGTAATACCTACTATCATTACTCAGATAGCTGCTGGACAACCTGAACTGCGTTTAGGTTCACTAAATCCAACCCGAGATTTTTGCTATATAAATGACACCGTAAAGGGATTCGTAGCTGTAGCTGAAGCGGAAAGATCACCTGGAGAAGTAATAAATATAGGAAGCAATTATGAGGTTTCTATCGGTGACCTTGTTCAGACCATAACTGATATTATGAAGGCTGATATAGAGATTAAAACTGATGATAACCGTCTTCGTCCTGAAAAAAGCGAAGTGGAACGCCTGTGGGCAGATAATAAAAAAGCGGCTAGGTTAACCGGCTGGAAACCGGAATATGCTGGTATGAAGGGTCTCAAACAAGGCCTGCAGGAAACCATAGAATGGTTTAGCGATCCAAACAATCTAAAGCGCTACAAAACAGGAGTATATAATATATGAACAGCGCAGACAATGAATTGGTGCAAAATATAATTAATACTTTGAAATCTGTATTATCAAGCAAGGAATATATTCCGCTGCACGAACCTGAGTTTAGCGGAAGGGAATGGGAATATGTAAAAGATTGTCTGGACAGTGGTTGGGTTTCATCGGTTGGAGCTTATGTAGACCGCTTTGAACAGATGCTGTGTGACTACACTGGGTCGCCTTACGCTGTGACAGCAGTCAATGGAACTGCAGCTCTGCATATATGTTTGCTGCTTGCCGGGGTAAAAGCAGGAGATGAAGTCCTGATTCCTGCCGTGACCTTTATTGCGACCGCCAATGCAGTTGCATACTGTAATGCCATATCTCATTTTGTAGATGTTGAAGAACGAACATTGGGGCTAGACCCCCATAAACTTAATGATTATCTCAAAGAAATCTCTGAGTTCAGGGGAGGCTCATGCTATAATCGATTTACAGGAAAGCCTATACGTGCAGTAGTTCCTATGCATACCTTTGGCCATCCGGTTGACATAGACCCGCTGCAGGAGCTGTGTGAACGTTATCATCTGATAATGGTGGAGGATGCTGCAGAGTCTCTGGGTTCATTGTATAAAGGGCAACATACTGGCACAATGGGACTAGTATCCTGCCTCAGTTTTAACGGAAATAAAACCATTACTACCGGCGGAGGTGGGGCTATTTTAACTAATAGTGGGTCTTTAGCGAAACTGGCAAGGCATGTGACGACTCAGGCAAAAACTCAGCACAGATGGGAATTTAATCATGATATGATAGGCTATAACTATCGGATGCCGAATATCAATGCCGCCTTGGGATGCGCTCAGTTGGAGCAACTGCCTGGTTTTATTAATAAAAAGAGAAATCTTGCCAGGCGTTATCAGGAAACATTTCAAGATGTTCCAGGTATCAGGTTTTTTACCGAACCTGATTTTGCCCGCAGCAACTACTGGTTAAATGTACTGATTTTAGATGAAGAATTATTATCTGAGCGAGATAATCTCCTGGATTTAACCAACAAAACGGGTATCATGACCCGTCCACTCTGGACGCTGATGCACAAACTAAGTATGTATCAAGATTGTTGTCCAAGGATGGATTTGAGCGTAGCTGAGGATTTGGAACGCAAGGTTATAAATATTCCAAGCAGTGCTAAGCTGTAAATGTAAAAAGGAGTGTAATAAAATGAATAGTGAACCGAGAATTAGGGAGTACAAATCGGATTCCGAAACCGCTAACAGGAAAAAGATGCTGCAACTATTTAAGGAATGCCCCATACCGGATAAAGAAATACTATCCAATTTAGGACTGTTTATTAAACGTCAGGATTTAAACAATATTTTATTCAAGAATGAATTATCAAAAAGTTCTGGATGTTAACGGCGCGGTTATGGATTTTGGTATAAGATGGGGGCAAAACCTGGCTTTACTTGAATCGTTTAGAGGAATATATGAGCCCTACAACTACAGAAGAAAGATTATTGGGTTTGATACGTTTGAGGGTGTCCCTTCAGTACATGAAAAAGATGGTGAATCAAATATTGCCAGTGTAGGTTCTTACTCAGTTACGAAGGATTATGAGAATTATCTGGAGGCTGTCCTTCAATGTCATGAAATGGAAAGCCCTATTTCCCCATATAAGGAATTTGAACTGGTAAAAGGTGACCAATTTGAGAATAACTAAAGGTACGGTTATTGGGTTTGACGAATTAAATCACTCTGATTTCCCCGGGGCAACAGTGGCATTGCGCGAAGTATTAGGATTAAATAAATATAAAATATATAGGAGCAGATATAGTTCGCAACAGTCTTATATTGTAATTAAATGATTTTATCAAAATAGAAATAATTTTCTATAATTCAAATGTGTTTAAACTAATAGATTTGAAGCAATATCGAAAAATTATGAAATTATTTCAACAGCCATTCAGAAAAACAGGAGAGAAATATCTTCATATGATAATTGAATGTAAAGCATTTATAGATATTATAGATAAGTATATTATTTTATTTGAAAGAAGCTTTGGACGTACAATAAAAAAAGATTATTTTATTTGGCGATTTTTGGAACATCCTTCAAGTGATCTCCTTATTGCTTTTGAACTTGAAAAAGGACGTATTGTGGCGAGTTATTCTGCAACACCGTGCAATTTAGAATTTCAAAATAAGGTGATAAAAACAGGCTTATCTATAAGTACTATGACTGATCCAGATTATAGAGGTAAAGGCCTTTTCCCAAAGCTTGGTAGTGAACTATATACAATGATGGTATCCCAAGGATATGAAATGATTTGGGGGTTTCCAAATAATAATATTCATTATGGAAGAATAAAAAACCTGCAATGGAATGATATATACGAAATTCCAACCATGTCTCTAAAAGTTTCAGATGTTCGAATCTTTAATATAAGAAAGATTCAAACAGATAATGAGTTTGTTATGAGCTATAAATCAAATACAAGTACTGAAAATCTGGTAAGAGTAAAAAAAGATTCAAAATATCTGCAATGGCGCTATTTATCTCACCCAATTAATAAATATAAAAATTTTGTCGTTGCTGATGCGAAGATTGTATCGTCCTACTGCATTACAAAGTTGTTTAACGATTCATTGGATATTGTTGATATGCAATTTCAAACCATAGATGAAGGGGAATATTTACTGAGGAAAGTATTGTCTTGGGCAAATAGTCAAAACTTGAATTATATCCACTGCTGGGCCCCAAGACATCACTTTGTTCATTCATTATGCGAAAAAATAGGTTTTTATAACAGCACTCCGATTACTTACTTTTGTTATCGATGGCTTATGGACCCCGGTAAGAAAATTGCTGATTTTAGTAATTATTCAAACTGGTATATACAGATGGGGGATTCAGATGTCTATTAAAAGAGTATTAGCGTTGACAGGTATAAGATCAGACTACGATTTGATGAGTGGATTGTATTCGAAAATAATGGAAGATCCCCAAATGGAATTAGGCTTAATAGTATGTGGAGCTCATTTAGCCGAAACTTATGGTTACACATTACAGTATATCGAAAAAGATAATATGCCTATTATTGCCAAGATTGAATCGCTTTTAGATTCCAATTCTCCAGCATCCCGAATAAAATCAGCGTCCATTCTAATGCAAAGCTGTATTCATACGGTTGAAGCCTTCAATCCTGATGTAATAATATACGCTGGGGATCGTGAAGAAGTAATTGTTGGAGCACTTTTAGGAGCTTATATGGGTATTCCAACAGTTCATTTTTTTGGAGGAGATCACGCTACTGATGGGAATGTTGATAATGCAGTACGTCATGCGTGTTCGAAGTTATCTTCTATACATTTTGTTACTCATGAAAGCCATAAAAAACGACTTGTTAGAATGGGAGAATTGGAAGACCGGATATATGTAATCGGTAATCCTGCTCTAGATAAATTTATAAATACTGAAAAGATAGATAAAAAAATAATACTTAAAAAACTGGGTAGAGAAAACTGGAATGAATATGCGCTTTTGATTTTCCATCCTATATTAGGTTTTGAAAGAAAATCAGGATTATATTTTGAACAAATTTTGATGGCGCTTAAGAGTACTGGAATAAATACCTTCGTTAGTTATCCAAACAGTGATGCTGGAAACAAGAATATAATTGAGCTTATAAAAAAATATAGTGCAGATGATAATTTGTGTTTTTATACCAATCTGGAAAGAGCAGTGTTCATTAATCTAATGAGAAATGCGAATTTTTTAATAGGTAACTCAAGTGCAGGGATTTTAGAGGCTCCTACTATACCTTTGGCAGCTATAAATGTCGGAATCCGACAGAGAGATCGTTTCGCTGCGTCCAATGTCGTGTTTGTTGACCAAAATGTAGAAGCAATAATAGAAGCGATAAAAACTGTAAACGATAAAGATTTTAAAAAGAGACTGGACAGGATTAAGAATCCTTACGGTGATGGAAATTCTGCATCAGGAGCTCTGGATTTAATAAAACAAATTGACTTCAATAAGTATCAATCCAAATGGGAGGATCCTTTAGAATGAACGATATTCTGGTTGTAGCACCCCATCCAGATGATGAAACTCTTGGTTGTGGGGGCACACTTTTAAAACATAAGACGTCAGGGGACAAGATTCACTGGCTCATTATTACAAAAATAGATGAAGAAGCTGGCTATAGTGCTGAACGAATCAGTACCCGGAATCACGAAATTAAGACCGTATCAACTATATATGGCTTTGATTCGGTTGTTAATTTAAATCTTCCTACAACAAAGTTAGATATTATTCCTATGCAACAGTTAGTTGATATGATAGGCCAGGCTATACAGAAAATCAGGCCGGAAATTCTCTATGTGCCTTTCCCTGGGGATATACATACAGATCACAAAGTTGTTTTTCAGGCAGTTGCTGCTTGCAGCAAGTGGTTTCGCTTTGAAACGATTAAACGAGTATTAGCGTATGAAACCTTATCGGAGACAGATTTTGCTATCAATCCTGATACAAATGTCTTTAAACCCAACGTTTTTGTAGATATTAGTGAATTCTTACAAGAAAAATTACAGATAATGCAGACTTACAAATCAGAGATGGGCTTATTCCCCTTTCCGCGAAGCGAAAAAGCTATTATAGCACTATCGCAGATTCGGGGTGCAGTTGCAGGATGTGAAGCAGCAGAAGCATTTATGCTGCTTAAGGAGATTATTTGATATGAATAATACATTTATAATTGCCGAAGCCGGCGTAAATCACAATGGCTCATTGGACACGGCGCTCCAACTAATCGATGCGGCAGTCAATGCAGGAGCAGATGCTGTTAAGTTCCAGACTTTCAAAGGTGAAAAATTAGTAAGTCGTTTTGCCTCCAAAGCCGAGTATCAAACTCGAAACACCGATAATGCAGAGTCCCAATTGGAAATGATCAAGAAACTGGAACTTGACGAAAAGCAACATATGGTTTTAGCGAAATATTGCCAAAAATGTGGCATAGAATTTATGTCTACTCCCTTTGATCTGGATAGTGTTGATTTTCTCGCTAATACAGTAAATGTTGCCAGGCTCAAGATACCGTCTGGAGAAATAACCAATGGACCTATACTTTTGAGCTTTGCCCAAACTGGCAAACCGCTTATATTATCAACAGGTATGAGTACACTGGATGAGGTGGAAACGGCTTTAAGGGTACTGGCTTTTGGTTTTATAAACAGTGGAGAAAAGCCTTCTATGGAGGGTTTTAAAAAAGCATATTCATCTAATGAAGGACAAGCATTTTTAAAGGAAAAAGTAAGTCTTTTGCACTGTACGAGTGAATACCCGGCACCGTTTGACGAGGTTAATCTGAAAGCAATGGATACATTAAAAAATAAATTCTCATTACCCGTAGGGTATTCAGACCACACCATGGGGATTGCAGTTCCCATAGCTGCCGTTGCCCGGGGAGCATTAATTATAGAAAAGCATTTTACCCTGGATCGCAATCTGCCCGGACCTGACCACAAGGCATCGCTTGAGCCAGATGAGTTACAACAAATGGTCAATTCTATTCGACAGATAGAACTGGCCTTGGGAAATGGTATCAAGCAGCCAAGCGCATCCGAATTAAAAAACAAGGATGTGGCGAGAAAGAGCCTGGTAGCTATTAAGGATATAAAACGTGGTGATCTGTTTTTAGAGGATAGTATTGCTGCTAAACGTCCAGGCAACGGGATATCTCCTGTGTATTACTGGAATATATTGGGGAAGGTTGCTACCAGGGATTTTAGCAAAGATGAGTTGGTGGAGCTATGATATCCAATCCGATAATAATAATTGGTGCGGGTGGACATGCCAAGGTACTCATAGATGCTTTGCAGCGGCAGTCTGCAAATATAATCGGGGTAACGGACTCTAATCCCGAGAAAAAAGGGGAGAATATTTTGGGTGTCCCGGTCATTGGCAATGATGAAATAATAATGACTTATGAAAATGATTTTGTTAAGTTGGTAAATGCAATTGGAAGGGTGTCCAGAGAAAACAAACGGGAGCAGATTTTTAAGAGTTTTAAATGTAAAAGATACAAATTCGCCCATGTTATTCATAATACTGCGGTGCTTTCATCTGATGTCAAATACTCTGAAGGTGTTCAGATTATGGCCGGATCTGTAATTCAACCAGGTTGCAAAATTGGAACTAATTCAATTATTAACACCGGCGCAATTATAGATCACGATACATTTGTTGGCGCTCATGTCCATATTGCCCCAGGGGTTACTATATCAGGGGGAGTACAAATCAGCGATGGGAGCCTGGTTGGGGTAGGCGCAACAATCATACAGGGGATAAAAATTGGGGCCAATTGTATTGTTGCAGCCGGGTCAGTAGTCATCAGGGACGTGCCAGATGGAGCAATAGTTATGGGTATACCTGCAAAACCTGCAAAGATGGTGGAACAATGAAAGATTGGTTACAGACATTAATAAAACCCTCTGAAAGGATATTAACAGCTATTGAGATTATTGATAGAGAGGCATTACAAATTGCTATAGTTGTTGATGAGGGGAAAAAACTTTTAGGTATTATTACTGATGGAGATATTCGACGGGCGATTCTTCAGGGAATAGATCTTCAAGAGCCGGTTAACAGAATTATGACCAAGAATCCAGTTGCCGTTACAATTTGGGAAGAACGTAAAGATATTCTGGCTAAAATGACTTCTAAAGAAATTCACCAGATACCTATAGTAAATGATGAAGGTATCGTTGTTGGTTTGGAAACCATGGATAGGATACTTAAACCGCTTTGCCAGGATAATATAGTGGTATTAATGGCTGGTGGTCTGGGAAGCCGTTTAATGCCTTTAACGGAAACATGCCCTAAACCTCTGTTAAAAATAGGGGAGAAACCGTTAATGGAAATAATAGTAGATAACTTCAAGGAGTATGGATTTAGAAAATTTTATTTTTCTGTCAACTACAAAGCAAAAATGATAGAAGAATACTTTGGAGATGGTAGCCGTTGGGAGATAGATATTAAATATATACATGAAACAAAAAAATTAGGCACTGCTGGAGCATTGGAGTTGATTCCCGAACGGGTTGATAAGCCTATTATTGTAATGAATGGCGATTTACTAACCAAAGTAAATTTTGAGCAATTACTGGCGTTTCATAATAAAAATCAAGCTACTGCTACCATGTGTGTAAGAGATTATGAATTCATTATTCCTTATGGAGTTACGAGAATAGAGGATAACAAGCTTGTCGGTATTAGTGAAAAACCTTCCCATCATTGTTTTATTAATGCAGGTATTTATGTACTAAATCAAGAAGCCCTGGATCAAATTCCCAAACATACTTTTTATAATATGAACCAACTGTTTGAAAAACTTCTAAAACAAGGGAAAAAGACCTCAGTTTTTCCCATTAGGGAATATTGGATGGACATTGGGCAGATCAATGATTTTGAACGAGCGAATTTGGACTATAAAGATTATTTTGGGTAATGTTTAGTGTATATATGGTTTTCATTTTTGGAGGTTGATATTTAATGAATGTTTTGGTGATTGGGCTGGGGTCTATGGGAAAAAGGAGAATAAGGTGTTTGCAAGCCTTGAATGTTAATAACATCTATGGATTTGATCCCAGAGAGGATAGAAGAATAGAAGTCGAAAATGCATATTCAATTAAAACCTTTGATAGTTTTTCAAAGGCTTGTAATGAAACAAATTCAGAAGCATTTATTATTTCAGTTCCTCCTGATATACACCATCAATATATCCAGGCAGCGATTGACGGCAAAAGGCATTTCTTTGTTGAAGCTAGTGTCGTTGATACCGGTATGGAAAAATTTATTGCCGAGCTAAAAGACTTGGATCTTGTAGCAGCGCCTTCAACAACACTACAATTTCACCCTGCTATAAAAATGCTTCATGAAATCGTTGAGTCAAAAGAGTTGGGCACGATTTCCAATATCTTGCTTCATTCCGGACAATATCTTCCTGACTGGCACACTTATGAAAAAGTAAGTGAATACTACGTTTCAAATCCGGTTACTGGAGGAGCGCGAGAGATTGTCCCATTTGAACTGGGATGGCTTACAAGTATTTTCGGTTACCCGTACAGGGTATGCGGGAACTACAGAAAAACCATTTCAATTGAGGGAGCAGAACAAATAGATGATACCTATAATTGTTTACTTGATTATGGTGATTTTTTAGCCAATATAACAGTGGATGTGGTTTCTCGCCATGCTAGCAGACGTCTGCTTATTAATGGGGACCTGAAGCAATTGGTGTGGGATTGGGATTTTAATGCGATAAATATTTTTAATCCGGTAACCAATCAATGGGATCAAAGAGCCTATGAGATGAAGGAAGCGGCCGATGGTTATTGTGCAAATATAGGGGAAAATATGTATATCGATGAAATACGTAATTTTATTGAAGCAATTAATGGAACCAATGTCTTTGTTAATAGTATAGAAAATGACCTGCGAATACTGAGACTACTATATGCAATTGAGGAGTCAGACCGGAATTCTCGGTATGTGAGATTATGATTATGAAAACAGGTATACTTATAACTGCTCGGCTGGGATCTGTGAGATTAAAACACAAACACCTGTTAAAAATTAAAGATAAGGCAATCATTGTATATCTAATTCAAAGGATTCAAAAATGCTTCGAAAAAGAAATTGCCGAAGGAACTGTTGAAATTATTATAGCTACATCAAAGAAAGCAGAGAACAGAGCATTTAATGAGCTGGATTGTAAAGGGGTTTCCGTATTTTGGGGCTCGGATGATAATATACCCCTGCGCCATCTTCAAACTGCCCAGCAGCATCATTTGGATTATTTAATAGCGGTAGATGGAGATGATATTTTATGTTCTGTTCATGGGATGAGAAAAGTATTCAATGCATTGCTTAATGGTCATATTTATGTAAAAACAACTGACTTACCCTTCGGCATGAATTCAATGGGATATTCACGGATATTTCTTGAAAAATCATTATTCAATCATCGGAACGATTTATTGGAAACAGGTTGGGGGAGGATTTTTGATGATAATCAAGTACGAGAGATACCTGTAGCCTTATCTCAAAATAGTAATAAGTTAAGATTTACACTGGATTATGAAGAAGATTTTATATTCTTTAAAGAGATAATTGAATATTTGGGTGATTCAATCTTAGATATATCAGACGAAGAACTGGTTAATCAGGTAATGAAGCGAAAATTATATCGGTTTAACGAATCCATTGCCGATGAATATTGGGCTAATTTCAATTTAAATATGCAGAAAGAGGTGCAAAAAAATGAGTCTTAACAAGAAGTATCAGGCAGATGCCCATCGCTATATTCCTGCCGGTGCACATACATATAGCAGAGCGGATGATGGCTATCCACTCAATGCTCCACCAATACTCGAACGAGGGAAAGGTGCTTATGTATGGGACTTGGAAGGCAATCGCTATTTGGACTTTTGAATGGCTCTTAGAGCTGTTACGGTCGGGTACGATTATGAACGAATATCTAATGCTGCTATAGCTCAGATACATAATGGCAATAATCTGACCCGGGCATCCAGGATTGAAATAGAGGCGGCGCGAGATCTTTGCGAGTTAGTACCCTGGATCGATATGATTAAGTTTGCCAAAAATGGTTCCACTGTTACATCTGCAGCGATAAAACTTGCTCGTGCTTATACCGGGAAAAAATATGTTGCCAGATGTGCCCAGCACCCATTCTTCTCATATGATGATTGGTTTATAGGTGATACGGTTATGGATTCTGGCATACCTGAGGAATATAAGTCGCTTACCTTAAATTTCAATTTTAACGATTTGGCATCAGCTGAACAACTCTTTCAAAAGTATCCTGGGCAAATAGCTGCTTTTATTCTCGAATCCGCTACTACTGAGGAACCTAAAGACGATTACTTGAATAAAATTAAGGATTTGTGCCATAGGAATGGGGCGGTATTTATTCTGGATGAGATGATTACCGGGTTCAGGTGGCATCTACAGGGGGCATCGGCTTACTATGGGGTTCAACCGGATATGCTTACTTTTGGTAAGGGAATGGCCAATGGCTTTTCAGTTGCAGCCCTGGGTGGTAAACGTGAGATAATGGAACTGGGAGGTCTATTTAGCGACAAAGAACGAGTCTTTTTGATTTCTACTACGCATGGGGCGGAAATGTGCGGATTAGGGGCATTTGTTGAAACGCTCAAGGTATATAAAGAATTAGATGTGATTAGCCGAATATGGCAATCAGGCAGGATGCTGGTGGATGGTGCAAATGCTATGGCAAAGGATATGGGGATAGGTGATTATTTCGAGTTCATAGGGGTCCCATGTTCACCTAATTTTATTACTAAAGATAAAGCAGGACAGATTTCAATGGAATTTAGAACCCTGTTTATACAGGAAATGATAAAACATGGAGTGCTTATGCCCTGGGTAGCACTGAGCTATTCACATGGTGATGGTGAAATTAACTATGCGCTTGGAGCCATTAAGCATAGTTTATCAGTATATCGCAAAGCCCTTGATGATGGGATTGACAAATATCTTGAAGGTAGAGCAATTAAACCTGTATTTAGGAAATGGAATTAGGTTGAAGTCTTATTTATAGAATAATTCAATGGACGAGGTGAACAGGTGAATAAATATAATAACAGATTTTCTCTGGATAATAAAACGATGATTGTTACTGGAGCATGTGGTCTTTTAGGCCGGGAAATATGTAAAGCCCTGGCAGAATTAAACGCACGTATTGTGCTTGCAGATATAGACATAATGGCAGCTAAGAATTTAAAAGAGGAACTTTGGGATGCATATGGAGCATCAATTGTAGCATTCCCGCTTGATATTAGCTCAGAAGATTCCGTTAATAAATTAGTTGATGAATTATCCAAACAAACAATTAGCGTGGATGGTCTGGTAAACAACGCCTATCCCCGGAACGCAGCTTATGGAACCATTTTTGAAAATATAACAAGGGATAGTTGGCGAGAAAATATTGATATGCATCTTAATGGTTATTTTAATGTAAGTCAAAAAATAGCCCGCATTATGATGCAACAGAGACAGGGCAATATTGTAAACATTGCCTCGATTTATGGAATGCTGGGACCTGATTTTAGTATCTATGAAGGTACAACAATGACGATGCCGGCCGAATATGCAGCAATAAAAGGCGCTATCATTAATTTCACCAGATACCTGGCCACCTACCTGGCAGCATATAATATTCGTGTTAACTGCCTTAGTCCAGGTGGGATATTTAACGAACAACCGGTATCGTTTGTTGAAAAATATAAGCAGAGAACCCCGATGGGTAGAATGGGTAACCCGGAAGACATTGCCGGGGGGGTGCTTTTTTTGCTCAGTAACCTGTCCAGCTATATAACGGGGCAGAACCTGGTAATTGATGGGGGATGGAGTGCGTGGTGATTGACAAGACTTTAAGAATGAACAAAATAAACAAAATAGTTGTTTTATTTCGTGTGGGATGTACCTGATTTGTCGGACACACAGTAAGGTGAGATTTATGGAATTAGAAGCTGAATTACGAGCAGAAAAGTGCAGGAATAAAGATTTAGAGGAATCATTATATTAAAAAGCTACGGCCATCTTCACAGAAAACAACTGGAAATAAGCTTTGAGTTTATCAAAGCACATAGCTCCGAATTTTCGGTTGAGAAGATGTGCCAAGTACTTAAAGTATCACGGAGCGGTTACTATGAAGTTTTATGTATAAATGGTCCCTAAGCTGATTGTAATACCAATACGACCAGCATAACGAGCAGCACTGATCCAGCCTACCTTGCTACCATGCAGGATAAAAATGAAAAGAAATCACTCCAAATAGTCAACAAAAGAAAACTGCAAGGTTAAAAAAGGAGTTGTAACTATGAAGGATCGAGAATATAGGATTTGTGTAAATTGTGTGATGGACACTACCGATTCTAAAATTCAATTTGATTCCAGGGGATATTGTGATCACTGCAATAATTACTACAACAATATTTTGAACAACTGGCACACGGATGAAAAGGGTACTCGTGAGTTGGAAAAGATTGTTGATAAGATAAAGCAAGACGGCAGAAATAGGAAATATGATTGCCTTATAGGTCTTAGTGGAGGAGTAGATAGCTCTTATGTGGCTTATTTAGCTAAAGAAAAACTAGGTCTTAGGCCTTTAGTATTCTGTGTTGATACAGGTTGGAATTCAAATGTGGCCGATAACAACATTAAACGAATTGTCACCACCCTGGATTTAGATGTATATACAGAAATTGTAGATTGGGAAGAAATGAAAGATATTCAGCTAGCTTATTTTAAATCACAGGTTCCCTACCAGGATATACCACAAGATCATGCAATATTTGCATCCCTGTATAATTATGCAGCCGCCAATGGTTTTAAATATGTTTTAACCGGAGCTAATTATTCTACTGAATGCGTTAGAGAACCTATTGAGTGGGTACATGTAAATGACATAAAACAAATTATGGATATACATAGAAGATTTGGTGAAAGCCCGTTAATAAATTTCCCATTATGTGGGATGTTTAAATATCGTCTACACTATAGGTATATCAAGGGAATGAGAATTATCCAGCCCCTTAATTTAATACCATATTTAAAAGAAGATGCTATTAAGGAGTTGCATAACAAATTTGGATGGGAAAGATATAAAAACAAACATTTCGAAAGTATTTTTACTAGATTTTACGAAGGTTACTGGTTAATTAAAAAATTTGGATATGATAAAAGAAGAGCACATTTTTCAAGCTTGATCTTAACAGGGCAGCTTAAACGAGATGACGCTTTAGAGATATTAAAACAACCACCCTATCCAATTGAAGAAGCTATGCAGGACATGGACATTATCACAAGAAAATTAGGAATTACAAAGGATGAATTCGAAGAAATAATGCAGGGTGAAAACAGATCCTTTAGAGATTATAAATCTAGTTTAACTGCAATAAATGCTGCGATAAAATTTGCAAAGTTTATTGGAATGGAGAAACGAAACTACAGATAATTATGTAATAAACAGGAAGGCAAGATAATGAAAATATTATTAATTGACGTAAATTGCAAAAAAAGCAGCACAGGGAAAATAGTATACGATTTATATACTGAATTCAGTAATATGGGGTATACTGCAGCTATTTGTTTCGGAAGAGGACCAATGGTAAACGAACCTAATATATATAAGCATAACAACATATTTGGAGTATGTATGCATGCGCTAAGAACCAGGCTTACTGGTTATGTTGGACATGGAAGTAAACTTGCAACCAAAAGGCTAATTAAGTATATAAACAATTTTGGACCTGATATTGTACATCTTCACACCATTCATGGTTATCATGTCGATATGTATGCACTATTATCTTTTTTAAAGGATAAGAGAATAAAAGTAGTATATACTCTTCATGATGAATGTACCCAAACAGGAAAATGTGGTCATGCATATAATTGCCATAAATGGCTTGATAAATGTGATAAATGTCCTCAGCTAAGGGAATATCCTAAAAGCTTATGGTTTGATCAAACTAATAAAGAATTTACATTGAAGAAGAATATCTTTCAAGACTTCCAGCAAATTATATTTGTGCCAGTATCACATTGGCTTTGCGAGTTATCGAAAAAATCAATTATATTAAAGGGACAACAGTTCTCTGTAATTCATAACGGAATTGATACATCTAGTTTCCAACCAATGAGTGTTGAAAGGTTAAGAAAAAAATATAGTATTACTAATGAAAAAGTATTGATATTTGTAACGCCAAACTTTGACGACAAATACAAGGGTGGCAATTACCTAATAGATCTGGCTTCACGGCTTCTTGATGAAAATATTAAAATATTTATTATCGGAAACAAAAAACCGATAAAAAATATTCTACCAAATATTATTGCTATTGGGAGAATAGAAAATAAAAAAGAATTGGCTGAATATTATTCGTTCGGTGATTTGTTTGTAATTACTAGTTATATGGAAACATTCCCAACTGTATGTATAGAGTCTTTGTGTTGTGGAACGCCAATAGTTGGGTTTGATAGAGGTGGAATAAAAGAAACTGCTACTGAAGGTTGTGGCGTGTTTGTTCCTTTTGGCGATGTTGATTCACTTACCGAGGTTATAAAGAAAATATTTAATGGTGGTATTATGTTGAAACCTAAAAATGAATGTGCAAAAATTAGCAAAAAGATTTATGATAAAGCCTATATGGCGAGAAACTATTTAACCATATATGAAGAATTGAATAATAATTTTCAATCAAGAGGTGTTTTATGATTTATTGCTTACTGCATTGTTATTCAGATAATAATAAGGGAGATTTAGGTATTGTTTTAGGAACAATCAAAGCTATCCGCGAAAATGATAAAGAAGCCAAGATTATAGCGATTTCTACTTATAACTATGATGATCCAATGTTTATAAGTGATCATGTTCTATTAAAACCATATGTAGATGAACTCCTTCCAGCATTTTTTGGAATTATAAACAATAAAAACAAAAGCGGTAATGATACTGGATTATTAAGTAAAGTTATTTTAGGTATTAAAGATGGAATTAGATATTATCTGTTTTTAAAAATGACTGATAAAAAAATTAACAATTATTTTGTTGACGCACAAGAAAAGAATAGTATTGAAAAAATGATTTCAGCTGATTTTATTATTAGTAAAGGCGGTAGTTTTATTTGTAATGAAAATAACATAAGGGAAAAATTGGGATTATATAGGATTTTATATCCTTTTTTTCTTTGCCAGGCTAAAGAAAAGCAGTATTATTTGTTAGGGCAGTCTATAGGACCAATTTATGGTAAGAAGAGCATTAGTCTATCTAATAAAGTAATTGAAAAATCTAAAAGAATATTTTTGAGAGAAAAAAGATGTATAAAAGAATATCCATATTTAAGATTAACAGCTGATAACATTGAAGTAGGAAGAGATTGTGCTTTTTTGTACGACTCCATAGATGATGATAATTTTGCCTTTAAAAAAACTAAGGGTATTAATATTGGTATTACATTGAAATATACGGCTGAAGAAAAAGAATACAATAAAATGATTTTAGGTGCAATTAAGCATTTAGTTAAAAGATATAAGGCAAATGTGTTTTTAATAACCCATGTTCATGTAGATAATGATGGTGAAAAATCGCAAGAAATATTTCAACAATTAAATCCAATTATAAGAAAAAATGTTGAGATTATTGATCAGAATTATTCTGTATCTGAATTGAGAGGTATTTATAAACAGATGGAATTCAATATTTGTACTAGACTCCATTCCGCAATTTTTTCATTGTCGACCGAAACACCAGCAATTTGCATTGCTTACCACGGAACTAAAGCTCAGGGAGTGTTTGAGCTTTTAGAATTAGAAAAATTCGTTATTACGCAAGATAATTATAATGAGGAAAAATTAATTGGATTAATTGATGATATTATCGCTAACAAAGATATTATAAGACAATCACTAAAAAAAGAGATTCCTAAAACAAAAGAACTAGTAAATATTATGGTTGAAAACATAATTGCTGAAAAATTAGTATTTGAAACTTAAAAAGGCTAAATAGTATAATCTAATGATTTCTTTGAGAAATAAGTTTACAAATTGGGGGTTAGGAGAAAAATAGCTAATGCTAAAACACTCACCATATTATTTAACACTGATAACAGTATTCGGACCAGTAATAAAATTTCTTTTTAATAGTTTAGATTATATAAAATTAATTGATTATGTTGCTGTAATTATTATTGTAGTTTTATTAATTACCACAACTATCAAAAAAGGCTTTATAAAAAAAATTTCTCCATGGTTGATTTTATGGTTTGTTTTTCTAATGTTCCATTTAATTTATTCGATATCCTTTATTGGACAAGAAATAAGTTTAGCGTTAATAGGCTTATATTCATATTTAATTTATTTTCTTTACTGGTATCTTTTTTTTAACTTATATAGTAAACAATTTTCTTATCTAAGCTATTTTAAATTTTTTATTTATTTATCTGTTTTAATCGCTATTATTGCTATATATCAATATTTTGTCGATTTGTCTTTATTTGGTTATGCTTCGTCTATTAATCCAGTTTTGGCATTAGGAAAAAACTTTCATGGTGAAATAAGGGTAACATCAATATTTACAAGTATTCAGGTTTTTTCTTGTTTTATTGCTTTAATATTTATTGTATTAATAGATAATTTAGAAATATTTAAAAAGTATCAAAACAGGATCTTTTTATTGTTGATATTATTTGCAGGCTTTCTCTCAGGAAGCAAAGTGTTTTTACTTAGTATTTTAGTTGGCTTCATTTATTATTTCTTTATAAAAATAAAAAAATATAAATTAGAAAGTTTTCTCATAGTGATATTAAGTTTACTGATGATTATAATTAGCTATATTTATGTATTTAATTCTCCTTTTAAACAAGAACTGGTCAATTCACAATCACCTATAATAAGAACTGTTACACCTTTTTTTGATATTAATAAATTTATAAGCCAAGAAACTGATTATGAAACCAGTAGAATTAATGTTTATAATAAAATTATTTTTCAAAATGATTCGTTAATACTGGGCCATGGCTTAGGAATGTTTAATAGTATAGCAAATAAAGAAAGGCCAGCTCTTGAAAGCTATACATTTCAAATACTTATGGAAGTTGGATTAATTGGGTTTATAATATTTTTAATAGTATTATCTATAGCCTTGTTTTCAAAAATTTATATTATTTCTCATAAAGGATTAATAATTATAATGATTATATTAATGAGTATTAATCAAAGTTTTGATTCAATTGTGTTTTTCCCGTTCTATTGTTTTATTATTTTTCCATTAATATTTAAATTAAAAAACGGAGTAAATTATAATGATACCTATTAAAAACAAATTGCTTATTTTTATAAGAAAGGTATTTAGGAGAAAAACTACATATTTTTTAAAAGAATATAAAAAAGTAGAAAAGAATATGCACAATACAACTAAAAAGGATAATATAATTGTCACACCTTTTAAGTTTGATAATTCACATATTTTTGAAGCTATTTATTCACGTAAGGCAATTCTTGAAGGAGTCAATGTATATGCATTTCTTTGTGGTCAAGGAGTTAATAAATGCGAAAAAATATGTATATTTGATAAATTAAAAAAAATTAGATGTGATTTCTGCTATATAGAACAAACAGAGTTTGTTCGACAATTTGGAGTTTTTCCTTACTATTTAAATAATGAATTAATGGAAAATGACAAAGTTCTTATAAACCAAACTATTGAAGATTATTTTCAAAAACCTGAATTCTCGAATATTTTTATGGGCGTTAATATTAAAACAATATTAAAGTCAGCATTACAGAGGTATTATTTAAAAGCAGATCCTAATATGGATGATAATCATATAACCAGAGGCTTTCTAAATACAATATTATCGACAATAATTGTGTTAGACCGCTTATGTGCCAAAGTTAATCCTAAATATGTTCTTTCTTCTCATGGTACATATTCTAGCTGGGGTGCTATAGTTGAATATTGCAAAAATAAGAAAATACCAGTTGTTGTTTGGGGGACTGTTTACAATAATGGTGGAATATATTTTTCAAATAATGAATCTTGTATTGTAGATGCAGTATTCGGCAGTGATGAAGAATGGCAAAACAAAGAATTATCAACAAAGCAAGAAAGTACTATTAAAGACTTTTTGAAAATGCGTACAGGACAAAATACCCGTTTCATTTTCGATTATAATAAAAACCAAAAAGATCAGCTTACTAGAGAAGAAATATGTAAAAAAACAGGTATTCCTGAACGGGCAAAAATTGTTGGAATGTTTCCTAATATTCCATGGGATGCTTCAATAGACGGTTCGATAATGGGTGATACCGTAGCCTTTAACTCATATCTGGAGTGGTTATCTACTACTTTAAATTACTTTGAAAAAAGGAAAGACATTTACCTAATTATAAGAACTCATCCAGCTGAAAATGATTTAAATAGTAATAAAGAAACATTAATGGATTTAATCTATCAAATATATGAAGTTCTGCCTAAAAACATTATTATCCTGCCAGCAGAAAGTGCGATTAATAGTTTTGCACTTGGGAAAGTCTCTGTTTTTGGAATATATTATTGTTCAACAATTGGGATGGAATTAACATATCTAGGAGTACCCCTTGTTTGCGCTGGACCTTCCCCATTAAAAAATAAGGGAATTGTTTATGATGCTAAGAGTATGAAAGAATATATTGATTTATTAGAAAGAGGGATTAGAGGAGAATTGGTGGTTACTAATGAGAACAAAAATTGTCTGCTGAAATTTGGCTATTATCATATGTTTACAAGAGTAATGCCTCAAACTTTTTTTGAATATGACGATGAGGGCGGTTTTAAAAATCTATTATTTGATAGTGAGAAAGAGATCAAGGAAAACAAAGTGTTAGACCATTTATATCAAACTATAAATAATCAGGGTAGATATAGTTTTGATAAATTTTATTAAGTAGATAGTTTTACAGTAGTAAAGGATATCTATTTTGTAACTTATTAAGCTTAATGCAGTAATGGAAGAAGGAATGATAAATTTCAACAATATGAAAATTCTAATCACTAGCTTAGACGGCTTTATCGGCTCTGATAATGCTCCCCAGGGGGAGACACGAAAAAAGAAAATAAGTTACAATGGGAGCATTAATAAATGAAAAACAAATATTCAGCTGAGCTTAAATCCCAGGTAGTTTTAGCAAGAATATGTAGCAATAAAAGGAACTATCATTAATGATGGGGGATGATGGAGCGCATGGTAAATTAAGGTGATGCGAAAGGTATGAATAAAAGGAATGGTGGGATAAATTTATGTTTGTTTTAGAAGGAGAAAAAATATATCTAAAAGAATTTTTACAAGAAAATCTAAATGATCCAAATTACTTTAAATGGTTAAGAGACTATGATGTTGTAAAAAACATTGGTCATCTAGAATACTTAATGCCGTTGCAGTTTACAGAAGTAGAAAAATATTTTATGGATTTGACGGACAGTAAAAACGATAGTTTTTTTGCGGTATTTTTTAAAGAAAACAATACGTTTATCGGAACATTGAAAATAGGTCATATCAATTGGAGAACTGGTGTTGCTGATATTGGAATAATGATTGGAGAAAAAAAATACCGAGGAAAAGGATTATCACAGGACATCATAAAAATCGGTTGTGATTATGCATTCAAGAAATTAAGTATGCGAAAAATAACAGCTGGAACAGCAAGTGGTAATATAGCAATGTGTAAATGCTTTGAAAGAGTCGGGTTTAAAAAAGAAGGTATAATACGAGGTCAGGTTTTAATCGAAGGAGTATATGAAGATCATATACTATATGGCCTTTTTCCCAATGAATTCTATAACGGGGGGATTGAATTATGAATAAAGAATTGAACCAGCCCAAAATGCAATGTTGTAAAAAGTGCGGCTTTCCTTTAGGATGTAGGCCAGGTCTTAAAGAAACTGATGGAATATGCTCTGCTTGTATTAATGCAGAGAAGAAAAAGCTTATTGATTTTAATGAGCGTCAAGAATGGCTTACTGAGTATATTAAACAGAACAAAGGCGATGGGCCTTATGACTGTATAATTGCTGTTTCTGGTGGTAAAGACTCGCACATGATTGTAAAACGCTTAATGCAAAATCATGGTATTGAAAGTCCTCTTTTAGTAACAACTTTAGATGAATTTACTCTAACAAAAGCTGGTGCTGCTAATTTAAAAAACATTGCAGATCATTTTGATGTGGATCATGTATATTTTAGGTATAAACCGAAAACTTGTAGACAAGAAATGCTAGAAGGTTTTGTTAATGAACTAAATCCATTAAAATTGGTGGATGAAAGAATGGTTGCAGGTAATGGCGTTCCCGCTACTATTGCTAGGTATTTAAATATTAGACTGGTTTTTTATGGTGAAAGTAACTTTGAATATGGAAGCCTTGAAGAATTAGATATATTCCATCCATTAAGTGATGATAAAGTAAAGTATATTTTTATAGGAGCTATTTATCCATATTCAATTAAAGATTCATTAGAAGAGGCCCGTTCAGTTGGATTTAAAGATTTAGATGATTTTGATGAATGGAATCGACATGGTACTGTAGAAAATTATACTCAAATTGATAGTCTAGCTTATTTAACCCATCAATGGTGTAAATTTGTGAAATTTGGAGCACAACGTGTTGCGGATATAGCTTGCCGTATGGTTAGAGAGGGAGCCATAACCAAAGAACAGGCCATGATATATATAAAGGAAAGAGATTTTGTTTGTGACCCAATGGCTAAACGGGATTTTTGTAGAACTCTTAATATAACTGAAGAATATTTTGATGAGATTGTTGATAAACATGCAAATCCCAATATTGTCAAAAAAGATATAGATGGTGTTTGGAAAAGAAAGGATTTAATTTAATAAAATTAGTAATCTGTTTGGGAAGTTAAGGATTATTTTTAAATAAACCTTCAACAGATGTAAGCATTAAGTAAGCGCTAAATAACAAGGTGCCTGTTATCCTAAAATACCTATGGAATAATACTCCCAACAGGTCTTTAGACTTATTAGAGTTTTTCGACTAAGTCTAAAATGGCTAAGGAGGTATCCCAAGATGGATATAGTTTCCGAGACCAAAGCAGAATTCCGTCTCAGACAACAAAAGTTATTCAGGAGTGCCAGGCTAGTGATCTTACAGTAACAGCTTGGTGTAACCAGAATAACATTAACATAAAATCATACTACTACTGGCTGAGGAAAATTCGTCTGAAAGCCTGTCAAGCAACGGAAATTCAAACATCTGTTATAAAACAGGAGATTGTGCCATTGCAGCTTAATCAACAGCCATGCTCCAGTTCGGTTCATCCAGCAGTAACCATACAACATTTAGGCTCTACATCAATTGATATAGCCGAAGGGACCTCCCAAGCAACGGTCGAAACTGTACTAAGGGCACTGCAAAGCGTATGTTAGGCGATATCACCAAGGCAAAGGGACATATACATAGTTTGTGGTTATACGTAAGCGTAAAATAGCCCACACCTATCCCTCAAGAATCACTTGAGGTAGTATTCTCCTTATGAGGCATTCTACATTCTTCGGGCAGTGCATCTGACCAAGGCAATAAGCTGTCAACAGCAGCAACATCACCCGTGTCAATATTCGGTAACTGCTCAAAAAGATAAACAAGGTAATTATAAGGCTTAAGATTATTCTCTTTGGCTGTTTCAATAATGCTATAAATAGTCGCGCTGGCCTTCGCACCATGGGGAGTGTTTGCAAATAGCCAATTTTTTCGTTTATGTGCGCAAAAACATAAACGAAAGAACTGGCTGTTCAACGATACACCGAAAGGTGCAGATGCCAGTGCTGCTGTCTACAGTATCGTGGAGACTGCAAAAGCAAACAACCTGAACATATATATATTTGAATTATCTTCTCCTGTATATGTCGGATATGTATGGTGAATATTTCACACTGAGCGTACCAGCAGTACGTAACATGATACCGGCAATTTACTATAATGATACCGTTGCACTGATTCCGAAAATTCATACATAGATACCGCTGATTCACACATGGGTACCGCTCGCCTGTAAAATAGTTTTGAGGATAACCCTCAAACATTACAGGAAGGAGACAATGCTAATGGCCAGAAAAATTCAGGTTAAACAAATCTTAGAACTTCGGGCAGCGGGGCTTTCACAGAACAATATTGCCAAAAGCCGCCACATGTTGTAACCGTCAAGTAAAAATGAACAAAAAATGATAAATAACTTTGGACACCTAATTATTCCCAAAAATGGTTTGGCGATGTTTCAAACGATAGCTGTCACCGTTTAGATGGATAACCTCACTTTTGT
>Ga0334887_1001156_pt1 | contig 36056 bp, 29 predicted proteins | sample GraSluR1_MG_10_FD_207217 | JGI IMG/M metagenome (GOLD analysis project Ga0334887, IMG submission 207217) | Sludge microbial communities from methane-producing bioreactor in Wageningen University, Netherlands - Granular Sludge_18_07-R1 | ecosystem: Engineered > Bioreactor > Anaerobic >...
AAAAGTGAGGTTATCCATCTAAACGGTGACAGCTATCGTTTGAAACATCGCCAAACCATTTTTGGGAATAATTAGGTGTCCAAAGTTATTTATCATTTTTTGTTCATTTTTACTTGACGGTTACAACGCTATCCCGTGCCACTCATCTTAGCAAATTCACGCCTACATTCTTTGATTACATAATAATTGATGAGTTTCATCACGCAGCAGCAGATAGTTACCAAAAGATTATTGAATACTTCACCCCTAAATTCTTACTTGGATTAACAGCAACACCATATCGTTTAGACAATAAAGATATTTTCTCAATTTGTGATGATAATGTGATTTATGAAATCTCTTTGAAACAAGCTATTGAAAGAGATCTATTGGTTCCATTTAATTATCATGCCATTTACGATCCTACTGATTATGACCAAGTGTCAACCGTAAATGGACGGTATGTTATCGAGGACCTGGAATCTCAATTATCTTATACAGAAAGAGCAGACTTAATATTTGAAACTTATTGTAAAATGGGTGGAAAAAGGACAATTGGATTTTGTGTTTCTATTAAGCATGCTGATTATATGGTAAAGTATTTTAATGACAAAGGTATCCCGTCTACCGCAATACATAGCCAAAGCCAAATAAATCATAAAGATTATGATCGGTTTAGTGCGGTTGAATCTCTTGAAAGCGGTCACCTAAAAATTATTTTTGTTGTCGATATTTTTAATGAAGGTGTTGACATTCCACTAATTGATACAGTAATGTTTTTAAGACCTACTGAATCCTATGTTATTTTTCTTCAACAATTAGGAAGAGGTCTAAGAAAATACAATTCAAAAGAATATTTAACAGTAATTGATTTCATCGGCAATTATAAACGGGCACATTATATTCCATTGCTTCTTGCTGGAGAAAATCCGGCAAAATCTGAACGTGCAACATATACCCACATAAATCAATATGAATTTCCAGAAGGCTGTACAGTTAACTTCGATTTTCGAGTAATTGATCTGTTTGAGGAATTAGCCAAACGCGATCCACTGGTGGTTAGGTTAAAAGACACATATTGGAGAATAAAAAATATACTGGGATATCGACCTACAAGAAAAGATATATATCAAGGAAGTGATATACCTATTCGTGAGTTTTTAAAGGATGGTTGGTTAAGATTTTTAGACTCATTAAACGAGTTACTTCCAAATGAAGAGTCGTGGTTAGATACTCCAGTTGAAGATTTTCTAAAGGAAATAGAAAGGACAAGGTTTACCAAGGCTTATAAGATTCCAACAATTAAAGCATTTTTAAATGACGAAAATATAGTAGAAAAAGTTAAATTAGAATCTATAGCAGAACAAATGATGTACTTTTATAGAGATCATCCTCTTCATCAAAAAGACCTTAATAACAAAAATACAAAAAACTGGACTAACTGGGAATTAAAACACTGGGCTTCGTTAGCTAAAAATAACCCGGTACATTTTCTATGCCAAGGGAGCTTTTTTAATTACGACGAAATAAACAAAGTTATGTATTTAGATAACGAATTGGTTGACCATCTATCTCCTGAACTAGCTCGTCATATAACAGATATTCTAGAATATCGCCGAATTGATTACTTTAAGAAAAGGTTCAATGATTAAATATAAAATTTAACGGAGGAAAAATTGATGTTAAAAGAATACAATAAGCTGGTTCGAGACTTAATTCCCCAAATTATAGAATCTAGTGGGAAACAAGCTCAGATAAGAATTGCCAATGAACACGAGTTTTTGAGATATCTCAAACAAAAACTGCTGGAAGAAGTAGATGAATATTTACAATCCGAAAGTGTTGAAGAACTAGCTGATATATTAGAAGTTCTAAATTCATTGTGTACTATGAATAACCTAAATCTTTCTGGACTAATTAAACTTGCCGACGAAAAGAAAAAAACTAGAGGGGGATTTGAGAAAAGAATTATTTTGCAAAGTGTGACTACCAAGAAATAACATCCCCATTAATTATGTAAAATCTTTATATAACTGTGACCTTAAAACCGGACAGCTTTTTGAAACCATTAATTTTAATTGTTTGGCCATTGGCACACCAGGTAATTTCCGGTGAAAATGGCGAGTATATTTGACTCAGGTAGCTGCGGAACTGTTCTTCGGCCATATTCACTCTAAAGCTCAATTCTTTGCGAGCTACTCTATCATGCTCTAATTCTGGACTAGTCTCAAAAACATATCTTGAAGCTGCAAGCTCCAGAGCCAACTCTACCAGGGTTGTTTGCGATGAAACATAAGCAATGAGTATCGGACGTCCATCAGCACATATATGCGGAATATAATCTGGCTGACTTAAAGTACCAAAGCAATAAGCAAATAACCCATCAAATCCCGGAGCGGGTACTAAATCATCATTAAGTGACTCGACACTAAGCCAACGGCGCTCAAATCGCCTGACGGTTCCAGTCTCAAATGCATGCCGTGATGATATAAACGGGCTAAGGGGCAGGTATTCCTGGAGTAGCTTATCCAGCGCATTGATAGCCATTTTGGCCTTTTGGCCGCGAATAGCACCATAAACATCGAAATCGGAACCTTCCCACAAACGCAGTTCCTTTGCAAAATCGCGGTAGAATAAATCTTTTGATTTGATTAAGTCATCCAGCCATATCTTGACCTCATCTGCCTCATAGCCTTTGGAATATTTCATTATTGCATAAATAGTCTCATAGTTTGCGGAAATACCTGTTTTCCCTGAGAGCAGATTCAGCACACCTATCGTTTTTAACAGTGCCGATTCCTGTTCAGAAACATTCCCGGCCTCGGAAATGATGTCATGTATCTCCAGCCATCTTTGGGACTCGGCTTGATAACTAGGGGCATTGGAACTGATGCTGAAAAAATAGTTGTATAAATAATCCAGCCCCACTGCTGGTAAATAAGATTCCGTCCATACTTCCTTATTCAAAAATGCTGGCAGGGCTCCCCAATCACCACTGCCGAGAAATGATAATAAGGTTCTATCGTTTTGGGCAAAACGTCTACAGAGTTCAATCAGCGCAATCGCGGTGATCGGATGTAAAGGATAAATAGCCGTGATTTTCTCCATTGTAAAATATGATTTATGGGAAAGGTCAGTATTACGTATGGAATTAAAGGTTTCTTTCGCCCATTTTTCTATAGCTTGATTAAAAGCATCCGCTTCTGATTGCCTCAGAGAACGATTAATCATCGTCAGCATCTGCCCGGTAGACTCAACAAAGGATATATCTTCAAAACGTCCCTGAATTTTGCGCCATTCTTGCCTTTGACTGCTTGAAAGCCCGACCGCATATTCATCAAATGCTTGATGCAGACATACCCAGAGATAGACTGACTTTAACTCAGCTAACTGCTGTAATATAAATATATCCCCTTTATGCGGATGATGAGACATAAAATCCAGGTTCTTCCCAAATTCATCAATTACGATTAACACTGGTTTATTGAGCAAGGCTATAATTTCTTTGATTATGTCCAATAGGATTTGTGAATCAATGGCTTCACTTGTCCCAACTTTCTTAACTTTTAATTGTAGTTTCCTCTTTTTGGGCATATCGACTATTGCCAGGGTATTTTTGATACCTCTCAGTATGGATTTATTAACCGGCTCATACGATGCGGTCACTGGTATTTGTAAAAACCCCTGTCCATCCACGCTTTGGATGCCGTCCATCAGCTTAGTACAAAGATCCGGGTCAGCCTCTCTCAGCTTCTGCCAGGCATTCTGGGTTAAATCCATGTCCGGGTTTGAGGTTAAAGCCAATAAATAATTAATAAATGACGACTTGCCCATACCGTATGGTCCTGTCAGCGACCATGCGGATATCCTTTCCCCTAGCAGAGAATCTCCCAAGCGGCTCAAAACCTCTTTGCTCTTGTCAGTGATCTGATAATCACTAACTACACTAATTGAACCTGAATCTCTTTCCAGGTTTATCGAACGTGCAGCTTCCATATCCAGATATACAAATTCACTCATTTTCGTCATCGATTATTGCTCCTTATAGTACGTGTCTAATGCTGCCCAGAATAAATCCATTGGATCATTGCTGACATGTATCTGTGTCCCACCGGTTTGTTCAACTATAGAAAATCCCGGCAATATTTCGGAAGCCTGTCTCAGATTCTCCCCACTAGCCGTTTCCGAGATTTTAAAAGCAACCCCTGGTGAATTAAAATCAAAGGCCAGGCGATTAAGAGATATAGCTTTTTGGCTTGAGGATGCATAATTGGCAATGTATGAAAAACATGCCGCGGCATAAATCAAAGGGGGAAGACTAGCCTTGTGACTATTATCGAAACAAAACTGGCTTTTTTCTTCTGCACGATTAATAATTTCTAACTGTGTAAAGGGACAGCCAATTTCGGATTCCATCTTATTTGAACCGTCAGCATACATACGCAGAATACAGGAAGCATCCTTTTCAAATGTACCTTCTGCCAGGTCTGCCAGGTGAGAATGTTTTTTAGATGAGTTTATGAGTATCCTGGCAAGGCTCTTACTATCAAAAGAGAAGAGGTGATTCCTATTAAACGCAAAACACCAATTGATAGCCTCTAGTTTCGGCACAAACAACTGCCAGTGTAAAAGCCACAAGGAAGCCATATCCTCCAAATATGGATCCCAACCGTCATTGCCTAAAAGCTTATCTCCAAACAAGGTCGATGTAACAAATCCTGTCCGCTCAGCTGTGATAATCTTAAAAGCCTGGCACCAAAAGCGTATGGAACGCACCATATTCTTACCCACCCCCAACCTCTCTATAGCATCAGGGGCTTTAAAAACTTTGCCGTCCAATACGGCAGCATCATAGCCTTTTTTCAACCATCCATATCTAGGTGTAAAGGTCTCATGGCGACCTATACTGCCTTGCTCAATGTAGTTCATTTCGGTTAGCATGATTTAACTTCGTTCCTTTCAAGATATGATCAAATAAACCGGATAAGCGGCACTTATGCCGAACGTTTTATATTCATCATCTGCTTCTTATTATTCTTTCAGCTCTGTTTTGCTGTTGCCATTTCAACAAAGAAGTATTATAAATGCCTTCAGACCCACACCTGACTGCTGTCATTCAATAATGAAGGGAATATAAGCATTCAAGTTCGCTGCATCAAAATAATACTTCTGTAAGCGCTATCTAATAATCTTGTGACGATTTATTGCTAATATTTCGAGCGGTTCCAATAAATTTTTCGGATAATTATTTAATATATTATCAAATTCTTACGCCACCAGTCTGTCACTATTTTATAACTCATAAAATCCTTCCCGAGAAGAATTATTTAGCTTGCCTCCTTATCAAATGGAATCTTGGTTTAAACCATTATAGGCATTTATCTTAACGGTAAAATCTTCTGTACTTTCATCCCAGTAACCCAATAATTCCGTAACCCTTCCCTTTGCCCATTTACTAGTCTGTCTGCCATCAAACCACGAGCAATTCAAATCATTGTATAAGGTTTCTTGAATAAAGCCAGCATATAGCTGAGCATTTGGATAATCTTTTACATATTTCTTCAGCTTGGAAACATCTTTATAAAATATATTATTATCTACACTGCTCCCTTTATATTTCAGTTCAATTACTGTAAGCACTTCTTCAATGCAATCTCCAAGAAATTTACCTTCTCTTTCGTTTTTAGGTACAACCCTTACAATTGCTAGATCAGCCCTTTTTTGATTTTCTAAATGAAGCTCTGAGTATATTCTAATCCTGTGTCTGTTTAACCAGCCGTCTCCTAATTCTGATCTCAGGTAAAAGTATAATGCACACTTTAAAGAGTCCTCCTCAAGCAAATAATGCCTGCTGTAATCTCGCGGGATCTCATATAACCAGATTCTTTTTATGGCTTTGTCTATTTTATTAATAATATCCATAAATTCCTTCTCAATTCATTTCTTGCACATGCTCTCTTTCCATAATATTCTATAATTTTATATAGATTCCTCCATATTCTTGCACATTTGTTTATTCTCGTGAAACATCGCCCCCTTTAAAACAAAAATCCCTTCATAGGATATGTCTGAAGAAACATAAAACGCTACGGCGAATTTCGATGATAAGATCATTGTATTATAAAGGAGTTGGCAAAAGAATTCGAGACATTAGTACCTCATTAAATGATGGTACACACAAGGTAATACATGCTTCAATTCTGGGAATCCTTTTTTTCAACACAAACTAATAGTACCTGATTCTCTGTTAATTCAAGGTGTTTCAATCTATTCCTTCACCCAGAAAATATTAAACCCGCACTATTAGCGCGGGTTTTCCATTTCAACTGGAGCCGATGGGCGGATTCGAACCGCCGACCTGCTGATTACGAATCAGCTGCTCTGCCTCTGAGCCACATCGGCTGAAGTATTGACAAATAGATGATAGCAGGTTAATTTTCCAGCGTCAAGCCAAGCAGGAGCAGGAAAACTTGGCCAGGTTTTATCTCAAAATAAGCCTGTAATGTTTGGCTTTAGAGAGTTTTGCATAATAAAAAATCCGGGAGCAATTCAGTGAGCAAAGCGGACCTCAGCAACCTGAATAGTAAGCGTCAGCTTACATCAGTAGTCCCCAGAGGGGATAGTACCCCTGGGGAAAGCTTTTGATCCTTCGGCTTTGCCTCAGGATGACAGTACCTTAAATAGCTGGCAAATGATATGATTAAGACTATCTATTTTTTCTCTTCTACAAGATAATAATAATTCGGGTTATTCATGGCAATAGCCTGGCAGGATGGACATATCTGAATTATGTAAGCTTTTCTACCACTAATTTGGACCATTTTCTTGAGTGTAGTACAAGGAAAGAGTTGCTTACAATGACTGCATTTTTCCATCAAGTTTTTATCCTCCTAATATTCCTATTTCAACGATGTTTGCTCTCAATTCTGCTGCTGAAACTATTGTTCTCTTTCCACCTATTAATTATTTTGTTCCATAGTTTACATAGTATTCCCTGAATTCTATCTCTATAGCCAGCAGTTCATTTAATCTGGCAACTGCTATTTTTAATACTTCCTCACTTTCATCTTCCAATTGTTCTTTAATTAAGCTTTCAAAAGGAATGGCTTTCATCCTTGCCAGAGCTTCCTTAAGGTCAAGTACTGTAAAAAAGGTATTCAGTATATTGAGCATATTATGGAAGTATTCTTCTACCCAGTTCTCAATCTGTTCTTCATCTGGCTTTCCATCAATATGATCAAATTTACTTATTCCCGGCATCTTTAACCCTCCTAACCCAATCTCGTGCTTCCTTAAGAGCAGCCGACACCGTTTCAGGAGCAGGCCCTCCAGGTATTCTGCGCCGGGCGACACAACTGCGGACATCAATATACTCGTAAATATCTTCTTCAATTAATGGCGAAAATTCTTTAAACTCATCTATGGCCAGTTCTTCAAGCATCTTGTTCTTATCAATGCAATACAGTACCGTTTTGCCTACCGTCTCATGGGCATCCCGAAAAGGCAGTCCTTTATATGCCAGGTAATCGGCCAGGTCTGTGGCATTGGTAAATCCTCCTCTGGCAGCTCTGGCCATCGTTTCTTTTTTGAATATGGCTGTTCTGAGCATAGGCTCAAAAACCAGCAGAGATTTCTTTACCGTATCTACAGCGTCAAAAAGGGCTTCTTTATCTTCCTGCATATCCTTATTGTATGCCAGAGGCAGGGATTTCATAATTGTCAGCAAAGCGATGAGATCTCCATAGACTCTTCCTGTTTTACCTCTAACGAGTTCGGCTAAATCAGGATTTTTTTTCTGGGGCATTATACTGGAGCCGGTTGAAAAGGCATCATCCATCTCTACAAAAGAAAATTCGTCACTGGACCAGAGTATCAATTCTTCTGAGAAACGCGACAAGTGCATCATTGTTATACTGGCAAAACTGCAAAATTCCAGGGCAAAATCCCTGTCGCTGACAGCATCCAGGCTATTGCGGGTCAGGTAATTAAACTCCAGCTCTGTTTTCACATAGTCACGGTCCAGATTAAAACCGGTTCCAGCCAGGGCACCTGAGCCCAGAGGCATATAGCTCAAGCGTTTAGAGCAATCATCCAGTCTTCCTCGGTCGCGGCGCAGCATTTCAAAATAGGCCATCAGGTGATGGGCCAGAGTTATCGGCTGAGCCTTCTGTAAGTGGGTATAGCCGGGCATAATGCTGTCAATGTGTTCTTCAGCCAAATCCAGCAAGGTTTCCTGGAGCTTGAGCAAAAGCTCCAGGATCTCTTCTATCTCGTCCCGCAGGTAAAGGCGAATGTCCAGGGCCACCTGGTCATTACGGCTGCGGGCAGTATGCAGTTTTTTACCTACCTCCCCTATTTTCCTGGTAAGGAAGGTTTCTATGTTCATATGAACATCCTCGGCTTCAACAGAAAACTCCAGTTTGCCCGTTTCCAACTCTTCTTCTATCTCTTTAAGGCCCTTAACAATCAAGTCCTTTTCTTCTGAGCTGATAATACCCTGTTTGGCCAACATTGACGCATGGGCTATACTGCCTCTGATATCCTGACGGTACAGGCGGCTGTCAAAAGAAATAGACGCATTGAATTCCTCGGTAAGCCTGTCGCTTCCCCTGGTGAACCTGCCGCTCCAAAGTTTCATTTTTAACACCTCATTAGTAATCTAAGGATTCTGCATAATTAGTTTTCTCGTATCATCAGGCAAGTATTTCAGCACTGTCATCCTGAGACAAAATTGAAGGATCTTAAGATTCTTCGCAACCCCCAAAATCACAAGAAGGATCTATTAATTATGCAAAACTCTAAATCTAAAGCTTTATAATAATATAATAATCATCCCTATTATATATCCATAGTCAGGCAAATGTACATAAGAAATACAGCCGTAATACCCAGGACTTATATTTCTAACCGTTTCGCGGACATTTAACAAGAAATCAGATGTTCAGAACTCTGATTCTTTTCACATAGGGCTGACATTTTTCAGCTATTATCTCCATTTCTTCCCTGCTGTATGGTGCCAGAGCAGAGAAAGACGGCTCCAGGGTATGGCCTGGATGAAACTGCTGCAGGGAGTATAGATCGGCATCTTCAATATACCGGGCAATGTCTGCAATATCTTCGTAGGAATGCAATACGGGTACTACCGTTGTTCTGAATTCCACTTCCATACTGGATTGTTGTAATAGATGAATCGAATTCCTTACATCACAGAAGGCCTGGGCAGTGATTTTTCCGCTGGCCTCTTCGTATTTTTTAATATCCAGGGGAGCCTTTATATCCATGGCCACATAATCCAATAGCTCCCGTTCCAGCAATTGCTCCAGCATATGGCAGTTGCTGCCATTGGTATCAAGTTTTAAAAGGTATCCCATTTCCTTAATTCTTTGCAGATCTTCGATGAGGGCTTCGTTAAGTGTTGGTTCTCCCCCACTTATTACCACCGCATCCAGAAAGGACTTTCTTAGTTCCAAATAATTCAGTATCTCTTCAATATCTACTGTTTCTCCTCTGTTGGTTTTTACCAGCAGATCAGAATTGTGGCAATAAGGACAGCGAAAATTACAACCCCGGGTAAAGAGCACGGCAGCTATTTTACCCGGGTAATCTACCAGACTCTGTTTTATCATTCCTGCATATTTCATGTTCTTGCCCCCTGAAGACTATGGATTTTTGACGCTCTGAGCCTATCCGATTTGATAGGATTTCCTGTTCTTGAACTCCTCCTGTTTACCTGCGTTCCACTGGTCAACCGGTCGCAGGTATCCAACTACGCGGGAATAAACCTCACAAGCAGTCTGAACTCCTTCGGCCTGGCACAATGGACAAATTGCCTGTTCCCCTTCCAGGTACCCGTGCTGCGGGCAAATACTGAAGGTAGGAGTAATATAGAAATAAGGCATTTTGAATTGTTCACATACTTTTTTGATTAGAACTTTGATTGACTGAAAATCAGGTACTGCTTCCCCCAGGAATACATGGAAAATAGTACCTCCGGTATACATACATTGCAGAGGATCCTGTATACTCAAAGCCTCGAAAAGGTCATCGGTATAGTTGACCGGCAAATGGGTTGAATTGGTATAAAAGGGTTCAGCGGCATCATTAAGCACTTCATTGTTGTTGGCTACAATGATATCAGGGTATTTAACCTTATTCTTTTTAGCCACACTATAGCTGACTCCTTCAGCCGGTGTAGCTTCCAGGTTAAAGAGATTACCGGTCTCAATTTGATAGGAGAGTATTCTTTCATTCATGAATTCCAGAACCTTAAGCGCAAAAGCATGGCCTTCCCCAGTTCCAATATCCTGGCCCAGGAAATTCAGGCAGGATTCATTCATGCCTATCAGGCCTATGGTGGAAAAATGGTTTAACCAGTACTTTCCGGTAGCTTCTTTTACTCCCCGCAAATAGAACTGTGAATATGGATAAAGACCCGAAGCGGTTAAGTTCTCCAATACCTTCCTTTTGGTCTCCAGACTGTCCCTGGCCAGATCCATTATTTCTTCGAGTAAGTGGAAATAGTTTTCTTCATTGTCTGCCAGGTATCCTATTCGCGGCATATTAATGGTGACCACGCCAACGGAACCTGTCAAAGGATTGGACCCAAACAGTCCGCCGCCACGTTTCCTGAGTTCCCGGTTATCCAGGCGGAGACGGCAGCACATACTCCTGGCATCTTCAGGATCCAAATCAGAATTAATAAAATTGGAAAACCCCGGTATTCCATAGCGGGCAGTCATTTCCCAGATCTTATTATAGTCAGGGTTGTCCCAGTCAAAATCACGGGTTATGTTGTAAGTTGGGATAGGGAAGGTAAATACTCTCTCTTCGGCGTCACCTTCCATCATTACTTCGGCAAATGCCTTATTTAGTATATCCATTTCCTTCTGGAATTCGCCATAGCTTCTATCCATCAATTTTCCACCCAGGACCACGGCTTCATCTTTCATGTGATTGGGAACCTTGAGGTCCATGGTGATATTTGTAAATGGCGTTTGAAACCCAACCCGGGTAGGCACGTTAATATTAAATATAAATTCCTGCAGGCACTGCTTGACCTGTTCGAAACCCAAATTATCATAATGAATGAAGGGGGCCAAAAGGGTATCAAAATTGGAAAAAGCCTGGGCCCCGGCTGCCTCTCCCTGCAAGGTATAAAAGAAATTGACTATCTGTCCCAGGGCAGTCCGGAAATGTTTGGCCGGTTTGCTTACTACTTTTCCCCGGGCTCCTTTAAATCCTTCTCTCAAGAGATCCTGCAAATCCCAGCCCACACAGTATACACTCAATATTCCCAGGTCATGAATATGAAAATTTCCGTTTTCCTGGGCTTCTTTCATCCTGGGGGTATATATCTGGTTGAGCCAGTACTGACTGGTCACAATAGATGATATATGAAAATTCATACCCTGCAGGCTGAAATTCATATTGGAGTTCTCTTTTACCCTCCAGTCACTCTTGTCCAGATAATTATTGATTATCTCATTACTCTGTATCAGCTGTCTGCTGTCCCGCAGGATTTCGTGTTGTTTCCGATAAAGGATATAGGCCTTGGCCGTCCTGTAATGACCGCTTTTGACCAGGACCTTTTCCACCAGATCCTGTATATCCTCAACAGCGGGCACATCATCCTGATCAATATACTGATAACCGGCAATTTCCACTACCTTATCCGCCAGTTTTTCAGCTGTTTCATAATCTTTTCCGCCAACCGCTATAGCAGCTTTGTATATCGCCTCAACTATTTTTTCTTTTTCAAAAGGAACCAGCCGCCCATCCCTTTTCTTTATTTTACTTATGTCCAAATGTAAATCCTCCTTTAGACCTATTTTAGACCCAGAAAACACAACATGTAGTGGTGCTCACTCGCGGATACTACTATATATTATGTATGGCTATTATAATATCTTATTCTGTTTTATTTCAAATACTCAATCCGGTATTTATATTAGATTTATTTACCTTATCTCTGTTTAGCGCTATTTATAATTGAATACCGGAAATTCTAAAAAAAAAGAGGATAGCTTATTAATTCTATCCTTAGCTTTTTGAGGATTTTGCATAATTATCTTTTTTATATCATTAGACAGGTATTGCAGTAGTACTGTCATCCTGAGGCAAGGCTGAAGTTTCTTGAGATTTCCCCACGGGGACTACTGATGTTCGCTTTGCTCACAATGACATGCCGTATTTTTTAATTATGTAAAACCCTCATATTTCTATTTGAATTCTTCCCGAAAATTAATCTTTACTCTTTCCGGTTCTTTCTATCCAGGAGAGCTTGAACGGTCAGGGGCAGGCCAAAAAGGTTTATAAAGCCTTCAGCGTCCCGGTGACTGTAAATTTCGTCAGCACCGAAGGTAGCCAGTTCCTCATTATATAGTGAATAAGGCGAGCGGGAAGCTACTGCTACACAGCTGCCCTTATAAAGCTTTACTTTTACTGAACCGGTCACGGTCTTCTGGGTCTCATCCACAAAGGCATCCATGGCCTTCTTAAGCTTGCTGAACCAGTTGCCGTCATACACCAGCTCGGCATATTTCACCGCCATCTGTTCTTTGAACTGTAAAGTACGCCTGTCCAGGGTAAGCCTTTCCAGTTCCTCATGTGCTCTATAGAGTATGGTGCCGCCAGGTGTTTCATATACACCACGTGATTTCATGCCTACCAGGCGGTTTTCCACTATACTGATAATCCCGACCCCATTGGCTCCCCCCATTTGGTTGAGTTCAGTCAATAATTCCATCGGGCCATAGCTTTTTCCATTCAGTGAAACCGGTATCCCCTGTTCGAAACCGATTTCTACATAGCTGGCCTGGTCAGGGGCCTTCTCCGGCGGCACCGTCAAAACATAGAGATGATCCTGGGGCTCATTGGCCGGGTCTTCCAGATCTCCGCCTTCGTGAGAAATGTGCCAGATATTGCGGTCCCGGCTGTAGATATTTTCCTTGCTTACCGGTATTTCTATACCATGCTTATGGGCATAGTCAATGGCATCTTCCCGGGACTTTATTTCCCATTCTCTCCAGGGAGCAATTATTTTCAGTTCAGGATTAAGAGCCTTAACCCCCAGCTCAAAGCGCACCTGGTCATTACCTTTACCGGTGGCTCCATGGCATATGGCAATTGCCCCTTCCTTTTCCGCTATCTCCACCATTTTTTTGGCGATAAGCGGGCGGGCAAAAGAAGTCCCCAGCAAATATTTTTTCTCATAAATAGCTCCGGCTTTCATCACCGGAAATATATATTCACTTACAAATTCTTCAGTGAGATCTTCGATATATATCCGGGCGGCTCCTGATTTTATCGCTTTTTCCCTGACCGGATCCAGTTCCTCGCCCTGACCCAAATCGGCACAAAAAGCGATTACTTCATAACCGTAATTTTCTTTTAACCAGGGTATTATGACCGATGTATCCAGCCCCCCTGAATATGCCAGTACTACTTTATCCATAGCGTTGCCTCCTTACATAGTCGCACAAATTCCAAGTTCTGCAAGCTCCAGAACCCCGCAGAACTTACAATACAAATCAATGGGAAAACCCCAGTTTTCCCTACCTTAATTCAAAATTAATAATTAAAAACTCAAAATTACATAGTTACCGCCATAATAGCTTTATGAGCATGCAGACGATTTTCCGCTTCCTGGAAGACTACCGATTGCGGACCGTCCATTACCTCATCAGTAATCTCTTTGCCTCTCTTGGCCGGCAGACAGTGTAATACTATGGCATCTTTTTTTGCCAGGCCCAGCAGAGTAGCATTTACCTGGTATTTGAGAAAGTTCCTTTCTTTTTCTTCGGCATCATCTTCCTGTCCCATGCTGGCCCAGACATCGGTATAGACCACATCGGCTTCACTTATGGCCTCCTCAGGATCCTGTACTGTCCACAGCTTTGCCCCGCTAAGTTCTGCATCCTTCCGGGCCATCTGCAGTATTTCCGTATCCGGTTCAAAACCACCGGGCGAAGCAATTACCACATCCATGCCGACTTTGGCCCCGGCAAAAAGCAATGAATGGGCAACATTATTTCCATCGCCAAGAAAAGCACACTTCAGTCCTTTTAAATCTTTTTTGTATTCCTGGATGGTCATCAGATCCCCTATTAGCTGAGTGGGATGAAGCAGATCGGTAAGTCCGTTTATTACCGGTACTGATGACCATTTAGCCAGTTCCAGCACTTCATCATGGGAAAAGGTACGGATCATTATCCCATCCAGCATTCGGGCCAGCACCAGGGCAGTATCTTTTATAGTCTCCCCCCTGCCCAGCTGTATATCCCTGGGGCTTAGAAATAATGCGTGCCCTCCCAGTTGATACATTCCTACTTCAAAGGCTACCCGGGTACGGGTAGAAGCCTTCTGGAATATCATGCCCAGGGTCTTGCCGGCTAAATAGTGATGAACTTTTCCGCTTTTCTGCAGCTTTTTGATCTCGGCTCCGGCTTTCAGTACGTAATTTATTTCTTCTGTGCTGAAATCATGAATACTGATAAAGTCTCTTCCCCGTAAAGAATCATTAATCTCAAACATCATCTCCACTCCTATCTTTTGTTAATGAATTCCCAGGCCCGAATAACCATGAAATCTCAAATCTTTATCATGAACAGCACATGCTTCTCAAGATAAAATTAAATTTCAAGCATCTCCGATTCCAGGATACTCCCTCAATACTTTGTTATTTCCATTCCGTAAGGGCTTCCTTTAAAATATTAATCCCCTGGTTAATTTCGGTCTGATTTATAGTCAATGGCGGAACAAAGCGGAGTATCCGGGGACCGGCTCCCAAGAGCAGCAAGCCTTTTTGCATGCAGATTTCCACCAGTTCTTTGATCTCGGTATTGAATTCCATGCCCAGCATCAAGCCCTGCCCCCTGAGCTCCAGTATACGCGGATCACTTATCTTCTGCAGAGATTCCTCAAGGTATGCACCATTTTTGCCAACCTTTTGCAAAAACGCAGGATCTGATATTATTTCTACTACTTTTCCGGCTACTGCCGTCGCCAGGAAATTACCCCCAAATGTAGAAGCATGGTCTCCCGGAGCAAAACCGGCAGCGGCTTCTTCAGTGGCCAGCATGGCTCCAATGGGAAAGCCTCCGCCCAGCCCTTTGGCCAGGGTAATTATGTCAGGGCTTACCCCGTAATTCTGGAAGGCAAAGAATTTTCCCGTTCTACCGAGTCCGCATTGCACTTCATCATAGATCAGCAGGATTCCTTCCTGGTCGCAGAGCTTTCTTATCCCTTTCAAAAAATCCAGGTTTGCGGGTTTAATTCCCCCTTCTCCCTGAACGGGTTCCAGCATTATCGCACAGGTATTTTCGTTTACTGCTGCTTCTACTGAGGCCAGGTCATTGAAATCTGCATATATGAACCCTCCCGCTAAGGGGGCAAATCCTTCCTGGTATTTTGGCTGGCCGGTAGCGGTCAAAGTTGCCAGAGTACGCCCGTGAAAAGAATCCTTGAATACTATGATCTCTTTTTTCTGTCCTTCTTTCCGGCGGTAAAAATACTTGCGCGCCAGTTTAATAGCTGCCTCGTTAGCTTCGGCACCGCTGTTACAGAAAAATGCCCGGTCCAAACCGGATGCTTTTACGAGTTTTTCAGCCAGTTCCACCTGGGGTTTTATCCAGTAGAGATTGGAAACATGCCATAGCTTTTCCGCCTGTTCCTTCAGGGCTTTATTGAGTTCATCATTACTGTGCCCCAGAGAGCAAACAGCAATTCCCGCCACAAAATCCAGGTACTGTTTGCCATCGGCATCCCATAGATAAGAACCCTTTCCTTTTTCCAGGGCTATAGGAAAGCGCCCATAAGTATTCATTACTGCTTCCTGCCCCTGCTTCATTATATCTTTACCAGTCATATCTGTTATATCTCCCTTTCTGCTCCTTGTCCGCAAACTCACTGCAATCTATTCATCCACCACCATGGTCCCTACACCTTCATCAGTAAATATCTCCAGCAATATGGAGTGCGGTACCCGGCCATCGATAATATGTGTCCGGTCTACTCCCCCACAGACAGCTTCCATACAGCATTTGACCTTGGGCAGCATCCCCCCGGCAATAATACCCCGGGCAGCATAATTATCCACTTCACTTACTTTCAGGACGGAAATCAGGCTTTCACTCTTTTTTGGATCTTCCAGCAAGCCTGGTACATCAGTCAACAAGACCAGTTTATCCGCCTTCATGGCTACCGCAATAGCTCCTGCCACCAGATCAGCATTAATATTGTAGCTTTGCTGGTCTTTGTCAATTCCTATTGGGGCAATTACCGGTATATATCCATTTTCTATAATGGTTTCAATTATTTCCGGGTTTATCTTTTTTACATCGCCTACAAATCCCATTTCCCCGCTCAGATCCGCAGGGCAGGCTTCTATCAGGCCCCCGTCTTTTCCTGAAATACCTATGGCCTTCCCTCCGCTGGCATTTATCCCGGACACAATTTCCTTGTTGACTTTCCCCCCGAGAACCATTTCCACTATTTCCATAGTAGCACTGTCGGTTACCCGCAGGCCATTAACGAACTGACTTTTTATCTCCAAACGCCCCAGCATTTGATTGATTTCCGGGCCTCCTCCATGTACTACGATGGGGTGCATACCCACATATTTCATCAGGACAATATCCTGCATAACCTTTTCCTTTAAGTGACAGTCTTTCATGGCTGCCCCGCCATATTTTATCACCACCCTTTTACCATAAAAATCTTTTATATATGGCAGTGCCTCCACCAGTATTTCAGCTTTTGCCATAGCTGACTGAATCATCCTTAGTCCCCCCATTACGGCAATTATTCTTGCCGTTGAAATCTTTTCTTCTTGAATATTTTAGCCCGAAAGACTGCCTCCCCATATCAGGTCCTGTAGGCTGCATTGATAGTTACATAATCATAGGAAAGATCGCAGCCCCAGGCAGTTGCCTGTTCTATACCGGATTTTAAGTCAAGCGTAATAACTACCGTATCTTTTTGCAGTTCTTCACGGGCACGCTCTTCATCAAAAAGCAATCCCATACCATTCTCGGCCATCTTTTCCTGCCCCAGGTAAATATCCACCTTGGCAGGATCAAAGTCAGCACCGGAAAAACCTGCTGCTGCCAGGATTCTCCCCCAGTTGGCATCTTTGCCGAATACCGCTGCTTTGACTAGATTGGAACCGCTGATAGAACGGGCAATGACTCTGGCATTTTCAAGATCAGCAGCATTCACTATCTTTATTTCAATCAGGCAATTTGCACCTTCCCCATCACGGGCAATCATTTTTGCCAGGCAGGTATTAATATAAACAACTGCCTCTTTAAAGACCTGATAATCCTCGGAAAATTCATCATTTATAATCGGGTTGCCCGCCATAGCATTGGCCATTATAATCGCCATGTCATTAGTTGAGGTATCCCTGTCCACACTTATCATATTATAGGAAAGGTCACAGGACTCTTTCAGTATTTTCTTTAAACAATCGCTGCTAATGGCAGCATCTGTCGAGATAAAAGCCAGCATGGTAGCCATATTGGGGTGTATCATTCCTGAACCTTTGGCAATGGCTCCTATGCGCACCGGCTGTCCCTGTATCTGTATCTCCACTGCAATCTCTTTGGATTTCAAATCAGTTGTCATTATAGACAGTGCCGCATTAGTAGAGCCCTCCCTTGACAAAGCAGCCACAGCCTTTTTTATGCCTTGCTCAATTTTGTTCATAGGCATATGGACTCCAATTACTCCAGTGGAAGCAACCATTACATCTTTACTGTCAATACCCAGCAACTGACCGCTAATCTCGGCCATGTAAAGACTATCCTTTATACCCTGTTCACCGGTGCAGGCATTTGCATTACCGCTATTAACCACTATGGCCTGGGCCGTTCCGTCTGCCAGGTGGCTTTTATTCAAATCGATACAGGCTGCCCGCACTTTGTTGCTGGTAAATACTCCGGCAGCTGTGCATTTTTTCTGAGAATAAATGAGAGCCAGATCTTTTTTATCTACATTCTTTATTTGGGCACATATCCCCTGAGCCAGAAAGCCCTGAGGAGCTGTAATTGAACCTTCTATTAATTTCATTTCTTATTCCTCCGTAATAAACTATTATAAAGCAGTTTAAACTATTGTTAATTTTTCCCTTTTTATTTTCTGGAACCACCCATCTAAGGATGGACTCCAGGAAAGTCCAGGGCCTTGTCTTCGCTTATTCCCAGTATCAGGTTCATATTCTGTATAGCCTGACCGGATGCCCCCTTGGTAAGATTATCCAGGGCTGATACCAGTATGAGTCTGCGGCTTTCCACATCAGCATAAACCCCAATATCCAGTATATTGCTCCCATAGACCCATTTGCTGTGAGGCATGCTCCCTTCGGGCAAAACACGAACGAATTTCTCATCCCGGTATTTTTCTTCCAGCAGCTGCCAGGGTTCTGAGGCATTTACCCCGGTTCGCAAACGTGCATATATAGTAGTAAGAATCCCCCGATTCATTGGTACTAAATGAGGCGTAAAGATCATCTCCACCGGCTTCCCGGCTGCAAAACTCAGTTCCTGCCTTATTTCCGGCCCGTGACGGTGGGTCCCCACAGCATAAGCCTTGATCCCCTCATTCACTTCACAGAAATGATTGCTGGCCTGCGCAGTCCTGCCCGCACCGGAAACTCCTGTCTTGGAATCAATAACAATCCCCTCTTCTTCCAGCAAACCGGCTTCCAATAGAGGAACCAGAGGCAAGATAGCACCGGTTGGGAAACAACCCGGATTGGCAATTATCCTGGACTGCTTTATTTCTTTCCGATTCAATTCGGGAAGCCCGTATACCGCCTCTTTCAATATATCCGGCGCCTGATGAACCAAATGATAATATTTTTCGTACAGGGCAGTATCCTTGAGCCGGAAATCGGCCCCCAGGTCAACACATTTAATGCCTGCCGGGAGGAGCTTCATAGCTATAGCGGCTGAAAGACCATGGGGGAGAGCCAGAAAAACCGCCTCACATCTATCCTTTAGTATTCCCGCATCACTCTCTTCACATATTAAATCAGTAAAGCCCCTGAGCTGGGGATAAATATCATCCATTCTCCGCCCAACATTATCAGTAGACAATATACACACGACTTCTATCTCATCATGATTGTATAACAGTCTCAGTAAATCTACAGCCGTATATCCATCACCTACAATACCTATCTTAAACAATTCCTTGACCTCCTCTTTATATCATGCGGTAAAGGTAAAACCACTAAACACAATCAATTATTTATAATTATACATTCCAATGAATAATTTTGCAATATTTTTATCGGGATATTATCCTGGCACTAACAATAGCAATAATAGTCGTTTACCCACTGGAGTGAATATAACTTCCATGAAGATCTTTAATGATCCCCATTCCAGGTATACAGTATTCCCTTTCACAAGTACTTGCAAAGGACGTTCCTGAGCGGTACAATAAGTGTGCCGAAAATAAAATACACCATTTTGGACAAAGATGTCCTCAGGATAGTTTCAGCAATATTTTTATCCGCTATCCGGGGGTCTTTTTTTATGCCTGAATATATTTGTCTTTCAGGAAGCTAATTTAAGGCAGGTGATGCTATTGGGCGGGAAAGTTATTCTGGCAAATGCTGTACCGGCTGAACAGAAAATGATGTCTGAGGTGCTAAAACGGGCCGGTTTTCAGGTAGTGGCCGAGACCAACAATATGAGTCAGACCTTCAGGCGAGCCAGAGCTTTATTCTGTGACCTGGTCATTGTTGACAGTGCCCTGGAGGGAGGCAAAGGTTGGAAAACTGCCTCAGTAATTGAGGAAGACCAGCTGGCAGCAGTCCTGATCCTGGTAAGCAGGGATATTTCCCTGCAGGAAAGAAGATTTCATTATCTAATTAAGCCAGTTTTCGCTGAAAACCTGATTCCCGCAGTGGAAGCCGCTCTAATGTACTGGCAGCGACAGCTCGATCTTCGGGAAAAAATCATGAAACTTGAAGACCGGCTGGAAACCAGAATTATACTGGATAAAGCCAAAGGTACACTTATTGATACACTGGGTATCAGCGAAAATGAAGCTCACCGTTTTATTCAGAAAGAAGCTATGAAAAGAGGTATAAGCCTCAAACAGGTGGCAAGCGAGGTATTGAAAAATCATATACCAGATAATTAAATCGTTATTCATCTCAGCGAAATTGCCTTAAAACTGCAAAGGAGGAATTGAATATTATGCAAAAAGAAAAGAAAATGGAAGTTATGGAAAAGGTTAAATCACAGGGAGTTCGTTTTATACGGCTGCAATTCACCGATGTTTCCGGTATTTTGAAAAACGTTGCTATACCGGTCAGCCAACTGGATAAAGCACTGGATGGCGAGTTAATGTTTGATGGTTCTTCTATCAACTGGTTCGCCAATATCGAAGAATCTGACATGTTCCTGGTTCCTGACCCGGATACTTTTGTGCTATTCCCCTGGCGCCCCTCAAATGGAGCGGTAGCCCGCCTGATCTGCGATGTATACAACCCTGATGGCAAGCCTTTTGTCGGTGATCCCCGCACCAATCTCAAAAGGATGGTAAAAGAAGCGGAAGATATGGGCTTTATTATGAATGCCGGTCCGGAAGCAGAGTTTTTCCTCTTCCTGCCTGATGAAAAAGGGCAACCACTCCTGCATACACAGGACCAGGCCGCCTATTTTGATATGGCTCCGGTGGATCTGGGTGAAGATGCCCGGCGTGATATTGTTTGCACTCTTGAAGATATGGGCTTTGAAATTGAAGCTTCTCATCATGAGGTTGCCCCGGGCCAGCATGAGATAGACTTTAAATATGGAAATGCTCTTAAAATTGCCGATGATATCATGACCTATAAACTGGTGGTAAGAGCGATGGCAGAACGGCACGGACTGCATGCATCATTCATGGCCAAACCTATAGGCGGAATCAATGGTTCTGGGATGCACTGTCACCAGTCCCTCTTCAGTCCCGATGATCAGAACCTGTTTTATGATGCCGATGATGAACATCAATTGAGCGATATAGCCCGCTGGTATATGGGCGGTATTATGAAACATGCCCGGGGATTGACAGCGATTACCAACCCGACAGTTAATTCCTACAAACGTCTGGTCCCTGGATATGAGGCTCCGGTTTATATTGCCTGGTCAGAGAAAAACCGCAGCTGTCTGATAAGAGTTCCCGCTAAAAGAGGTGTATCAACCCGCATAGAGGTTCGTCATCCTGATCCCATGTGCAACCCTTACCTGGCTATGGCTGTTATGCTGGCAGCCGGAATGGACGGTATCAAGAAGCAGATTGAGCCCCCTGTTCCAATTGATGCCAATATTTATCGCATGAGCCGTCAGGAAAGATCCAAACTCGATATTCAGAGCCTGCCCGGCAACCTGGCCGAAGCTCTGCAGGAACTGGAAAAAGATACAGTAATAAAGGATGCTTTGGGGCCACATATTTATCCCCGCTTCCTGGAAGCCAAATGGGATGAGTGGGAGCGCTACAATATGGAAGTTCATCCCTGGGAAATCAAAGAATATTTGAAGCGTTTCTAAAAATGGAGAGGAGTGATGGCAGGGTGCTGAAACGGGAAGGTGCTGTCAGAATACCATCCGGCTGCGCAATTGCCGGAATTCTGAACCGCAGGGAAGAAGGCTTTGATGGACAAAAAATTATTGCCTGCATAGCCAATATGCATCAGCGTTCCAATGGACTGGGCGGCGGTTTTGCCGCCTACGGGATTTATCCGGAGTTCAAGGATCACTATGCATTACACCTGTATTTTGATAACAAGCAAGCCCGGGAAGAAAGTGAAAATTATTTAAATAAAATTTTCAGTATCCGTCTTCAGGAACCAGTACCGGTAAGAAAACACCCTAATATAACTAATGCTCCGCATATATGGCGTTATTTCGCTCTTCCCAAAGAAGAGCGGATTCGCCGCATGCAGATTGAAGAAGATGAATTTGTGGCCAGGGCCGTCATGCATATAAATTCCATGATACCTGGAGTTTGTGTGGTTTCCAGCGGTCATAATATGGGAGCTTTTAAAGGGGTGGGATATCCCGAGGATATTGGGGAATTCTTTCGGCTGGATGAATACCGGGCTTACCTCTGGACCGCTCATGGTCGTTTTCCCACCAATACCCCGGGATGGTGGGGAGGAGCCCACCCCTTTACTCTGCTGGACTGGTCAGTAGTCCATAATGGAGAAATTTCTTCATACTATACTAACCGGCGCTTTTTGGAAATGTATGATTATCGCTGTACATTGCAGACTGATACCGAAGTAATAACCTATGCCTTTGACTTATTGATGAGAAAACATGGACTTGATTTATTGGATAGTGTTAATGTTGTGGCTGCCCGTCTCTGGGAAGAACTGAATGAGGAAAAATTATTCAGGCTGCGCCGGGTTTATTCCGAGCTTCTGCTCAACGGACCCTTTTCCATTATCGTAGCTACAGGAAATGGCCTGCTGGCTGTTAATGATCGTATTAAACTGCGTCCCCTGGTGGCTGCACGCAAAGAAGACTTCCTTTATGTAGCCAGTGAAGAAGGGGCCATACGGACAGTAGAGGCAGAACCGGATGAGATATGGTCACCCGGTGGCGGCGAACCGGTAATCGGCTTGGTGGAAAACAAGGTGAGTTTATTGGAAGCCAAAGAAAAAACTATGAGAGCTACAGCTTAATTTCTATAGAAAAATACGGCAATAATTCATGAGGAAAGTTCTGGTTTGGGAGAGGTGGATATTATGAGCTTGAGTATGATTAGTCCTGCTTTTAAGGTGGAAAGAGATGAAAACCGCTGCATAAAGTGTGGAGTATGTGTTAAGCAGTGCGCCAACGAAGTTCATCACATGGATGAGGATGGCTGGATGTGGATCGATAATGAGCACTGTGTCGGATGCCAGCGCTGTGCGGTACTTTGTCCCACCAGGGCCATCACTATAAGTCATTTCCCGCTGGATTTCAGGAATAACAGCCACTGGACCCCGCGAAACATAAGCGAAGTTTTTGCCCAGGCTGAAAGCGGCGGGGTTTTGCTTAGCGGAATGGGAAATCCCCGTCCATACAAGAGCTTTTTTGACCACCTCCTCTTAAATGCCAGTCAGGTAACCAACCCTTCTATCGACCCCTTAAGGGAACCGATGGAATTGACTAGCTATCTGGGCAATAAGGGCAAGAAGCTTACAGAAGAAGAAAAACCCCTTGTTAAAATTGAACTGCCAATTTTGTTCTCGGCCATGTCCTTTGGCTCAGTCAGTCTGAATGTTCATAAATCACTGTCGGCCGCGGCCAAGGCTATGGGTACCCTCTGGAATACCGGTGAAGGCGGTCTGCATCCTGAGCTCAAAAAATACAGTGACTGCGCCATTGTGCAGGTAGCTTCAGGAAGATTCGGCGTTCATCCTGATTACCTGCAAGCCGCTGCCGCAGTGGAAATTAAAATCGGGCAGGGAGCCAAACCCGGTATCGGGGGACACCTGCCAGGAGAAAAAGTCAGTGAGGAAGTCGCTTTGACCCGGATGATCCCCGCATGGTCCGATGCTATTTCTCCCGCCCCGCACCATGATATCTATTCAATTGAGGATCTGGCTCAACTGATTGAAAGCCTCAAAGTGGCTACCGCTTACCAGAAACCTATAATAGTAAAAGTAGCGGCAGTACACAATATAAGTGCCATTGCTTCCGGTGTGGTAAGAGCCGGTGCTGATATTCTGGCCATAGATGGCTTCAGGGGGGCAACCGGGGCTGCGCCCATGAGAATCCGGGATAATGTAGGGATTCCCATAGAATTGGCCCTGGCACAGGTAGACGAGAGACTTCGACAGGAAGGTATACGACAGCAAGCTTCACTGCTGGTAGCCGGCGGAATTAGAAGCAGTGCCGATGTTATCAAATCTATTGCCCTGGGTGCTGATGCCGTTTATATTGCTACGGCTGCTCTTATTGCCCTGGGATGTCATATGTGCCAGATGTGTTTCAGTGGCAAATGCAACTGGGGAATAGCTACCACCCGCCCGGATCTGAGCAAGCGTTTGAACCCCGAAGTCGGTGCCCGCAGAGCCATTAACCTGCTGTCCGCCTGGGAGCACGAAATCAAGGAAATGATGGGCGGTATGGGGATTAATGCTATCGACAGTCTGCGGGGAAACCGTTTGATGCTTCGCGGTATTGGTCTTTCACAGCAGGAACTGGACCTCTTGGGAGTTAAAGCAGCAGGAGAATAGGAGTGATTATAATGAGAGTAATAGCTGTACCCGAATACTGCCTGGGCTGCGGTCTTTGCGAAATTTACTGCGCGGCTCAGCATGATGGCTATGCAGGCAATGTACTCAAGGCCTATAAACGCGGGAAACCGCTTAGCCGGTCCAGGCTGTTGAATACACCCTTTTTTACCTGCTTCAATACCTGTATGCACTGTGAAGATGCTCCCTGCGTTAACGCCTGTATAAGCGGCGCCATGAAGAGAGACGAAAATAATATTGTATATATAGATGCAGATAAATGTGTGGGCTGCTATACCTGTGTTATGGTATGTCCTTATGGACATATCAAGCCCCTGCCCGGCCAGAAGATGGTACTGAAATGCGACCTGTGCCGCGGTGAGAATATCATTCCAGCCTGTGTTGCCCATTGCCCTAACGAAGCACTCAAGCTGGTGGATTAGGAGGTATGCCTGATGAAATATGTGATTGTTGGGGCTTGCATAGCTGCTGCGGGAGCAGTGGAAGGAATAAGAACGGTTGATCCCCGGGGAGAAATCGCGGTTATTGATGGTGAAAAACGGGGGTCCTATACCCGCCCGCTTATATCTTATTTTCTTGCTGAGCCTGAACGTTTCATCAATATCGATTACCGGAGCCCTGCTTTTTTTGCCAAACATAATGTCCGGCTGCTGCCGGCCCGGGCAGAGAGGATAGACCGCCAGCAAAAGCAGCTTCTTCTGGATAACGGAGAAGCCATAGATTATGACCGGCTTCTGCTGGCTACGGGAGCAAGACCCTGGATACCGGCAATTCCCGGTGTGGAACAGGATTGGGTAAAAAGCTTCTACACTATCGCAGACGCCGAGTCTATCAATGAACTCGTGGACGCAGATAAAGAAATGGTAATTATCGGTTCAGGTCTAATCGGCATGAAAGCCGCTGAAGCCTCACTTAAACAAGGCCTGCGGGTTAGTCTGGTGGAAAAAGAGGAAACGATAATGCCTCGAATTATGACAGCTGAAGCCGCCTTTATTATGCGTAAACACCTGGAGGATTGCGGACTTAATATAATTACAGCAGAAGAAGTAGTAGCTTTCCTCCCGGAACACATGGTTAAGCTCAGAAGCGGAGAGCATTTGCGGGCCGATATAGTAATCATGGCTGCCGGCACCCGTCCCCAAACTGAACTGGCTACTGCCTGCGGCTTGATAGTACACAAAGGGATAGAAGTGGATGCCCAATTCAGAACTTCCGACCCGGATATTTTTGCGGCCGGTGATGTAATAGAAACCCTGAATTTATGCAGTGGTCAAACAGAATTAATGGCTTTGTTGCCTCATGCTCACCGGGAAGGATTGCTGGCCGGAGCTAATATGGCAGGAGAAGAAAATCACTATCAGGGAGGTATTCCCCTTAATTCTGTCAGCTTGATGGGCTGGCATATCTGTTCTGCCGGGGAAGCCGGAAAGGAAGCAGATAAAATACTACGCTGGCAGAATGAGAGGCAATATCTGGAGCTAATATTTGAAAAAGGATATCTAAGCAAGTATATTGCCATAAACCTGCCTGAAATATCCGGACCATTGACCACTATGCTGGAAAAGAAATTAATGATTCCACAAAGCGAATGGGAGGAACTTATGTCCTCCGGGCCATCCCTGTCTATTATCCCGGCTACTTACTGGCAGGAAATAAGGAGGTTGGAAGGCTATGGCAATACTGAGTGCTGCTGATTATGAACAAGAACAACTGCTGGAAGCCTTGCAGCAGATTAATGAAAAAGAGATTGAAATAAACGACTGTTACGGCGAGCGTTATATTGCCTGCGGCTGGAAAAACAAAAAACGCCTTATCATAAGAGGCACCGCCGGCAATAATCTGGGTGCTTTTGCCCAAGGCCCGGAAATATTATTGTATGGCAATGCCCAGGAAGGAGTTGCCAATACTATCAGTGACGGACGGATAATAGTACATGGCAGAGTAGGTGATATAGCCGGTTACGGTATGCGCGGCGGTGAGCTGTTTATCAGGAATGATGCCGGTTATCGCCTGGGTATTCACATGAAGGCCTATAAAGATAAACAGCCCCTGATTATTGTGGGAGGATGTGCCGGTGCTTTTGCCGGGGAATATATGGCCGGGGGAAATATTATTATCCTGGGATTGGAAAAGAAATCTCCCCTGATAGGTACTTATTGCGGTACCGGTATGTATGGAGGAGCAATATATCTGCGGGGAGAATACCCCCGAAAACGAATTGCTCCTAATGTTAAGATAGAAGAAGTAGATCATAAGGAAATGTCCAAAATAATGATTTTCCTTGAGCGCTTTTCCTCTCATTTCAACTATCCCCTGGAAAAAATATTGGAAGAGCCTTTTACCCGCCTGAGTATGAAGCAAGAACGCCCCTTTGCTCATTTATATACCGGCTTCGTCAGTTAAGATAGCAGGAATCCCCCGGAACAGCCTATTTGGCAGACTGTTCCGGGGGATTCCTGCCAGAGCGTCAAACTGCCAGCTTTTTTAACACGCTAGTAGAGACTTCCTGTTTAATTTTTTTAGCCATATAATTTAAACTGTCAGCTCACCCAAATAAGCCCGCAGCTGCTGAAGCTGCAAGTCAAGATCAATATAAAGAGCCTGATCGGTTTCAGCGAGGTCAATCACTTTAAGCACATTCTGAAATTTCTCATACTCAGGAAGCAAATCACCCAGGCTATTCCTGGCCCGCTCCAGGATTTCCTGATTGAAAGTTACTTCTTTTTCATCGGGAAAGAGAGCAAGATATACAATACGGGTTTCCACCAGATCCTGAAAAAAGTGGGTCCCATAAGAAAGCTCCGGTATATAACCCTTTTCTTTGACAGCAATTTCAATCAGTGCCCCGGTATTACATATTTCACTGAAACTAACCGGTATTCCCAGGGATGTCAGACTGCTCCCCCAGCGTCCCGGTCCCATAAGGATAAATCCTCCTGCTTCATTATCCTTCAGCAAGTGGTTTAAGATTCCAACCACCCTGGCAATCTGGTACTTATCCTGCTTGGTCAAAGCAATATAATTGTTATTGATGTAAATTATTCTCCTTATAGCTTCCGGAATCCCATAACCCATAAAATTTTTCCTGCTCGTAAAAAGGATATGTTCAGGAAGAACCATGGTATTCCGGTGAATACTCTCTTTTTTTATCGTCTGTAAGGGTCTGCATTGCAGGAGATTAATTTTCATATTATCAAAAGCATTATAGTTTATGGTAAACTCTGTATCCACCGGATACTGGTAAGCCTCTTCCAGTGTCTGCAACATTTCTCTCATCACTTCAACAATAGCTGTATTTTCCAACAAATCATCAAAATTTACTATCCATGCTTCGGAACCAAGCCCCAGTTCTCTCATCCTTCGACTTGTTTCATGGTCACGAACCGCCATAAGCTTCCAGGAATCCAGTTCCGTTTTCAGGGTAGCAAGCTGGTTTACCGGAATTGTATCACAGTCATTTAAAATAGTATCCAGCAAATCCACCTTATGCTGGGAAAACCTGCGTATACCCTCCTGTGTCAGATCCGGCCTCAGCATCGGTTGATCCAGGGCCACTACCCTGGGGTAGTCATCATCAACCCGGTCCACAGCCCGTGTTCCCAGGCCCATTACCAGTCTTATCATCCCGGCATGGGGGTCCATATCTTCTTTCCATACATAAAGATTGCGTGACATTGCCACACCAGCCATGTCCGGGAAAAAATATTGAGCATGATGTGAACCGGAAACCCGCTGTACTAAAAGAGCCATCTGCTCATCGCTCCCGGCCAGTCCTCTCTGCTGCCGGTAGACCAGAGCGTCTTCACTCATAGTACTTGCATATACTTTTCTGACCGCTTCTTCAAATATTCGATAACGCTCCTGAGGATCACCCTGGTTAACACAAAAAATACTCTCATATTTACCGGCAAAGGCATTACCAAAACCATCTTCCAGGAGGCTGCTGGAACGAATTATTACAGGTGACTGTCCAAAGTACTCCAGCATAAGGAAAAACTGGTCCCGGATAAATTCTGGGAATACCCCGTTCAATATTTTTTGCCGGAGTTCAGCAGCTACGGTAAAATAACTCGCTTCTTGCTTCTGCTCCAGGCGAAGATTCCAGCAATCATTTTCCACCAGATAGGTGTAATAGAGGTCGGAACCAATATAGAACGAATCATGAGTTTCCAGTCTTTCTTCCCATTGAGCATCAGAGGCTTTCAGTATTTTTCGGGCCAGAAGCATTCCCACACTTTTTCCCCCGATAAAGCCCGAACCGATTAAACGCCCTTTTACTTCCAGCAGGTCGTTAAGAGAAAAATACTTGCGGGTAAGTTCCAGAATACGTTCATCCCTGCCTATTATCATTTTAGACAGTTGGTCCAGCATTTGTGCCTTCTCAACGCTCTTGTCATCCTCCTCATCCTCCAGCAATTCCTGTGCCTTAAGAAATAACCTGTCTCCATAGTCCAGTTTGCGTTCCACACTGCCTGGCACATAGCCTTTGAAAGCAGCGAAAATCCGGGAGGCTTCAATACTGCTGGTAATAGGAATAAATTTATCTTCCATCCGTATATGGGGAAGAAACATGCTGGGTGAATAGCGGTTCCAGACTTTCAGGGGATGAACAAATACTTTTTCCTCGCAGCGATAAACATCAAGAAACAACTGCGTGGTCTCCCTTATCCGGGCAATGGTCTCAAATGAATTCCTGTTTCTCAAGAGAGAAAAATAGGCAATAGTATTAAGCTCAAAAAGGTAAGGACAGGTAACTTTAAAAAAATTCCCTATCATAAGGTCAGTAGCCCAGGCTGAAAGCAAATCGGACAAACAGTCAAAAATATAGAATACCCCTTCACCCTCAGCAGAAGAAATCCTGTGTACTTCACTGGAAAATGCTTCAAAACCCTGATCCGGGTCCAGATGATAAATACTGATTCCAGGCTGTGCGGCAACAATTTCCTCATGTTGACCAAAACGCATATAAACAATTTTGCGTTTTTCCTGCAAAGCTTGCCCCAGAAATACCTGCACAAAATCTGTATAATCAGCGACAGAGTCTACCTGCCACACCACATTATCTCCCAGGCGCAGGAAATCCAAAATCCTGTCCATCCCCGACAAACCACTGGAAGCTTTTTCGAAGATATCCATACCGCATTATCCTTTCAAATAGAGAGTTTTGCATAATTAAAAAAATCCAACTTGTCTGAGCGTTAGCGAAGAATCTTAAGATCCTTCGGCTTTGCCTCAGGATGACAGTACTAAAATACTTGCCTAATGATACCAAAAAACTAATTATGCAAAACTCTCAATAATCAATTCATTAAAAGAGAAAAGCCTGAAAAAGATAAAGACAAAAAAATGCTCCGTGAGGGCTTTTAAATGTTCAAACACTAAAGCCTCTCAGGAACACCTTTGTTCTCTGGTTATTTTCTTTTTTATGGACTTTTTCATTTTTATTTTACACCCCGGTTATTCCCTTTTCAATGAGCAAGATTAAGGAATATTGTATACTCTAACCAATTGTCACCCCATATTCTCCTAACCAGGTATTAACTTGAATCAAATAGGCCAGATATTGTGCATCTCCCATAAGCTGGCCGAACCAGGGCAGGGCAAAAAAATTCCCTGAGGATTGTAAAGCCTCGCGGAGAGCAACTGTATCAATTAGCGGAAGCAAAGGAGAAGTGGAATCAGCAAGTATTTTTTCCACTCCTTCACGAACAGCTTCCATATAGGAAGGACTATGGGTTTTGGGATAAGGGCTTTTAGGGCGTTGCAGGACATCAGCCGGCAGCAGGCCTCTAAGTGCCCGGCGCAGTATGCCCTTGGGCATCTGGTCACAAGTCTTCATCTTCCAGGGAATGTTCCATACATACTCCAGCAGACGGTGGTCGCTGAACGGTACCCGTACTTCCAGCCCGCAGGCCATACTCATGCGATCCTTGCGATCCAAGAGGGTAGGCATAAAACGTGTAATATTGAGATAAAAGAGCTCACGAATACGCGCCTCCCGTGCATCTTCTCCCGGCAGGCGGGAAACCTCCTCCAGGGCTTCCCGGTATCTCATGTCCAGGTAATTTTTCGGTTGAATCTTTTCCAATATTTCCGGAGACAGCATGGACATCCGTTCGTGCAGCATTCTAATCCAGGGGAAAGACAGAGTATCCAGGCTTTCCTGCTTATGGAACCAGGGATAACCGCCAAATACTTCATCAGCACATTCACCGGATAAGGCAACAGTAGCTGTTTTTTTTATTTCACGACAAAAGAGGTAAAGAGAAGAATCTATATCCGCCATACCCGGCAAGTCATTGGCAATTAAAGCCGGCAACAAGGCTGCAGCCAGTTCCCGGTTATCAATCTCTATATAAGTATGGGAAGTACCAAGGCTTGCGGACACCCGTCCTACCCAGGCCGAATCGGCATCAGGTTGAAAAGCCCCGGGCTTAAAGTAGCTCTCATTATCTATATAGTCTACTGAAAGACTGTGCAGGGTTCCCCATCCGGCTTTCTTGAATTCCCTGGCCGCCAGGGCCGTAAGGGCACTGGAATCCAGGCCGCCTGAAAGCAGGGTGCATACGGGGACATCAGCCACCACTTGCCGGGAGACTGTATCCTCCAGGAGTTCACGCACTTTAAGAGCAGTAGTTTCCATATCATCTTCATGGGGCCTGCTTTCCAGTGCCCAGTATTTTTTAATCCGCAAGCCATTTCTGTCATAGTTGAGATAATGACCTGGCCTTAATTCCGCCATGCCGCAGAAAATTCCATGACCGGGAGTACGCGCAGGCCCCATGACAAGTATTTCCGCCAGACCCTCCCCATCAAGCTCGTCTTTTACTGCCGGATGGGCCAGCAGGGCTTTTAATTCGGAAGCAAAAAGAAAAGCACTGCCCTGCCGCGTATAAAAGAGCGGCTTAACCCCCAAACGGTCGCGGGCCAGGAAAAGGCTCTGATTGGCTTCATCCCAGATAGCAAAGGCAAAGATTCCATCTTTCCAAACAGGCCGGGCCCCACTCCATATAGGCCAGTAGAAGGGCTTCCGTATCGGAATTACGGGTCAGGAAAGTATATCCCCGCGCTTCCAGGTCCTGCCTCAGTTCCAGGGTATTGTAAAGTTCCCCGTTATAGCTGATGATATATCTGTTTTCACCGCGATTACGGCTCATAGGTTGCCCTCCGCCTTCAGGATCGACAACTACCAGCCGGCAATGTCCCAGAGCCGCACAGGGTGACAGCCAAATATTTTGGGCATCCGGCCCCCGGTGTGCCAGGGTCCCGCTCATCTTTTCTATAATATCGGCCTGAGTCCTTAAATCTTCCCGCCAGTCTATCCAGCCGCTAATTCCACACATTAATTCTTCACTCTCCTTAAAACCTTGTCTTTTTTCCTCAGCAGAAAATAAAAAACAGCACTCAGGGAAATATCCCCGGCGCCGTTGCCTCTATATATAATATTAAATAAAGATAAAAATGTTCCTCCGCAAAGTATAGTATAGTAAAGTTCTGTCACCCACTTCGCTGGCTATTCTTTTTCTGCTCCCATAATTTCAACTTCATAGTCCAAGAGAAGCTTTCCATAGAGCTTAACCCCATCTCTGAAAATCGTTCTCTCAATAGTCGGCAGTTGCTTCCGCTAATAAAATACACTTTCCCTGCCAACAATAATGTCTACAACACGAATATCCTTCCGACTAATTGCTCCACCAATTTTTTGCATAGCCTCAATAGGGCGCATACTATCATCAGGAATGATTACATAAAGTAAAGGGTAAAAACTCGCAGTCTATTTCTTGCTTAATTCCTCCGGCAATGCTAATCTTTTCTCAAAAGAACGGTATTCTGACAGAAAGGACTATCAGTTAATGAAAATAAGCATTGCCCAGTTGAATCCTACAGTGGGAGATATCGAGGAGAATCTGAAGAAGATGGTGGACGCCCTGGAACAGGGCAATCGGGAAGGCAGCGACCTGGTAGTTCTGCCCGAACTTTTCCTGCCCGGCTACCCACCACGCGATCTCCTGGAAAGATCCTGGTTTATTGAACAAAACCAGCAGGCCCTGCAAAAAATGCTGAACATATCCGCTGCTTTTCCCAGTACCGGAATTTTATTTGGGGTTCCTTTAGAAAGCACCAATCCCGGCAGAGGGCTCTACAACTCGGCAGTGTTGATTTATCGGGGAGAAATACTGGCCTCTCAGCACAAATCCCTGCTGCCTATATATGATGTTTTTGATGAAGCCCGTTATTTTGACCCGGCCCCGGAGATTCATACAGTGGTCTTCAAGGGAGAAACACTGGGCATATCCATCTGTGAAGATGCCTGGAACGACCCGGAACTCTGGCACCAGAGAAGGATATACAATTTTGACCCGATAGAGGCTCTGGCACAAAAAGGAGCCAGCCTTTTGCTCAATATTGCCGCATCACCCTTCCATTCCGGGAAAGAAGCAATCAGATACCGTCTTATCTGCAAGCATGCCCGCAAACACGGTTTGCCCTTTTTTTATGTCAATCAGGTAGGAGCCAATGATGAGCTGGTTTTCGACGGGCGCAGCATGTTTATAGATAGCATGGGACAGCCTGCTTTAATCTGCCCCGCTTTTAGAGAATACCTGACTACTGTGGATACTTCGCTCCCTGCCGCAGCAGGAACCTATGCCCCTCTCGACAAGATAGAATCTGTCTACCAGGCTCTGCTTCTCGGTATCAAGGATTATATGCATAAATGCGGTTTCACCAAAGCTGTTCTAGGGCTGTCCGGTGGTATAGATTCCGCGCTTGTTGCCTGCCTGGCAGCAGATGCCATCGGCGCAGAGAATGTCCTGGCAGTTGCCATGCCATCACCCTTTTCATCCAAAAGCAGCCTGGTGGACGCAAAAAAACTGGCAGCTAACCTGGGTATTCAGTTCTCCGTAGTAGAAATATCATCAATATATGATTCTTATTTAAAAAGCCTGGAAAGAGAGCTAAAGGGTAAGCACCCTGATCTTACCGAGGAAAATATCCAGGCCCGGATCAGAGGTAATATTTTAATGGCTTTTTCCAATAAATTTGCTTATTTGCTTCTTTCTACAGGCAACAAGAGCGAAATGGCAGTAGGCTATTGCACCCTTTATGGAGATATGAGCGGAGGCCTGAGTGTATTGTCCGACGTTCCCAAGACCATGGTTTATGAATTGGCTGCTTATATTAACCGAAATTCGGAAATTATTCCCTGCGAAATTATCACCAAACCCCCCTCAGCCGAATTAAAACCGGGACAGGTGGACCAGGATGAACTACCCCCTTATGATGTACTGGATAAGATATTATATTATTATATTGAAGAAGGCTATGCGCCAAAGCAGCTCATCGACCTGGGCCTGGATGCAGAAACAATTAAATGGGTAATCCAGGCTGTGGACGGTAACGAGTACAAGCGAAGACAGGCGGCGCCCGGAATAAAGGTAACCAGCAAAGCCTTTGGTATAGGCCGTAGAATGCCTGTCGCATCTCGAATACAACATTTTTAGTCCCAACCGCAGTAATTTAAAATTATAATTGATATTATAGAATTTTAGGCAAATTCAAGGTAATAGCATTCAAGCACCCTAAAAGGCTCTTGTTGTTCAAGAGCCTTTTAGGGAGCCTTCACGCTCCTTTAACAGGATATGCTTATAAAACAGCCTCAGGATTGCAAGCCCAAAATTTGCCCGTCACCGCCAAGTTCGGCCTGGTTGTAGGCATCTTCCCCATGTAAGGATACATCCAATCCTGCTTCCTCTTCCGTGTTGGAAACCCTTAAGGATGACAGCAGGCTTAATCCCTTCAGAATCAGAAATGTCATTACCCCGGCAAAAAGGTAGGTAACAAGTACTGCAAGAACTTGAACCCCAAATTGCCCGACATTTCCAAAAAGCAAGCCATCGGCACCCGCAGGATTTACCGCAGTAGAGGCAAATATCCCGGTGGCCAGAGCTCCAAAAGTACCACCCACACCGTGGATGCCAAAAGCATCCAGGGAGTCGTCATAAGCAAATTTTTCTTTCAGCCTGCTGACTGCCAGATAACAGATAGGTCCTACCATGAAGCCCATTGCTATAGCAGATACCGGGCTAACGAATCCAGCTGCAGGTGTAATGGCCACCAACCCCGCTATTCCACCACTGACCGCGCCAAAAATAGTTGGTTTTCCCTGGGTGATCCATTCTGTTGCTACCCAGGAAATCAGTCCTGCAGCCGCACAGGTATTGGTAGTTAGAAAAGCCAATCCCGCTATTCCATCGGCAGCCAGAGAACTCCCGGCATTGAAACCAAACCAGCCAATCCAGAGCAAGGCTGCTCCCAGTACGGTCATGGGCAGGTTATGCGGCATTATGGTCTCGCGTCCTTTACCCAGGCGTTTGCCCAGAACCAAAGCGGCTACCAGTCCGGAAAAACCGGAACTTATGTGAACTACCGTCCCCCCCGCAAAATCCAGAGCACCTAATTGTCCAAGCCATCCTCCTCCCCATACCCAGTGAGCTATAGGAGTATATACCAGAGTTACCCATAGCAAAATAAAAGCCACAAATACGGAAAACCTCATGCGCTCGGCAAAAGCACCTGATATTATAGCTGTCGTTATAATGGCAAACATAAGCTGAAATACGGCAAAAACCTGATGCGGTACTGTACTGGCATATTCCGGGCTGGGTGTAATCCCTACTCCATTAAATCCCAGGTAGTCCAGTCCCCCAATAAAACTTCCTATGTCCGGTCCAAAAGCCAAAGTATATCCAATTAACACCCACTGTACAGATACCAGGGCAATCACCGCGAAACACTGCATCAGAATACTCAATACGTTTTTCCTGCGTACCATCCCTCCGTAAAAGAGAGCCAGGCCAGGAGTCATTACCCAAACCAGAGCAGCACAAATAAGTATAAAAGCCGTGTTTCCCGGATCAATATTCAGGTCTTGGGCAGCCAATACATAAGACGGAGCAATCATTATAATCAACATTGCAATTCCCGCAACGCTTAAAATCCTGCTTATAAAACTCATTAGTTTTACCCCCTTGATTATTTAATAAAAAAACAGCACTTATAAGAAATTTCTTATCAAGCGCCGTTGCTCAATCACGCTGTAACTAATTATTTTTTCTTAGAGTGCATTATCACCTTCTTCAGCAGTTCGAATGCGGATAATCTGTTCCAGCGGATAGATAAATATTTTCCCATCACCTATCTGCCCGGTTTTACATACCCTGACAATCAGTTCTACAATTCTATCTACCCAGTGGTCACGGCATATAAGTTCCACCTTTACTTTGGGAAAGAGGTCAACAGACACCTCCTGGCCCCGGTAATACTGCTTGACATCCTGCTGCAATCCTCTCCCCATGACATTGTAAATAGTCATTCCTCTGACCTCCATGTCATTTAACGCTAGTTTCAACTCCTCCAGTTTTGTTGGCCGGATTATGGCCTCAATCTTTTTCATAGAATCACCCCCTCAAAAAATAAAAAAGGCGCTTTGAGCACCCTTTTGCGGGTATCCAAAGCACCTTTGCTTTATGTTTTAACTATTATAATAGTTAAAACACTTAAAGGCCTCCACCTATAATATAGTGAAAGCCTCATTGCCAATTGCCATCTTTATTTATCTTTTTTTATTCTATTTGGATCAACGACTTATTGTCAAGGCATATAAAGCAAGTATACAATATTTCAGTGTTTTTTAGTGAATTCCTATATTCCATGTTCACACAAGCATCAAGCCCAATGATTTCTTTTCCACTAATAGGCAGACCGGCAATGGCCTTTATCATTCTCTTCAACACGCAAGGAAAGGACTGCTGTTATTATTCTCCAGCATTTT
>Ga0334887_1001157_pt1 | contig 35991 bp, 31 predicted proteins | sample GraSluR1_MG_10_FD_207217 | JGI IMG/M metagenome (GOLD analysis project Ga0334887, IMG submission 207217) | Sludge microbial communities from methane-producing bioreactor in Wageningen University, Netherlands - Granular Sludge_18_07-R1 | ecosystem: Engineered > Bioreactor > Anaerobic >...
TCGCGTTCGACTTGCATGTGTTAAGCACGCCGCCAGCGTTCGTTCTGAGCCAGGATCAAACTCTCCAGTTCAATATCCTAGCAAAATCACAAAGTGACCAAGCAAATAAACTCAGCCACCAAAAAAAACAAACTAATTGGCCCGCTCTTCCTATTCAGTTTTCAAAGATCAAAAAAATACTTCAACATAAATGCCAAATAACCCGGCAAAGATGAACTTTATAGCAAATCTCAACGCGCGTGTCAACTTCTTTTTTGCATCCCCTTGTGACCCTTGCACAGGGTGCAAACGCCGCAGCGCGAAGAATTGGCTTTTTACCTTACCTGCCCTGGACTGTCAACACTTTTCTTTTTTCCTGGCAAAAATCAGGTTTCATCCTTCCAACCTGCCCAATTCCAGGACATTTTATGGATCATAGAAGGATGAAAACAAATAGATTCTTACGCTCCAGCTGAATGAACAATGAGGTTAGTGTGACAAAATAGAGCACAAAGTCAACACACTCATTTAAAAAGTCACATCGAATCTATTGCAGAAAAAAATAGGGATGTGGCAATACCGAAACACCCGGAAACATTTTGTGGCCAACCCCCTGCCCTATTCCTCTGCTGTCCACTTGGAGAGCACCTCAATTAGTTTTTTTGCCTGGGCAGCACTTGAGATATTGAATTTGGATTTTGCCAGATACTGGCCATCTCGTTTCTGGTAGCGGCGGATCGTGTATTTATCTGGCCCATACTCTCCGGTAGATCTGTTCAGATCCTGATAACGAAAGACAACGGTCGCCCAGGCACCGCGGGAAAGTACCTCTTTACCTATTTCCTTAACCAAGACCTGTCCGTCTTCCTCATAAGTTATGGTAATATCGTCTACAGTTGCAGCCATCTCCATCCCCTTGCGTATTCGTAATCACCGAGCCCCATCATACAAAAGCCGGCCGTCAGTGTTCAAATTCATATTTAATGTCGCCGGAACTCTGCGTTTCACCGCTTTCTGTTTCCAGCACAAATCCCTTGCCCAAGGTGTAGCGAGTATTGAAGGTTCCTCCTTCGCCCGTCAAGTTTTTACCATAGCTTACATAAAAATCCGGGGTGATCCAACTGCCGAACACCAGGGAGGCTGCATCGGTCTTCGTATCGAGCTTTATGTCATCAATCATGGAAATTTTCTTGATACCTTCCAAATAGGGAACCAAGCCGCCCATACCCAATTTTTTTGCGGTATCACCAACCAAACCAACATCGTCGCGACGGGAGCCGCCAAGCGAACTGCTGTCTTCAAGCAGGTGTGCCATAATGGCACCCTGATCCATGTGCGGTCTGGAATACAAGTCTATGCGCGGGGTTTTTAAAAATCCGTCCACCCGCACACCTGCGGTGATGTTATCCTCCGTGTTTTCGCTGCGAATATCTATGCCTGGGTTGGTCAGCGACCCACCACTGAAGAGCAGACGACCGGTATCGATTTTAACCCTCTTGCCGTAGATACTGAACGAGCCCTCCTCTACATTCAATCGTCCATTGCCCGCCAGAGGTCGGCCCGGTTCGAACACCAGCTGCATCTGACCACCAATACGGCCACGCAAGCCATAAGTATTAATAAGCACATCTTCGCCGGCAGCCACCAGGACACGTGCATACAAAGGCATGGCCGTACTACGTACCGCCTCAGTAAAAGAAGGATCGTCAACCACCACCACATCACCAGAGGGGGTGATGGCGCTCTCAAAGGTGATGGTTTCAATGCGGGCATGGGGTATATCCACCCTGCCTCCCAGGTCAATGCGGTTTTCATCGAAACGCACCTGAATATCAGGGCTGACATCCAACTCAAAACCCGGCTGATTAGCCACTCGAAACGAATCGCCCTGAATACTGACAGGCAGGATGGCTGGTTTTTGTCCATTCAAGTCTATCCCGGCCTGAACAAGTACCTGGCCTTCATGTGAATGCGCCTGCAATTCGGCTGCCAGTACACCATCATGGCCGTCTACCTCCACCTGTAGAGGTGACAGGCTGAGGCCCAGTTCCGGTATCAATACCTCCCCTTCTGCCAAGTCCAGATTACCGGTAAGTAAAGGTTTGGCCATGCTACCGCCAATCTGGAAATTCCCACGCAATTGACCATTCCATTTGCTCTGTTGCCTGGTCAGCGCATTTAAAAAGGTAAGTTTGCGAACATCGAGCTCTATTGCACCCTGAACAGGCGCCAGGCCCAGGTCTGCACCGGGAATCGGAAAACGCGTCGAGCTGATTTGGGCATCCAGACGGCTGCCATCATCGAGCGTATTGTACCAGGCAGCTGCCAGCTGTCCTTCCTTATAGGTAGCTTCCAGACTCTGTGTTTGCCAAACCAGGTTCTGTGCAGGCAAGCCACCTGAGTCTCCACCATAGAGAAAATTCAGTCGCAGACCCGAAGTGGCTGCGCTCAGCTGGCCTGCACGCAGCTGAGCGCCCTGGCCCGCCACTTCGGTCTCCATCTGCAGCACACCGTCTAGTTTTATTTCCGGTGGCAGCCACTGTTGAAAACGCGCCAATGATACATTGGCCACCTGTGCCGAGGCCTGCCAACGCTGTTCCTTCTGCTGCCACTGCCCACCCAAGCAAACTGTGCTGTATTCCATCTGCAGGCAAAAAGGCTTAATGTGCGCTTGGTGCGCAGAAAGCTCCAGTTCGGCCGCCTGCTGCTGCTGCCACCGACCAATTGCCGGTGCCTGCAACTGCAGACGCCGTAATTCACCCACCCAACCCTCTCCCTCTTTTTTACCGGCAAGCTCCAGGGACAGTTGTTCATCCTTGCCCATGGCCTGCAAGGTCAGGGTATGATTGGCCAAATTTCCCTGGAGCTGCGCCTCTGCCTGCTCCACCAGCGTAGCACCAATATGCAGCTGCCGGGCTTGCACTTCAGCCTGGAGCTCACCAGCTCCATCCACAACACCCTGCACCTTGGCCCACAATGTTTCGATGCGATTATCGGCCACAACCAGCTGTTCTCCTTGCAGATCAAGAACGAGCTGGGGTTGTTGTCTGCTTCCCTGCACCTGGGCCTGGGCCTGCAGACTGCCTGCCAGTTGGGGCAGCAGTTCCTGCAGGTCTGGTGAACGTAGCTGCAACTCAAGCGCCAGCTTTTCCTGCGCAGTTCCCTGCAGATGCAAAGTGGAGCGGCCAACAGCCGCCTGTACCCCAGGGATGCTCAGAATGCCGTCATGGTATCCGAGTCTGCCGCTCGCGTTGAGCGGATATTGCCGCAACTGTCCCTCTAAAGACTCAATCTGTACATCCAACTCAAGCCGGTCATCACTCCAGGAACCCTGGGAGGTAAGGCTACCATTCAGGGCACCCGGCAGTTCCTCCAAAACAAGATCCGGGTTCAGGTCCTCGGTGCTCACCTGAGCATCCCACGTTAAGGCGGGGCTCCAATCCAGGGTACCGCTCAAATCAAGATGGCCCTGCTGGTCATCCAACCGCAGTGCATGGATCCGCAGGCCATCCCAGCCCACCTGCAATTCACTCTGCAAGCCAAGCGGTCGCCGCCCCTGTTGCGACACCACCCGACCTGCAACCTGCAAATCATAGGTGCGGATATTTCCGCTTCCCTCTATCTCTACTTGGTCAAAGACCTGCTCCGGCCATCCGGCATTGATGGCCATCAAGGCCAGAAGTGGGCTGTTCAGCTTGGCCTGCCAGTGCAGCTCGGTCAGCAGGTTGGCCAGCTCACCTTGTAACTCGGCCTCTGCAGGTGAATGCAAGACGCTTTGTACTGCCAGCTTGGCCAAATCTCCATGCAGATTGCCCAGCCCACGGATTGGTCCATACCCATCAAAATCAAATGCATACAGCAGTTCAACCTGCAGGGGATAGTTGGCTTCGGTGCGCAGCTCTCCCTTGGCCTGAACATCCATCCAGCTGTTTTTGACTGCCAGTTTATCAAAACGCAGTTCTTGACCCTGGGCCACCAGTTGCCCTACCTCTGCCTGAGTAAGGGTGAACTGCTCTTTGCCATCAGCAGCGAAAATATGCAGATCTTCCAGGATAAATTGACCAACATGCAGCGCCACCGGAAACGTGAAGGTCGGCAGGCTCGCTGGCTGCGCTTCCTCTGAAGCGGGCTCCTCGCCCGGAGGCAGATGCAGATGCACGCCACCGAGCCGCAGGCTATGCAGGCGCGCTTCCTTGCGGAACAAGGCGGTTGGATGCCACTGTATTTCCAGGTTGTCGATAACCAGTTCCGTGCCAGCTGCGCTGTAGCGCAAACCGCTCAGGTGAAACTTCGAGCTGAGCCTGCCCTGGGCCGAGACAACCGAAACCTGTCCTTTGCTCAGATGGGTGCCCATGGCCAACAAGGTCTGCAGGCCAGACTGGGTGGTGCCAACTGTTAGCAGCAGCCCAAAAACAAGGAATAGGAGCAGGAGCGGAAAGCCAATAAGTATCCAGACCAGCCGGCGCTTCATCACAGATCCGTCCCCAGGATAAAGTGAATACGGATGGTTTCCAGGCGAACATCCTCCACCGGTGCAGCCAAATCAAGGCGAAGCTGACCAAAGGGAGCGTTCCAGTGGAAGCCAATGCCAGCACCAGAAATCATGCGATAGTCCGAGTAGTCGTTCATCACTGCTGCGCTGTCATAAAAAACAGCCAGGGCGTAGCTGTCAAACAGGATCCGCTCCAATTCCACGCTGTAGAGCAAGAGGTGGCGGCCGCCAATGATACCCTTTTCCGTATCTCGCGGGGCGATCTTCTTGTAGCCAAAGCCGCGCACACTCTGGTCGCCTCCGGCATAAAAGCGTAGGGACGGCGGCAGATCATTGAGATCGTCCGCCCAGGTGGTACCAAACTGCCCCCGAGCAATCAGCCGCCAATCATCAAAAAAGGTGTAGATACCTTTGCCGCCAGCCTTGGCCTGCACAAACGAGGTGCTTGCGAGTATGTTGTCCTCACTGCCCTCAAGCGAGGCCCAAAATCGCACCCCTTTACCGGTGTTGATGCGGTTGTCGGCAAAAACAAGCGATGCGCTGATGCCTGGAATGAGCAGGGATGCGTGCCCGCTGCGCAGACCAGTATCGTATTCTTCATCCAGATACTGCAAATACACCGCCACCTGGCCATTTTTCCAACTGTGCTCCCGGCTGATTTTGCTCAACCAGCTGGTAGTGTCAATATTGGCAAAGGACTCGGTTTGATACACACTGCTCAGGTTCAGCTTGTCTTTGCTGGGATCGCCAATGGGAATGCTGTACATACCCGCATAGCTGCTCAGGCGCTCGGAGGGTCGCAGACGCAAATCCAGTTGATGGCCACGTTTGTTGACATACCGATTGGAATAATCCAGCGTTGCCCTGGCACCGGTGTCAGTACCATACCCCAGGCCAATACCGTAGCGGTTGCGGGGCGCAGGCGTGGTTAGCACCTCCACCGGCACGCGCCCTTCCTGGGCATCTGCCAGATCATAGTTGACATCCACTGTGTTAAAGTAGTTGGAATTGTACAAAGATTGTCGCAACGTCGTCAATGCATGGGGGGAAAGTGCATCGCCCGCCTGCACCGGCGACATTTTTCTCAGCAGATCCTGATTCAGGATGTCAGAATCAAAATACAGCGCATCCACGGTGTATCTGATACCTGTATCCAGATGGAGCATAACATCGGCACGTTTGTCCGAACGATGCACCTCCACCCTGCTGGTGGTATACTGTGCCCGTGGGTAGCCCAATTCTGTAGCCAAATCCAGAAGCGAACTCTTGTTCTGTTCATAGACGCTGTGGTTAAACACCTCGTCCTTGGCCATACCGAACTTTTCCCTGGCCTGCAAAAGGTTGCGTTCCTGTGCCCCTTCTCCCGTGTACTGCAGATCCACCGTGGTAATACGAACTGGTTCGCCAGGATCGACCTGAATGCGCACACTCCATCCCTGAGCATTCCTGTCGCCGGAAACAGTGAGGTTGGGGTTGTAATAACCAAAGGGTTCCAGAGCCGTGGTCGCTTCTTTTTTCGCCTTGTCCAGATAATAGGCGAACATACCCTCATTGAGCGGCACATCTGAAGCAAGCTTGCTGAAAGAGAGAAAGTTGCGGATGTTGGTGCGCTGCGCCTCGCTGAGCGGACCTTCGATATGTATTTGTACAGACTCTCTTCTTGCCTGGAGCGCCGTAGCCTCGGCCTGGGTCACGGGTTCATCGTCCGCAGCCAGGACCTGCGGCACAAGCAGAGGATAGGCCAGCAGCAAGACAACACCAATAAACAGTGGCTGAAGTGGCCGACAGGTCTGCACAGCACGGTGGAACTCTTTGGGGAAAAAACAGCTAGGTAAGCAACTCAAGGGATTGTATTTGATGTGTAAAGATGTTCAAAAATTATGCCCGGCAATGCAAGCCGTACACTAGTTAAAGAAGCCGACTCAATGGTTCTATACGCGTGCCCTCTACAATAGACTGGCCAACCAGCACGCTGTTGGCACCCACGTGCACACCAGCACCCAAGCGGCAACCACGTAGCACTACGCCCTGCTCGACCACACAACCCTGCCCCAAACTGCTCGCCTCCTCAATACATACCTGCCCATGGAGGACGCAATCTCGCCCAAGCCTGCAATCGGGTGCCACCCGAGTTGTTGCCGGGGATACCATGGTGACGCCAGCCAGCATCAGGGCATTGTTGCGTCGTTGCTGCAAAAAACCCTCTGCCTGGGCCAGTTCAATTCTGGAGTTGACCCCAAGCAGGTCCTGCGCCTGCTGGTGTAGAAAACGCTGCACCCTTTTGCCCTGCCTGTGGGCAATGGCAACTATATCGGTTAAATACACTTCACCTTGGCTGTTGTCCGTTCCCACCTGCTGCAAGGCGGCAAAGAGAAAGGCAGACTGGGCCACATAGATACCGGCATTGATTTCGCGGATCTGCCGCTGCTGAGCAGTTGCATCCTTCTCCTCGACAATGGCCTTCACCATCCCCCCAGGGCCATCCACAATACGGCCATAACCAAAGGGATTGTCAAGCATGGTGGTCATAACGGTCAGCGCAGGCTGCTGCTCGTGATGCTGGGCCAGCATGGCAGCCAGGGTTTCTGCCTGCACAAGCGGTGTATCGCCACAGAGGATGAGAATCTGCTCCATGCCGGCACAGGCAGGTTCAGCACACAGAACTGCATGGCCAGTGCCGCGCTGTTGCGCCTGTACAACCGTTTGCACCGAAAAATCTGCAAGGATGTCCTCCACTGCCTCCTGCTGATGACCGACAACCACAACCATGCGTTCTGCGGCCGCATCCTGCGCAGCAGCCAATACATGGTGCAGCATTGGCCTGTAGAATATTTGATGCAACACCTTGGCCTGGGCAGATTTCATTCTTGTGCCCTTCCCTGCGGCCAGAATGACCGCGCCGATTTGTGCAACCATACAATCACCTTGTGGAAAAAATGAAGTCCTGCGCACCTTACGGAATGAAGAAAGAGTTGACAAGCACTTCATGAATCGTTTTGCTGGGTGATTCTGTGCAATAGAATCCATGCCCCATATTTCTAAGGACCCATGAGACCAGAAGAACACCCCATACTTATTGTTGATGGCGCCTGCGGTACCAACCTACAGGAAATGGCCATCCCCTCCCAGGCCTGGGATGGCCGCGAAGGCTGCAATGAAATATTGAATCTGACGGCACCAGCAGTAATTACGGCCCTGCACCGCAGCTTTGTTGAGGCCGGTGCCATGGTGCTTGAAACCAACACCTTTGGCGCCAGCCGCATAGTGCTGGCCGAGTATGGTCTGCAAGACCAGGTGGCAGCCATCAACCGGGCCGCGGTTGCCAATGCCCGCCAAGCCATTGATGGCAAAACAAACACCTATATTGCCGGCTCCATCGGGCCGGGCACCAAGTTGCCCTCCCTGGGACACATCACCGTTGATGAGCTGACCCAGGCCTATGAAGAGCAGATAGAAGCCTTGGTACAGGCTGGGGTGGACATGCTGATCATCGAAACTTGCCAGGATCTGCTCCAAGTTAAAACCGCCCTGGTAACCTGCTTTGCCACCCTAAAGCGCTTACAGCGGCCGGTGCCAGTGCTGGCTTCCATCACCATCGAACGCACCGGCACTATGCTGGTGGGCACAGATATTGCCGCGGCAGCCGTTACCTTCGAGCCCTTCCCGCTCTTTTCCTTTGGCCTCAACTGCGCCACTGGTCCAGCCGACATGGAATCGCACATCCGCTACCTCAGCCAGCACTGGCCAGGGCGCATCTCCTGCGTGCCCAACCAAGGTCTACCAGAAGTGGTTGACGGTAAAACCTGTTACTCCCTAAGTCCAGCAGAATATGCCAGGGAAATGCGCCGCTTTGTCGAGGAATATGGTGTCAGCGTTATTGGCGGCTGCTGCGGCACCACCCCGACCCACACCAAGGCATTGGTCGAGGCCCTGCGCGGCGTACAACCCAAGAAACGAGAGGTGCAGGCATGAAGCCATCGGTCTCCAGTTTGTATCAGGCAGTGGAGCTGCAACAGGAGATTCCACCGCTCATCATTGGCGAACGGGCCAATGCCAATGGCTCCAAAAAATTCCGCGAACTGCTGTTGGCCAATGATTATCAGGGCTGCCTGCGCATTGCCCAGGAACAGGAGGCCAAGGGTGCCCAGGTGATCGACCTGTGCACAGCCTACGCCGGCCGCGATGAAATCCTGGACATGAGCACCCTGGTGCAACTCTGCGCCTCGTCTTTGAAGGCGCCGTTGATGATCGACTCCACCACGCCCGAGTGTATCGAGCAGTGTTTGCGCCTGTATCCGGGGAGGGCCATTGTCAACTCAATCAACCTGGAAGATGGCGGCACCAACCTGCGGCGCATTTGCAGGGCAGCCAAGCAATACGGCGCTGCGGTAGTGGCCCTCACCATTGATGAACAGGGCATGGCCATGCGGGCAGAAGACAAACTGCGCATTGCCAAGGCCATTCACCACCTGGCAACAACAGAGTGCGGCCTCAGGCCACAGGATCTGCTCTTTGACTGCCTCACCTTTACGGTCGGCTCCGGCGATACCAGCCTGAACGATGCCGCGGTACAAACCCTTGAGGCCATCCGCGGCATCAAGAGCGAACTGCCTGGCTGCCTGACTGTGCTGGGCCTGAGCAATATCTCTTTTGGTCTTGCGCCTGCAGCGCGCAAGGTGCTCAACTCGGTGTTTTTACACGAGGCAGTGGCTGCTGGTCTGGATGCCGCCATTGTGGACGCAGCCAGGATTATGCCCCTGGCCAGCATTGGCGAGGAAGACCGGCGCATCTGCCTAGATCTGCTCTACGACCGGACAGAAGCAGCAGAGACCAGCCCGCTTATGCGCTTTATCGAACACTTTTCCGACAAGGAGCAGGAGAGCCAGGAAGGGGGCAGCGACCAGAACAAAACAGCGCAGGAACTGCTTTTTCAAAAGGTGCTCACCGGCGACAAAGAGGGTCTGGACGACCTGCTGGCCATGGCGCGCGGCCGCATGCAACCACTTGAAATCATCAACCAGGTGCTGGTGCCAGCCATGCGCCATGTGGGTGAACTCTTTGGTAAGGGTGAAATCCTGCTGCCCTTTGTGCTCCAGTCCGCCGAGGTGATGAAGGCGGCGGTCACCTTGCTGGAACCCTTCATGGACAAAACAGAAACCAGCAGCGGCCCCAGTATCCTGTTGGCTACGGTGCAGGGCGATGTGCACGATATCGGCAAAAATCTGGTGGACATCATTCTCAGTAATAACGGTTATACTGTGCACAACCTGGGCATCAAGGTACCGGCGGAAACCATCATCGAAAAAGCCAGGGAGCTGCACGTTAAGCTCATTGGCTTAAGCGGCCTGCTGGTGAAATCTGCCATTGTTATGCAAGAATCCATGCCCCAGTACCGGGAGGCCGGGCTACGCATGCCCATTTTGCTGGGTGGGGCAGCCCTGACCCCAAAATTTGTGGCTCAGAACTGTGTCCCCAACTATCCGGGCCCTGTGGTCTACTGTGCGGATGCCTTTGCCGGGCTGAAAGCGGTGCAGGAATTTGAACAGGGCACCCTACGCTCAACTGTCTACGATAGTCAAAGCGCAATTCAACCCATGAAGCCAGGAGTAAAGGCAGAGGTACACCGTGACAATCCGGTGCCGCAGCCTCCTTTTCTCGGCCAGCGCTATCAAGAAGATATCGACCTGCAGGAGGTACTGGCTCTGGTCAACAAACAGGCGCTGTTCCGGGGCAGATGGGGATATCGCCGCGGCAAGATGAGCGCGCAGGAATATGATGCCCTGCTCAAAGATACGGTGGAACCGCTGTACCACACCCTGTGTCAACAGGCCCTCGAATCGGGCTGGATCGAAGCACGGGTTTCCTATGGATATTTCCCCTGCCACGCCGCAGGCGACAGCCTGTTAGTCAAAGATGGCGAACAGGAATACTGTTTCTCCTTTCCCCGCCAGGCACAGGCACCGTATCTGTGCATTGCCGATTACTTTAAAAGCAAAAAAGATGGAGGGGATATCGCTGCTTTCTTTGTGGTAACCATTGGTCCGCGCTTTTCCGAGGAAAGCGCTAAACTCTACGCTGCCAACGCCTACCACGACTACCTGATGCTCCACGGCTTGAGTGTGGAAATAACCGATGCTTTGGCCGAATACTGGCACGCACGTATGCGCCAGGAACTGGGGATTGGTACTGTACAACAGACTTCGGCAGATGGAGTGATCACCCAGGGGTATCAGGGCTCTCGCTACGGATTCGGCTATCCGGCCTGTCCAGATTTGGAGGCGCATCGACCCGTCTTTGCCCTGCTCAAACCAGAAGCCATCGGCGTCAGCTTAACCGAAAACATGCTTATGGTGCCGGAACAGACTACCTCTGCCATTGTGGTTCACCATCCCCAGGCCAAATATTTTGCGGTATGACCATGCAGAACACCTCTGAACACACCGAGCGCTACATCTGCGTCAACTGTGGCTATATCTACGACCCTGCCCAGGGCGATGGCATGAACAATATCCCGGCAGGCACAAGCTTCACCTGTCTGCCTGAGCAATGGGTTTGCCCCATGTGCTACGCCAAAAAAGAACTGTTTGACCCGCTGGATTGATTAATAATGATCCATTATGAATAGCTCATCTGGGTGCCGGGCAAAACGGCGCCCAGGCAATATATTTTCTTCATCCCTTCACATTCATAGGGCAGTCGCCCTGCCACTCTCCCTATAGCAACTCCGTTGTTTCTCCTCTATTTCTCCTGTCCAGATAATGCCTAGCAGCAAAGACCGCAGGTTCTCTTCTTTTCTTCCCTCGCCCTGGACCCTATTTGACCTGTCGCTGTCCCCTGACTGGCCACCTTCTACCCTACAGAAAACTCTTTTGCCGGCATTCGCATCCATACCGGCATAAAGATATAACATTTCAATTATACCAGCATATTGACAATATAATTAGAATGATATTCATTCAATTTATCTATACATTTTAATATAAATATTATTTATAAATTAAAACAGTCAATAATTTAAAAAATTAATTAAAATTCAACACATTACAAGTTAAATCCCTGCAATCTTCACAAACAAACAAAACAGAATTGCGAGACCATCTCCAGGTAAAATCCCACAGCCCGCAAACTACTCTCCAAAAAAGATACAAGAAATATTATAACGAAAAAACATGTAGTTATGAAAGATATCTGTAAAATTTTCCCTTGCAAAGGCCTGGGCATCCCTGTATAATTATATAAATAATATTGAATTTGATTATAGTATTATTAATGCTTTTATTGATTAATGCAATCAATAATTATGATAGTTAAGCCATGCCACTCGCGTAATTCAATGTAGCGCATGGCGTCCAAGGCCCACATGAACCAGGAAGAGGAGGCAGGTATGGCAAAAGTTGGAGTATACGTCTGTCACTGCGGATCAAACATCGCAAGCGTCATTGACGTGTCTGCTGTGCGAGATTTTGCAGCCGAATTGCCGGGCGTGGTCCTGGCCCGTAAGGATCTGTTCATGTGTGCAGATTCCGGGCAAGAACTGATCATGCAAGATGTCCGTGATGGCTTGGTGGATCGGGTGGTGGTTGCCGCCTGTACGCCCCGCACCCACGAACCTATTTTCCGGGCGGCACTGGAAAGGGCCGGCTTGAATAAGTACCTTTTCGAAATGGCCAACATCCGGGATCAAGGGAGCTGGGTGCATGGCCAGGACCATGCAGGCGCCACGGAAAAGGCCAAAAAAATTGTGGCCTCTGCAGTGGGCAAGGCCTACAACCTCGAGCCACTGGAAGATAAATTTGTCGAGGTGACCGACGCCGCCCTGGTCATTGGCGGCGGCATTGGTGGTATAACTGCTGCCCTTGAACTGGCCAACATGGGCCACAAAACCTATCTGGTCGAAAAACAGCCTTCCATTGGCGGAGTAATGGCCCAGTTGGATAAGACCTTTCCCACCAATGACTGCTCCGCCTGCATTCTCACACCCAAGATGGTGGAAGTGTACAACCATCCAAATATCGAAACCTACACCTATGCCGAAGTGGATGACGTGGAAGGCTATATCGGCAACTTCAAGGTAAAAATCCGCCACAAACAAACCTATGTAGACTGGAAAAAATGCACCGGCTGTGGCGACTGTGCGAGCAAATGCATTGGCAAGGCACCAGATGAATTCAACAATGGTCTGTCTGAGCGCCGTGCTGCTTACATCATGTTTCCGCAGGCAGTGCCCAAAAAAGCGGTTATCGACATGGACCACTGCCTCAACTGTGGCGGTCGCGACATCGGCACCCTGCCCAAAGTCAACCAGAAAACAGGGAAACTCATTCTGGCTCCCTGTGAGAAGGCCTGTCCGGCCCATGCCATAGATCGCTCCATCGCCTACGATCCAAATGGGGATATTCAGGAAGTGGAGGTCGGCTCCATCGTAGTCGCCACCGGCTATCAAGTTATGGACAAAGGCTGGTTCAAAGAAATGGCCCCGGAATCGCCCAATGTGATCACTGCCCTGCAACTGGAGCGCATCATTTCCACCACCGGCCCCTCGGAAGGCAAGTTGGTCCGCCCTTCGGATAAGGAAAGGCCACACACCATCACTTTTGTTTCCTGCATGGGCTCCCGCGATGAACACTTTCACACCTACTGCTCCCGTTTCTGCTGCATGTACATGATCAAGCAGGCCCGGCTGCTCAAGGAAAAATATCCGGACCTGGTTATTAACATGCATTTCATCGATGTGCGCTCCGCCGGTAAGGACTACGACGAGTACTACACTGGTGCACGCAAGATGGGGATTAACTTCTTCAAGGGCAAAGTGGGCGGCCTGGAGATGCTGCCAGACGACAAACTCCGGGTTCTTGCCTATGACATGGAAAGTGGTGAGAACATTGAATACGTATCCGATTTGGTGGTGCTGGCCACGGCCGTAGAACTGCCAGCAGACGCCACTACACTTGCTCAAAAACTTGGCCTCCAGTTTTGCGGCGCCAACTTTTTCCGCGAGCTGCATCCCAAACTCGGTCCGGTTGAAACCGCCACCGAAGGTCTGTTCCTCGCTGGTTGCTGCCAGGGACCAAAAGATATTCCCGATACCGTGTCCCAGGCCAAGGGTGCGGCCGCAGCAGCCGCAGTACCGCTTGCCCAGGGCAAAGTGCGCATCGAACCCATTATTTCAGAAGTCATAACCGAACTGTGCAGCGGCTGTGGTATTTGCGTGCCACTGTGTCCCTATCAGGCGATCAGTATGCGTACTACTGAGGCTCGTCCCAGGGCACAGATAGAGATGTCGGCTTGTAAAGGTTGTGGCGTATGCACCTCGGCCTGCCCATCCGGTGCCATTGTATTACACGGTTATAAGGAAGAGCAGATTTTCGCCCAGATTGAGGCTTTGACCGCCTAAGGAGAACACCATGATCATTGACCAGGAAAAAATTAACGAGGCCATCCGCACTATTCAGGAATACGGCGGTCATGGCATCCTCAACTGTGTGCAATGCGGTGCCTGCTCGGCTATCTGTCCTGGAGTCAAGGCGGGTTTTCCGCTCTTGTGTCGCAACCTGATCCGCCATCTGCTCAATGGCCAGTTGGAGGAAATCATCGAAGATTCATCCAGTTGGGGTTGTCAGGCCTGTAACCGCTGCACCGAAGTCTGCCCGCAGGGCGTACGGCCGCAAGAAGTAGTGTTCGCCTTCCGGCGCTACCAGGGCAATCAGCTGGCATTTTCCACCTCAGCTGTCACCAGTCAAATGAATCTCTATGAAACCGGCCACGCTGTATATAGCGACCCGAAAGAGTTACGCAAACAGGTGGGTTTACCTGAAGAAACACCTACATCCGCCTTTGATGAAAAGGCCCGCCAAGAGATTCAGGCGCTCATCAACGCAGGCCCCATGGGTGAACTGGGACTTTTCTAACACAGGAGACCACCAGATATGGATAAAATAGGTTTATATCTTGGCTGTAACATCCCGCTCAAGGCCCCGGACATTGAGCAATCCTTTCGTAAAATTTTTCCTGCATTGGGTGTGGAACCGGTGGATTTGCAGGGCGCGACCTGTTGTCCGGCCTGGGGTACCGCTCCTTCCTTTGATATGGATACCTGGTGCGCGGTTTCCTGCCGCAATGTGGTTCTTGCCGAGCAAGCCAATGTCGACCTGATGACTGGCTGCAATTCCTGCTTTGGCATCCTGTCCGAGGCCAAGCACTACATGGAAGATGAAGCGCGCCGCAAACGGGTGAACGAAAAACTGGCAACCATTGACCGTGAATACAAGGGAAGCTCAGAAATCTATCATGTGGCCCACGTACTCCACAAAAAGATTGGTGCGGAAAAAATCAGGGAAAACCTCAAATACTCCCTTGATGACCTGAAAATCGCGGTGCAAACCGGCTGTCACACCCTGTGGCCCTCGGATGTTTTCACCATCAAGGAAGACAACCCCTACCAGCCGACCATCCTGCGTGAGCTGTGCGAAGCAACAGGCGCCAGCGTGCCCCATTATTCTAGGCTGGAAAGCTGTTGCGGCATGGGCGGTATGCGCTCAACCGATGTGGAAAAATCGCTTGGCCTCTTCCGCGACAAGCTGCTCTCTATCAAGGAAGAGACCGATGCCGACATGATCGTCACTACCTGTTCGTCGTGTTTCCTCCAGTTCGACATGTCACAGCCCATCCTGAAAGAGCGCGGCATGATCGACTTTGAACCCATTCCCACCTTCTACTATACCCAGGTGCTGGCCTTGGCCATGGGTTTTGATCCGGCGCAGGTCGCGGCCATCTCACAGATCGACCGCAGTGGCGTTATCAAGGAAATCCAAAATGAAAAACGTCTAGTCAAGGAGGTGGCCTGATGTCATACACGCCGAATATTATTGGTTTTGCCTGTCAGTGGTGCACCTATGCCGGCGCCGACCTTGCCGGTAACCTGCGCGCCAAGTATCCGCCAAGCATCAAGCTGATCAAAGTGCCCTGCTCAGGCCGGGTTGAGCCCGAATACGTGATGGAAGCCTTTGCCCAGGGTGCAGATGGCGTATTGGTGGGCGGTTGTCATATCGGCGATTGCCATTACAAGAACGGCAACCACAAGACCTCTCGTCGGATGATGATTCTGTCCAAGTTACTGGAAGACAGCGGTTTTGATGCCAAACGCCTGCGTCTGGAGTGGATTTCAGGGGCCGAAGGCTATCGTTTTGCCGAAGTAGCTGAGGAATTCACCAAGGAGTTGCAGGAGATGGGCCCAAACCCGATCAAGGGAGGAAAATAATCATGGCCGAAAAAATTAAAACCGCATTTCTACTGGCCGGAGGTTGTGCAGGCTGCGAGATGAGTGTGGTCGATCTATCAGAACATCTGGTGGATGCGCTCGACTCGCTTGAAATCGTCTTTTGGGCCCCTACTGTGCTTGATGCCAAGTACAGCGACCTGGAGGCCATGCCCGACAAGTCGATTGATCTCGCCTTTGTGGACGGCATGATCCGTAACACGGAAAACCTGCACACAGTCAAGGTGTTGCGCGACAAGTCCAAGGTACTGGTAGCCTTTGGTGCCTGTGCCTCCATGGGCGGTATTGCTGCCATGGGTGATCTCCACACCAAGCAAGAACTCTTCCAGGAGGCCTACAAAGACAGCTTTTCCACCGACAACCCAGATAACGTATATCCCTCGCCGGAATATCTGCTGGATGGCAAATACAACCTCACCCTGCCCGCCATTCTCGACCACTGCTCCACCCTTGATCAGGTGGTGGATGTCGACTATTTCGTGGGTGGCTGTCCACCCAACTATGCCTTTGTCGGCAAACTGGTCAACGCGATCATTGCTGGCGATTTACCGCCAGCCGGCTCTTGGCTGACCAATGGCAAGGCAGTTTGCGATGTGTGTAAACGCAATCCAGCCACGACTAATCAAGGGCGTTTCCTGGTGGATGAGGTCAAACGTACCTGCGATGATCGACCAGATCCTGAAATTTGCCTGTTGCAGCAGGGTTTCATGTGTTTTGGACCAGTGACCCAAGGCGACTGTGGCGGTTCCTGCCTCAATGTCAACATTCCCTGCCGCGGCTGTGGTGGCCCGATTCCGGGTATCAAGGATTTTGGTGCCCGCTGTGCCAGCATGCTGGCCTCCAGCATGGCCGATGACGCCACTACACAAAAATTCATGGATAAATTCAATAACATGGCCAAGTTGTTCTACCGCTACTCCCACACTACTTCCAAACTGAATCATGCAATTGCCGGCCACAAGGAGGACACTCCATGAAAAAAATTGAAATAAATCCGATTACGCGGCTGGAGGGACATGGCAAAATTGCTATTTTCCTCGATGACAGCGGGAATGTTGATGATGCCTTTTTCCAGACCGTGGAATTCCGCGGCTATGAAAAATTTCTGCAAGGCATGCCCATTGAAGAGGTACCACGCACGGTTTCCACGATTTGTGGCGTGTGCCGGGGCGTGCATTTTACGGCAGCCATGAAGGCGGTAGATCAGGTTTTCGGGGTGACCCCGCCTCCGGCAGGCCGCAAATTGCGGGAGCTGTTCTTCAACGCCCATTACGTGGAAGACCATACAGTTGTACTCTATGCCCTTGGTTTCCCAGACTTTGTTGTTGGTCCCGAGGCGAGCCCGGCAGAACGCAATGTGGTTGGCCTCATCAATGCCGTTGGTGCGGATGTTGGCCGGGAGGTGTTGCGCAAACGCGGCCTGGCGGTCAAAATTTTCGAACTATTGGGCGGCAAACCCAGCCATGCAGTGTCGGCCATTCCCGGTGGCTGGTCCAAAAAACTGAGCGAGGAAGAGCGCAAACAGGTGGAAGCCTGGTCCCAAGAACTGGTGGAACTCGGCGAACTGACCCTGAAAATTTTCGACGATGTGGTTCTGAAGAACGACAAATACATGGAACTGGTCACCGGTGACACGTATAAGGTCGAAGTGGGCTACATGGGATCGGTTGATCCACAGGGACTCGGCACCTTTTACCATGGTACCCAGAAGGTGATCGACAGTGACGGCAAGCTGATCGGCACCTTTGAAGGCAAGGAATATCTTGATTTCATTGCCGAGCGGGTTAAACCCTGGACGTATCTGAAATTCCCGTATCAGAAAAAAATCGGCCCCTGGAAAGGTATTGTCGAAGGCCCGGGCACCAATATTTTTGCCGTTGGCCCCTTGGCCCGCATGAACGTTATCGAGGGTATGTCGACCCCTATTGCCCAAAAACATTTTGAAAAATTCCACGCCACATTCGGAGCCAAGCCAGTCCACCATATCCTGGCCTACCACTGGGCCCGGGCGATTGAAATGCTCTCTGCGGCTGAAAAGTGCCTGGAACTCTCCCGCGATCCGGAAATCACCAGCAACGAGATCTGGACCAAACCGACCTCGTGCACCGGTGAAGGTGTGGGCATCATTGAGGCCTCACGCGGCACCCTGATTCACCACTACCTGACTGACGAAAAAGGTATAGTCACCAAAGCCAACCTCATTGTTTCCACCACCCACAACAACGGTCCCATCAACCTGGCGGTGAAAAAGGCTGCTCGGCATTTCATCAAAAACGGCGATGTGTCTCCCTCCATCCTCAACTATGTGGAAATGTCCTTCCGTCCCTACGACCTGTGCCTGGCCTGTGCCACCCATACGGTCACTGGTGGCCAATCTCCACTGGAGATTGAGATTTTCGACAAGGATGGCAAACTCTACAAGCGTCTGAAAAACTTTTAGACTGTCAGCGAAATTTAACAACTCAACAGGGCCGGGATATCCCGGCCCTGTTTGCATGGGGTGATATGGAAAAAGACGAATGGGTAGTGCTGGGCATTGGTAATCCGTATCTGCAGGACGACCGCGCCGGAGTGGTTGTAACGGAACGCCTGGAAGCACTAAGGCTACCCTGCCGGATTGAACAGTTGCTAACCGTTGGCTTTGAGGTGTTGGACAAAATCCGGGGTGCATCACGGGCCATTATCGTTGACGCCTGCAAGCTGGGCAATCCGCCGGGCAGTATATTGCAAGTAAGTGTGGAGGACATCTTTAGCAGCCATCACCTGGTCAACTCCCATGCCGTCACCCTAGGCACCACCCTGAAAACCGGCATGGTCTGTTTTCCAGACGAAATGCCCAAGGAACTGCATATTTGGCTTATAGAGGTGAAAAATATCTCCGAATTCACCCAGATCATGTCACCTGAGGTGGAGCAGGCCGTGGGCGAAGTGGTAAAGGGTATACAACGCTTGCTCACTGAACAGGCATCGTAAACCAGTCTGCATGTGCTGCAAAGCGCGGCACCCTGTGTTTGTCGAGAGCAACCATGTTTCAGTCCAGACCGCTTTCGACTCTTCCTATAAGAAAGATATTGTCATAGCAGGCCAGGGGTACAGCAGTCATGGCATATGGCAAAAACAACTGGTTATTGCGGTGTCTGGGCGCTGATCGAGGTTGCTGAACTGGAGGAAGAGCGAACAGTTTTGCGCTGATACGTGCGCCTGGCCGCCTTATTCATGTTGGCCTCTTTTTCACGGCCCAGGGTCTGGGCACGGGGATCGAGCACATACATAAAATCGTCCATGAGCACCTTGACTGCCTGTTCTATTGCCCCTTCAAAAAGTGCGTCGTATTGGTAGTCTGCCAGGACAGACTGGGGCGACACCTTGGCATCGACCCGGTTGGTCCATACAACTTGGCCGCTGTAGGCATCCTGCACCCACATACGCAACTGCACCACAGCTTGGGGAATATCCCCTCCATTATAGGCCATGTTGCCAAGCCCTGCACCAATGGCCCCCCAGGCAATCGTATTACCCGCTGTACCACCCGAAACACCCAGGATGGATTTGTTGGTGCTGCTATACGGCCATTTAGGGTCCCAATCACCATACAGTGCGCCCAAAGTTCCTCCGGCCACCATATGGCCAAGCTCATCATACCTGTCGGAACGAGCCTGGCCAAAGGCAATCTGGTTGGTGACACCAGTAACAAAACTGACAACCCCTTTTTTCCAGGGAGCCCAGCTCGGATCTTGCCGAGTTTTGTACTGGATAATGCTGCCACGCACCACATAGTCAGCAGCAAAGTACTTGCCAATATTGGCAACCTCACCCTGATCCAGACCCAAGGTGCCTGGCGAGTTAAACACCGGATTGGCAGGAGCATTCGTTCGAGCCTGATTGATATAGCGCTGCAGTTCACGTTTCATGGCCGGAGACCAGTCTTTATTCATCTCATACTGCAGTGTGCGGGAATTGTTTTCCGCATAGGCAACCACATTGATGATGTTTCGGTTGACCAAGTAGCGAAAAACATCTTCCTGAACAGGAACAGCAAAACCGTTCAGGATAAACCGATCGGTCAAATTTTCATTGATAAACATGTTCCTGCGATACGCAGAATCAAGGTTGTCTGCATCTGTGTAATCCGCAAAAGGTAAAATAACAACCTGCCTGTTCTTACCAATATTTGTTTTATACTCTTGATTCACTTTCAGTGATTGCTGAACAGATGCTCCACAGCCCAGCAACGATGCCAAGAAAAGAATCGAGAGAAAAATTGAGATCGATTTCATTATAATCATCCTTTCAAAAGGAATAATTGGCAAAAATTTTATCATCCTGAATCTCGCACACCTATATTATATGTGGAGACAGTAAAATGACGAGCTCCCGTTTTTTAACCTTCTTTTCTTCAACACCAAACAAATATTTTACTATAGGTATCTTGCCAACTACCGGCGCAAACTTTTCAGTATCTTCCTGCATGGAATCAATAAGGCCACCAATAATCAACATTTCACCATTGGCTACCTGTACAATGGTGGACATCTGACGGACCCCTATCTCAGGCAAACCAACTTTCATTTCATCGTTTTGTCCAAATCTTTCTTCTTTAATAACCCCTCCAACTATTTCTGTAGTAATTGGAGTAAGATGCATAATCATGCTGTGGTCATCAACAATGGTCGCCATTACCCCCATGGAGACACCTTCGACGACATTGTCAATTTTTACTGAATATGTGGTTTTAGAGGTACCGCTTGTATCACTTACTTCACGTTCGACTTCCTTGATATAGGCCACATCCTTACCAACGCTGATAAGGGCTGGCTGGCCATTCAGCACCGTTATTTTTGGATTGGATAAAACCCTTGACTCACCTTGCTGATCAAGCGCATTCAAAAATACATTGAAGTCCACACTGGGCATGGTGATTCTGCTGACAAAACGGGTGGGAGAAACAGCGTCTCCTCTGGTGGAAATCCATGGGTAGACCTGGCCATCGGCACCAAAGTGAACCGTGCCACGGATATTGAAATTCTCAAGAATGCTGCCCCAGTCCAGACCAATTTTTGAGCGATCTTCCAGATAGACCTCAATAATCTTTGCCTCAAGGGAGATCTGCCGGTACAGCTGTTTTTTCAGATTATTGATATAATTTTCCACCGTGGCCATTACCGAGGGCTTGGCTGTAACCGTAATGGAACCGGTTGCCTTGTCGACAATATAAAAGGCGCCATCCTCTGCACGCTGTGTGCTCTCCTCCCTGCCACTCGAAACAGCCGGAAGAACTGATGGGGTCATTACTGGCGCCAAGCCTTCTGCCTGCTGGGCCGCAGCCTGCGCCGCTGCCATTCTGCCAGCGGCAAGGGCTGCCTGTTCACGTGCAGCCACCCCCAGAATAACATCGAGGTTTTTCTGTACATTGCTCCAGATGTCGTATTCATTTTTCTCGCTGGTAATTTTCACCACTCCTTCAGTGCCTTCGGCAGCAGTTTTCGAAGTCAGAAAATTACCGCCAACTGTGGTGGTATAGTCACCCCTAATGTACGGCACACCTATATGAAAAACTTTGGTCGTTTTGTTTCTAACAATAAGAGTCCTGCCATTCACCTCGTAAAAATAGTCGGCCTGGCGCAACAGATTGCTCACCGCATCCAAAAAGAGATCTTGGGCATTGATATCAACATCCACCAGAAAATTTTGATCCACATCATTGGCCCAGCTAACGGTCATCCCCTTTAGGTTGGCCAGCCTTTTCAGCACATCCCAAACTGGCTGGGGCCCGGCTGTGGACTTGATGGTCGCCCCCACCCGAATCTGAAACTCTTCCTGAACAGCTCCCAGGTCATCTTCCATGCTGTTTTTGGGAGTTATATAACCAGGACTCTGGTAGCGGGCCGGCATCTGCGGGGGCATGACCGGGGCACTCTGCTGCACCTCCGGGCTGGCAGGAGAAGATGTTGGTGAAGATGTCGTTGGTTTTGCCCTTTTCCCGCTACAGGCACTGATTGAGCAGACCAATGTCAGTGATGCAATGATCACCAAAACTGTGCGCAACTTCATTCTTCTCTCCGCTGTAATTGATCAATCCACCATTCCGATTCGGGCCCTGATAAAACGTGACAGATCAGGTGGCAAGGAAAAGCCAGAGTTTAAAATAGATCTATACTCTTGAACAGCCTGGAAGCCGGCTCCTTGTTTGTCATAGACGCGTGCTGTGGCGATCATGGCATCCAGGTCATTGCCATAAAGGGTATTGTGCCTGTCGAGTATTTGCAGGGCCTGATCGTACTGTTTGTTCTCTTCCCGAAAAAGGGCGTAGCTGAGCAGTGCTTCCCGACCTGGCTTGGCCCCCTGCGTGCTCAGGTCAAAGTAGTGCTCCGCAGATCGCATATCACGCATATTGACCGAGGCAATCGCTGCATTGAGCGCTGCTATACTGTCTGTTTCATCTAGGGCCAGCGCCTGTTTGGCATAGTGCAGGGCCTTGGCGTTTTGCCGCAACTCCACCAGGTAGATGGCCGAGATCCTGTTGGCCAACTTGGCGTTGCTGCTCCATTGCTCAAAAGCCTGTTCATAGGCCTCCACTGCCATAACCGGATTGTGCTGTTTTTCAAATTCATTGCCCTTGGCAATCAACTGTGCTGCCTCGACCAGCCCCGCAGGTTGTTGCTCAATCTGGGTAATCACCAGGGCCTCCTGGTGCGCCAAGCTCTCATCGGCCTGAAAAGAAAGAGTACCCTCGGCCTTGCCAGGCCACAAGAACTCTTTGTTTTTGGGAAAAATGACAATGGTGTTAAACCGTTCTTCCTGACGCAAATCCTTCAGATTCAAAATAATATCCAAGGCAAAATCCCAAGGGACATGATCAAGGGAAAGAGTAAGCATGCCTTGCACCGACTCATCGACAATGATATTGACCCCACTTATCTCACGCAGAAAACGAAAAACATTGTGCAGATCCATCTTGTAGAAGTCGACACTGATCCGCTCCCGGTCATACCCGGAAAAACTAAAGTCGTCCTGAAGCTTATTAGAAACAGGCCGTGCAGAGGCTGCTCCTGTATGGCCTGTTTCTGGCAGATACCCTGTCAAGGTAGAAGTGTTCTTTTGCGACGGCAGAGGCGGTGTTGCGCTGACCGGCGGGGTTTCTTCCCCCTTCAAATCAAAAAGAACAAGTATTGCATCCCCATCCTGCCGGATAGTGTGGGGTAGAGATTTTTCCAAAAGAAATTCAAAGCGTAGTATCTGAGGCTCTGCATCGACAATTTCCTTGCTCTGCAACCTGACCTCATCATCCGGCAAATTCAACGATACTCCCGGCTGCAGCTGCGCATTGGCCACATCCACCACAACCCGGGTTGGATTGAACAGTTCATACGAAGTATAGGTCAAACTGGAATCACCCTTGATGCGCGCTGCCAGCATATTTCCTGTCTTCTGGCCAGACACCTCCACAACAGTGGCTGTGTCCTTCTCTTCCGCCTGCAGTGCGGTGGCGTCAAAAAGGAGAACAGTCAGTACTGTCAAAAGTAGCACTGGCAGCATTGGCAACACTGGCCGTCGCTGGCTTCCTCCCAGTGATGAACAATGCGCAGGCCCTTTCATTGACCTTCTCCATCTTTTTGCAGTTTCATGGCTACAACTGTTGTGATCTCCTCGCCTCCATGGGTATAGGCCGTTTCAGTGATGACAACCTGATCCCTGCCGATCTCCGTGACTTTCCCATACCTGCCGAGCAAAACACCTTCCCGCAGCAGGTAGCCCTTTTTAGTGACATCCTCCACCATGGCAACACGGCCACGGGGCGTATCCAGTATCCCCACCAGGCTCAATTGGCCCGGTTCGAACAACTGCATACCAGTCAACTCTCTGGTGTCGTCCAGCAACTCATTGGGGTCCACTCTCTGGGGCGCCACAAAAGGTTTGAATGGATCAGGCCGTGCAGAAACCTGATAGACATAAGGCGGGGGTGTGACAGCTGAGGGAGCCAGCATATCCACACTGACAGGCTCTTCTTGTTCTGGGTTTTTTGTTGCATATTCTGTTGCATGCATGGAACCCGCTCCAATACAGAGCGCAGCAGCCAGCCAAAAAAACCGTGCTCTCAATACAAAAGTTGGCAAAGAATTGATTGTCCACTGTCTGCCCATGGTATTATCCTATGTACTGCGCGTATTTCGTACACTATTTCTTTTTGTTTTTGTTATTTGGGTCAGACAACTCCTGTCCTGTAAAGCGATAGGTAACCAACTGACATGTCGAAGTAAGGAGAATCTCGTTTCCTTCTTCCTTTGGCTGTCCCATCCTGATGCTGTTGACCGTTACAATACGCTCGAGTTTGGACACCTTATCAAGAAATCCTCCAACATTATGATATGCGCCGAACAGAGTAATGTTGACGGGAATTTCCGCATAAAAATCTTTCTGAATTTCTGGAGCCGGCACAAAGGAAACAAATTCCAACCCTGCTGCCTTGCCAAGATCGGAAATATTTCTGAGCAAATCGGGTATCTCCTGTGTTTTGGGAAGCATGACCACCGTTTCTGCAAACTTCCTTTGCGTCTCCTCAAGCTCTGCCTTGTGTCGTGCAAGATTTTTGACAACAGTCTCTGCTTTGTAGATCTCGCTCTCCATTTTGGCAATTTCACTGTGTAATTTTTGCTGCTCAGCATTTTTGGGACTGTAGAACAAAAAATAGAAAAGAATCGAGGGCACCAAAACCATGGCTGCCAAGCTCAGCAATTTGACTTTTTTCTCCAGGATTCGGTACTGATCGTCAATAAAGGCGTCCAATTTGTTCTTTTTTATTTCTTTGGCCATGGTGCTGCTCTTATTGGGAAGAGGCCGGATCCTGTTCTTGCTGCCCAGGGTTCACCATGGAACTGGTGATAATGAACGCTTTCAGGTCACGATTTGCATATTTTTTCATATCCGACTTGATCAATACCAGATTGTGCATAAAAGGTGAACCTTCCAGGTCAACCATGTATTTTGCCACTGTTTGGTTATCCAGTGATATCCCACCGAGCTGCACCTGATTGCCACTCTGCGAAAGATCAGTCAACCATATCCTGTCTGGAGGAGTACGGGTGGCCACATCATCAAGAACATGTACAGTCATTGTTGAAGAACTTTTCAACTGTTCAATCACACCAATTCTGGTCAAGAGAAGTTCTTTCTCCTCTTCCAGTTTCTTTATCTCTTTAAGCCGCATGTTGAACTGGTTCTGCTTGCCTTGCAAGTCAGTAAGATCAGATTTCAATCCCTTGATAGCCATTACTTTCATAGCACCTACCAAAGTAAGCACAACAAGAAACAGGCCAACCGCACAAATTGCTGCGGTCAATTCTTTTTTATCCTTGTTTCTACGTTTGATTTCTTCAACAGGGAGTAAATTTATTCGTATCATGGCTCACAGTATGGCTGGTCGAATGGCAAGTCCTGCTGCTATTGCCATTTCTGGACCTATGGACGACAAATATTCAAAATCAAATTTCTTTTCATCAATATGTATTCGCTCAAAGGGGTCGAATAAGGATGTGGGAAGCAGTGTCTTTTGGGATATAAATTCTGGCAACCCATGCACCTTTGCGCCTCCACCACTCAAGACGATATTTTGAATCGGTCGCTTTGGATTGTTGGCATGGTACAGATCCATTGTTTTTTCTATCTCCAAGACCCATTGGGTACAAATTCTCGTAAAAATGTCGTGTATTTTTTCTTCATGCCCTGGAGCAGATACTACTCCGACCTTGATTTTTTCCGCCTCGCCATAATCCACGTCTAGGGCAACTGCAATCTGGTTGGTCAGCTGTTCGCTGCCAACGCCCACATCCTTCGACAGGATAGAGATACCTTCAGATACAATGTTGATGTTCATCTTGGAAGCACCAATATCAATCAAGGCAGTATTCGTGTTCATCCTGGAGCCAATGCTCCAAATATTGTTTAAAGAAAATGCATCCACATCAACCAGCAGCGTATGTAATTTCAAAGCACCCAACATATTCACATATTCATTGATCACTTCCTTTTTTGCTGCAACCAATATGATATCATCCCGGTCGGATCCGAGTTCCTTGGCAGGTAGTCGTTGAAAATCCAGATACACATCCTCCACATCAAAGGGGATATACTGCTCGGCCTCTGAGTTGATGTATTTGGCAAAATCTTCATCATCCATGGTTTTCAGATTGATCTTTTTGACAATGACAGAATACCCGGAGATGGAGATACCAACCTTTCTGCTTTTTATTTTCAGATTCTTGAGCAAACCAGCAATCACCTTGCCCACAGCCTCTGGCTCATGTAAGACTCCATCCTCAACTGAATCCGACGGCACCATAGCGCTACCAACGGCAAGGAGCCGATACCTTTCGCCGGTTTTCTGGAGTTGGCACACTTTTACCGCATAGGTACCAATATCTATTCCAACTACCAACTCTTCTTTCCTAGCCATGGCCTCTTATACAAGTAGTAGACTACGCAGAACAGCAAAACTTATTGATATGTTATAACCTGGGCAGAAGATATTTTGTCAAGCAGGGAAAGCGGTTTTTTATTCTTCCCCAACAAGACAGATAACAACACCTTCTGTTCCCTGCCAAATTCACTGTTTTGCAGGCAACGCCCTGAAATATAATAATTTTTCATATTTACCTTTTCAGTAAGTACTTGCTCCAAAGTCGAGTTTAGGTTAGGTATACACAGCTTCTTTTCCCACCACTCAATCAGGCATCCAAACGTGCGCACAACCAAGACCAGCCAAAACGGCTCAGCCCTCTGGGAAAACATCCAGGCAATCTGCATTGCTCTGCTGCTTGCCCTGTTCATCCGCACCTTCATTGTGCAGGCATTCAAGATTCCCAGCGGCTCCATGCTGCCAACCCTACAAATTGGTGATCATATCCTGGTCAACAAATTTATCTACGGCGTGAAACTGCCCTTTACCAATACCACGCTCATTCCGGTTTCCCAGCCCGAAGTCAACGATATTATCGTGTTTGAGTTTCCGGTGGATCCAAAACTCGATTATATCAAGCGGGTGATCGCGGTTGGTGGTGATGAAATCGAAATTCGCGACAAAAAAGTCTTTGTCAACAAGAAGCCCTTTGTCGATACCCACGGTGTCTTTACAGACCCGCTCGTTCATCCGGCCTCCCTGGATAGCAGGGACAACTTTGGCCCAGTCACTGTGCCTACAGATTCGCTTTTCGTTATGGGCGACAATCGTGACAACTCCTTTGACGGCCGTTTCTGGGGTTTTGTTAAATTGGATGCAGTGCGGGGTGAGGCCTGGCGGATATACTGGTCCTGGGATGTCCGCTTACCCCTTGTCTCCATGGAGCGTCTGCAGTCCATCCGCTGGAACCGCATCGGCGATGCGGTTCAATAAACATCGCCCACATGAAAACAGAATATAGCTTCTCCCACCGGCACATCCTCGGGATGGAACAATTCTCCCGCGATGATATCGCCCATATTCTGACCACAGCAGAGTCATTCAAGGAAATTTCTGCACGCTCCATCAAAAAAGTACCGGTTTTGCGGGGCCGCACCATTGTTAACCTCTTTTTCGAAGCATCAACCCGCACCCGCCTTTCTTTTGAAGTGGCGGCAAAACGGATGAGCGCCGACACCTTCAACATCAGCGCGTCCACCAGCAGCACTGTTAAAGGCGAAACCCTGATCGACACGGCCCGCAACATCTCGGCCATGCACCCGGATGTGATCATTCTGCGCCATTTTTCCTCCGGCGCATCACAGCTGATGAGTCAGTATGTGCAGGCTGCAGTCATCAATGCCGGCGATGGAGCGCATCAACACCCCTCCCAATCGCTGCTGGATCTCATGACCGTACAGGAGCGCAAGGGCCGGCTTGACGGGCTGAAAATTGCCATTATTGGCGACATCACCCACAGTCGGGTGGCCAGATCAAATATCCAGGGCTTCCGCACCATGGGCTCAGAGGTGCATGTTTTTGGTCCCTCCACCTTAGTGCCCTTGCATATTGAAAGTTTGGGTGCGGTACGGGCCCCTACCCTGAGAGACGCACTGGAGAATGCTGATGTAGTCATGGCCCTGCGCATCCAGCGGGAACGGCTGCACGATCCGCTTTTACCCTCCCTGCGGGAGTATGCCCAACGTTTTGGTCTGTCGCATGAACCCCTGGGCTGGGCCAAGGAAGACGCCGTTATCATGCATCCCGGCCCGGTTAACCGGGGAGTTGAAATGAGCTCTGAAATTGCCGATTCACCCCGCTCTGTTATCCTGGACCAAGTAAGCAACGGCGTTGCCGTGCGCATGGCGCTTTTGTATCTTGTGGGAAATGCCTGATGTCAAACTCCTGGATTATTGAAAACGGTCGTATCATCGACCCTGCAAGCGGCAGGGATGAAACAGGTACGCTTGTGGTTACCAATGGCTACATTGCTGCTGCCGGGGAACCCGTTCCAGCGAACACCAGTCGTATCGACGCCCGCGGCTCTTGGGTGGTGCCAGGCCTCATCGACATGCACACCCATTTGCGCGAACCTGGCGAAGAGTACAAGGAAGATATCCTTTCCGGTGCCCGGGCTGCAGCAGCTGGTGGCTTCACGGGTATCGCCTGTATGCCAAACACAATCCCGGTCAACGACTGTGCAGCAGTGACCCAGTTCATCCTGGAGCGAGCACGACAGGCAGCTGTGCGTATTTACCCGGTTGGTGCGATTAGCCGGGGCAGCCAGGGAGAGCTTTTGGCAGACCTGGGCGAGCTTAAAAATGCAGGCGCAATCGCGGTCAGCGATGACGGTCGACCACTGGTCAACAGCCAGCTCATGCGCAGAGCACTGGAGTATGCCGCTGATTTTGACCTCACTGTCATTTCCCACTGCGAAGATATTTTTCTGGGCAAAGGAGCCATGCACGAAGGCCCGGTCTCCACCCGGCTGGGGCTCAGGGGCATTCCCCCTGCAGCTGAAGCAGTCATGGTTTACCGCGACATTGCCCTGGCAGAATGGACAGGCAAGGCCGTGCACATCGCCCACGTGAGCTGCGCCCAATCCCTTGCCCTGATCCGCGCGGCCAAGGAGCGGGGCGTACAGGTGAGCGCAGAAACAGCGCCCCACTACTTCACCCTGACAGACGAAGCAGCAACCACCTATGATACCAGGGCCAAAATGAATCCACCCCTGCGCAGCGAGTCCGACCGCCAGGCAGTGCGCCAGGCTTTGGCCGATGGCACCATTGATGCCATTGCCACTGACCATGCCCCCCATTCCTGCCTGGAAAAAGAGTGTGAATTCGAATTGGCGGCAAACGGCATTATCGGTCTGGAAAGTGCGCTGCCCCTTTCTTTGGCTTTGGTTGCCGATGGACTTCTTTCGCCCCTGCGGTTGGTGGAGCTGATGGCGCTTAATCCCGCCAAAATTCTTGGTCTGCCTGCAGGTACACTTCAGCCTGGTTCTGCTGCAGACATCGCCATCATCAGGCCGGATCAGCCCTTTATCTTTTCCGAAGCTGATATCTGCTCAAAGAGCCGCAACACGCCTTTTTTGGGCTGTGAGTTCCCTGGCCGGGCCGTGCTGACCATGGTTGGCGGCGATATCCGCTTTCAAAAGGAGCTGCTCTAGCTTCTCCCGACTGCGCGTCTTCCCCCCTGTTCAACGGGCATATCGGGCCGGATCTTCCAGCCCAGCCTCGCGAAAACCCTGTAAACGCAACAGACAGGCATCGCAATGGCCGCAAGCCAGTTCACCCACCGGGTCGTAGCAGCTGTGGGTCATGGCATAATCAACCCCCAAGGCCACCCCGCGTAGAATGATTTCTTTTTTACTCAAATACTGCAAGGGAGCATGAAAGAGCAGTTGCTTCCCCTGCACCCCTGCCTTGGTGCCCAGCTTGGCCATGTGGGCGAATGCCGTCAAAAATTCCGGACGGCAATCCGGATAGCCGCTGTAATCAATGGCATTGATACCCAAAAAAATATCAGCCGCGCCCAATACCTCGGCCCAAGACAGCGCATGGGCCAGAAAAATGATATTGCGGCCCGGCACATAGGTCGACGGAATATCGTTTTTATTCCCCTGCCCTACCCTATCCCTGGGTACAGCGCTGCTCCCGGTCAATGCAGAACCGCCAATGGCGTCAAGTTCCACCCGCAAAACTAAATGCCCTGCTGCCTGGAAGTGACGGGCAATCTTTCCTGCCCGCTCCAGTTCCACCTCCTGGCGCTGACCATAGTGAAAACTGAGGCAATAACAGGAAAAGCCCTGTGCCCTGGCAATGGCCAGCACAGTGGTGGAGTCCAGGCCACCGCTTAAAAGAACTACAGCTTTGGCTGTTGTTTGGCGCATTGTGTTCTGCTCGTTGTGCTCCATGATCAATCCACCCTGTCAGGTGCAACCAGATAAAAGGGAATCTGCCGGGTTATACGCAGGGCCTGCGGCTGCACTTCGGTCTGCCAGGCCAAAAAACGTACGCCCCGTTCTGCAGCTTCTTCAACAGCCATCGCATAGGCCGGATCGATATGGACAGCTGCCGAACAGCACGTGGCATCGGCACGCTGAACGCAGAAAAGAACAGCTGCCTGCATACCGGCTGCAGCCAGATCAGCCAGCTCCCGCATATGCCTGGCACCCCGGGTAGTGACCGCATCTGGAAAAAAACCCACACCATCCTGCGCCAAAGAACAATGCTTCACCTCCAGATACACTGGCCCGGAGACAGTGTCCAAAAGAAAATCAAGCCTGCTGCCGCCGGTAACCGTCACCTCCCGTCGTATGGTGTTGATGGTGCCAAAGGCGTCAATCTCGCCTTGTTCCAACCCTTCCTGCACCAGCCGGTTCGTGCGGCCGGTATGCACGCCTATCCAGAAACTCTTGTGCCAAACCATCTCAAGGCTCCAGGGATATTTCCTGCCGGGATTTGCCGACCTGGAAATCAGTACCCGGCTACCTGGATCCGAACACCCCAGCATGGAGCCGGAGTTGGGGCAGTGCACGGTTATTTCTTGACCGTCATCCAAAAGGATATCGGCAAGAAAGCGTTTATAACGCCGCAGCAGCACACCCTGCTGCTGCTCTTCAGGCAACAGCACAAGCACCTCGCAGCACAGGTAGAGCGCGTCCCTGCGTAAGTGTAGTGGTTTTTTTGGTACGCATCAGGTACAATATAGGGGAAAAAGATTGAGTGTAAGTTGAGATAAAAATCGATTTTCTGCAGTTTGATCTCTGTTCCGTAATACAATATTCGACAGATTTAACATACGCCGAAACGGCATGGTCCATATAAACATAGCCAAGCGCTAAGGAGAATTCCAGCATGAAACTCGGATTAAATGGTCTTGGAAGAATTGGCAAACTTTCGCTGTGGAATCATGTCACCAAAAAATATTTTTCCGAGCTGGTCGTCAATCTCGGTCGCGAGGTCGGTGGCGGCCTGGAAGACATTGCTGCAGCCATTGATCGCGACTCCACCTATGGTCGGCTCAGCACCTATGTCAATGGTTTCAAGGGTGGCCGGGTGATTGAGGAACTCAACGAAACTGCCGGCACCATGCGCATCAATGGCATTCCAACCACTTTCCTCCGCACAGCACGCAACCCCAAAGACATTGACTGGCAAGGCAACCAGGTGCGACTGGTGGTCGACACCACAGGTCAGTTCAAGGATCCCACTGCCGATGCCGATGAAGGCAGGGGTTCGGTGCGTGGCCACTTGCAGGCCGGAGCCGAGAAGGTCATCGTGTCTGCACCGTTTAAGATCAAGGCAAAAGGCCTGGACATGCCCGAAGATGCCATCACCGCGGTCATGGGCATCAATGATGACGATTACGACCCTTCCCGTCACAGCATTATCTCGGCCGCCTCTTGTACCACCACCTGCCTCTCGTACATGATCAAACCGCTCATCGATCATTTTGGTGCAGACAGGCTGCTTTCGGCCTCCATGGTCACCGTACATGCTGCTACTGGTTCACAGGAGGTATTGGACCGCCTACCAGCTGCTGGCGCTACGGATCTGCGCAAAAACAGATCGATCCTCAACAATATCATCCTCACCACCACAGGTGCAGCCAAGGCCTTGAGCCTGGTCATTCCGGAGATGCAATCCATCGGATTCATCGCAGAATCCGTGCGCATCCCCACCTCGACCGGCTCTTTGATCGTGCTGGTGCTCAACCTGCAAGACGAACTGGACAACCCCATCAAACGTGACCTGCTCAACGCGATTTACGAGGAATACGCCAAAACCAGCCCGTACCTCATCTACTCGGCTGAACAGAATGTTTCCTCGGATATTGTGGGCATGCCCAAGGCAGCTGTGGTGATCGAATCCTCTGAAATCCATACCCGCACAGCCACCATTCATGTCAACCTCAATCAGCTGAAAAACGTGAAGGTAGAGGCCGCAGGCTCGACCGTGCTCGACGTTCCCTTTACCCAGGCCGCCATCTACGGCTGGTATGACAATGAATTCGGCAGCTACACCTATATGCTTGGCGAACTGACCAAAACAATCGCTGAGCGGATGGTGTGATCCTGCGCAGATTGCACCCTGCTGACGCCTCTTCTGTGCTGGCTATAGAAGAGGCGGGCATGGGAGCACCCTGGAACATCGCGCAGATTACAAGCGAGCTGCAGGTTGAAGGTGGCATTGGTTTTGCCACAGAAATTCAAGATGCACTGTGTGCCTTTGCCCTGTTTCGATCCTACCCGCCAGAATGCGAATTGCTGCGCCTAGTGGTGCATCCCGAGTTACGGCGCAAGGGGTTGGCAGCGACCCTCCTACACCACGGCTTAGCACAGTGTGCGCACCAAGGCTGTCACACCTGCTTTCTTGAAGTCCGCGCCTCTAACCTGGCAGCGTTGAACCTGTACGCTGCCCTTGGTTTTCGTGAAAACGGCCGACGCAAATGCTACTACACCAATCCCGATGAAGACGCCCTGCTCTTGCACCGGGAAATCATTTGAAAGAATGGAGTATTGTATGAAAACTCTGCGCGATCTGGATGTACAAGACAAAAAAGTGCTTGTCCGGGTTGATTTCAACGTGCCCATGGACGACAAGGGCGAGGTGAGCGACGATCTGCGCATCCGAATGGTTCTGCCCACCCTGGACTATCTTCTTGAGCAAAAGGCCAAAGTCATCCTCTGCACCCACATGGGCCGGCCCAAGGGTCAGCGAGTGGAACAGTACTCCCTTGCGCCGGTGGCAGCCCACCTGGCAAAGTTGCTTGGCAAATCCGTACCTCTTGCCCCGGATTGTATTGGTCCTGAGGTGGAAAAAATGGTGGCAAACGTGGCAAGCGGCGGCTTGCTCATGCTGGAAAACCTGCGTTTTCATCCGGAAGAAGAGAAGAATGACCCTGGTTTTTCTGAAAAACTCGCGGCCTTGGCCGAAATATATGTCAACGACGCCTTTGCCGTATCGCACCGTGCCCATGCCTCGGTGGTCGGCGTAACCACCCATTTTGCCAACAAGGCCCCTGGCTTTCTGTTGCAAAAGGAAATCGATTACTTTCACCGCGCCTTTGATGAGCCACAGCGTCCGCTTGTTGCCCTGGTGGGTGGGGCCAAGGTGTCTGGCAAACTCGAAGCTCTGGAAAACATGCTGGACAAAGTCGACAGGCTTATCTTGGGCGGTGCCATGGCCAACACCTTTTTAAAGAGTCAAGGCCATGATGTGGGCGCCTCCAAAGTGGAAGACGAACTGCTCGACACTGCCCGCACGCTGCTGCACAAGGCTGCGGAAAAAAAGGTAAAGGTTTATTTACCAGTGGATGTCGTTGCTGCGGATCGTTTTGCCCCGGATGCAGTGCACAAGGCAGTGACCATTCAGGATATTCCGGCGGGCTGGATGGCTCTGGACATTGGCCCGGCTTCGGTGCTCTGTTTCAAGGAAGTTCTGGCCGATGCGAAAACCATTGTCTGGAACGGCCCTATGGGTGCTTTTGAAATGGACGCCTTTGCCCGCGGCACCATGGCCATGGCCCATGAAGTGGCAGCTGCGCACGCGCTCAGTGTAACCGGCGGTGGAGATTCCAACGCCGCCATCGAGCAATCGGGCGAGGCAGACAACATCTCCTACATGTCCACTGGCGGTGGCGCCTTTCTCATGCTGATGGAGGGTAAAGAGTTGCCCGGTATCAAGGCATTGCAGTAAACTGTTCCCCAGCCACACAACTACGAGGAGTCAAGCCATGAGCAGACGAGCCCTTCTTGCCGGAAACTGGAAAATGCACTTAACTATTGCCCAGGCCGTTGAACTGGCCCAGGCCGTGGCCGCAGCCTGCGCCGATTGCAGGGATCGTGACGTTATGCTGGCTCCGCCCTTCACAGCCTTAGCTGGTGTTGCCCAAGCCCTGCAGGGCAGCAATATTTTCTTGGGTGCGCAAAATGTCGCCTGGGAAGCACAGGGCGCGTTCACCGGTGAAATTGCGCCGCCCATGCTTATTGATATTGGTGTGCGCATGGTCATCATCGGGCATTCCGAACGGCGACAGATCTTTTTGGAAGACAACGCCATGATTAACCGTCGCCTGCGCGCTGCACTTGAATTTGGCTTGATTCCGGTGCTCTGTATTGGCGAAACCCTGGAAGAACGCGAAAGCGGCGCCACCTTTGCTGTGCTGGAGAAGCAGCTGCGCGGTGCCTTACACGATGTACCACCAGGCCAGGCAGAGCAGATTGTGCTTGCCTACGAACCGGTTTGGGCCATTGGTACAGGCAAAACCGCCTCGACCGAACAAGCCCAGGAAGCGCATCATTTTCTCCGAAACCTGCTGGCAGACATATACAATAAAAAGCTTGCCGAAACAATCCGCGTCTTGTATGGTGGTTCGGTTAAGCCTGACAATATCGACGCTTTGATGGCGCAGGCAGATATTGATGGCGCCCTGGTTGGCGGGGCTGCCCTGCAAGTAGAATCATTCAAGCGGATTATTCGCTTTCAATGACCACGATACTTATTGTTCTGCACGTACTCGTTTGTTTCTTCCTAATCGGCATTGTTTTGCTGCAACAGGGTAAAGGAGCGGATATAGGCGCAACTTTTGGCGGTTCCAACCAATCCCTGTTTGGCACAGAAGGGCCATTGCCGCTTCTGAACAAAATAACAACGCTGGCAGCAATCATTTTCATGGCCACTTCGGTGAGCTTGGCCTATATTTCCGCCAACAAAAGTAGTGGTTCGGTGATGAGTAAGCTACCCGCGCAGGAACAACAAATCCCCGCAGCCCAAGCTCCTGTTGTTCCTGAGGCTACACAACCTGTTGTGCCGGTGGCTCCTCCTGCTGAAGCGGTACCGCCAGACGCGCCGCAACAACAGGAGCAAAGCAAGGAGTGATAAATAATACAAGTTACAAGTTTTACGTGATAGTGCCGAAGTGGTGGAACTGGTAGACACGCTATCTTGAGGGGGTAGTGGCCCACGGTCGTGCGAGTTCGAGTCTCGCCTTCGGCACCAAAAATTAGGGTTTCTGTGAGTAATTCAATACTTGCAGAAACCCTTTTTTATTTGGCCAGTAGGTGATACACAATGGTGAGACACAAACACCATGAAGATTGGCCAAAAGATTCCATCCTACCTGGTAAGATCAAGACACGGAATTTATTATTTTCGTGTCCGCATCCCCCTTTCCATTCAAGAAAGATACAAAACCAAAAAAAACGAAATAAGAAGATCCTTACAAACTAGGAATTTTAATTTAGCTACGAAACTTGCAAAAAGGATGTGGGTTAAAATGGAAGATTCTGACTTTTTGTTGAAGAAGATGGATGAAGAAATAGAAGATTTTGAAGAAAGAAAGCAGAAGGGGAGAAATTTATTAAGGAATTATTTTATTGCTATTATTCAATCTGGAAAAACTGAAATATCGGAAGATAATTTCGTTAATTTATATTTTAAGGATGGGATATCACCAGAAGATGAATTCTTTTTAAATTTGGATGGAGATCAAGGCATATTTTTTATGGAGGCTTATGATGAATGGTTAAAGATTGATGAAGAAAAAAGATTGAAAATTTTTAGGAAATTAAAAGATGATTTGGAATCAAATAAAGAAATTTTAGATAATAATCCAATTGATCAACTGCAAAAAAATGTGATCAATCAGATTAAAGATATCAAAGATCATTCAATTGATCCAAATAGTAATAAAATGTTAATAGATGTAGTCAACGAATTCATAAATCATACTATTAACATTAAGAGCAGAGGCAAATCAAAACCTTTATCTAATAGCACTATTAATTCTTATAAAAGCATATTG
>Ga0334887_1001158_pt1 | contig 35981 bp, 30 predicted proteins | sample GraSluR1_MG_10_FD_207217 | JGI IMG/M metagenome (GOLD analysis project Ga0334887, IMG submission 207217) | Sludge microbial communities from methane-producing bioreactor in Wageningen University, Netherlands - Granular Sludge_18_07-R1 | ecosystem: Engineered > Bioreactor > Anaerobic >...
GGAGTTGTAGAAATGGCAGAAGAAATCGAACTGGACATGTCCCCCATGTACGAGGGGGAGCGGATCAGGAAGGGCGACATCTGGGTAGAGATGGGCGGTCCGAAGGCCAAAGCCTTCGAGCTCTCGGTCGCTGGCACGATGGACGAGGTTCAGGACGGCAAGGTGACGGTCGTCGGTCCCGACATCAACGAGATCCCTGAGGGGAGCACGATCCCCTTCGGCATGATCTTCAAGGTAGCAGGCGAGCTTATCGAGAAGGACCTGGAGTCGATCATCGAGAGGCGTAACCACGCTCTTCTCTCCTACGTCCACGGCCTGATGCACTTGAACCAGCGTGACGCGATCTGGATGAGGGCGGGCCTCGACCTGAAGAAGGCTGGAGTAACTTCCTTTGAGCAGATCTTCAAGAACGTTATGAACCTCTACAAGGCCGAGATGCCGTTCATCGAGAAGATGGAGGTTACGATCCTCACCGACCCCGCGGCCGTCCAGAAGGGTCTTGATCAGGCCCACGCCGCTTACCAGGCGAGGGACGAGCGAGCCAAGGGTCTCCACGACGAAGAGGTTGACGTCTTCTACGGCTGCACTCTTTGCCAGGCCTTCGCGCCAACGAGCGCCTGCTGCGTCACCCCCGACCGACCCTCGCTCTGCGGAGCTATCACCTGGTTCGACGGCCGTGCTGCAGCCAAGGTCGACCCCGAGGGTCCCCAGTTCCCGATCCCCAAGACTGGCGTCATCGACGAGATCGCTGGCGAGTACGAGTCCGTCAACGATATGGCCGCTTCTCGATCTGGCGGTGAGTATTCGAGGATGGCTCTGTACACGTTCTTCGACGCCCCCCACACCTCCTGCGGCTGTTTCGAGACGATCGGTTTCTACATGCCCGAGGTTGACGGGATAGGGATCGTCGACCGTGACTTCAAGAACCCGACGCCCAACGGTCTACCGTTCTCGACGATGGCGGGTCAGGCCGGTGGCGGCAAGCAGGTAGTCGGTTTCCTTGGGATGGGCATCTTATACTACTTCTCGCCGAAGTTTCTCCAGGCCGACGGCGGCTGGAGACGTATCGTCTGGATGCCCAAGCAGCTGAAAGATCGGGTTAAGGACGGGATCGACCCCGAGATGTTCGCGAAGATCGCGACGGAAGATGACGCTCCGGACCTGGCTGCCCTCAAGAAGTTCCTTTTGAAGGTCGACCACCCGGTGGTTGACGGCGTCGAGCGGAAGGTCGACGGCAAGAAGGTCACCGAGGGCTGGAAGGTGGAGGACCCTTCGGAGTTCGAGGAGCAGGTGATCGCCTTCATCGAGGAGACGGGCGGCGACATCGACGTCGATGCGATCAAGGCGAAGCTGGGCATGAGCGAGGGCCAGTTCATGCAGGTGATCGAGTACCTGCAGGAACAGGGCATACTGGAGTAAGAATTTATAGTATCTCTGTATTTGAGGGTGTAGGAGGTTATAGGAATGGCCAAGAAACTGTCACTTAAGCTGAAGTCGAAGGAACCTGGAGCATCTGCCGCGGCGGCTCCGGCCGCCGCAGCAGCAGCCCCGGCGGCAGGAGCTGCCCCCGCCTTTGCCATGTCGGCGGGCGGAGCCGGCGGGATCAAGCTGATCCTCAAGGACGCCAAGGTTACCATCGAGAAGGTGACGCTCGCCAAGTGAGCGTCCACCCTTTCTTCATTTATCCTTTATTTATTCCCTCGCTCCATCCTCCCCTGTCTATACTCATACCTCATCTGAGCGATACCATCTCTCCTCTGATGCCAACAATACCCCGACTCTCGGCCCTTCATCCCCGACCTAGGGGGCCATCCTCTGGGTGGATTGCGGTGGAGTCCCATCCCTCCTTTTGATGTGGGTGACGAAGGACGGATATCCTGGGCGGAAGATCGCCTACTGCTCCTCGCCGGATCGGCGGCCTAATGCTCTCTATCGGACCTTCATGCTCCAGCTTCGGAAGCTATATGAGGGTCCATGAGGGTTCAGGCGACGTTCAAAGGATATCTCGAACGGCCCTCCGGATCGGGCCGGTTTGAGGCCGGGGAGGCTGCAAGATCCGCCGGAGATATTATTCGGTATCAAAAATGACCAGAAGGGAACGTTTAAGTATTAGTTTCTCAGGTAGGTTACTCTCAAATGGAAAGGATGGTCGGATGGAGTAGGTGTGGTTTAAAAAGGAGGATAAAAAATGGCGTTTTACACCCTTGGTCTCACCTTCTGGATTGTGATCGCCCTTACCGTAGTGGTATTGGGAATCTGGATCTACGGCCTCTACTTTAACTTCAAAAAGTGGGGGATGGGATCCACCGGTTATCAGGACGAGCTGCGACACAGCTTCTGGCTATTTATCGCGACGTGGATTCACGAGGCCTTCAAAGATGGAATTTGGGTATTCGTGAAGACCCTCATCCTCGACGTCCTCCTTCTTAGGAGGACCCTCAGGAGGAGCCCCGTCAGGTGGATCATGCATATGGCCATGTTCTACGGGTTTTTGACCCTGGCCGCCCTTTCGGGCCTGGGCCTCTTCATGGACATAATTGAGCACTTTAACCTCCTGGGCCTCGCCCACCAGGCTGAGATGGTGAAGGGCTATATGGAGCTGCCCTTCGACTTATTCGGCTACCTCCTCCTCTTCGGGTCCACTATTGCCGTCCTGAGAAGGTTCATCCTCCGGGAGGTCAGGTCCCGGACCTCGGCCTACGACGTGGTCCTCCTCGGCGGAGTATTTCTGATCACCATCACTGGGTTCTACGCGGAGTGGCTGCGGGGCAACTCCTTCCTAATCGGAAACGCGTTCGCTAACCCCGTATATGCACCCCACTTCTCCCTGCTCCACACGATACTGGCGCTGGCACTCTTCGTCGTGATCCTTCCCTGGAGCAAGTACATGCACGTTATAGCTGCACCGTTGACGATTCTAGCAAACAGAGGAGGCGAGTAGGATGGCAGAAGAGAAGAAGAGTCCCGCAGGAAAGCCCCTCATATCAGGATTCCTCAAGTCCACCCAGCTGATGGAGCTGGACGGATGCACCCGATGCCAGGAGTGCATGAAGTGGTGTCCTACCTTCGACGTAAGGCAGGACCGCCCCGAGATCACCCCCATGTACAAGATCGCCAAGTTCAGGGAGCTCCTCGGGAGCCAGTACGGCCTCCGGGCCAAGCTCTTCGGCCCCAAGACCTTCAACGAGGACGAGATCAACAGGTTCACAGAGGATACCTACTACTGCACCACCTGCGGCGTCTGCGGCACCGTTTGCGAGTCCGGGATCAATACCGTCGAGCTCTGGGAGGCGATGAGGCCAAACCTCGTTGCAAGAGGAAACGGCCCTTACGGAAAGCAGTCCTTCTTCCCCGCCCTCCTCGGAAAGGACAGAAACCCCTTCCAGGCAAAGCAGGAGGAGAGGCTCTGCTGGGTACCCAAGGACGCCACCGTCCTGGAGTCGTCGGAGATCGCCTACTTCGCGGGCTGCACCGCAGCCTACCGGCAGCAGGCCCTCGCTGTGGCATCCGTCCGGCTGATGAACGCCCTGGACATCCCCTTCTGCATGCTCGGAAAAGACGAGTGGTGCTGCTCATCAGCCCTGGTGAGGACCGGTCAGCGCAACATTATGAAGGAACATGCGGTCCACAACGTCGACGCCCTCAAGGACAGGGGGGTCAAGACGGTCCTCTACGCATGTGCTGGCTGTCAGAGAACGGCGACCATCGACTGGCCAAGATGGTATGAGGGTTACATCCCCTACAAAAACATCCCCCTCTCCGTCTACCTCAGAGAGAAGATCAGGAGCGGCGAGGTGGAGTGGAAGAGGCCCCTCAACTTCAAGGTCACCTACCACGACCCCTGCCACAACGGAAGACACCTGATGCATGTCAACGGAAGGGACGTGGCCTTCGAGGCCCCCAGGGACATCCTGAAGTCGATCCCCGGGGTTCAGTTCGAGGATATGGCTCGATCGCGAGAGTTCCAGAGGTGCTGCGGCGCCGGCGGCGGCGTCAAGGCCGGAATCCCCGACCTCGCCCTAGACTGCGCCAAGGCGAGGATGGGCGACGCCCAGCTGATAGCAGCGGACGTGATCACCAGCACCTGCCCCTTCTGCAGGCGGAACATCATGGACGGGAGAGCGGCGATGGAAGGATGCGACGTTAAAGTCCTGGACGTGGTGGAGATGATGACCGCAGCCATGGGCCTGGACATCACGATCCCCGACAATCCCTACATGAAGTTCCAGGAGCAGGATGTTCTGGTCTGCGACGAGGACGTCTGCAAGGTTGAGACGATCGAGAGGAAGGCTGAGGGGAAGGACCTCGTAGGAGAGGCCCACTGATCCTTCGAGAAACCGGGCCGGGGCTTTTTGGCTCCCGGCCGTCTGTCTCTCTTTTCTTCTCTCTTTCGGCCGCATAATATGTCTCAGTCGTTTCTCTCCTTTTCACCACTTAATCTGCCGTTTTGCGCACCCGTATAATAATCTCAAAAAAGTGGCAGGAGAGGCAGCAATCCGGGAAGGTCCGGCCCATCAACCGATTCTCTTCCAGTGCTCGTGCTCGTGGGTCCAGAGGTCTTTATTCATCTCCACCAGGGCTTTGAAGTGCTCTCGCATCTCCTGGTGAACCTTCTCTTGATCTGGATAGACCTTCTGATCTCTTATCGCCTCGACGAGCTCCCCTCCCAGAGCGAAGCCCCGCTCCTCGGCGGCTTCCATCTCACCGGGGATCCGGGGGGACGCTCCGGCTTCCCCAACGACGCTGGCCCCGAAGCCGACCAGGATCTTGTTCAGGTAGCCGGTCACCTCTCCGGAGGCGGGGCTTCCTGCAGTGGCCACCGAGCAGCCGTACTTGCCTATCAGAAGCTGACAGTGAACGGCATCGGCCATCCTGTCCAGCATCGTCTTCATCTGGGCTGTTACGGTGTGGAAGTAGTTGGGTGAGCCGAGGACCAGTCCGTCGCATCCCAGGATCTTCCGAAATAGCTCGCTGAAGTCGTCGTCGTGTACGCATCTGCCTGTGGCAAAGCAGGTGGCACAGGCGTTGCAGTACTTGATATCCAGCTTGGAGAGGTCGATCAGCTCCGTCATGGCTCCGGCCTCACTGGCGCCTTCTAGGACGGTCCTGACCAGCCTCAGGGTCTGGCTCTTGGAGCCCCTGGGGCTCGAATTTATCCCTATGACCTTCAACTTATTCACCTCGATCTCATCCCTGAAAAGAGATCCTCCCTTTCCTCTATGAAAAATCTTCTCTTCGATCTATCTTTCTATCTCGCCGACGGCCCTCGATAGGTCAGGAGGCTCCTCTGGGGGCCGCGATCCATCGATGCGGAAGCCTGGAGCTGCCGGGCTGGCTAGGCCACGATCCCCCACTTTCGGATATCCTCGTCGTCTCCAGGTCGCCTTCGACCCCGTAGAACCGGCGTCCTCGCTGGGAGGGGATTACACTTATATTCGGCAGGAATGAACTCTAAATCTGGGAGCATGTTGATCTTCCACGGGGTCTGGGATGGCGCTCGATTTCATCCCTGGGCAGAGTCCGTCGGATTTCGGCTCTTTCCGGGGATGAAGGTGCGGGTGACGGGGCAGAGGGCGTCGAGGTTACGCCATCCCTCGAAGAGGAGCAGTCGGAAGAACGGCAGGATCGGTTATGGGATTTGGGCTAAGAGATCGAAAGCTGTAGCCCTCCTCCTCCTCCTCCGCCCTGCGGAGGCCAAAAACGCCATGTTGAGACCGCTCGGAGATCCGCCATTTCCCAAGGACGATCGCCGATCTTTCCGCCTTTCTTCTGAGGGCATACGAGGTTGCTGGTCTGTTGGCACTGGATGAGGCAGCTCGTATTGGATTTCGTCGTCTCGCCTCCGCGTCCGTCCTGAAAGAAGACCGATGACGGCCCAGCCGCCAGACCTCGTCACCTCGGACTTTGCAGCCTCTTTTGGCGCCGGAGGGGTTCTAACGTCGGCTGAGTTCCTCCGCCAAAGCCGATGAGCCCCTCAGGACGGGACGAGACGCTTCCGTCCCTGAGAACGGCTCCAAGGATCATAACGAACCCGATCCCTAGCCCATCACAAGTGAATACCGAGTTCTATAGTAGTATCCGGTGGGGTACCTGTAGTATGGGTAATAGTAGCTGTATGGGTAGGAGTATGTGTAGTAGTAACTACTCGGGTAGTAGTAATTGTAATAGTAGCCGCTCGGGTAATAATAGCCGTAGGGATAGTAGGTGTAGCTGTTATACGAGCTATAATACGGGCTATAATACGGGCTATTGTACGAGTCCCAGGGAGAGAGCCAGTCGTAAGAGGGAGACGTACGATCTGGTGGCTTGATCGAATGTCTCGGATCTCCGTCACCCGGTGGATGGGCGGCTGCTGCGGAGCAGAGGAGCCCAATCGCCAATAGCAAAAGTACAATTATTGCCTTAATGACTAACACCCCAAACCGTCAGGGTCCATCCAAGTATTAAAGCCTGTTGCTCCTGCGAGTCTCTTTTAGAACGTTGACCGGATCAGGTTCTGGACCTGGGGCAGGCGGATATTTGGCGCAGGGGATAGGGATGGCGATGCTCTCGGATTTGAATCTGGACCATCGTGGGTGGCTGGTTCGAGAGAGAGCAGAAGGTGCTCTGGGTCTTCAGGTTCGAAGAGGCTACGAGCGGTGCCTCGGATGTTGCCATCTCTACAATGATCATCAATCGGTAGAAATTTTAAAGAAGTGTCTACATTATAAGTATAATTTAATTGATAAACAATAACCAGGTCCATTGAAAACGTCATCAATCTCACATTGAACTACGCCGATATTTGGACAGCAACGACTCCGAGATAACTATGGCTGAGGCAGGTGGGTGGACACCGTCGGCTGATGAGGCCCAAAGACCTTCCTGGCCGATCTTAACCTATAACCAATGAATAACTGTCTCTGTCATAGAAGTACCCAGGAGGGTACTTGTAGTAGCTGTACGGATAGTAATACCAGGTATAATAGCGGCTCGCTGGATATTGATACGTATAATAATAACTTACCGGGCTTGATCGCGTGGAGTAGGCCCTTTCGGGAGGGCAGTAATCTTGGAGAAAATTGGCCTGGCTGGAGAACGATTTGTAGTTCGAGGGAGAGAGCCACTCCTTGGAGATATCCGTTTTATATGAAGTTGTCATCGGGTCCTCCGAACCCCCACATCCTGGAGAACCTGCAGCTCCAGTGGTGCAGAGGAGCCCGAGGGCCAACAGTGGAAGTAATATCATCGCCTTCATAGCTAACACCCCGGATCTTTTTGTGTCATCAAAGTATTAAAGCCTATTGCTCCTGCGAGGCTCTTTTAGTAAGTAAGTTGCAGATATCTGTTTATGGGATGGGCCCCAGGGCATTTTGCCTTGGATGTGGGAGACGATAAGCAACCCGCCGCCTGTGAGTTCGATGCTGGACCTCCAGGCCCTCCCTCAAACCGAGACTCCCTTAGAGGTTCAGCCTCAGAGGCTCAGAGATGCCCTCTGCGACGGTCATTATGGGGTTGAGATAGGTATTCTGGTTCCATTCTCCGCACAAACTAACCCTATTGATAGCGATTTTGTGAATATATAGTGCCGAGTTAATCTTACCTAGTTTTAACTATCCTTATATTGTAGTTTTGTAGCATTTTACCCTGCGCTCTGTCCTCCGGTGGGGGTACTAACCTTCCTTAATGCCCATTGATCGCTTGACGTTGCGAATACTCGGCGTTTTCCCCCCAACGCATGAATATGATCCCGATGACTCGTTCCAATTATTTTCACTCATAACCCAAAAGTTGATACATCATGGAAGTCTCAAATTGGATTGGTCCTATGATACCACACCCTTCCAAATCAATTGAGCGCCGATTCCTGATAGCCATTGCCCTTACTTGCGCCATATTGATCGTCGAGTTGGTAGGTGGATGGTGGACGGGGAGCCTGGCCCTGCTAGCCGATGCATCCCATGTATTCCTGGACATCTTTGCCTTGGGGCTCAGCTATGCTGCCCTCCGCCTCTCCTCCCTTCCGGCAGATGAGAAACATACCTTCGGATACCATCGTTTCGAGGTCTTTGCTTCTTTGATTAATGGGATAACGCTTGCAATAATATCGATCTGTATATTCTGGGAGGCGTATCATCGCTTCGTTTCACCCCAGCCTGTCATGGGCATGGAGCTTCTGACCATTGCTCTTCTGGGTCTGGCAGGAAACTTGGTCGTGGCGTTCATCCTAAGAGGCGATCATCACATCGGATCCGACATCGATCATCATGATCAGCACCACCCTGCTGTAGAGGACGCCAATGTGCAGAGCGCAATGTTCCATGTTCTTGGAGATGCATTGTCATCTTTCGGCGTGATCGTTGCAGCGGCTATAATCTGGCGGACTGGCTGGATGCTGGCTGATTCGTTGGCAGGCATGCTGATAGGTGCGATCATCCTCGTCGGCTCATGGAGGGTGATCAGGTCCTCTGCACATATAATGATGGAAGGAACTCCGACCAGCCTCAACTTGAGATATGTCGAAGAGGATATGCTCAGTTCGCCAGGTGTGACCGATGTGCATGATATTCACATATGGAATCTCTGCTCTCAACATGTCCTCCTCAGCGCTCATGTGGTGATGGACGGCAAAAGCCAGATCTCGTCTCAGGATATCATGAAACATTTGAAGTCCAGGCTCAAGGACAAATTCGGAATTGAGCACACCACTCTGCAGATGGAATATGAGTGCTGCGAGAATGACTCGGTGTGTAGAACTTGCAGATCTTGAGGCGATGAAGACTCAATCAATCAAATGCCTTGCAGCCATTGAGAGATCGCAACGGAACGACATAAGTGTTTCTTGGCTCCCCGGAGGTCACTCATGGCCTGCAGGATCCAACCAAGGTTGTTGACGTCCCTGGCCAAGCTGGGATGATCGGGACGTATACCGCTCTTCGACCTTCAATGTGGTGACTCTGTTCAGTGCCCCATCCATCGGTAGCATTTAATTCCAACGCGCCGATGTAATCGTCTTTGCGCCTATCATGTTCATAAAGTTCTACTCGAATCCTCCTATAAAATGGAGGGCTCGACCAGTTAATATTTCTAGCTTCGCCATAGTTCATCCTGAACGGTTCCCAGTCCAATACGTCTTCCTAACCTCCATCTATGAATCATTTCAGTTTTGGCTCATCGATGGCCTCTTTAGTCCTGTCACAGATTATCCCTCGAAGTTCAAATAACGCCATTGCTTATCACTTTTCGTGATCTTAAATCTCCTGTGCCATTACAGCAGCCGAAATGGCCTTCAGTTCTTTATTCCCTTTGTTTGTCAGGATAACATCGTAGAGTAGCGGCGCAACAACTGGCACACTCATCACAAAACCTGTTCCACCATAACTCGCTGGTGTCTGATGAGAGAATTCCCGCTCAGATACCGTCTCCTCGAACCAAACTGTGCTATCGGCAAGAAGTATCCCGCCAGATATCGGTGTGCCAAATAGTATTCTAACGTTGAGGCCTGGAACCGTGCGGGACACTGCTCCTATGTGAAAGTGGAGCCGATCCCACTTGCTCACATCTAAACTTGGTAGTAGCCTCTTATCTCCTCCCACGGGGATGGTCAGGTTCTGGACCAATACCTTCTTGAATGCTGCATCTGTTTCTCCCATCTTCATCCGCCTCATCTTCAAATTTTAAGGTTTTCCTATCCTAACAGCTCTAACTGATTATCTAAAAGGTCCACTTTGAAGGACCTTTTCATAAAAGTGTAAAGGCTTCATTATATAAAATTTTTTTGGTTGGGTGGATGAGCTTTTTTTAAAACTGGACGTGCCCATTAAATAAAATTTATATTATGAACTAATTGTTTAAGATGTTCCTAATTAAAATGTCATAAATCGGGGTATTCTTTTTATTATGTGTCAAGATATGAAACACTATTTAGTCAATGTTTTTGAGTATTGTATCGCCCATGCTCACGCGGTTCCTCAGATCAGGATTTGCGGTTTCTCCAATTCTCCCCCGAATCGCAAATTGGAATGCCGGAAGACAAGCCAATCCCATTTAAAATTATTTCTGAACTATTATTCTAAAAGTTCAAATTAGGGCACTTCAGTCGTTATATTCAGTTAAACTTATAAATTTCGTTTTTTACGATAAAGGCACAAGTTAATACATCAAGGGTTTGGTAGAAAACATCAAAATCGTTATCAAGAAATGTAAGTTTGGTGCGGGGGATGGGAATTCAGCACATATTTACTAGTAAAATTTGCTGCCCGGTTAGCGTTCCACACAATTTGCGTCTGGACGAAGCTCTCAAGTGAGCTTAGACGCAATGCTCCTTCCAGCCAGTATTCCCGTTGCAGCAGCTGTTACAATTCCTCTCGACATACCAGCACCGTCGCCAGCCACATAGAGCCCCTTTATCGAAGTCTGCAAGCTTCTATCCACCTCAACCTCCCTGGCGTAGAACTTGATCTCGGGAGCATATAGAAGTGTGGAGTCAGCATTCACTCCCGGCACGATCTGGTTCAATATCTCAAGACCTTCTATGACGTCCATCACGATCCTGTGCGGCAATGCCATGGATATGTCCCCTGGGGTGACGTCCTTGAGGGTATTTTCCACCGTGTTACGGGCTATCCTCCCTTCGGTGGATCTCCTGCCTTTGTGCAGGTCACCCAGCCTTTGGATAACAGGCCGCCGCCCTCCAATGGTTGTAACCAGTTTGGCTATGGACATGCCGTACGCCGTGGTGTTCTCGACGGGCTCAGTCAGCTCAAGCCGAACCAATAAAGCAAAATTTGTATTTTCGGATCTCTGATTTGTCATGGAATGCCCGTTTGTAGCGATAAAGTCTGGATACTCCTCCTTAACTACGAAACCACCAGGATTGGTGCAAAACGTCCTGACAAAATCGTCGTACCGGCGGGTGACGATGTGGAACTTGGGGTCTCTGTTTATTCGGGTTATGGGATCCGTTATTATAGAGGGCACTTCTACTCTTACACCTACATCCAGCGGCCCATACCTGGCCTTAATCGCATATCTGTCCAGGAGAATGCCGATCCACTGAGCACCAACTCGGCCTGGTGCCAATAGGATCTTGCCCGCTTTTATTTGAGTACCATCGTCGAGTTTGACTCCGCAACATCTGCCGCCGTCTATTATCAGATCTTCGACCCTAGTGTTAAGCTGAAACCTGACACCCTTTTGCTCTAGGTCTCTTTTGAACGAAGATATGATCTCTGGCGTTCTGTCAGAGCCCATATGACGCTGTTTTATGGGTACGAAACGCGCACCAGCAGAAGCCGCTTTTCTCTTGAGCATTTCTGCATCGTCTTCGGATGGTTCAAGTATCTGGTCTGGAGCACCGTATCTGAGAAATGCTGAATCCACATCATTGATCAGATCCCAGGCATTGTCCCCTGCAAGACGCTTGAGATCGCCGCCTATGGTTGGATGGAGGTTTAGAAGACCGTCCGAGTAAGCACCAGCACCGCCAACGCCGCACATTATGTGGCAGGGATCGCAATGGAGGCAATGACCTCTATTCTTCATGGGGCAAACGCGCTCGGATACGTCCGCACCCTGATCTATCATAAGGACGTTTGCACCTGACATGGAAAGCTCATTGGCGGCAAATAGCCCAGCAGGTCCGGCTCCTACGATGATCACATCAACCATAAAAAACGGTATTATCGTTGCTGCTATTTAGGATTACAGATTGGGACTATATAGTTAGGATAGATGCGAAAATTTCAGGGTGATTAAAACACCGTGCAGCCTTCATAGATCTCGGCGCCGAACTGGATGGCCTCCTCAACAGCGGCGAGGTCTTTCATCAAGAAGATCCCCTCCTTGGCAGTCTCCGTGAACGCCACCGAGTTCCTGAGGACGGGAGCATACTTGCGGAACTTGTCAAGCTTTACGACGTAGCCTTTCAGATCCTCTATAAGGTATGCATCGAACCCGTTCCGCTCCAGCAGCTTGAGAGCTTGGTTCCTCTCCCTCACTGACTTGAACTCAAACCTGTACGTCTCGCGATTGTAGTGGTCAGCAAGTTGCCTGAATAGCTCCTTATTATCATCGAAGAAGTGCTTGAAGACCCAGAGCTTCCCGACTTTGAAGACGTTGATCAGCTTGCGTTTTTCCTCCACATCGAAGGTTTGTACGCCCATTGCTTGTTCCCACCTCCAAAATCACGATCTACTTCGCACCTTTCCAAGAGCTTGGGTCAATTAGCTGATCGCAGAGGGACGAGAAATCCGCCAATATCACGGCTCCCGGACTGCGGCACTCATCGACACCAAATCCCGCAGCTTCCGTATGGATTCCAGCTCCTCGGCGGCCTTTTTCAGTCTTTCCTCCTCTATGGAATTGATGATCTCGTCTATCGACGCGCTGAGAGCATAAGCTTTGCAGGGTCGACCTTTCCCTTCAGTGCTCTTGACCTCCCACTCTCGAATCCAGTTCTGGCTACGGAGGGTTCTCATCGCAATACTTACTTCGGGTTGCCGTAGACCAGACCCTCTTTCGATATCTATCGACGTGCCCTCGCCGGCGGCCGCCAGGTATGTTATGACTTTGGCTACATTGCGTTGGATGCCTAAACTCTGTAAAAGATACGCAAACTCGTGGCTATCGTCGCCTAGCGCATCTGCTAATCCATCTCTCATTTGAAGCTACCCCCTATGATAGTGATTAGATATGTATATATTACTATTATAAATAATTGCTGTATTCATGATGCCGTATAAAACTTGGGTAGACGATATGGCTCGAGAAGTTCGTCTTAGATGATCATCTTTTGCTTGGCGATGTGCTTGATCATATCGGATGACAGCTTAGTTTTATTTTATTCGAATACCCCGCAGCTCTGCAACTTGGAGGTTATTTACCGGTATGAGCATTTGTGGCGTACGGGAATTCAGCCCTCAGGAGATCAAAGGCGATAGGATCAAGTGGAAGCGTTGATCCGGGACCTTTCCTCCTCGATATGCACGGTCTTTTTCAGGCAATGAACCTCTGAATGTTGACCTTTGCCTTTGCCCTTCAGTCGAGTACGAGTATCATCTCCTGGGTGAGGGTGTTGACTTCCTTAACGCTGGCGTCCTCGATGGTGGTGACCGATCCGATGACATCCATTAGTAGAATCTTTCCCTCTCTCTTTTTGGCCACGACTATATTTCTCGTAACCTCTCTTCTGGTGCCATCCTTCTCTTCCAGGTAAACCACGAACTCGCACATCTTCATGCCTCCAAAATTTCCTTGATCCTCATGATGTCCTTCACCGCTTCAGACTGGGGCGAAACTTCCAGGAGAAGTAGCCCCTCTTTATCAGCTTCCATCACAGCCCGGTCGTATCCGACAGAGCAGATCTGGTCTGCGGCTCCATCCAGAGCTCTGGATACGCTCTCGACCTCCTCCTGCCCCTCAGCCTTATTCACCACGACGATCTGTCTTTTGACCCCCAGATCCCCTGCGAGCTTCATCCCGTGCTTGGCCACCTCCACGGATTTGGGCGTGGGCTCTGTGACGACCAGAGACAAGTCGAACTCTTGAGCCATGCCCCGGCCGAATATCTCGACCCCTGCCTGGGAGTCGACTATCAGGAAGTCTTCGTCCTCGGCATCAGATGCCATGTAGCCCATGAGGCGCTTGACCAGGGCGATGGAAGAACAGAGACATCCTGCCCCACCGTAGGGTATGGTGCCCATCACCAGGAGCCTGACCCCATCAGCACCCTCGATTATGTAGTCCTGGATGACCTCCTGAGCATAAGACTCCGACGCATTATGATAGTGATGGTGGGCCATCCCCAAGTCATCTTCATCCTTGGTATCATCCCCATCCAGATCCAGCATCTTCCCGATGGCCTTCTTCTCGTCGGCAAGAGGTCGAATACCGGATAAGGGGACCCCCAAACTCATGGCCAGGTTCATGCTGGGGTCGCAGTCGATCACCAAAACTCGGTATCCATCCCGGGCCAGGAGCCTGGCAAGGGTGGAGGCCACCGTCGTCTTGCCGACGCCCCCCTTGCCCGTTAGGATTATCCTCTTCATCGGGCCTCCATCACCAGAGTGTTGACGAAGACCGTCTCGTCGAACTCATCGCTGGCCTTCTTTGTGGGATCAACGTGTCTGACCAAAAACATCCACTCTCCATCCGATCTGATGGGGCCTCGAACTGCGCCTTCTTCGTCGGTCTTCATGGTCCAGATATCTTTTCCTTCCTTTTGAGATACTGCTTTGACCTCAGCTGCGGGTAGGGGCTTTCCCTCATAGTATACCCTCAGCTCGGCCTCGCCGTTCACTCCTATCCTCGGGTTAACGGGCACGATCTCCAGTATGCCATGGACTGGGTCGCCCTTAAACTCGCCGGCTTTGCCTATAGGGATAATATGCTTTGCCATCTGGTGGAAGGCCCCGGCGTAGGTCACGTTCTTGAACTGGTGTCTTGGACCTACTTGATATCCCTCGTCGGTCTTGGAGAAGACGACCGCCGAGAGGTCGACGATCGTGGTGTAGTATCCATCGCCGTCTGCTGAAAACTTGATCATGTAGTGATCTTCTTTTGGGGCCAGGGATGGCGTCAGGGTGGTGCCCTCGGGGGTGTAGACGAGAGGCGTTATCCTCTTGGGATCTAGTGAGCCATCTCTCCTCATGTTGTGTCCAAAGGAGAGGGACAGCTCTGCCCCAGAGTTGTTCGTCTTCGCATCGCCCAGCCAGATCTCGTGGCCTTTTATCATCAAGGCTAGTTTATTATCTTTCATCGTTCTATCACCTTCGGTTTCGATATGATAAAGTCTTCACACATGGTTAATAAATCTGTTGCAACGCTGAAATATATATTACATATGTATGTCTTATATGGAAATATTTATTACTATGAAATACCTATGGCGATAGAAGTATGAGGTGGCAAAATGAATATTGAAGCTCTTGGAATCGTTATTGTGGCCGTATGCATGTCGCTAGCCCTTATGCCTGCAGGCGCCTCGGATTTCACGCTAGAGATCTTCGGGAACGCGAACATGGATGACACCATCGATGAGCTGGACATCGAATACGTCCAAGGGATTATCGATGGAACCAATGACGAGACGGAGCTGGCAGACGCCAATTATGACGGCGTGATTGATGAGAAGGATATAGAGCAGATAAGAAAGATTATTGATGGCACAGATGATATGATTACATTTATTGACTATGACGGATCAGTTGAGTCTGTTCATAAACCTGTGAATAGGATCGTCTCCACTTATACCTATCATACTTGGGCATTGAGCATGCTTGGAGCAGATGATAAGATCGTGGCTATTGATGAAACGGTTAAAAAAGATCAGGATAAGATATTTCCCAAGACGAAAGATCTGCCGAGCATTGGTTCATGGTCTGAATATGACGCAGAGAAGATATTAGAGCTGAATCCTGACGTTGTCATCATATATACGAGAGATTGGTTAACCGAAGGATCTAATCCAAATTTGGAGAAAACCATTGAGACATTTTATCCCAACTGTACCGTTTTCGCATGTATGCCTCGAGATATTACATTGATGAGGAGCGAAATGGCAAAGCTCTACTATGTTATTGGAGCAAAGGAGACGGGGATTGAACTATTTGAGTGGATTGATGGCTATTTAGGCCAGATATCTGAGCGTGTGGACAGCCTCCCAGATGGAGATAAGCCAAGGGTCTTTAGAACCGACAACGATCAAACATTCTTCCATACATACACGGGTAATATGGGGGAGTGGCAGACTATCATCGAGCAAGCAGGCGGACTCAATGTTGCCAAAGATCTCGAAGGCAATTTTATTGAGATAGAACCGGAGTGGATAATCGAGTCCAATCCAGACATCATAATTGTTGGAGACAGCAAAACGATTGGCTATTCGAAGGATAGTACAACTGAGGCGGAAGCGTATCTGGAGACACTCCTGAGCAATCCCGCCATCGCCACAACCAATGCCGCAAAAGAGGGACATGTATACCTTATAGACATGAAATTTCTGATGGCAGAGTGGTTTATTGGCTTGCCTTACCTAGCCAAGCTGCTGCACCCCGATCTCTTTGAGGATCTAGACCCAGAAGCGATTCATAAGGAGTATCTAAATAGAATTCGGGGATTGGACTACGATCTGGATCGAGAGGGCGTTTTCGTCTATCCGCCTATTGTAATAGATGATGGCTTGGCCGGAGCGCCTGACACATAAAACGAATTGGTGATCATGGCCGATAGAACAGGCATTGGGCATTGATTAGGAAGGGTGCAATCGCACACTTTCTTTTCATTGCTACTAGTTTGCACAGGTAGAGTGAGATGTTAATGAAGCCTTGGCGGAATTATGATGACATATATGGGCAATAATCAGGTATCGTCAGAGGAGCTTAAGAGAAGAATCATCAATCGCTGGGATGAAGCAAGCAAATACTACGACTACGATAGATTTACTGATGAAGATATTAACTCAAAAGTTAGGGATACCTGGAAAGAATTTTTTAACAAAGAGCTGGGAAGCGAGAGGCTGAAAATACTGGATGTGGGCACAGGCACTGGATTTCTATCTATCCTCCTTGCTGAGATGGGCCATGAAGTTGTGGGAATAGACCTCTCCGAAATGATGATCTCACTATGCAGCAAGAAAGCCCAAGAGAAGGATCTTCAGCTAGACCTCAGAATAGGTGACGCAGAATCAATCCCCTTTGAGAACGAGTGTTTCGATGTAGTGGTGAGCCGTTGGGTTTTATGGACTGTACTTCATCCAGAGAAGGCAATAACGGATTGGAAAAGAGTGCTGAAGCCCGGTGGAAGGGCCTATGCCTTTGATACACCTTCAGTAGAGAGAGAAGCGAATACAATTGATAAGTATTTCCGACCCAATTTGGCGAAGCTGGTCATTTCGATTTACGAAAGAAGAAATGCTTGGTCTGAATACTATGACAAGGTGATACGCAGCCGCCTTCCCTTGAATTATGACAAGAAGGGGTCTTTTGATCGGCAAATGAAACTCTTTGTAGATTGCGGTTTTATGGATGTGGCCGCAACCAAGATGGATGAAGCAAGTGCGTTATCAGCGGAGATATGGGGAAGAATGCCCTGGCGCTACCAACTTGGCTGGACCTGCAACTACGAATGGTACTGTATCAGAGGGTCTAAAGCAGTTGAACCACAAGAGAAAGATAATCACCATTTCGGGGAGAATTGAATAGTTCAGAAAATCATATGAGGCTAACTAAGGTACGGGAAGATGATCATTATGGGATGCGCGAGGTGATTCAAGTGGTGAGAATGGTCGTTGGGATTGCGATGACAGCATTATGCATGTCGCTGATCGCTATGCCGGTAGACGCATCGGACTTCACGCTAGAGATCTTCGGGAACGCGAACATGGATGATACCATCGATGAGCTAGACATCGAGTACGTCCGGGGGATTATTGATGGAGTAAATGAACCGATGCGGTTTGCTGACGCCAATTACGACGGAGTAATCGATGAAGAAGATATAGCCCAGATCTATAAGATTATTGAATATGAGGATAGAGAGATAACTCTGCTGGATATCAAGGGTCGCGTAGTAACAATGGCCAAACCAGTAGAGCGCGTCATTGTACTTCAAGCAAACTTCGGAGAGTTGATCAAGGCGATTGGATCAGAAGATATGATCGTTGCGGTATGTGACGATACATTAATGCAACAGAAGCTTCTTCCTGATCTCTCCGCATTGCCCTCTTTAGGAAAAAGTAAAGAACCAGACATGGAACTTCTAATAGAGCTGGAGCCGGATATTGTTTTTAGCAATGAATATACCGATCCAGATTTAATTAAGAACATCGAATCAGCAGGAATAACAGTCGTTTGCCTATCAGCCCATGGAAGCCTCACAGCCACTAGAATGGCCTTGAAAAACCTAGGATATATCCTCGAAGAGACTGACAAAGTTAACGAGTTGCTCAATTGGCAGAATAGCTACCTCGATCTGATTTCGGAAAGGATAAATACTGTAGCTTATGATGAAAAGCCAAGGGTGCTATATTCTTGGAGCCTAGCCAATGTGATCGGCACCAGCGGTGGAGATTGTCCTGTAAAGGATCTCATCGAATATGCTGGTGGAATCGATATAGCAGCAGAGTTACCTGGTGAATATATCGAGGTCGACCCCGAGTGGGTAATTGTGCAAAATCCTTCTCTCATATTAAAAGAGGGAATGGGGTGGTATACAGAAGCCAGCTACGAGATAAACGATCCATCAAGGGCCCAGGAGCTGATTGAAGAGTTCAGCAAATCCACTATCTTCGAGAGTATAGATGCAGTCCGAGAAGAAAAGGTTTTTGTCCTTTCGACGAGCTTAATCTCTACAAATCAGTGCTGGATTGGTTTAATATACATGGCAAAATTATTTCATCCATCGCTCTTTGAGGATATAGATCCCAGAGCCATCAATCAAGAATATTTAAATAAGTTTCTTCGAATAGACCTAAACTTATCCGAAGAAGGCGTGTTGCTATATCCCGTGCCCGATGGATGGTAAAGGACTATCGACCTCATAATGAGAAAGAATGCGGGGCTGGATGATCCGGGCCAGAAGAGGTGCTTGATAGGCAAATAAGAAGCACTGGATATCGATGATGAATCATGGGAATGCGGGCGGGTCCACCACTCGGGGGTCTAGGCAGCGATCTGGCGGAGAAGGATGCAAGGATTAATCGACTGGAGGATATTCCAGTTCGCCGACGGAGCGAGGCGGTGGATCGCCCTCACCTTTTTGGCGGGTTTTATCGGATCGCTGGCGAATCTATTGCTGCTGCTTTTAGCAGGCAGGGTGATAGTGGGGATCTACGAGGGCCATCCTCTTCTATCCATGGCGGATCTCTTCCTGGGTATGCTCTTGGCCATGGCTCTTCGAGCCCTCACCGAGGGGTCTCGGGAGATCTCAGCCCAGAGATCCGCTGCCATCATCAAGAAGAGAGTGCGCAGGCGGCTTTACGACCACCTCCAGCGGTTGGGCCCCTCCTTCCTGGAGAGGAGGAACTCTGGATCACTTTCGGCAACCGTCGTCGATGGGGTGGAGGCCTTGGATCCTTATGTAGGCTTATACTTCCCCTACATCGCCTTGTGCCTGATGATGCCCGCCCTCCTCTTCGTCGGCTTCGCCCTCTACGTGGATCTGATCTCCGCCCTCATCCTCATGGCCTTCGTCCCCCTGGTCCCGATCTCCATAGCCTTCTTCACCAACCTGGAGGAGTGGAAGGCGGGGAGCCGGGCCTGGGCTGCTTACCGGGAGCTCGGAGCCTACTTCTCTGAGAGCCTTCAGGGGCTGACCACCCTCAAGCTCTTCGGCCAGGTGGATCATCGAGGCCGCGAGCTCCACCGGCGATCTACAGACCTGGAAGGAGCCCTGGTGAGCAGCCTCCAGCTCTACTTCGGGGTGAGCTTCATATCAGAAGTGGTTCCTGTATTGGGTTACTCGACCACCCTGATAGTCGCCTCCATCCGCCTCAGCGAAGGAGGTTTGGCCCTGGAGAAGCTGGTCATGATCCTCCTCCTCGCCCCCCTCTTCTACGAGCACATCAGCCGTCTCCTCCTCTACCACCACTACAGCCTCCTCGGAAGGAGGGCGGCCGACTCGATCTTCGAGCTGCTTCACCAAGAGCCTGATATCGAGGATCTCGCTTTGGCGCCGCCGCCGTCCTTCGACCCCAGCATCACCTTCGAGAGGGTGAGCTTCGCCTACAACGGGGAGAGGTCGGTCCTTCGGGATATCACCTTTCATGTTCCTCCCGGCGGCATGGTGGCCCTGGTGGGGGCGACCGGAGCGGGCAAGAGCACCGTCGTAGATCTGCTTTACCGCTTCCACGAACCTCAGGCAGGGAGGGTCCTCCTGGGAGGGTACGATATTAAGGAACTGCCCCTCGACTTTCTCCGGTCCCATCTGGCCCTGGTGGCCCAGGAGGCTTACCTCTTCTACGATACTGTAGAGAATAACCTCCGCCTGGGAAAGCCAGATGCCTCCGATGAAGAGCTGTTTGAGGCGGCCCGATCCGCCAGCGCCCATAAGTTCATATCGGCCCTACCCCAGGGATACCAGACGATCATAGGCGAGCGGGGCGTCCGCCTGAGCGGAGGAGAGCGGCAGCGGATCGCCATCGCCAGGGCTCTTCTGAAAGATGCGCCGATATTACTTCTGGACGAGCCCACTTCCAGCGTCGATGCTGAGAACGAGGCCTCCATCCAGAAGGCCCTAGACCGCCTGAAATCTGGCCGGACCGTCCTAGTCATTGCCCACCGGCTGAGCACCGTCAGAAATGCTGACGTCATCCTGGTGATGGATCAGGGGAGAGTTGCCGAGAGGGGGACCCACGAGGAACTGATGAGAAATAACGGGATCTATCGCCGTCTCGTCGCAGCCCAGGGGTCCGATCCGATGATCTCAGGCGAAGAAAGCCGGATCGAAAACTTCGGTGCTTATGGAGGAGATGATCGTGGATAAACCCCTCCATCAGGGACCTGTCGTTCGCCGTCTCCTCGTGCCCATCAGGCCCCATCTGGGCATCATGGCTCTGGCGATCGTCTCGGAGGCCCTGAGGCAGATCTCTGGCATAGGCGCGGCCGTCTTCGGGGCGACCCTATTCGCCCTAGCGGCGGCAGGTAGTCCGGCCGAGGGACTTTATCCCTATGCTGCGGCCATGATCCTCCTCGGGCTGGCCCGGGGCGTCTTCGGCTATCTGGGGCCTTATATCGCCCATGTGGCTGCTTATCGGATGCTGGTCGCCCTCAGGGACGACTTCTATAGGCTGATTGAGCCCCTGGCTCCGGCCAGGCTTGCCACTCGACGGACCGGAGATCTGGCCTCGGCGGCGGTATCTGATATTGAGATGCTGGAGAGCTTCTTCGCCCATACCGCAGGGCCGGCTGTGGTGGCCATCGTCGTTCCTCTGATGGCCTTGATAGCTCTCTCGGCGATAAATCCTCAGTTAGCGACGGTGACTCTAGTCTTTCTGATCCTCCTCGCCCTGGTGCCGAAGCTCGCCTTATGGCTCGGGTCCACTCTTGGGGCGGAGCTGAGGGAGGAGCTCGCCCTCCTCAACTCCCAGGTGTTGGATAGTCTCCAGGGGATGAGAGACACCCTGGCCTTCGGATACGTCAAACGACGCCAGGAGGTGCTCTCCAAGAACGCGGAGTCTCTGACAAATCTGCAGGCTCGGCAGGCTCGAAACGCGGGGCTTCAGAGCGCAGCCAGCATAACCATCGTCTCTGCGGGCGTCATATCCGTTCTTTTGAGCGGCTCGATTCTGGTGAGTAGAGGGGAGATCCCCGCCGGCTATCTCCCCATATCGGTGATCCTGGCCTCCAGCGTCTTCACCTCTCTCATGGGGGTGGTCGAGATCTCCAAACAGCTCTCCCAGACCTTCGCCGGGGCCCGGAGGCTCTTCATGATCTTCGACGAGGAGCCGGAGGTCTCCGAAACCCCGGACGTATATTCCGGAACGTCTCCGGAGCCTTCCATCAATTTCAAGGATGTGGCCTTCAGATACGCTCCGGGTGAGCCTCTGGTCTTGGAAGGCTTCGACCTTGAGGTGCCGGCAGGGTCATCGGTGGCCCTGGTGGGGATGAGCGGTGCCGGGAAGACGACGGCGATAAGCCTGATCCTCCGCTTCTGGGACCCGGAGGCAGGACAGATCCTCTTGGGAGGGCGCGATCTTAGGAGCTATCCCCTCCACGTCCTGCGCCAGCAGTTCTCTGTGGTATCCCAGGACATATTTCTCTTCAACGACACGGTCCGCGAGAACATAAGGATGGGGAGATCAGGGGCGACGGATGCTGAGGTGGAAGACGCTGCAGCCAAGGCCCGAATTCACAGCTTCATCCTCTCCCTGCCGGACGGGTACGATACCCTGGTGGGGGAGAGAGGCGTCCGTTTGAGCGGAGGTGAGAAGCAACGTATAGCCATCGCCCGTGCCCTTTTAAAAAAGTCGCCCATACTTATTCTGGACGAGGCCACCTCCAGCCTAGATGCTGAGAGCGAGAGGGCCATCAAAGATACCCTGATGGCCCATCGAGGCGGCCGAACGACGTTGATGATAGCCCACCGCCTGAGCACGGTGATGGATGCAGACGAGATCTTCGTCCTCAAGGATGGACGGGTGGTGGAGCGGGGTTGTCACCGCGAGCTTTTGGCCAGGCAGGGCGAATACTATCGGTTGGTGGCAGCCCAGAGCGATCCGCGGAATGGTTGAGCGCATGCGACATTTACCTTGCGAGGGGTGCGTCCGCCCATCTTGGCGATATAAGGGGTGATACTGGTGCCTTCAGCGGTGATGAGCCGCCTTGCCACATACTGTGCTCTTATGAAAAAGGCAGCTCATCACCGGAGTCGGCAGCTTTCGCATCGCCAAACCAGATCTCGTGGCGGATTGCCTTATGGGATAGGGTTTTATGGTCTTTCATCATTTATTTTTATTCGAATACACTGCAGCTCTGCTGCGGGGTACGCCGCCGTAACTTGACAATATTTGTACGCATTATACCTGCTGAGTGATACTTTAGCAATAAGACTTATAAACTAATACATACAATCGTCGCTTTAAATAATCACCAAGATGTCGCGATAAATTTAGCGCGCAGGACGGATTATATGTCAAAGCGCAGTAAGAAACAGTTGATGGGAAGCATTTTGCTGTTGTGTCTTCTGTCGTTTGGTGTGGTCTCAGCTGAGGGCCAGGATCTTACCTTGAGAGCTGGATTGACAAAGTTCGAATTTACTTTGATGAATCCCTTAGTGTCTCCTTGGTACACCCCAGCAAATGAGTTCTTTGGCACCACTCATGTCGGTTTGGCCACCTTCGACTCCGACTTAACGCCTCTCCCCTGTCTTGCAGAAACTTGGGAGATCTCACCTGATGGCAGATCCATTGAGTTTTCTCTGGTGGAGAATGCCACATGGCTGGGCGGTACCCCTGTAACGGCTGAAGATGTGAAGTTCACTTATGAGTACTGGAGAGATAAGCAACTATATCGCCAAGGTACCACGCTCAATCTATATCTCGATGATGTTGAGGTCAAGGACGAATATTCGGGAGTGATAAATCTAAAAGAGCCGTATGCCCATTATTTCCTCAGAGCGCTTTTCCCAACGGTCTACATAATTCCCAAGCACATATGGGAAAAAGTAGATGATCCCAAGAATTATGATGGAGAAGATGCCATGGTCGGCTGTGGACCTTACATCTTCGATGGCTACGATGAGGATGCAGACACCGTCTATCTGAAGGCGAATACGGATTACTTCGAGGGCCGACCGGTCGTTGATAAGATCATGTGGCGGCACTTCCGCGACGCCGATTCGATGCTCTTATCGCTCAAGAAGGGGGAGATAGATGTCCTCTTTGACTATAAGACTCCTACCGGCATTCGTGCCGAATCCCTTGAGAGCGAAGAAGGCATTACTGTTGATCTGAGTCCAGATATAAATTTACGCTACCTGATATTCAACTACAAGAGGTATCCGATGAGCTTGGTTGAGTTCAGGGAAGCGGTATCCTATGCCATCGATTATCAGTCTCTGATGGATTCTGTGGCAGGAGGCTACGGAGTAGTGCCCAGAAAAGGCCTTATACCATCTGCTGTGCCGGAGTACAAACCGGATCTGCCCGTCTCCGAGTATAATATCACAAAGGCCAACCTCATCCTCGATTCCTTGAGCTTCTTGGATTCCGATGGGGATGGCTGGAGAGATCTGCCGGATGGTTCGGACTTGAAGATCGAGCTTCTTGCACGCTCTACAGATTCTGACGGCGTGAGAATTGTTGAGCAGATGAGCTATACTCTGAAGGAAGCGGGGATCGATGCTGAGCCGCTTATACTGGAGCCTACGCAAGCAGGTAAAATGACGTACACAGACAAGGACTTCGACATGTGGGTGGTGTCTCAAGACCCCTATATGAGTTCCCTCTCCTTTGGAGCTGTCGATGTGGTCTCCACACAATATGGAACCTGCGACGATCCAGAGTATATCGAACTGTACGAGAATATGATGTCCGCTAGAGATTCCGCGGAGCTTACGGCGGCCGCATACGCATTGCAGGATTACTACGCAACAGAAATGCCAGCGATCCCCTTATTCTGGTACCAGTCGATATATCCCTATCGGAGCGATAAGTTCGAGGGCTGGATCCCCGTAGAAGGCTACGGCTTGACCAGTCACCTGTCCTGGTTCAGCATAGCGCCGGTGAATAGCTAGAGTGACGAAGGGCGTGGTGATCAGCTGGTGAGGTGCGTCAAACTGGCGGTGCCGCCGCCAGTTTGACCGGAACATTTATTTGATAACATGTTATTTGAAAAAATCAACACTTGGTGAGATTATGACATCAAATAGTCTAATGCGACACGTCGCTTATGGGCTTTTGCTGCTGCTGGCCTTGAATCTCCCATTGGCCGCAGCCGCCGATGACGATAACGTCCTCCGGCTGGGATTGCAAAAGAACGAATTCAAGCTGATGAACGCCTTGGTCCGCCCCTGGTACGATTCAGCCAACTTCTTTGGAGTAACCCATGTTCCTCTGGTAACGTTTACGCCAGAGCTGAACATCGCCCCCTGTCTCGCTGAAGACTGGGAGATAGCGGCTGATGGGAAGTCTATCGTCTTTCATTTAGTAAATAACGCCACTTGGCATGATGGATTGCCGGTGACCGCAGAGGATGTGGCCTTTTCCCTGGAGTATTGGAAGAAAAACCAACTCTATGCACAAGGTTATTGGTATGACAGTTACTTGGATCACGTCGACGTGATCGACGATTACACCGTCGAGGTCGTTTTCAAAGAGCCTGTGGCGGTTGCATCGTTGATCACCGAACTTGCTACCACGTCTATTATTCCTGAGCATGTTTGGTCGAAGGTGGACGCCCCCAGAGATTATGACGGAGACGATGGTATGATCGGATGCGGTCCCTTCATCTTCGAGAAGTATGATGCGGATGCCCAAGTCGCTTACCTCAAGGCAGATCCAAACTACTTCGCAGGAAAGCCCTCAGTTGATAGAATCGAATGGTGCTACTTCAGGACTCTCGACTCCCTTTTATTGGCCTTAAAGAATGGCGAGATCGATGCCATGCTCGATTATTACAATCCGGTTCCCGGGTCCTATGCGGCAGGTCTGGGCGCAGATGTAGAGCTTGGCACGGTTCCCGACGTGGGTGTCCCCCTTCATCTGGTCTTTGGGTTCCGGCAGTATCCAACCAACCAGAGCGAGTTCAGAGAGGCCGTATCTTACGCAATAGATTGCCAGACGTTGGTGGACGCGATCTCCGCAGGTTATGGAACAGTTCCTGAGAAGGGTTACAGCTCACCGGCGCTGCCAGGTTATAGATCCGATCTGCCGAAGCTAGAGTACGATCCGGATAAAGCCAAGGAGATATTGGACGATGCTGGATTCAAAGACCTGGACGGCGACGGATTCAGAGAGGCGCCCGACGGCAGCAAGCTCAGAATCCCGCTGACGCCCTACGCCCAGCCGCACATAGTCCGGGCCGCAGAGGTCATCGATGCCCAGCTTGAGCTGGTGGGTTTGGACGTCTACGTAGAAACCCTCAGCAGCGATGCGGTGAGCCAAAAGGCATGGACCGATCGAGATTACTACATGATGGTGGGATATTCCACGCCTTATGGAAATTTACTTGCAGATTCGGCATCTAACTACTACGTGGACCTTCCAGGGATGTATGGCACCAGCACGGACCCCGAACTCATCGATCTCGTCGAGAGCGCAATTTACTCCGAGAACATGGACGAGCTGATGGAGCATCGGTCGGAGATTCAGGAGTACGCGGCCGAAGAGCTGCCGATCATCGCTCTGATTTGGGGTGACGCCATCTATCCCTATCGGACGGACCGATGGGAGGGCTGGGTTCCCATGTACGGGTACGGATCTGTGAACTACTGGACCTGGTTCAACCTCGAATCGGTGAGCGGCTGAGGGCTTCCCGATGGTAAGCCCTTCATTTCTCATTTTTGGTCAATCTAAAGGAGGAAATCGAGATGATCGATTGGTCAGAAGAGTGGAAAAAATGCCATGAGAGCTCCTTCTGGGTCCGTAATCTGAATAGTAAAGGATTATCAAGCGAGGATTTCTGGGATAGTTACGACGTCAACGACTCGGACGATCCGTACGAAACGTACGCCGGTTACCCTGGTCCGATCGTAGATAAGATGATCGAGCTGCTCAATCCGGGGTCGAACGTCCTCGACATAGGCGCAGGGGCAGGAGCTTACACCATCCCGTTAGCAAGATTTGCTGAACTGGTGACGGTGGTTGAGCCCTCCAAAGGCCAAATCTCCCGATTGATGAAAAGAGCCCATAAAGAAAAACTCAGCAACATCCGCATCATAAAAAAGCGATGGGAAGATGTTGAAAGGCATGAGCTGGATAGGTATGATCTGGTCAACGCAGCCTATTGTTTTCACATGCCTGACATCAAAGCAGCATTGCAGAGGATGTTGGAGGTGACCGACAAATATCTATTTCTGATAGCCCTGGTCGACCACGGCTTCGGCGATGTATATGAACGGGTCTTCGGAGATCAGAACGTCGGGCCTGACTACAGCTACCTTTACAACGTGCTATACCAGATGGGATACAAGGCGAACGTGAAGATCCTGACCCGCGAGTATCTGTTGCCTTTAGATATGCAGCTGAAAATTTTGCGTGAAAGCTATGATTTTTCGTCTGATGCAGAGGCCAGGTTCAATGACTATTTGCTTTCGACAGATAGGATCATAGAGGCAGATGGCCAAAGCTGGGTGAAACGACGGTACAAAGACGCGATGATATGGCATATGATGGACTGATATATGTCATCCAACAGGCGATATCTAGCGCATCGGTTGCTCAGAAATGTCATCGCCCTTGTCATCATTGTCACCTTTATCTTCTTGATACCCCGGATGATGCCCGGAGACCCCTTCATCAGCGTCCTGGGAGAGGAGGTCTACTACCGCGCCCCCGATCTGGTCCAGGAGCTGAAAGCCCAGCACGGTCTGGACAGGCCGCTACATGAGCAGTACTTCACCTACCTGCGTAACCTCATTCAGGGCAACTTCGGCTACTCCTTCCATTACTCCCAGCCTGTCTGGAGCGTTATAGCCTACAAGCTTAAGTGGACGCTGGTGCTGCTCGTCCCTTCCACTATCTTTGGCGCCATCCTGGGAGTCGTGTTTGGATCATTGACAGGTTGGCGGCGCAGCTCAGGCCTGGATGCGGGCACGACCTCGCTGTTTCTCTTCCTATACTCCATGCCCCATTATTGGCTGGCGATGCTCTTCGTGCTGATATTCGCCTTTTACCTTGGGCTATTTCCCCTAAGCGGAATAACTCAGGGTGGCCTAGTTGGCACGGAAAAAATCTTGGATGTCATCTGGCACATGGCCCTCCCTGTCGCGGTTCTGACGCTATTCGGCACCGCCTACAACTACCTCATAATGAGAAACTCTGTCGTGCAAGTATCATCCGAGGGCTTTGTCCTGACGGCCAGGGCTAAGGGATTGCGGGAGAGAGATATCCTCTTCCGCCACGTGCTACGAAATGCCTTGTTGCCAGTTGTCACGGTATTGGCCCTGGACTTCGGCTTCATGGTATCGGGAACCCTTCTGGTGGAGATAGTCTTTTCCTGGGGCGGAATGGGCACTCTGATCTATGATGCAGTATTGGCTAGAGATTATCCGCTGCTGCACGGCTGTTTTTTAATTATTTCCATCTGCGTCTTGGTAGCCAACTTCCTGGCGGACGTTGCTTATGCAGCCTTAGATCCTCGAATCCGCGGAGGAGAATTAGTTTGAGTCAATATTCAGATGTCTTCAAATCAATAAAAATACGCTCGGAACTTGTTATCCTTGAATCGAACAGGGCCATGCTCATGGGCCTTGTCTTGTTGATAACGTTCTTGTTTTTAGCAGTATTCGCTTCATTTATTGCACCTTACGATCCATGGGAAATCGGTCGTCCTTTCCTTCGCCCCAGTCTTGAGCATCCACTTGGCACCAACGATATCGGGCAGGACATATTCAGCGAGCTGATCTATAGCACCAGGATATCTCTTTTTGTTGGCATCTTTGCGGCTTCCGTCTCCATGGTTCTGGGAACCCTCATAGGCCTATTCTCCGGATATTTGAGGGGCGTGGTCGACGAAGCATTGATGGGCTTGACCGACGTAATCCTCGTATTGCCCGCCCTGCCGCTGATGATCATCCTTGCGGCACATCTGTCTCCCAGCATCTGGAACATCATACTGGTCATAGGATGTTTGTGGTGGACCTCTACGGCCAGGGTGGTGAGATCGAGGGTTTTGCAGCTCCGAGAGATGCCTTTCGTGGAAGCCGCGAGGGCCCTCGGAGCTGGGGATGCTTATGTCGTCTTCAGGCACATTCTGCCCAACACCTTACACGTGATCTTCGCAAAATTCGTCCTGGCCGTGGCAGGTGCGATGCTCACGGAGGCATCCTTGAGCTTCCTGGGCCTGGGGGATCCGATGCAGAAGAGCTGGGGGATGATGCTGAATTACGCATTTTCACGGGGGGGGTTTATAAACGGATATTACTGGTGGTATCTTCCACCAGGAATCTGTATATCGCTAACAGTTCTCGGTTTTGTGCTCCTGGGCTTCGGGCTGGAGAGATGGATGCAGAATAACTCAGATTTCATAAATGTATGATTATGATCCTCGGTAGGAATATTTATTACATATTACCAGAATCAGGATAACAATGAATCTGCTGAACATTCATAAACTTAATACGTATTTCCCCACCCCTGACGGGTTGGTAAAGGCCGTCGATCATGTCGACCTCAAAATAGCGGATTCTGAGAAGGTGGGGCTGATTGGAGAGACGGGCTGTGGAAAGACCGTGTTGGGCATGTCCATAGTCCGTCTGCTAGACTCCTCGGCTCAAATAAATGGACGCATTATTTACAGGGGCCGCGATATTCTGGAGCTGGCTGAGGAGGATATGAGGTCGCTTCGGGGAAGAGAGATCGCCATGATTCTTCAAAACCCCACTACTTCGCTCAATCCCGTCATGAGGGTGGGCGATCAAATCGCCGAGGGAATACGTCTCCATGGGGGTTTGGATAAAAGGGCGGCCAAGAAGAGAGCGGTCGAGATCCTCAAGTCGGTGATGATACATGATGCCGAGAGGAGGGCTGACCAGTACCCTCATGAGTTCAGCGGGGGAATGAAAGAACGAGCGATGATCGCCATCGGCCTCTCGTGCGATCCCTCCATTATAATAGCTGACGAGCCCACCAAAGGGCTAGATGCCAAGACGAAGACTCAGATCGTCAAGCTGCTAAAAGGTGTCACTGAGCACAAATCGATGCTGATGATAACTCATGACCTGAATGTAGCAGCATCGATCTGCGACCGAGTGGCGGTCATGTATGCGGGAGAGATCTTGGAGGTAGGGAAGGTTTGGGATGTGTTGAAAAATCCCATGCATCCCTATACACGTGGTTTTATAAATTCCCTGCCCAGCAGGGGTTTGAAGCCCATAAGAGGGTCGAGCCCGTCTCTCATAGACCTCCCATCCGGGTGCCGGTTCTGTCCACGATGCGATTTTGCGATGGAGGCATGTAAATTTAAACATCCGGAGATAACTCCGGCGGATGATGGGCAATCTGTGAGGTGTTTCCTATACACATGATCGAGGTATGCGACCTTAAGAAGTATTTTTCTTCAGGTCTCCTTAAAAAGCAATGCGTAAAGAGCGTAGACGGAGTCTCCTTTCACATAGCAAGAGGTGATACCCTCGGGCTGGTGGGAGAGAGCGGGTGTGGCAAAACCACCCTTGGCAGGTTGCTGTTGAGATTGATAGAGCCGACCTCTGGCCAGATATTCTTCGATGGGACTGATATATCCAGGTTGAACCAGAGGGAGCTTCGAAGAATAAGGCCTCGCATGCAGATGATCTTTCAGGATCCCGATTCCTCTTTGAACCCTCGAATGAAGATCGGGGAAAGCATTGCAGAGCCCTTCCGGTTGGGGCTTAGAGGCAAGTCTAACAGGCGTGAGATACGGGATAGGGTTCTGGAACTGATAGAAACGGTTGGGCTCAACCCCGAGCATGTAAACCGTTACCCGCACCAGCTGAGCGGTGGGCAGAATCAGAGGGTCGTTCTGGCTCGGATTCTGGCCATAAACCCCGATTTCATCGTTGCAGACGAGCCCACCGCCTCTTTAGACGTCTCCGTTCAGGCCCAGATTCTTAACTTGATTCAAGACCTGAAAGACGAATACGATCTGACCCTCCTATTCATCTCCCACGATATGGAAATAGTCAGGCATATGAGCGACAGGATTGCAGTTATGGAAGAGGGCAAGATCGTCGATATTGGAGACAGCGAAATCGTTACTGAGGCCCACCGAAACCTGATCACAGATTCGATGCTCGCACGGGTTTAGTCTGCCCCAATCGCACCTTGACCCTTCGTCTCGGAGGCGAGAAAGATTCTTCAATCTGGGGTCCAACCCGCAGCAATCTCTCAATTGCGCCATCAGACCCTCTCAAATTCTCTCACGCTTTTTCACCATCCAGCGATCGCAGAGGCACCACATATGGCCGGTCCAGGTTCCTTATCACCGCCGCCTCGACCCCGAAGATCGTCCTGATATTCTCCTCCGTCAGGAGGGCGAAGGGATCGCCTCTGGCGTGGACCTTCCCGTCCTTCAGCATCACGAGAGTGTCGGAGTACCTGGCGGCGAGGTTGAGGTCGTGGATCGCCAGGATGGCGGAGACCCCCGTCCTCTTGACGAGGGACCTGAGGGTCTCCATCACCTCCAGCTGGTGCCTTATGTCCAGGTTGGAGGTCGGCTCGTCCATGAGGAGAACCTCCGGCTCCTGGGCCAGGGCTCTTGCGATGAGGGCCCGCTGCTTCTGGCCGCCTGATAGCTCCAAGAAGTCCCGGAGGGCAAACTCCTCGACGTGGAGGAGCTTCATCACCTCGACGACCCGGTCGAGGTCCTCGTCGGAGACCGTCCATCCCATCCTAGGCCTCCTCCCCATCAGGACGGCATCGAAAACCGTCGTCGTAAGGACGCTCGTCGTCGACTGGGGGACGTAGCCGATGTACCGAGCCACCTCGCGCCTGGTCATCGACGCCACGGCCCTCTCCCCCAAAAAGACCCTCCCCCGGGGCCTGAGGATCCCGGAGATGCATTTGATGAGGGTCGTCTTCCCGCAGCCGTTGGGGCCTACGAGGCTGAGGACCTCCCGGCCTGCGACGGCTAAATCGATGCCGTCCAGGATCTTTGTCTTGCCGTAACTGAAGATTAGACCCTCTATCGTTATCTTCGTCAATCCCATCACCACACCCCGGCTGCAGGCATCTTAAAGCCTCAGCTCTGGATCATTTCATATCTGAAATATATGACAAGATTATACATCGGTAAATTCCGACCCCATGTCGTGCATACATCTAGCAAGATTCGTGTCCATGCTATGTATAAATAACAGAATTCAGAATTCAAATGCTCCAGGGTTCCGCCTAGCGTTCCCGGCTCCCCGACATTAGGGAGTTATGCAATGTACGGATTTATCTTGCCGGAGAGCTCTCGGGGCGAGACGGTACTCCAACGTTCTCGAAGCTGAGGAGATCTTCCAGCCCCGGTCCTCTCACGAAACGGTGACGGATGAGTTGTGGTGAACAATTAGCCTCGGAGTTCGGACTGGGGGCAGGAAGCTCTGCATCTTATGGCCTCCCATTGCGTATGAACTTATCGGTATGATGCGCATATTAATTAAGTTTTAATCGTATAATATTAATACCCTAGAGTTTTCGACCCCGGTCTGCCAAGGAGGAGAGGCCTCTCTTCAGTATGCAGTATCCGAGTATCGTGGCCAGGCCTGCAGAGAGGGCCAAAATTCCTATTAACATAAGGCTCGTGGTCGGACTGACCTCAAGCCCCGCAGACGATGCGACGTTGGGGAATATAACCAGGGCGATGCCCGTCAGCAGGAGAAATAGGCCGCCAAACAGCCGCCTATCGAGCCTGACATCAAGGGGCTCCTCCTGGGAGATTCCATTCTGCAGCATATACATTCTTCTCTTGTGATCGAGGTAATATACAAAAGCCGAAAGGGCGAACCCTTCCGTCGCCAGCATGACCACGACCAAGTCCGTCACAATCTCCTCGTCACCTCTATGTTATCCATTATAGCATCAAAGTAGATAGTCTTTTCTTAAAGATCAGAGCATTTATTAATAAAAAGGATAATGATGTGAACAAGGAGGCATTTCATGCTTAAGAGATGTGAGATGAAAGTCCTTTGGATCGCGGCGCTGCTGCTGGCGCCGATGCCGGCGGCCTTCGCCGAGGATCTTCGATTGGTGATGCCCTTCTCTCCAGGCGAAAGGCTCGACCCCGCCTTCGAATACGCAGGCTGGTACATGAGGCAGGCGGGCGTCTACGAGACCCTCTTCAGCTACGATACGGAGATGAACCTCGTTCCTGAGCTTGCGGAGGGATACGAGCTGGCGAGCGAGACCGAGTGGATCGTACATCTCCGAGAAGGGGTAGTCTTCCACGACGGCACCCCATTAAACGCCGATGCTGTGATCTACTCCATCGACCGGGTTAAGAACGATCCAGAAAACCGCTGGTACGACCAGTACAGCTTCGTAGACTCCGTATCTGTCATCGACGACTATACCATCAAGATCGTCACTAAGGTGCCGTATGCTCCGACCCTTTCGACCCTTGCCGACATCAGATTCGCCTGCATCGTAAGTCCCGCCGCAGAAGATCTGGACGAAGAGCCTGTGGGCACGGGTCCCTTCAAGTTCGCAAGCTACGAGAAGGGATGGAGAACATCAGGGAGATAATTCGGCGTAGAGGCGGTGGTGATGAGGCGTTCTGGACAGGCCTTACGTCGTACCCATCAGGTCTCTGAACGGGGAAAATGTTTAAGATGGAGACTATAATATAAATCATAGTATTAAGCATTTAACATGGTGATTATGTGATACGTAACACCCCTTCTCTAAGGGATAGCGCCCTGCTTTCGAATTTACAGGGCCCAGATGATCACGTCTGTGAGGTTACCTCAGATATGAGAAAGACGCTTTGTGAAGGAGTATTTTTTGGTCTTTTAGAAAACATAAATTTAGTCCATCATAATTTCGGTATAAATTGCAAGCTTTCTGGGGCTGTCTTTTCGGTATCCGAAATTGCTAGCGCGGTTCCTTTGATACATGGTCCTACTGGCTGTGCTTTTCATCAAAGGCTTACACCTTGGAGGATGTTTGCATCCGTCTGCAATGCGGAAAGCACCAATCTTAGTGAGAATGACGTGATTTATGGAGGGGAACGAAAGCTGCGGGAAGGAATCATGCGAGCATATCGAACATATAATCCTTCTTTGATTGTTGTACTTCCAACCTGTGTATCAGGGCTTATTGGAGATGACATTTCTGGAATTTGCCAGGATATTCGATCTGCAATCCGTTGTAATATCGTCTATGTGAACTCTGAGGGATTTGCCCATCGAGGCAGAGTTATGGATGATAATCGGACAAATGCAATATCGAGTTCTTGGGCTGCATATCAGTCTTCTGCCACATTGGAGCATGAAATTAACGGCTGTGGCCAAGAAGAAGTTGCAAGGGCACTTGTAGATCAGCTTATGGAGGAACAAGATGTTTTGGATGATAAAGTCAACATCGAATTGAATGGAAAGTGCAGAATTAGCTTCAAAAGACGTTTGGGGGAGATGAAACGTATATTGGAGAATATAGGATTAGGCATAAATGCGACGCTTCTTGCTGGAACCGTCGACGAAATAAAACATGCTCCTGCAGCTAGCATCAACATCGTTACTCATAATAGGATGGCTGCTGAGCGAATGAAAGAGCGATTTGGAACAAAGATATTTAGGAAATCACCCAACCATAATGGTATCGATGGAATCGAGAAATTTTATATTGATATTGCATCGAATTTTGGTTTAGCCGGTGAAGCGGAATCCGTATTGAAGCGAGAAAAAGAGTTTGCATCTGATATGCTAAAGAAACAAAGACGGGTTTTCGAGAATTATAATTTCGCAATTTTTTCGCAGGATTGGCTACTCAATCCGCATATGGCAAGGGCATTGGTTGATGATTTTGGAATACATTTGAGATATTTCTGCATCAATACTAATCAACTGAGGCGTATGCGTGCCATATCTCATGATAATTTAGATTCACTTCAATCTGACTTAGCCCAGCTCTTTTCTGAGTGGGATTTGGATACCCAGATTATTGTCAATCCCACACACAAGGAGATCATGGATGCCGTACGAAATGTAGACTGTATGATTAGCAATGGACCTATGGCAATTCTTCACGGACATGAAGTGGTCTCAAAGATGATTGATATCTCGTCGATGAACTATCTCTTGCTTCAAACCAGTTTCAAAGGAGTTGTCGAGTTTGGTCAATTATTGGCTCTCTACATAAAACAAATGCCTGTTTCCAAACAAAACAATTCAATTATTTCTTACTTCAATTGCGATCCTATCCATTATCCGTTAATCAGTGATAGCTCCAGTTATGCATCTCGTAACATTTGGTATTCATGGAAATCAGGAAAATATCTAAAGGTGGATTAATGATGGCGTTAGATGGAGGAAGGTTCCTAGGTGCCTGGAGAGCAAGTTCTGGAATATATGATGCAGCTGTCCTTAGCCATGTACCTATCGGATGCAATTGGGGTGCAGGAATGCTAGCAAGCTTTTCTCGCCAACAGGAAATAAACCATGCATGTACCATATTGCATGAACGCGAGATCATATTTGGCGGGGAATCATCATTGGAAAGATCTCTCTTGAACATCGCATCTAATCATAACGGCCCAGTAATTATCGTTGTGTCCGGAGATGTGCCCTCGATAATTGGGGATGATTGTGATGCTGTGATTCGCTCCCTAAATTTGGAAAAACAAGTTGCATTGATAAATGCACCAGGATTCATGGGTTCCATGAGAGATGGCTACGAGGATGCTCTTCTTGACCTGGCGGAGCTCATGAAGGAACGTGATACGATTAAGAAATCTGTTAACCTCATAGGCTTTTGCAGAGACGACTACAAGGTTGATGCGGATATTCGTGAAATCAAACGTTTATTAAGTTGTGCAGGAATTGAAGTAAATTGCACTATTTCCAACTGTAGTTATGAAGAATTTCTTGGAGCTCCTGCAGCAGAATTGAACGTAGTTATAGGGCAAGGAAAGCTTTTGGCAGATCAGATGAAAAAGGAATTTGCAATCCCATATATTGAACTGGAATATCCTTATGGGCTGCAAAATTCTCATAGGTTTGTAGAGAGAATTAGAGATGCCATCGATTATTGTGACGTTGTACAAAACGAGCTGGATCTTGAAAGCTATAAAAGGATTTATGTCTATCTAAATAAGCTTTATGGGATGCCTGTTTCAGTTATAGGAGACCACCATTCTCAGGCCATGGCACATTTCTTGGAAGAAGACTTGGGTTTTGATATCAAAGTTCTCTCCACCTTTGATGATCCTTCTTTCGAAGATAGAATACGGAATTCCAACTCAATTATGATATTCGGGTGCAGCTTTGAGCTAAAAATTGCCAAATATTTGGAGGTTCCACTTGTTAGATACGTATATCCTGTCTTTGATCGGGTGAGCTTTTGCGATGCACCCTTTGCCGGAACACGTGGTGCACAAGTTCTCATAGAGACAATAGTAAATGCTGCTTTGAGTTATGGCGATGATTACATTATAAGAGCATGATTAGAATAAAGATAGTTGTTTAGCTCTTCTCAACAATCTCTTTAAGGCAAGTTTCACTCAACATAGACGCTGCATATTTGACCCAATATAGCTAATAACCGGCTTTCCGCATCAACCCTCCAATCCGTAGTATTTTTCACAATCCTGCCCCAACAATCGAATAATCCTAACAAGATTATCATTAAGGTTCGCTATCATTAGGTTCATTTCACCATTGATCCACAC
>Ga0334887_1001167_pt1 | contig 35751 bp, 43 predicted proteins | sample GraSluR1_MG_10_FD_207217 | JGI IMG/M metagenome (GOLD analysis project Ga0334887, IMG submission 207217) | Sludge microbial communities from methane-producing bioreactor in Wageningen University, Netherlands - Granular Sludge_18_07-R1 | ecosystem: Engineered > Bioreactor > Anaerobic >...
CCTTTAATTCCATAAAATGCGCAATTAACTTGTTTAGATAATTGTTCTAATTGTTCATAAGCTGCAGGTCTTTCTACATCACATGCAATTAACGCAGTTGATAAACCTTTTTTCTTATAAAATAATGCCATTTTACCGACTGAAGTGGTTTTTCCACTACCAAATAATCCTTGTACCATTATTCTTTGTTTTTTTAATTCTGGTTTGTAATCTTTACCTAATAAATTTGCTAATTCTTCATAAACTACTTTTACAACATGTTCACGCATTGAAAGTCCTTTTAAAAGTTCTGCATCCAATGCTTTTTTTTCAATTTCTTTTGTTAATTCAAAAACAAGTTTTACATTTACATCATTTGAAATAAGGACTCTTTGTAGTTCTTTTACTAGTTCTTTAACTGCTTTTTCATCAACTATTGATGCGCCTGTTATTTTAGCTAATGCGTTTCTAAGTCCTTTTCCTAAGTCTACCATACAATTATTATTTAATTAATCCCTTTTAAAAGAGTTTCTAAGCAGTAAAAATCTTTTTAAAGATGTGCAATAACAATATTAGTACAAAAATTATTTATGGGCCAGTAGCTTAGTCAGCTTTGTGTTGAAAATATTATTTCAACCAAGACCTAAAATGGTTGGAGCGCCGGTCTTATATGACCTATGATGTTTGCACATTAATTTGTGGGCATTATATAGCTCTAAGCTAACCGGTGGCCGGGAGTTCAATGACCTTTTTCTTTCTTTAAAAAGAAAGAAAAATCTCAACCAAAAAGAAAGAAACAGGTAGAACAAATCTCCCCTGGCCCATTTTCTATTTGTGATAAAAATGAATAAACAAAAAATAGCGCAGGAAAGGATTGAAATTCTATTTAAGTTAGCGCAAGAGGAGTTTGATAAACATCCTGAAAGATCTAAACGATATTTAGAATTAGTTGATAAAATAAGAACAAAAGTTAATTTGCGCTTAACAAAGGAGCAAAAAAAGCTATTTTGTAAGAAATGCCATACTTTATGGATAAAAGGAAAAACGCTAGAAATTAAAAAATGCGCAAAACTACCAGATATTTATATTTGCAAAGCTTGTGACACAGAAAGAAAGCTTTAAATATCCTTCTTTTAATAAGAATATACATTCCAGGCAAAGTTAGTGGTTAGGAGTTTAATCCACAAAGCAATTTCCAGTTGAGATTTTCCAGCTGATTTTGAGTTTCTTAGAAGATAATGGAAATGAGGTGAAATGAATGGTAACTGTATTTGATGTACAACCAGGAAAGCTTATAGAACAAGCAGCAGACGAATTGGAAAAGATGGGCATAGAAAGACCAGAATTTATTAAATATGTTAAATCTGGAGCTCATGTTGAAAGGAGACCAGATCAACCAAACTTTTGGTATATTAGAATGGCATCTTTGTTGAGACAGGCATATACTACTCCTTCAGTAGGTGTTAATAGATTGAGAACTCACTATGGAGGAAAAAAAAATAGAGGTAGAAGACCTTCAAAACATTATGATGCAGGCGGAGCAATAATTAGGAGAGGACTACAAGAATTAGAAAAACAAGGATTTATAAAAAAAGCAAAAACAGGCAGAGTTATAACAGGTAAAGGGAAAAAATTCCTAGATAATATTGCAAAACAGGTTGCAGAGGGACAATAATGATAGATAAAGAGAAACTGCAAGAAAAGATAAGAAAAGAGCAACAAATAAAAGTAAAGATAAATAGAATATTAGAACCTAAAGCATATGAAAGACTTATGAATGTAAGACTAAGCAATGAAAAGTTATATTTTTCAACAGTAGCTTTGTTATTACAAAACATAAATGAAATTAAAAAAAGATTAAAAGAAGATGAAATAATTGAAATATTGCAGTCTTTAAGAAGTAATTATGAACCCAAGTTTGAAATAAAAAGGTGATATTTATGGGAAGTATAAAAAATAAAGATGAAAAAGACATTCTTGTAAAAGCAAAAAAGCAGAATAGGAGAATGCCTGTATGGGTAGTAGCAAAAACAAATAGAAAAGTAGTACAGAATAAGGAAAGAAGACATTGGAGAAGAAACAGCCTTAAAGTCGGTTCAACATTAAATAAGAAACAAACAGAACCAAAAATAAGGAGAGGAAAAAATAAAAGAAGGTGAGAAAAATGACAGATATAGAAAGAGTATATACAATACCATTAAGAAAAGTTTTTGATGTTCCACGACCAAGAAGAGTTCCAAAAGCGATTAAAGTAATACGGGAATTTTTAGCAAAACACATGAAAGTAACAATAGATCACGTTTTTTTAAGTGAGGCTGTAAATTCAACTATCTGGCAAAGAGGAATTAAAAAACCGCCAAGAAAAATAAAAATTAAGGTAACTAAAGAAGGAGATAAATTAATTGCAAGATTGATAGATGAAAAAGTAGAGAAAAAAATAGAAAAACCAAAAGAAAAACCAAAGCCTAAAGAAGATGAAAGGACAGAAGAAGAGATAAAAGCAGATGAAAAGAAAAAAGAGTTAGAGAAGGAAATACAAAGAGAACAAAAAATAGCAGCAGCCCCAAAAAAAGAGATGATTAAGGATTTAAAGAAGTAGATTAATATGAGAAACACAAAAGCAAGCGTATATGGCAACCCATTCATTGGTGTTTATGCAATAGCAAATGACAGTATTTGCTTAGTTGCAAAACACATGCCAGATGAACTAGTAGAAAAAATACAAAATACTTTAGGAGTGGAGACAAAAAAAGTATCAATTGGAGGTACAGGGCTTTTAGGAATATATGCAGTTTTGAATTCAAATGGAATTATTGTTCCTTCTTTGATTTCTGATGTTGAATTAGAAGAATTAAAAAAATTGAATTTAAATGTATATGTATCTGAAGGAAAGTTTAATGCGATTGGCAATAATTTATCAATAAATGATAAAGGAGGAATAATTAATAAAAATATTCCAAAAGAAGAAGCAGACAGATTCAGTGAATTTTTAGGGATTAATCTAGTTCCCATAGATATCAAAGGTTATGAAGTAGTAGGTAGTCTTTGCGCAGTAACAAATAAAGGATTTGTAGTATATAATGATATACGAGAAACGCAATTAAAAGAGTTAGAAGAAATATTTAAAGTAAATGGAATAAATAGTACTGCAAACACAGGATCATATTTTGTGGGATTATGTCTTGTTGCAAATTCCAAAGGCTGTGTTGTAGGAGATTTAACAACTGGATTTGAATTACAAAGAATCCAAGAGGGATTAGAATTGATATGAGGTGAAATTTATGAAATATAATATTATAGGTACAATAAAGTTGGGTAGAGAAAGTAGAACCTTTAAAAAAGGGATTGAAGCAAAAGGAGAATTTGATGCAACAGAAAAAATATACAAATTTTTTGGTTCAAAACATCAAAAATTAAAAAGAACCCAAATAAAAATTGATAAAGTAGAAAAGGTGTAATTATGAATGAAGAAGGAAAACATAAAATTGCATATGAAATGCAAATGTATGAGTATCAGGCAAGACAAATGCAGAATACAATTCAACAAATAGAACAAGCATTACAGGAATTAATGATGTCTAAAGAAGCAGTTGTTAATTTAGAAAACTCAAAAACTGCGTTATTGCCATTAGGCGCAGGTATTTTCGCAAAAGTAGAAATTAAAGATTCAAAAAAGGTAATAGCAGCTTTTTCTAATGGATTATTCTCAGAACAGGATGCAAACGCAGTTTTAGAAAAATTAGACACAGATATAAACATATATTCAACAGAATTAGAAAAAATGAGTAAAGAATTCCAAAATTTAATACAAAAACTACAAGATTTGAGTAAAAATGTACAAGAATCTGAAAAAGAGTAATTGGTGGTATTAATGTTTGGTCTTCTTAAAGATAAATTAAGTGGGTTTGTTAATAAATTAACAAAAAAAGAAGAAGAAAAACAGAAGGAAGAGATTAAAGAAGAGATTGAAGAGATAAATGAAGACTCAAAAGAGGAGGAAACACTAGACAATGCACCAGAAAAACAGCAAGAACCAAAAAAACAAGAAACAACTAAAACACAAGAAGATGAAAAACCAAAAGAAAAGAAAGAAGTAAAGAAAAAAACTGAGGAGAAAGAAGCAACAGAAGAAAAGGAAAAAATTGAAAATAAAGAATTAAAAGATGAACCAAAAGAAAAAGAAAAAATTGAAGAAAACGAAGAAGAAAAACCAGTAGAAATTAAACAAGTAATTGAAAAACACGAAGAAATAGAAATTGAAAAACCTAAACAAGAACCAAAGATTGAAAAACCAATAGAAGAAATTAAACCTAAACAAGATAAAAAGATTAAACTAAGTTTAGAAAGTAGATTAAGAGGATTAATTTCAAGAAAAATTAAAATAAAAGAAAAAGATATCAATTCTTTATTAGAGGAATTAGAACTTTCATTATTAGAAAGTGATGTTAATTTAGATGTAGCAAGTGCGTTGAAAGAAGAGATAAGAACTTCTTTAGTGGATAAGGAATTAGATAAATCTGACTTAGAAGAACAAATTAGAGAATCAATAAAACAAGCTTTAATTAACATAATGGATCATGAAGATAGATTTGATTTAGTAGAAAAAGTAAAATACGGTAAAAAACCGTACAAGATTTTATTTATAGGGCCCAATGGTGCAGGAAAAACAACAACAATTGCAAAAGTATCAAAACTTCTTGAAAATAATAATTTAAGTTCTGTTTTATCAGCATCAGATACTTTTAGAGCAGCAGCCATTGAGCAGATAGGCATTCATGGTGAAAGATTAAATAAAAAAGTAATAAAAGGCAAATATGGTGCAGACCCAACTTCTATTGCATATGATGCTGTTAATCATGCAAAGTCCAATAATTTAGATGCGGTTTTAATTGATTCTGCAGGCAGACAAGAAACAAACAAAAATTTAGTAGATCAATTAAGGAAATTAGGACGAATTATTGAACCTGATTTAACTATTTATATTGGTGAGAGTATAGCAGGGCATTCTGTTATAGATCAAATAAAAGAATTCAACCAAGCTGTAAAAATACAGGGTGTTATTTTAACAAAATTAGATTGTGATGCAAAAGGAGGAAATGCAATTTCCATACCTCGCGCAACAAATATACCAGTTGTTTATGTTGGTGTAGGACAAGAATACGAAGATCTTATTCCTTTCAAACCAGATCAAATAGCTGATGAGATTCTCGGATAAATTAAAACTTTTTAATTGCTTGAACCGGACAGATACTAACCGCTTGATCAATACATTCTTCATTTCCACCAGCATAACTATCTTTTACTTTTGCTTTTCCTTCTGATGTTAATTCAAATACTTCTGAACATACTGCTACACATGCGCCGCATCCTATACATTTTTCTTTATCTACACTTACCATTTAATCACCTATCTAATAAACATTTTAAAATTTGTTAATCTGATATATAAATATTAAGTTTTATAACTATATGTAGGAGTTGATATTATGAATTTAGATAAAGTTATAGATGCGAGATATAGTGTAAGAAAATTCAAATCAGATGAAATACCCGATGATTTAATTAAAAAATTAATAAATGTTGCTAGATTAGCACCAACAGCAAGAAATACTCAATCACAAAAAATTTACATTATTAATTCAAACGATTTAAAAGATAAGTTAAAAAAAGAACAAGCATTTAAACAGGATTTTGTTTATACTGCACCTTCTATTCTTATTTGTGCTGTTGATCCAACACCATATCCAGACCCAGAAGAAAGGGGAAAAAAATTTGCTATTATTGATTGCACGATTTCATCTACATTTTTAGTATTAAAAGCAACTGAATTAGGTTTAGGAACATGTTATGTTGGTGTGATAGATGAAAATAAGATAAAACAAGTTTTAGATATTCCAGACAAATATTTAATTCCCTTCGTAATTCCAATAGGTTATCCAGATATTAAACAAGGTGAAAGAAAGAGAAAACCTTTAGAAGAATTTTATGAAAAGATTTAATTTTATTTTTTGTCTTTTAATTTTTTCAAAGCATCTTTTAATGCATCTTCTGCTAAGTTTGAGCAGTGTTTTTTAATTAAAGGTAATTGACCTAAATATTCTTCAACATCTTTGTTTGAAACCCTTTGCGCTTCATCAATTGTTTTTCCTTTGATTATTTCAGTAAGCGCTGAAGAAGTTGCTATTGCTGCTGCACATCCAAATGTTTCAAATTTAACATCTTTGATTATGTCTTTTCCTTCCTCATTCTTTTCTATTTTTAGATATAAAAATAAAACGTCTCCGCATACTGCGTTTCCTGCTTCACCAGTAACTGTTGGGTTTTGCATTTTACCCATATTGCGCGGATTCAAAAAATGATCCATTACTTTTTTATTGTATTTTTCCATTCTAATCTCCTAAAATATTTAAAAGATATATTATTTTGTTATATATCTATAAAAATATTAGTGTTCAGATATAACATAGTTCCTAAAAATAATTTAAGGATAAATACCTGAGAAAAGAGAAAGAAATTAGGAATTTGGTTGGGTATATTCCGTAGGTTCAACAGGTAAATTAAATATATTATCAGAAACACTATAAGAAACAGATATTAATTCCTGTGATAAAAGTACTTCATTAATACTTTTGCGAGCGAAATAGGTTACTACTCCATTAGGTGCAAAACAAAATTTAAACATATTACTAGAGCCATATTGTCCCGGGTCTACATCTGCATGAAAGCAATTACTCATTATGCCAGCATGAGTTTCCTGATAAAAGGAATAATTATCATCTTTAGAAAAAACACGTTCAATCCCTTTTTTGTTTATCTCATCTTCCAATAGTAATGCTGGATCTCCCACTAATAATATTGTTTGATAAAAAATAGGTTGGGGAGGGACATAACAGGTTAGATTAGTATTTACTTTTTCTTCACAAATATATGTTTCATTAATTAACTGGAATAAATGTCCACCAGAATAATTTTCATTAATTCCTTCTTCTGATTTAAATATTGGGTTAATGTTTAAGTAATATTTATTTCCTTTTTGATAAAACGTACTATTTGTGAGCAGAGTAGTTTTATTTGTATAAATGGAATACTGGGCCTTATATTCCAATCCTTCATCAAGTTTTAAAAAAGCTTCAATTTTTTCCAATGAGTTTTTTGTTGATTGGGAAATAACTGAGTTTGTCTGATTATTAAGTTGTGTTTGTTCATCTGTTTGATTGTCATTAGTTATATGTACGGGGTGTATTGTTTCTGTACAATCTAACAGAAATAGTAGTATCGCTAACAAAACTGACAACATAATGATTGATTTTTTTATAATTTTACCTTTATTTCTTGTGTATCTCATTATTTATTAATGTTTGTATTGTTAAGTTTTAACGACATGTTGAATTGCCTTTGAAACTTTTTAATTGCGCCTTGTTTTTAAAAGGCGACATATTTCTTAATTTTTCCACTATTTCTGGCAGTACTGATAAGAAATAGTCAATATCTTCTTCAGTATTTTCTTTTCCTAAACTTATGCGCAATGAACCATGCGCTTCTTCAGGTTTTAATCCAAGTGCGAGTAAAACATGTGATGCTTGTAATGAATCTGATGAACATGCAGATCCTGTTGAGCACATAATCCCTTTGTTATCTAAATGCATAAGAATTGATTCTCCTTCGATTAATAGAAAACCAAAATTAACTAAACCTGGAAGTTTATTTTCTCCTGCGCCTTTTCCTATCCCATTTATCCAAGTGTTTTCTATTTTAAGAACTTCATTTGTTAATTTTTCAGTTAAATTTTTTAATTTTTTATTTATTACATCTTTTTCTTTTTGAGCTATTTTGGCAGCTTCAGCCATTCCGACTATTGAAGCTGTATTATATGTTCCTCCTCGTAAATTCTTTTCTTGATGGCCGTGTATTATTGGTTTAATATTTATTCCTGATTTTTTGTATAGCAAACCAATTCCTTTTGGGCCGTAAAATTTATGTGCTGAAATAGAGATCATATCTGCCATAGAAGAATTTATTTCAATTTTTCCAAATGTTTGAACAGCATCTGTATGAAATACGATTTTTGTTTTATATTCATTGCTTTTATCTTTACAAATTTTATAAATTTCTTCAATTGGTTGAATAGTTCCTATTTCATTATTTGCGTGCATTATAGAAACTAAAATAGTTTTTTTTGTAATTGATTTTTTTAATTTTTCAATATCAACTAATCCTTGTTTTGTTATTGAAATATATGATATTTCAAAACCCTGTGTTTCTAAGAATTTACATGCCTCTAACACAGCAGGATGTTCAAATTTAGATGTAATAATGTGGTTTCCTTTTGATTTATTAGCTAATGCATAACCAATTATGGCTAATGAATCAGATTCTGAACCACATGAAGTAAAAATTATTTCTTCTGATGAACACTTTAATATATTTGCTAATTCTTTTCTTGCTTTTTCTATTGCATCTTTAGATTCTTGTCCATAATTATGTAGAGAAGATGCATTTCCGTATTTGGTTTTTAAATAAGGCAGCATTTTTTCTAATACTTTTGAATCTAAATGAGTAGTAGCTGCATGATCAAAATATATTTTTTTCACTAAATCACACTCTTTTTTTACCTTCTTCTCTTACGGATTTAATCATTTTTTTTACATATTCTTCAATATTTTTTGAATCTTCTAATCCAGTTCCAACTTGTATTATGTCTGCTCCTGCTTTTATAACATTTTTTGCATGTTCTGGAGTTTTTATTCCTCCTGCTACTATATAAGGTACATCAATACTTTGAGATACAATTTGTATCATATCTAATGGGACGTGGCCAGTTTCAGGATTGCTCCCCGTATCTGTTATTACCATTGCAGACCCAGATAATTCAGCAGCCATAGCTAAACCCGCAGCTATTTTTGGTCTTGCCCTAGGTATTAAATTTACATCACCTACCCAACCTGCAGTTCCGCCTGGTTCTACTATTAAGTATCCCACAGGTATTGTTTCGATTTTATATTGTTTAATCATAGGTGCTGCTAAAGTTTGTGCTTGTGATATCCAATAAGCATTTCTACTATTTAATAAAGACATAAAGTACATAGCATCTGCATAAGGAGTAACTGTTCCTATATTTCCAGGGAATAATACTACTGGTGTGTTTGTTTTTTCTTTTATTCCTTTGGTTACATTATCTAAAATTTCTCCTTGTACACCTATACTTCCTCCTAATAATAAAATATCTGCACCTGCATCTGCAGTTTTTTTTGCAGTAATTATACAGGAATTTAGGTCTTTATAGTCAACAGGGTCAATAACTCCGAAAAATAAGGCTCCTTTTTTACTTAATTCCTCTTTAATATATTTTTCAATTTTCTTCATTTTTTGTTCCCTCCGTTTTATTATATTCTTCTTGTATATAATATTCAACCATCTCTTTTATACCTTTTTTTATGTCCATTTTTGGAATAAATCCCAATTCAATTTCAATCGTATATATACTAAATTGTCTGTCAGAAGATATTTTATCAATATATTCATTTAATAATTTTGGTTCACTCATTGTTAAATAGCTTGTTAATATTTCCAAACCTGCTAATATTTTTGGTATAAAAATAGGAGTTTTATTTTTTGGTGGCTCTATGTTTAACTCTTTTGCACTTATTTGCAATAATTCGTTTTGTGTTATTGTATTTTTATTTGTAACGTTATATATTGAACCACTTTTTGTTTTATTTTCTAAACTTAATATTATTGCTTGTATGGCATCTTTAGCATGTAGGAGAGGGATATGATTTTTTCCATCACCTATAATTTTCATATTTTTATTTTCAATAGATCTTAAAATATAAAAGTATCCTTTATTAAATCCTCTACCATATAACATAGACAATCTAAGTATTATAATATCCATCTCATCTTTGAATTTTAATAACTCTTGTTCAGCCAGCATTTTAGATTTTCCATAAGCATTATTTGGTTTTAATCTATAATCTTCTTTTATTGGATAGTTAGGTAAATTTTTTCCATAAACTGCGGTGGAACTAATAAATATAAATTTTTTAATTCCTGTTTTAGCACATTCTCGTATTAGATTTTTTGTACCTTCATAATTAACTGAATATAATGTACTTTCAGGAGCAATATAATCAATAACTGCTGCTAGATGTATAACTACCTGTATTTCCTTTGTTACTCCTTCTAATGTTTCTGGATCTGTTAAATCTCCATAAAATAATTCAATATGGGGATAATTTTCTAATTTAGAGGTTTCATCAGGATTTTTTAGAAGTATTCTTAAATTATAATTTGTATCTGCAAGTTCTTCTAATAAATAAGCTCCTAAGTGTCCAGTAGCACCAGTAATAAGTATATTCATATATATTTAATCCTGTAAAAACAATAATAAAGCTTGCGAAAGATATAAAAACAGAAAAAGATACCAAATATATATAAAAGAGGGTTGAATATGGCAGATTATATATCAATTTCACATATGGACACGATTAAAGGGAATTATTATGCGTATGAAAGGAGAAATGCTCCAGAAGAACAAATTGATTTAAGAACAAAATTAGCATATTTTTCTGGTGTTCCGTATGGTATTCAATTGACAAAAATTGATGAAGCTGTTTTTAGAGCATATAACTTAGAAAAAAATGAAAAATATAAAGAAATATTTAGGGCAGGGAATCCCGAATTGAGAGAAGTAATCGCTTTGACATATTATCATTATGGTTATTCTAAAGAAAGAGATAACTTAATTAGAAGCTATTTACATAATTTAGATTCTTCTAAAAAAGGAACATTAGCAGAACAATTTGTTAATCAAATTGAAAATAATAGCATCAAAAAATACTGTATAAATTGGATGCAAGAGAGGCAAGATGTAGCTGAATATTTATTGCCAATTGGAAAAATAGAATTAAGAGCAGAAGAAAGGTCTTTAGATATAACTCCAAGAGAAAGAGAGATACTTGATAAAAAATATAGCCAAATGGTTCCTACTTTGAGAAGTCGTTCAATTAGAGAACCTCCAAAATCTGAATTTATAATAGAAGAGAAAGAAAGAATTCAAAAGTCTCCAATTATTTCTGAAGAGGGTTTTGGTCAAATTAAATTACCAGTTCCAGAAGAAATTACAGATGCAATAGGCAGGGATGTTCGTTCTCTTTTTAGTGATAAATTAGAAGAATTTAAAAAGGATATTGAAAATTTAAAAGAAAAATATCATATATATGAAAATTATGTAGAATGGCTAAATAATAAAGAAAAAGAAATTAATAAGATTTTAGAATTTAGAGATAAATATAATGTAGATGTTACTGCTGAAAAGATTATTGAAATCCCTATTTTAGACTCAACTCCAATACCTCCTAAGGAACGTGAGGTAACAGCAGAAAAAGAAGAATTAAAACTTAAATCTGGTAAAGAAATTAAAGAAACTGAAAAACAATTTATAAGAGAAGAACAACAACGAGTTGAAAAATCTCCAATTATTCCAGAAGAAGATCAAATTGCGCAGGAAATTGAAGAGTTAGAAAGAAAGATAGAAAAGAATGTTTGGACAGCTTCTATTTCTAAAGATTTATCTAAATCAGATTCACGTGAATTTCCTTCATTTAATCAAAGAGTAGAATATGAAGGAACAGTTGAAATGTTCCCCGGAATAGAAGTCCCATATAAAATAAGAGAAATTAGAAAGGGAAATAGAATTGAAAAATATGCATTTTTTGATCCTAATACTGAACCATTTGCAGAAGCTATTAAAGCAGGAGAAATAACAAAGGAAGAGGCAAATTTATTTGTTTTGATATCTTTAGCTCAAAGAGATGTGAGCATACTTACTATGGAATATTTAGATGAATTAGCAATTAGTGCAGAATATAAAAAACAAGGAAAAATAGAACTTGCAAAAGTACATGAAAAAGAAGCAGAAAAAATATTATTGGATTTAGAAAGTAGAAATGCAGATCTTGAATTTGAAAGAGAAAAATATTCAAAATTAACCGGAAAAGAACCAGAAGTTTTAGTTGTTGAAGAAACAAAAAGAAAAAATCTAAAAATTATTTTAGGTCCTATAGTACCTTCAATTGTATTAAAAGAATCAAAGAAAGAGGAAATATATACATCTCAAAAAGAAACACCAAAAAAGATAGTAGTTTCTGAATCAAAAACAGAAGAAACAAAAAGAGAGTTAGAATCCGAACCAGTTAATCCTTGGCAAATAAAAAATGAGGACAATAGGCAAATCTTTGAAACAACAAGGATTCTTCCTGTTCAAAAAGAAGATCAAAAAAGTGCAATTCAAAAAACTGAATTAGAAAATTTAACAAAAAGAAAAGAAGAGTTATTAAAAGAGTTTACCTTTGCATCTTCAGATGAAAGAAGGATACTCTCAGAAGAATTAAAACTTTTAGATGAGGATATTAAAAAATTACAAGAAGCAAAAAGAGTAGGGGGAAATGAAAGTGGAGTTCAATTTTAAACCAGAAGTGAATATAGATGTAAATCCAATCTTCCCATCATATTTTTATTTAATGCAAAATGGGTTAGATAGAAACAAATCTTTTGGAAGAGGAGAAATTAAGTTTACTGAAGAAGACTATAATTCAGCAATAAAAATATTAAATTTTTTGATAATTGATTTAAATTCTTGTTTAATAGACATACCAAATAAAGCAACAAGAATAGAAAAAATACAAGAAATTTTAATTAACACTGCTACTGCGATTCACTATTTTCAAAATCAAGGAATTAATTTATTAATTACTAAAGAAGATGCAGAGAGAATTGTATATAATTCATTTTTTGATGTTTCCTTTGAAGGTCAGGATTTATCATATTTTAATTTATCTAAATTTTATTTAAATTTTTCTTTTGAACATAACAACACAGATATGGCAGATCAGTTATGTGAAATAGTAAAATGGAATATATTTGATATGAAATTTAAAGTCCAAACACAAACGTCAATAGGGGATATAGAAAGACACATTACAGAAATAGATGAGTCATTTAGTTCATTAATTATAGATACCAATACGGGGATACTTGAAAAAGCACAGTTATATGATCAAGAAAAATCAATGTTAGAAGCATATTTAATGATTGAAACCCTAAAGAATCAATTCCCCGAGAGGAGAAATCCATACACAATCAGTGAATTATCTGAAAAAGGAGTAATTTCAAAAACAGGATATATCTTAGAGAGTTTTATTATAAATAATAGAGATACTCCAACTTTATTTATGTTAAATAGTTTACTAAAAACTAAAAAAGAATCCCAATATGAAGTTTACAAAATATTTCTTTCTTTAAATTCAATTTATTCTTCTGAATATATAACTTCAATTGGAAAACAAGTTTTTTCAGCTCAAGATCTAGAAAAAATAGCAAAATTTAGATTTAGAGATATTACTCATTTTTATACTCTTTCGAATATAGTAGATCAAATAACCAAAAATATTGAAAGTAATATTAACACTAATGAAACTTTAAATTCTTCTTTTGAATTTATGATAAATAGAATAAAACAATTCCTTCCAGAAGAAGCAATCAAAATTATTTATGGAGATTTTAATTCTACTCAAAGTAGATGGGAGGCCATAATGGAAAATATGCCTGAGGAAGGAAAACAATTTTTAAAATCACAAAACATTCACCCTCCCAAAATAGAATCATATTTAAACCAAGAAACATTGCCTAAATTTTCTCAGTTAATCCAAAAAACCACAGAATTTTTAAGAAGCAGAAAGTTTTACCCACACCAAAAAAATTATGAAAATTATTTTACAACTGTGTTCTCCTTTTTTATATTAGATGAAGTGTTTCATAATTTACAAGGAAAAAAACAGAATTGTTTCAGAGCTAATTTAGAAGGAATTTCAACAAATGAAAAGATATTAGAAACAATAGTGGGTTTTCAAAAAAATTCTTATGAAACTGGAAAACAGGATATATCCGTAAAAGATATGCTGAGTATTTATTATTATAATAGAGTAAATTTAAATCAAAATGAAAATAATCATTTACACAAGTTATTTGTATCTTTTTATGGTATGTTAATATTTGAAACAAAGATAGATATGGGTCTTTATGTACCTAAGTTTAATGATTGTTATGATGCATTAGTAAAATTAGAAATTTTCTGGTGGTATGGGTTTCAAGTAAATAATAAAGAGGAAATGCAAGCAACATTTAATTATATTGCTTCTAATCAGTGGACTGATGCTACTACAATTCAACAGAGATTAGGCGGAAGGAATAAAGAATTATTTATTAAAGTTTTAGAAAGAACGTTAGATAATCTATATCTTCAAAGAGACAAAACTTCATCTCCGACAGTGGAAGAATGGAAAGTATTTTCCATATATGGAATTTTAAAAACAAATGATAATTTGGGAACTATTAGAACTCAATTAAGTTCTAGAAGACAAATAATAGATTTAACTAAGATACCTTTTAAAATAAAGGAGCATTTAGGTTTAACAAATGTAAAAGAAAATTTATTTAATATAAATGCGAGCCATTCTACAAAAACAAAACAAAATATATTTATAAGATCAACTAGTAATTATCCAGGAGTTATTTGGTTTAAAAGTACGGGAAGCATAAGTGATCAAATACCCTTACATTTTGTTTCTGGAGAGAGGGCCATAGAAATAACTCATAATTTTGGACAAGATGTAAATAATATGTTGGGAGAAATAGAACCCGGTGACTATCTTGAAGAGAAGGTTAGTCATTGGGGAACTAACAACACACATAATTTACTTATTGCATATAATAAAAATGGAGAAATTTCAACAGTTGAATTTCATAGGGGATTTGTATTAAATTCTTTAAAAGTAGATGTAGAGTTATACAAACTAAGAATTAATAATTTTTTGTTTAAAAAATCAGGCCTTTTAAAACGAGTAAGTTCTTCAAAAATTGATAAAACATCCTCACCCAATCAAAACATTTCAGCGGAAACAATTATGGGAGTTATATATTAATTGTTTAACAATAAACGAACTTTCCTTCTCTTGATTTCCAATTTTCTATTTCAAAATAATCCCTTTTTTCCGGAGGGGTTTTTTCCCATCTTTTTTCTTTATTTTCTTTTCCTTTTCTTCTTGATTTTCCTTCTTTTTTCTTAGGGGATGAGATAGTATTTTTTATTTTTTCTTTAGTATCAGTTCCAATTTCTTCTATTTTTAAGTAATCCGAACTTGGTTTAATATTATCAAAGGGATTTATTCTATTTTGACCAAAAATTGAACTGACTGCAAGCAATCCAATAAATACTTTTGTCTTCATTTTCATATAATCAACCCACATAAATAGCGCATTCTGACTTTATAAACCTTTCCATTATCTTACTTTTATTAAAACATCTTAAAAATATCAGAGTATATATTCTATTAAACAAACATAATTCAAATTTAAGAAAACCTTTTTAAATGTTAAACTCCATACAAAATATATGACATTACTTGATAAATTAAATATAACTCCTGGTAAAACAATTGAAGGTAAAAAATTTGATACTACCATAGAAGAAGGAGAAACATTCGAAGCATATATTTTTAATGCTAAAAAATTTTTAGATAGAGGAGATTTAGAATCAACGTTTTTAAATTTATCAAAAGCTTTTCATAAAGAAACTCCTAATTATTATAGGTGTGCAAGATTATTTGAAACATTAGCCATAAAATATGAAGAAGTAGGAGATTTTAGAAAAGCATTAGAGAATATTGAATATTCGATTAGTTCTTGGATTAAAGAAGCTGAAAGATTAAAATCTCAAGAACGAGATGTTGAATCATGTCATAATAATATAGAAAGATTGGAAAAAATTTCAATTAATTTAGAAAATAAAATTAATTCAGAATTTAAAATAAAACGAGGAAATTGATATGTCCCCAGAATATGTACAAAAAACAGAGATATATATGAAGTCAATAAATTATCTCGTAACTCCAGCTAATGAACAACAAGCAAAAATAGTTCAACAATTAGAAGATGCAATTCAAAATAAGGATTATGCTAGAGCAGTTCAATTAACAAGACAAGGTATTAATACAGAGGATAATATTCTTTGGGTTTCATTAACTGTTCAAACTGCAATTAAATTTAAGGAACTAGGACAGTATCAGTACGCAGGAGAATTATTAGAACTTAGAGCTGAGAATTTTAGAGAAGATGCTAAACAAGATAGGCAAAGGTTAGCATATGAAACATATTTAGAAGGAGCGATATACCATTTAAATATTAGAAATGAAAATAGAAATTATTTAATTGCTAGAGAATGTATAAAAAAAGGAATGCAAGCAGCATTAAAAGCAGATGATTTAGAAGCATATGCACAAATAGCAAGAGAAGCAGAAAATTTAACTGGAGAAGGATTTATGGATAGTGTTTTATCTGATGTTAAAAAAGTATTCAGAGATGATGTATTATCTCTTAAAAAATATACACTAACAGAAGAAGCAGTTAAAGAATTAGTAGGAATTATAGTATTATTTCAAGATAAAAGTAATAAGGTTAAATTTGATGAAACATTTATTTTAGATGATTATAAAGTAAATTATTTTGATAGATTACCAGAAGAATTTAAACCAGCCGCAAACCAAGGATATTCTGACCATAAAAAAAAATCTTTTGATGATTATGCTACTCACTTTTTAGTTGGTGAAGAGAGAATTTTGGCAGAAAAAGAAGAAAAACGAAAAGCAGAAGAAGCAGAAGCTTTTAAATATAAAAGTATAATTAACCCTTTTTATAATCATTTAGTTGCAGCAGAATTAGAAAAAGATACATCTTATATTGAATATATAGAAGTAGATGACTTAATCAAATTAAAAATTTCTAATGATAAATTAAAAAAGGCTATTGGTGAATTTTTAACTCAAGTAAAACGTTGGGTTTATGAAAGTGATTCAACAGAACAAGAATTAAGTAAAATTTCTTATGCTATATTAGTTATTCAAAAATTAAATGTTTCAACTTCTAGACAAGAGATGCTTACTATTTTAAAATCAGAAACAAGAACTATTGAAACTCAATTAGCTCAGGAATAGTTATTCTATAATATCAGTAGTGCCTTGAGGTAAAATTTGTAGAATTTCATCTATTTCAGCATCTAATTTTTTAGCTATTATTTTTGCAATTTCTCCCTTTTCTTTATTTCCAGGTTTGATTATGACTCGTTTTTTTCCTGCGCTTTTATTTTCACCTGGTAAAACCTTTACAATCTCAATATTTTTTTTATTTTTTTCAGTAAAAAGAGTTAATCCTAGAATAGTATTTTTAAACCATTCTCTTTCACCAGTTAAAGTAAATGCACCTTTACCTACTGATCCTCCTTGTGAGTGTTTTCCTACTTGTTCTTTTCTAAGTGCATATACGTCTACAGTTGTATATCCAGTTTTCCATGCGCTAGAATATGAAGCTGCAAAGATAGCTGTTTCTTCCTTTTCTTCTTCTGTTGCATTTATTCCGTCTTTTAGAATTGTTGCTGGTGCACCTTGAATATCTGCATGAAAAAATAAGTCATTATCCTCTAAATATTGAGAGTATAAAACATCATTTTGTTTTGCATCTCTACCTGCAATTACTAATTTTCCTTTTGAGGTTAAAAACCATCTAAATCTTTCAAACCATTCCTTTTCTCTTTTTATTCTTGTTTTTTTCTTAGGTTTAGGCTTTGATTCTTCTTTTTTCAATAATTCTTTTGTTTTTTCTATTTCTTTTTCTAATCTTTCTATTTTTTTTCTTGCAAATTTACTTTTACTGTAATAATCTGAAGCATTATCATTTAATGATTTTTTAACATTTATCTTTATTTTCATATTGTTATTTAGTAAGAGAGAACATTTAAATATTATAGGATTTTAATTATTTTATGGTAACTAAGAAAAATTCAAAAAGTAGAAGATCAAAAACTACTAAAAAAAAGACAGCTAAAAAGAAATCAAATACTAAGAAAAAGACAGTAACGAAGAAAACAATATCTAAAAAAGAAAAAGTAGAATTGCCTAGAAATGCTCCTGAAGAATTTTCAAAACCTCATAAACTAATGTTAGTGTTAAGTTTTTCATTTTTAGCGTTTGTTTTTTCTCTTATAACATACTTATTTGTTTCTAAAATACTATATTTAAATTTGTTTTTTGTGTTTGTATTTTCTATGCTTGCCTCTAGAATATTAGCAAAACAAAAAAAGAAATCTGCAATTTGTTGTTCTTGTAGTGGTTGTTTAATAGGAGTGGTTTCAAGTGTTTTAGTTATTTTTGTTATTTCGGTATTATTTCTTTTTAATATTTTAGTTCAAGATATAATTTTATATTTAGCATCTTCACTTTTAATTGGAGGAATTAGTTGTTTCTTAGGTTCAAAAATTTAAGCGCTTGTAGTCTACCGGTAGGATACGAGCTTCCCATAAATCCTTTTTTTTTAAAAAAGAAAAGGTCTTTACTCAAAAAAGAAAATTTAAAAATACAGGTTGCTACGAAAATTTAAATCCTAAAAATAATTTTTGGAAAAAGCTTGAGAACCGGGTTCGATTCCCGGCAGGCGCACTAATTAATGCCCCTACGGGGATTTGAACCCCGATCTTAACCTCCGCAAGGTTCTATTCTATCCAAGTTATACTATAAGGGCAATAGTAAGTATTTTAAAGAGGTTTCCCTTTAAATAATATTGCTTATTTTAGGTATTAGGTGATATTATGAAGAAATGTGATGGTTGCGGAAAAGTTGCAGCAAAATTTGTGGAATTTCCATGTCCAGACTGTGGAGAAACAATAATAAGATGTCTTCATTGCAGAGAATTAGGAGTCCCATATGTATGTAAAAAATGCAAAATTGAAGGTCCATGAGGTGTTTTAATGGCAGATGTAGTTGTAAATGTTAGAATATCTACTGAAGATCAAGATAGAATCCAAGAAATGATCGAAAAAATAAAAGAGGTATGCAGATTAAATATGGCAGAATTAGAAGATGTGGGATTTGGTATTAAAGTAATTAAAGCTCAAATCTTTGTTGAAGACAAAGAGGAGGGTTTTGATGAAGTAGAAGAAAGGATTAAAGCAATAGAAGGCATAAGTGAAATAGATGTACTTTCTATGGATAGACAATAATTGTTTAAAGTGTTTGCAATAAATATAAAATTATGATCCAATCTTTAAGTCTTTTTAATTGGAAATCTCATGATGAAACTTTGCTAGATTTTTCTAAAGGTACAAATGTATTAATCGGCATTATGGGTTCGGGCAAAAGTAGTATTTTAGATGCAATTTCCTTTGGATTATATGGTACATTTCCAAATTTAAGAAGAGGAGGGGCAAAATTGGAAGATGTAATCAAATATAATCAAGAAGAAGCAAAGATAAGACTGAGATTTAACCTTGAAGGAAAAGAATATGAAGTTGAAAGAATAATAACAAAAAAAAGTAGTGATGCTTTATTATATGAGAGAGATGTATTAATACAAAAAAGCCCAAAAGCAGTGACTACAGAAATAGAAAAAATTCTAAATGTGGATTATGATTTATTTAATAAAATTATATATTCTGAGCAGAATAATATAGATTATTTTTTTTCATTAAGACCAGGTAAAAGAAAAGAGGAAATTGATATTTTATTGGGGTTAGATAGATTTGAAACTGCAAGAGTAAATACTACGAAGATAATAAATAAAGTTAAAGAACAAATTGTATTTTTAAAGGAAAATATAGATGTTGAAAAGGAACATGAGTTAGATAAAAAAATTAACGAACTTAAAGAAGAGATTGGAGAATTACATAATAAAAAAAAAATTAATTCAAAAGAATATGAAAACTTAAAGGGATATGTGCAACAATTAGGAAATACAGTTTTAAAATTAGAAAAACAGAAAAAAGAGTATCAAAATTTAAAAGATTCAATTATACGAAAAGAAGAATTATTAAGTAAATTAGAAAAAGAATTAATAAATTTAGACTGCTATAAAAAACTTAATTTAGAAGAAAAAAAGAAAGAATTAGGGGCATTAAATATTGAAAAAGTAGAAGAACAGATTTCGGAATTATTAAAACAAAATAATAAATTAATATCTAAAAAATCAAAATTACTTTCAGATATAGAAAGAACAAATAATATTATAACTCAAATTAAAGAATCACAAGAATTTTTGAAGAACATAGATATTGAAGAATTAAAGAAAAACTTAAAAAATACAGAAGAAAAACTAGAAAATATAAAAAAACAGATATCAGAAGGAGAAATTAAGAAAAAAGATTTAGAAAAAGCAGTTCAAGAATTAAATACTGAAGGATTATCTAAATGTCCAGTATGCGATTCTGAACTATCTACTGAACATAGAAATACTTTGATTATGGAAAAAACACAAGAAAAAAGATTAATTCAAGAACAGGAATTAGAATTACTAAAAGAAAAACAAGATATAAAACAAAAAAAAGAGGAATTAGAATCAAAGATAAAACAAATAGAAAAGAAAAGAGATAAAATAGACGAATTAAATAAAGAGAAAAAAGATATGACTGAATTAAATGTTCAATTAGCAAATATTGAAAACCAAATAACTGAATTAAAAATAAATAAGGAAACTTTAGAAAAATCAATAAAAGAAAAAAGAGAGCAAAAAGATAAATTAAGAGAAGAGATAAGAGTTATAGAGGAATATTCTAAAAAATTAAAAGAAAAACAAGAATTAGATACTAAACTTAAACAAGAGAAAGATAAATTGAAAGAATTAGAGTATGATGAAGAGATATTTAATAAAATAAACAAAGAATTACAAGAAAAAAATAATCAATCAAATAAATTTGAGTATGAACTTAAGAGTATTAATTTAGAATTAAAAAATAAACAGGAGATATTGGAATTAAATACAAAGGAATCAGAAAAAATCAACAAATTAAAAAAAGATATCGAATATTTTAATAAAAAAGAAGAACAATATTCAATTTATAAAAATTGTATAATTGAAACACAAACAGAAGTTAGAAAAGGATTAATAGAGGCTATTAATACTGCAATGATGGAAATATGGCCCATTATTTATCCATATGGGGATTATGAACGAATACGATTGGATCCTCAAGAAAAAGATTATGTTACTCAATTATATAAAAACAATGTTTGGAGAGATTTAGATGCAACAGCATCTGGTGGTGAAAAAGCTTGTTTAAGCTTAACAATGCGGATTGCATTTGCAATGGTTTTGACTCCAAATTTATCATGGCTTATTTTAGACGAACCCACTCATAATTTGGATGTACAAGCAGTTAATATGTTTTCAGAAACATTACAAGACAAGATTCCAGGAATAGTAGAACAAACATTCGTTATTACACACGATGAATCCTTATTAAATAATGATTTTAATGCTCTTTATAAATTAGAAAGAGATAAAACTAAAGATGAAGCTACTAAAGTAGAAAGAATAAAATAAGTAAATGTTTATAAATATAAAGTTCAATATAATATTATGGGAGTACAGTCAAAAAATATATTAGGGGTTAAACCAGAAATACAAAAACAAGCCACTATTTTTAATGAGACATTTAAAGAAGCAGAAGAATTAAAGGCATATATTTTTCTTGCAAAAAGAAGTTTTGAAATTGGGGATTTAACATCAGCTTCTAATTATCTTGCTGAAGAGTTTCGTACTTCTATTCCTCTTTTTCATGATTGTGCTATTTTATTTGAAAAAATCGCTTTAAAATATGTTGAAACAAAACAGATAGATGAGGCACTTGAACACATTAGATATGCAATTAGTTCATGGACAGAAGAGACTAAAAGACTGGATTTACAAAATCAAGATATACAGCACTGCCAAAAAAAGATTGAATATTTAAGTAAATTATATGGAGAAATAGAAAAAACCAATCAACAAAAATCAAAAATAAAAGAGGATTAAATGGGATTTAAAATACTTGAAGAAAAAACAACAGTTGATTTTCAACCAATAGTTATATCTTCTATAAATTTCAGTTTCACTCCTTTTTGTAATACAGATGTAGATAGTATAAATAAATTTATAACAGCATTAGATAAAAAAGAATATAGAGAGATATTAAATATAATAAAAGCAACAGTTACTAATTCAGCTGCAAATATTATCCATTGGGTATCAATTGCTAAAAAATTGGCAATATCTCTAGAATCAGATAATAAATATTTATATGCAGGTCAATTTTATGAATTACGTGCAGAATATCATATTAGCCCGCATATCCAAGAAGTAAATTATTCTAAAGCATTAGATATGTATAAAAAAGGAGAGCGTTATTCTATTAAACCTAAATACAGAGGTGCAGATCCTGAAAGAGATGAGTGTATTGAAAAAGGAAAACTACTTGCAGAAAAACTAGGAGATACAGATTCATATAAATTTTTTGGAGCAGGTTATGCAATGGATGATGAAGACTGGGAAATTCAAGAAATAATAAAATTAATGGCTGAGCTTGAAAAATCCGAGAATCCTGAAGATCGTGAGCGAGGCAGACGCCTTAGGATATTTTTAGAATCAGAAGAATTATAAATAGGATTAATGAAGTAAATTTAAGTAAGACGCCTTAGGATATGGTTAGAATCAGACATTTTCCCTGCATAAAATTGTGTATATTTAAACTAATAAACTTATTAACATTAAAAATGAATTAGCCAAAACCTAAATATATTTTAAAAATAAAAGAAAAAAAGGGAAAAAATAAATTCCCTTAATAGATGTTATAGTTTCTTAGTTATCGGCTGCTATGTCGTATATAACTTTTAGTGCTGGGAATATGACTGCTCCTCCGATGAACATAACTAATGCACTAAAGATTCCTAGAATCCATGCACCGATGTCACCTGGTAAGATTGCAGATAATCCTACTAATGCACTTCCTGCTATTCCTAAAGCAATTGCAGCAATTAAGAAATTTATAATTTCTTTGTCGCTTATGTTTAGGATACCGACAATTATTCCGAATACTACTAATAATGCTAGTAGCATTGGATCAGATCCCATTACTCCAAGTATTACTGCTAAAATAATACCTAGAATGAATAGGTAGCCTCCGATTTTTTCCATTGATTTTGCTTTTGCCATATATCGGTCACCAGTAAGAACTACAATCACTATATTTATAAACGTTATTCTTCGTTGTAAAACGAAAACTTCTACTATTTTTAACCTAATTTCAAAACAAAAAAGATAAATCTTTATTAATCTTCATATTATAATTCAAATATGATATTCTTAAAAAAAGCTAATAATACCCCAAATTCTCCCATTAAACAAGTCATAGTTATTAGGAAAGATATAACTTTAGGTAAAGGAAAATTAGCAGGGCAAGTAGCCCATGCAGCAGTAGCAGGATATAGAATTGTGATGGGAGATAATCCAGAAGTAGTAGCTAAATGGGAAATGTGGGGGGAAAAAAAAGTCGTAGTTAAAGTTGAAAACGAAAAAGAATTAGTTGATTTATTTCAGAAATTAAAAGATAAAAAGATACCAGTTGCCTTAATTAGAGATGCAGGATTAACTCAAATAAAACCAGGAACAAAAACTTGTTTTGCAATTGGACCTTGGTATGAAGATCAAATAGATAAATTTACCAAAGATCTAAAATTACTTTAGGTTTTTTTATGAAAAAAAAGATAGTAATTATTGGTGCAGCAGGAAGAGATTTTCATAATTTTAATGTTTTATTTAAAGATAATAATGAATATGAGGTTATTTGTTTTACAGCAACTCAAATCCCAGGGATAGATGGAAGAAAATATCCTAAAATATTAAGTGGAAAAATGTATCCTAAAGGAATCCCCATTTATCCAGAACAGGATTTAGAAAAATTAATTAAAAAATATAAAATTGATGAATGTATTTTAAGTTATAGTGATCTTTCTTATAATTATGTTATGAATTTGGCATCTCGTGTTAATTCAGCTGGTGCTGATTTTAAAATGCTTTCAGCAGAAAGCACAATGTTAAAATCTAAAAAACCAGTTATTGCTGTTTGTGCTGTTAGAACAGGTTGTGGTAAAAGTCAAACTACTAGATATATTGCAAATTATTTAAAACAAAAAGGAAAACGGGTAATTATAATTAGGCACCCAATGCCATATGGAGATTTATCAAAACAAGTAGTGCAAAGATTTGAAACTTTACAAGATTTAGAAAAATATAATACTACTATTGAAGAAAGAGAGGAGTATGAAGAGCATATAAAAAATGGATTTATAGTTTATGCAGGGGTAGATTATCAAAGGATTCTAAAACAAGCAGAATTGGAAGCAGATGTAATAATTTGGGATGGGGGAAATAATGACACACCTTTTTATAAACCAGATCTGATGTTTACAGTTGCAGATGCATTAAGACCAGGTCACGAAAAACTTTTTTATCCTGGAGAAATAACATTTAGGATTGCAGATGCGATTATAATAAATAAGGAGAATACAGCAAATAACCGAGATATTGATACAATAGTATTAAATGCAAAGAATATGAATTCAAAAGCTAAAATAATCCATGCAGACTCTATTATTACATTAGAAGGAAATATAATTATAAAAAATAAAAAAATTTTAATTATTGAAGATGGTCCTACTTTAACACATGGAGGAATGTCATTTGGTGCTGGTTACAAGGCAGTTATTCCTGAAAATCCAAAAATAATTAATTGTAAAAAATATATTTCTGGAAGTATTAAACAAACGTTCGAAAAATACTCTCATTTAGATGGGAGAGTATTACCTGCAATGGGATATTCAAAAGAACAGATTAAAGAATTAGAAAAGATAATTTTAAATATTCATAAAAAAGAAAAATTGGATTATATAGTATCTGGAACGCCTATTGATTTGAAATTATTAATTAAAACCAAAGTTCCTATTTTAAAAGCAAAATATGAATTAAAAGAAAAATCAAATATTATTCAAATACTACTTTTGAAGATAAATTAATCTCCAATCCCTTTTTAATAGCTTTCATATATTAGTTAACACCTAATTCTATAGGTGGGGGCGAGAAAAATGCATAAACAAGATTTATTATTTGAATTAAAAAAGAAAATTAATAATATTTCTAATTTTCCAAAACCAGGAATACATTTTAGAGACATAACACCCATATTAACTGATTCAGAATCGTTTAATAATACTATTAATTTGTTAAAAGAACATTATAAAAATCAAAAAGTTGAAGCAGTAGTTGCTGTTGAACCAAGAGGTTTTATAGTTGGTGCGTCATTAGCAGTTGCATTAGGTGCTGCTTTCATCCCTATGAGAAGAAAAGGAAAATCAAATATGACATTAAGTAAAGAATATGGTTTAGATTACAGGGCAAATATCCTTGAAATGCCTCAAAATTCAATAAGGGGAGGAGAGCGAGTATTATTTTTTGATGATGTACTTGCAGGAGGGGCTACTGCAAAAACAGCAGTAAAATCTATAGAAAAACAAGGCGCAACAATAGTTGGATTAGGTTTTTTAATTGAATTAACTAATTTAAAAGCCAGAGATGAATTTAAAGATTATGAAGTACATTCTTTAATTAAATTTAAAGATAGGTGAAGAAAGACATGATTAAAATAATATATGTGTTATGTTTTATCATTTTTTTACCTGGATGTATACAGCAAGGCATTACAGAAACACCAATTCAAAATGATTTAACTCAAGAGCAGTTAAAATTAGAGTTTTTATATGCAGATGGGTGTGAAGAGTTTTGTTTGCCTGCTCTTTTAATTGTTAAAGATATGGAAGATGAAATTATAGAAGAGCAATTAATAGTTAAATATATTAATTTAACAGAGCGCCATACCAACCCAGAAATAATGAAAATACAAGAAGAATATAAAGATATGAATAAGATTCAAGGCGTACCTGCATATGCACTTCATAAAAATAATGAAACCTATTTTTACACAGGCTATTTAGAAAAAAGCGCATTAATAGATTGGATCTGCCAGCATTATGATATAAAACCAGATATTTGTTTAAATTAAACAAAAAACATTTTTTTTCTTTTCTAATATTTCTCCATCTTCGTCTAAAAGTCTTAATGCTACTAAACAAGCAGTTTCAGGTATTTTTATATTGCTGCTTATTTCACTCAATTTTAAATTTTTACCTTCAAGTATTTTTAAAATAGGTAGTTTATATTTTTCATAAAACTCTTTAGTTGCAATATAAAATTTCCCATCAAAACCACGTGTTCCTCTTATATCTCTATTTTTTATTTCTTCTTTTAGTTGATTGCTTATTCTTTTTGCTTCATTTTCATCAGTTATTATTAGGTAATTATCATTACCAAAAACACCTTTTTTTTCTACTTCTTTGTTTTTATTCAATAATCTAGGGTATATAGATTGGGATATACTATATACTCCTGTTTTTTTATATTTTCCTTCTTTATATATAGAAACTGTTTTTTTAGAAATTAATGAATCTAATGCATCTTTTTCATATTTTGTAAGTATTTTATTAACTTCAGAAGGGATTCTTTTTTCAAATTTAAAAGAATTTAATTTTTTTAAAACTGAAAATTCTTCTTTGGTTATAACATTTTTATCTTTTTTTATTAATATTCCATCATTTGTTTTTGTTATGTTTATATTTTGTCCTAAGTACTTTGCAATTTCTTCTGATATTTCAATGAAATATTTATTATTCACTTTTACAACAGATATTTTAATCACCTAAATAAACGTTTTTTAATTACTTTTCCTAGTGGTTTTTCTTCTTTTATTATTTCTGCTTCAAATGTATATATTTCAACAGTGGGCCGTTTCCACATCTCTTTGGGTAATCCTGCTTTTTGACATGTTTGACATAGGAATTCTTTGGCTCCCCAATTATATTCTATGGGGATTTGAGGCAATAACACCCCTGTTGCCCCACCATATTTTATAATCAATCCATTTTTTCCTATTTTTATTTTCGATATATAATCTTCAGGGGAAGAAACAGTCAATATTTTTGGTCTTGATAGTATACTGATCTCAAATATTATTGTATTTAATTCATCCTTTTTAATAGAAGGAAATCTAGGGTCATGTAATGCTGCACTTATGGCGTTATCTATAATATTACTACTTATTTCTCCCATAGGATATGGATATCCAATTTCTCCTCTTAATTCTTCTTCAGGGAAAGATTTAAGAGTAACATAAACACCTGCTTCTTCATTTAATTCTTGGTCTTTTAAAGTAGGAGTTATTTTTTTATTAGTTTCAATGTATTGTTCTACTGCATTTCTAGCTAATTTTATTAAATAGTCTGCTTGTAATTCGGAAACCATGTATTACTTTATAATAGACGTATTTATAAATACTTTTGGATTAAAATTTATATATGATAGTTCCTATTGAAAAAGGGAAAAAATATTTAGTTAACATAATATCAGAAACAGCTAATCATGAAGGAATTGCTAAAATAGAAAATTTTCCCATATATATTAAAAATGCTAAAAAAGGAGAAGAATTAAAAATAAAAATAGTAGATATTAAAAATTATTACGCAACTGGGGTAAGGTGAAGGGTATGAAGAAATTATGTATTGTATTCATCATATTGTTAAGTTTTTCTATAATAAATGCAGAATTTATCTATGATAAAACATTAAATGGAACAAAAGGAGATGAATTATTTAATAATCCAATTAGTTTATGGGTGGATGAAAATTATATTTATGTTTCAGACACCAGCATGCAAATTGTATATATGTTAGAATACAATGGAGAAGTGCAGAAAAAAATAGGATATTCAAGATCAAGTATCAATGAATTAGACGAACCAAAAGGGATATTTTTATTTAATGAAGAAATATATATATGTGATGACAAAGAGATTAAGATTTATAAAAAAAGACCTAGTTTAGATGTATTTTCTAAAAATATCCATTTTTATTCAGATCCTTATGCGATTGCATTTGTAGACAGATATTTTTATATATTGGATAAATCTAGTAGTAGAGTATATATACATAATAGTGATGAATCATACAATCAAACGTATATAAATAAAGGAAGGTTTAATAGTCAATTTGATGGTCCATCAGATATTTTTGTTGGCCCAAATAATTATTTATATATTGCAGATTCTGGTAATAATAGAATTCAAGTTGTAGACCAAGATTTTAATTTTATAAGAAATATAGGAAAAGGTAGGGATGATATTTTTTTAAAAGATCCTAGAGGAGTTTTTGTAAATGATAAGTTTGTGTTTGTAGCAGATACAGGTAATAATAGGATAGTGGTTTTTGATTTATTAGGTAATTTATTAGAAACACTTGGGACAGAAGGAGATGAAAAGTATGAGTTTTATAACCCAGAAGACGTTTTTTATTTTGATGGTAAAGTATATGTTGCAGATACGGGGAATTCAAGAGTAGAAATTTATGATTTTGAATTTGAACTTTTAATGGATACTACTTTAGAAAAATTGAATATAGCAGAAGAAAAATTAGAGAGTTTACAATTAACATTAGAAAAAACAAATAAATTGGGGATAAATAGTAGCATAGATATAAGTGAGTATTATAAAAGTGCAGAGTATTATTATTTAGAATCAAACTATCAATTATCTCAAGAAAAAATTGAAGAATTTGATAAAAAATATGACGAAGCAATTAAAGAAATAAACGAAATTTTAGAGGCAGAATTACAAGAAGTTTCAAAAGATATTGAATCTTATCTTTTATATTATTCAAATTTATATAATTTATCGCCGGAGCAAGAGTTGTTTATTAGATTTGAATACTCTTTTTTTAATGATGAATATATTGAATCTTTAGAGTACTTATATAGTATACATTTATCTTTAGAAAATTTTAAAAATCCAAACGAAGTTTTATTAGAAACTGATGAATTTATTGAAGAACGATTAAATAATTCAAAAGAAGAGTTAGATTTATTAAAATTTCAAGCTGAAAAATATAAACAAACTATAAATTTTAATTCATTAGATCAGAAATTAGAAGTTGCAATTTCTTATGTTGAAGTAGGAGATTTAATAAATACAAGGAAGTCTTTAGATATTTTTGATACTGAATTTGATTTATTGAATATATCTTTTTCAGAAACTAAGAGTAAAATAGACCAAGCACTAGAAAAAATAATAGAAGCAGAATCAAAAAATAATCCTATTTTTAATAATGAATTGAAAAAAGCAAAAACAATAGTTTATGAAGATCCAGAAGCTGCAAAAGAGATAGCAGAAAAAGCATTAGGAAGCTCATTTGACGTAGTGAATATGGGATTTTTAATAATAATCTTAGTTCTTTTATTAGCTTTATTTTTATCACATAAAGTTTTCAAAAAAACAAAAAGAGGTAGATATATATGAAAAAAATAATTCTTGTTTGTATTATTTTTGGACTTTTTATATTAATGGGATGCACACAAAATAGTGGATGTAAATTAGATGCACAATGCAGATCATATGAAAAGTGTAATACTGCAACTGGAGTATGTGAAGCAAAACCAGGATATTGTGTGTTAGATTCTGAATGTGGAGATGAATTAAAAGAATGTAATTCAGAAACGGGAAAGTGTGTTTTCAAAACTAATGCCTGTAGAGTTGATGCAGATTGTCAATATTGGCAATTATGTGATTCTTCAATAAATACTTGTTATGCAAAATCAGGATATTGTACTGAAGATTCTCAATGCAATATTTATACTCAAGAGTGTTCTAAATTAACACACCAATGTGTTCCAAAATCGGGGTTATGTGAGAATAATTTTCATTGTGAAGCCTGGGAATTATGTGATGTTTCCATGGGGAGATGTTATCCATTGGAAGGCAGATGTACTATAACATTAGATTGCAATGAATGGGAAATATGTAATGAAAAAACAAATTATTGTGAGCCAAGAGATGGGTTTTGTAATAATGATTTAAATTGTGACTCTTGGCAAACTTGTAATTTAAATCTTAGAAGGTGTTTTGCTTCTAAAGGGAGATGTGGGACTGATGTAGACTGTCTAAACTGGCAATTATGTGATAGAACATCAAATACTTGTAAACCCAAGTCTGGATACTGTTTAACTGATAAAGATTGTATGAAACATGAAAAATGTGTTCAATCAACTAATAAATGTGAGGCATTAGCAGGTTATTGTAATTATGATTCACAATGTAATCCTTGGGAAATGTGTGATATTGTTACATATAGATGTGCTCTAAAACATGGCATGTGTGGAAGTGACAGTCATTGTTCAACAGGAACCTCTTGTGATTTAAATCCATCAAGTGATAGATTATATTATTGTGTTTCCAAATAAGAGACACAATTAAAAACCTTCTTTTCTTTATTTTTATATGGCAGTAATTTTAATGATTTTAGATGGATTAGGAGGGAAAATAAATACAAGTGCTTTATCTAAATCTAAACATCCAAATATGGATAGTTTATTGAAAAATGGGACCTGTGGTTTAATTCAAATACATTCTGATAAAAGAGTTCCTGAAAGTGAAGGTGCGCATTTAGAATTATTTGGTTACTCTCCAGAAATATATCTTAAAGGAAGAGGACCATTAGAAGCATTGGGTGCAGGAATAAAATTATGTAATGGAGATATTGCGTTTAGAACTAATTTTGCAACAATTGATTCAAAAGGAAAAGTGTTAGATAGAAGGGCAGGAAGAATAAAATCTAAAGAAGCTAAAAAATTAGAAAAAGAGATAAATTCAATTAAAATTAAAGGAGCAGAAATAATATTTAAACAAACAGTAGATCATAGAGGAGTATTAATATTACGAGGAAAAGGTTTGTCCCATGAAATAACAAATACTGATCCAGCACATCCAAAAGAGGGAGAATTAATTTCAAATTGGAAAAATAAAAAATATCTAAAAAGTGTTCCTATTAAGAACTCAAAAGAGGCTAAAAGAACTGCCGAAATAATAAATGAATTCACAAAAAAATCAATAGAGATACTTTCAAAAAATAAGATGAACAAAAGTAGAATATTGCCTGCAAATATATTATTACTACGCGGTCCTGGGTATTATTGTCCTATAGCACCAATGAAAGAACGTTTCGGAATAAAGGCTTGTTGTATTGCTGGCGGAGCTTTATATAAAGGGTGTGCCTGTTATGTAGGTATGGATAATATTAACGTAAAAGGCGCAACAGGTGATGAATTTACTGATTTAAACGCTAAAATCAAAGCAACTCTTAAAGCAGTTAAAAAATATGATTTAGTATTTTTACATATTAAAGCAACTGATGTTTTTGGACATGATAAAAATTGCAAGAAAAAGATAGAATTTATTGAAAAAATAGATAAAGCTATTAAACCATTAATGAAGTTAAAAAATACTCCAATAATTATTACTGGGGATCATGCAACTCCTTGTTCTATTGGCGAGCATACTTCAGATCCAGTGCCTATTTTGATTTATGCAGATGAAATACCTAATGATAAGATTAAGGTATTTAATGAAAAGAATTGCGCAAAAGGAGAGTTAGGTTTAATATATGGAAAACATTTAATGCCCATTATAACTTATTTATTAGGTCTTTAAAACGCGCGAAACTTGATAATATTAAATTATTATTTACCTACTTTATTTCTTTTTTAAAATCTAAAAAAATATAAAAAAAGAGAATAAGACGCGCTTATTCTACGTTTGCAATAACTGTTGCTACTGCTGTTCTATAACCTGTATATCCAATTTGTGTATCACTTCTTAAATTATACCTTATCCATAGCTGTCCTCTTATTTGAGATCCTGGAGTTAATGTATTTTCATGAGTTCCATCTGTACCATAAACTTTAAGTCCAGGTGCAGAAAGTGGAGGCACTATTAAATCACCAAATGAATAAGGCGTTCTAGGTGCAAGTGACTTTGAACCACTAATGTATTGCCATAAGTGATTAGTATCTATAAAGTCTTTATTTACTTGGCCAGCAATAAAAGTTGCTCCTTTAATTTCTATGTCTTCTTCTTTCATATGTTTAAATTGTCCATAAATTTCTCCAGTTGCACCTCCTTTAATTATTGGAGTTATTTCACTGCATGAAAAACCTGCTTCCCCAAACACACAAGAAGGAGTTCCTCTTAAATATCCTCCTAATATTATTAATAATAGCGCTAATACAATTACAATTACTAAAAGCGCCCAGCCATAAGTCATTAAATATTCCATAGCTGCTTGTCCTTTTTTCTTTCCATTCATTTTTTACTCACCTCAATTATAAGATATTCACGATTAAATCGTGTATCTCAATAACGAACATTAGATTTTTATACCTTCTTACCAAGTTAAGGATCTTAACACAGTTGTTAATACTGCACCAATAATAAAGTAAATTATTACTGAAGCAACTAATAATAATGGGAAAAATTTCAAACCTTCTTTTTTCTCACCATGTTGTATTACTCCTATAATCAAACTTGAGATAGTAACAGTTAATAATAGAGTTAAAATAGAGAATAAAAAGAAATCATCACTAGATATTGGTACTTGACTGAATTTCATTGATGCAAAATTCCCCATGGGGCCTGCGTTTGCATTAATACTTGAAAAACTTGTCGTATCTGGGACTTGTAAAAATACTTGTTCTAATCTCATTAATAATTGATGTGCAACTGCAAATAGAAAGGGAGTTGCAACAGCAGCTGCAAATGCGATAAATATAACATACATTAATAAGGAGGTTGAAATTTCTTTTTTGATTATTTGTGTTTCTCTTGCTTCCTCCCCAGTTCTTTCTAAAATATTAGCTATTTCACCACCAGTAGCCATACCTTGTTTTATTAATGAAATTGCTCTATTTAATGATCTTGATGCAAATCTTGCCCCTAGTCTATCTAAGGCTTTATCAACAGGTTCTCCACCAAAAGTTCTTCTTGCTACTAATTCAACTTCTAAAGATAATAACCCAAATTCTGGTTTAGCAGCATACCATAAAGCTTGATCTACATTCATACCTCCTCTTACATTTGCTGCAGCTAATAGTAAGAAGTCAGGTAGAAATTCTTCCATTTTCTTTCTTCTATCGTCAATTCTAAGCATTAAAAATACATAACTAGCCATAATTGTAGTAAGAGTCATTATTATAAATGAAAACATAAGTGAAAGTGTTATTAATAGAGGAATTAATACTGGAGATTCATTAGAAATTAAAGTTGGAGCTATAAATTCAATAGTTCTAATTAAATAACCAAATGTGAAGTCATTCCATAGAGATAAGATTGAAACTAATATTGAGGATAAAAAAACAAATACAACTAAAAATCCCATATATGATTCTGCGGCCATATTTATACCTGCAGAATCTAAGGTTTCAGCAGTACCTCTAATTTGTTTCCTTGTAAACAACCTTCCTATTCTTTCATATGGTGCGTTTGCCATTTTATCCACCTAAGTTAATTCAAATCTTGGTCTTGAAGACTCCATTATAGATACAAATGAAAATTGTATCGCGACTATAAGTAAAAATATTAAGGGTAATAATACAGGGGCTATTGTTAGTGCTTCACCACCTGCAAATGATAGTATAACTATTAAAAAAACAACTCCCAATGAAGGAAATATAATACCAAAAAGCATAAAGAACATACTTAATGGGTTTAGTTTTTGACCATATGCCTTTAAACTAATAACTTGTTCTTTTGCTATTTGATCTAATGTAGAATCTAAAGCAACTGCAATATCTGTTCCAGAAACAATTGCATTAACCATTTGTAAAATTACCCTATTGAAATATTTTGAGGGGCAATTATCTCCTGCTTCTCTTAAAGCAGTAGTTTCTGGTTTTCCTAAACTTATATCTTCTATTATTTTATTAAATTCTTCACTTACTGCACCATACCCTTCTGTCACTCCAACCATAGCATCAAAAAAAGGTATACCTGATTTTAATGCAATTACAATGTGTCTTCCTGCAAAAACAATATCTTGATCAATTTTTCTAGCTCTTTGAAGCATTTTAACTGCAGGTAAAGACATCCAAAAGAAAAACATAAATGTGAATAATAGAATGGTGCCAGGTAATAAATATAATAATTGTAAATTGAATGTGAATAAAATTGCGAATAAAGCGATTATAATTGCAAATGTATAAATTACAGAAGTAATTAATACTTTAATAACAAAATTTCCAGTATCTGTGTCCATTTTTGCCATTTTTAAATTTTTTTCTAAATTTGGAAAATATGCAGCAATAGATTCTGCAAGGTTAGATAATTTGTCAGATCTTTTAATATCTATCTTTTTTCTTCTAACTGGTTTTGAAATGTATGGGTGTTTTGCTTCTTGTTCTTCTTTCATTTTTATTATCCTCTATCAGTTTGACTTAATTCTTCAAATGGATTTTTCTCTTTTTTGATTCTTTCTTGTATTAATTCCTCGGAAATTCCATGGTTTATAGCCATTTTTTTCCTTGTTTCATATCTAAATTCCTCAGGAGATATTTCTCCTGAATTGAATTTATCATATAATTCCTTTATATATTCACGAGCATAAGATATTAAAATATAATCTCTCATTGAGTTTATTTCATCTATCTTATTAATTTGGTCTTCCCAACTAATTTTTTCAATTTTTTCGTCTTTTTTTTCTGCAATCGCTTCTTTTATTAACGGTTTTTTTTCAATTTTAATTCTTTTTTGTTGGGGTTTTATAACTTCCTTAAATTGTTCTTTTATAGTTTCATCTTTTATAGATGAAATCTCACTTAACATTTCAGTATTATATGATTTTGCAGCTATCATTTTTTCAATTTTTTGAACTTCGGTTATTAATTGGTCAAAAGTCAGACCAGTTATTTTTGTTTTTATTGTTTTTCCTAAGTCTATTCCTTCTATTTCATAATTTATTTTTTTTGATTTTTTAAGATTTTGTTCATATTCTTGAATTTCTATAACTATTTCTTCAAAGCCTTTATTGTTCAAATCATTCATAATCAAACGCCCATTTTTTATCTTTTTTCACAAATTCTTGTAATATTTCTGGGTTTTTATAATATTGTGCGACTATGTGTCCTACTTCATCAACTTTGATATAATTATTTTTATTCATCCATTCAATAATTTCTGCTTTTTCACTTATATCTTTTTCAATCTCTCTTATTGACATACCTGCATATAATTGTAATGTATTTGCTATTGATATAGTTTTTCCAACTTCTTTTAGTTTATCAGTTTTAATATCCCATTGGTGTAACATGTTTAATTCTCCACCTTTCATCACTTCTGCAAATTCTAATGTTCTTCTAATCCCAAATCTTCTATGTCTGAATTGAACTACGATTCCAGCTAATGCATCTAAAACTGTATTCGGAACATTTATTGGGGGATTAACGAGTCTTGTTATTGTTTGTTCAACATTATCTGCATGTACTGTTGCGTATACTGAGTGTCCTGTGTGCATAGCTTCAAACATAACTTCTGCTTCTCTTTGTCTTCTAACCTCACCAACTATTATCCTATCTGGTCTTTGTCTTAATGAATTTACCATAAGATCAAGCATAGTTATTTCTCCTTTTCCTTCTGGATTTGGTTCTCTTGTGCTCATAGGAATCCAGTGTAAGAATGAAGGTAAAGTTAATTCTCTTGTATCTTCGATTGATACAATTCTCTGATTTGGAGGTATAAACCCTGCAAGTGCGTTTAAAAATGAAGTTTTACCTGACGCAGTACCCCCAGCAATTAATAAAGATAATTCATTTTGTACACATAACCATAAAAGTCCTGCTAATTCTGGAGAAATACATTTAGTTTTAACAAATAAAGGCATAGTCCAAGGATTTTTTGAGAATTTTCTTATAGTTATTGTATTTCCAAAAGTTGATACT
>Ga0334887_1001171_pt1 | contig 35616 bp, 29 predicted proteins | sample GraSluR1_MG_10_FD_207217 | JGI IMG/M metagenome (GOLD analysis project Ga0334887, IMG submission 207217) | Sludge microbial communities from methane-producing bioreactor in Wageningen University, Netherlands - Granular Sludge_18_07-R1 | ecosystem: Engineered > Bioreactor > Anaerobic >...
AGGGGCACCATCAACGAAATAAAATGCTGTGAGGTTAGGCCATAGCTTTTCGATTCTCCTCAACCTTTTCCTCACAGCTATCTCGAAAGATTCTATTCTATCGACCAAATTATGGAAATTTTTTAACACATCATGATAGGGTCTCTGTTCCAAATTTTGGTTTTTTCTTCTGCGTTTGAGTTTAAGGGTATGGACGAATTCTGTAAATTGCCGCTTTGCCTCTCGAAACCATTGCTTATATTTTTCCTTGTCACAGACCTTCATAACCTGCTCTCCATCCGCCAAGCGCTTGAGAAATTCAATCTCAAGGTCACGATTGTAGAAAATATTCAGCATTTGATATTTAGTCAATTCCTGTTCAATTGTTGTGTTCTTGGGAAAATCGAGAACTATAAGCTGGTTCAAGTGAAACAAGCAGAGTTGATGGGTCGCTTTGTTGCCGAAAATTTCTTCAATTATACCCTCATATCCCCTGTATAAGTCGGTCACGATGAATATCGGTTTATCTGCGTCTAGATGTTCCTTAAAAAATTTTATTATAGTTTCGCGGTCTTTCGAGTCTAAGAGTTTTTCTGCAATCACTTGGTTCGTTAAAGCGTCAAGAAGGGTTAACCGGTACTTCTGGTTCCTACCAGCCTTAGGATGCTGTTCATCGTAATGGACGACGCGAATATCTGCTGACTCGAATAACTTTGATCTGTCCAAAGCTTGCCTTACCATATTACGTATCGTATCCTTATCGCGGGGATCAGGAAATTGAGTGTTGATTCGATTCCTTCATATGATACATGATGAAATCTCAATAGCTGGCGGATTTCTGAGAGAATATCGAATAGCTGTCCAGTCAGATCATCCCAAAAGCCGCTGTCCTCGGAGACGTTTTTCCGGCAAGCAGGGCAGAGATATCTACCTATTTTAACCATTCCGAGGTGCTCTTTGCATCGATGGTTGAAGCCGTTGTGAACCATTTGTGTACTGCAGTCGGGGCAAAGCGGCAGTGAAGCTTTACGAAATACTCCCTTTGCAGTAAACTCATAGTCGTCGGGATACGCACCAAGGATACGGTAGAGAATTTCGCGATACGGAAAATTTATCAAGTTTAAGTGTATCTGGGTCATTGGAGGGTCACACTGGGTAGTTCTCCTCAAAGGTTAATAACTTTTGGGAGAATCTATCCAGCCTCCAACTTCATCACTGGAAAAATAGATTGTGCCCAGTAGTTGGTAGCGAAAATCATCTTAATATGCCTAAATCATGAGGAGCATAGGTTCTTAGGTCATTATAGATCCCTTTTCGATAAGGTTCTGGACCAGATATGGGGATTATGTGATCTGTTAAATATATATAAAAATCATCCGGATAAGTCGCTCAGGGTGGTAATCGAATGGAAATTCGATTGGCTCTTTTCGAGACGTACTGGATATGCAGGTCTCGATGAGCGGTTAGCATCAACAAATGCTAATCGAGATGGGTTACTCAAGGTACTTGATTATCCATTCATACCACTCCATAATAATGCTGCTGAGATTGCCATCCGCGAAGGAGTCATCAAGAGGAAGATAAGCTATGGAACAAGATCTGAGCTGGGCAAGATGGCTTGGGAGAATATGTTCTCTATAATGGATACATGCCGTAAGCAAGAAGTAAACTTCTTCCACTATCTTAATGAAATGTTTTCATCGCGTGATGATATCCCGAAGCTGGCCAATTTAATTTATAAGACGGTGTGATATAATACTTTATTGAGCTTGTTCCTCCAATGCATTCATTTCCCACATCAGTATCAGAACCTCTGAGGATAATCTAGATGTGACCGAAACATTTTTCATTGTAAACGCAAGAAGGATATAATATTGCAGTAAAGCTAATAACGTATCATATCGGGGAGGGGACACTATAGTGATACAATTAAATGAATGGGAGCATCGATTTAAAGAGGTGCTAGAACAAATTGAATTATCTGAAATGAACCTTGCAGGTGCTTTGCTTCCAATAATTCCTAACCGAGAAGATTGGAGTGAATATATAAAACAAGTGAGTATAGAATGGTGTGATTGGTCTGAAAATTTATGGAAATTTCCTTATTGCTTAATTGCACTTTATGGCGGCATAGCCTTTTATAAATATGATTCGAATACGTTTTGGCCATATTTTGCTGAGGCGATAGGACATTACGAGTTAAATGCCAACAGGCAGCATGAGATCAACACGACGTTCTCAAAGGTAGCTAAAAATTTTGGACTTAAAGTCTTATCCCAAAAAGATGGGACTTCCTATGTCGGCTCGGCAGTTTACCATATTGGTATACCGCTCTCGATTTGGGGCGATTTTCTTGAAATTTGTGAATGGGCATCATGGCGAGATAACTGGAGATCATTAACAGACGAAGAGTGGAACGAAACAGTTGCCAAACTTGCAGGTACGAGAACAAGACTTAAAAAGTTTTTAGTTGATAATCGAGAATCTACAACCCATTTGATCCAGGAAATGCTCAATGCTCGTAAGCAATTAACTGAGGATCCAAGTCTCACAATTGACGATTTAGCTCATGCAAGCTATCTTCGTTATGAGTATTTTGATGAGGTTCCAGAAACTGCTGACTTTCTCCGGCCACTAAATCCCGAGTCCCTTATTCGTGATCGTCCCCGAATTGTATGGGATGAACAACAAACTAGGGTCAGTCTTCTGTTGCCCGCAGTCCCGCGGAATGAACTGCCAGCCACGTGGTGGGTTGGAGAACGTCACCAGGAAGCCAGTGCTACTCCAGATGAAATGATTTTGAATTCAGTTGCATTTCAATCAGATATCTCATTAAGATTTACGTCAGAATATTTGAGAAACTTATATACTCTACGGGGGATAAACCCATGGGGGCTTTTTGATTTAGAGAAACATGGATTATTGATTAATCCTAAACGGCAACAGTTTCCGATTAGCGGCTATGCTATACTGTCAAAAACTGAATTAATTAATATAAATAGAAACGGATTTATAGAAGAAGATTATCCCGCAAATGAAAAATTTGAGCTTGATGATGGTATGATTTGTTATGTCACCCAATTCTGGCCAAAATCGTTAAAAGCCACCAAAGCTTCCTTTACATGTGAGGGTGTGACAAGAGTACTTAACTTTCGTTCAGACCTTAAGACGAAAGTGTGCCTCTTCGTAGGAAAAGGTAGGCATGCATCGTATTTTAGATATTATAAAAATGAACTTATAACTGAACGCTTTCCCCTGATAAGTGTTGGAATACCTTTGGAATACGACGGAAATATGGTGAACATCCTGAATAATAAATTTCAAATCCATATTGATAATAATCCTGTCCAAGGAACCTGGAAAAAGATTCATAAAGATGAAGGCATGGAGTTTTTTTCCTGGAGCAGAGATCCTGGTATCAAACTTTCAGATTTAGAAGGAAAAAGACGCATTTCCATCGAAGCGCTTGAGTATGGTCTTAAGACTGAATATAAAATCAGGATAGAAAAACCTAATTATAATATAGATAAATGCTGGAAAAAGCTCCCTGGAACATTTATTCCTTGGTTTTTACTTTGCCAACCATCCGATGATCCCAATAGAACCGGTATGAAATGGAGGGACTTAATATTGGCAAATGCAGCTATCGAACCTAAACAAAAGCTTTCATATAATATATTAAGTAAATATAAAGAATATGGTCTAATTGAGCGTAATGGTAGATTTTGGGGAATTGCAGAGTCCCGCGTGGTTTTGGATTCTTCCGAGAATGATGGCTGTCATATGAAGTTTTGTGGTGATCCGTCTGTGTTATGGGGATTGTATCGACGCATTAATAACCTCTATCATGATTTGAAATTACCAACTATCGAAGTCGTAGATAAGAAAAATGAGATGCCTTTTCTTTTTATTCGATGGGAGAGAGTTGACGAAAAGGATCTTATAAAGTATTTAGAAAGGCATAATGTTCACATTGTTCCAGATCTTTGGAGGGTTTAATCATGGACTCGTTAAATGACCGATATCAGGAGGATGTTTTCACACCGTATCTGGATTTGCTAAAGGCACAGTATCGATTTCATCCAAAGTTCTCATATGCGAAGCAAATGTGGGAAAAAAACCTCACATGGAAGGAGCTGGTTAACGGCCCGTATCTTGAGAAGTCGCAGACCTATGCAACAGGCGAATCTTTGGAGGACCTTTCCCTACATGAAAGTACGATAAATACCATCCAGAACAAGCTCAGTGGGCGCCCACTCTGGAAACATCAAGCCGTTTCCATAAAATTACTGTTGTCAGGCGAAAATGCGGTAATTGCTACAGGTACCAGCAGTGGTAAGACTCTTTGCTTTCAAATACCCATTCTTGACGACTTGATTCGTGATCCATCCCCCGGACTGCGAGCTATAATCATTTATCCGCTTAATGCTCTGGTGAACGATCAGTTGGAAGAGTGGGAAACGATACTAAAAGAGCATAAACAGATAACTTTTGCACGCTTTACGGGACAAACTCCAAAATCACAAGAAAAATATGAAGACCGACTGAAGGAAACTTTTAAGAGACAACTTGAGGGGGAACAACTTTCAGATAAAGAAAATGAGCGAGAAGCAAAAGAGCGATTAAAAGAGAAGTTAGAAAAAGATCGAAAGGAGATACCTAACCGGCTTAATCATCGTGAAGATATTCGAGCCAACCCTCCACATATACTCATCACGAATTTTTCTATGTTGGAGTATCTGCTGGTGCGCCCTATAGACGTTCCAATTTTTGAAAATTCAAATCTCAAATTTGTTGTCCTAGATGAGGCTCATGCCTATCGTGGTGTACAGGCTACTGAGATAGCATTTTTGATTCGTCGTCTCAAAGATCGATTAGGCATCGAGAATCTGACTTGTATTGCCACTTCCGCAACATTGGGCAAACCAGGTGACGAGAAAAGTGCCCTTAAAGTACGCAAGTTTGCATCAAGCCTTTTTGGCGAAAAGTTTCATGAGCATAATCCCATCTATGGTACTCCAGCAGAAACAGAAGAAACAAGACCAAAAGAGCCTTCATTTTCTCCCACAGCTATTCAATATATCAATGCAGCAGAATCTTTGAGAGTGGATCTTCAAGGAGATGTGCATCAACATTTAGGACTTGATGCTCATCTGCCACTCTTGCCCACTCTACTCGAACATGACGAAAACCTATATCGCCTTCGTAATACTATTTTGACAAAGCCAACATTATTAAGCGACGCGGCTAAAAAGCTATGGCCAAATGACTCAAAATCAGTTGCCGGTTTGCAGGCCCTGCTGGAAATTGCTGCAATCGCAAAAAAAAGCGGATCTCACGAAGATTTACTGCCCACTAGATTGCATTATTTTGTGAGGTCTCAAGACGGTTTACATGTATGCCTCCATAAACAGTGCCCTCGTCGCCATGATGGTAAACCAGCATTTTTTGTCTCCAGAAAGCCCAATGCAAATACACCTGAAGGATATTGTCCAGAATGTTACCAAATAGGTCAAGAGTCGAAACTCGTGGAATTGGTTACATGTCGGAAATGTGGTTATCTATATGGTGCATTACAAGATTTAGGTCCAAGACGTGCACAAGACCCCGAGAAAAATGATAAAACTTCTAATCCTGATTTTGACTCCTTTAGTACAGAACTTGGCTGGGCAGCAGATTCTTTCTGGTCCTATTTTAGCGTTGAAGACGAGTTTCCGTTTCCACCACAGCCGAAGGTAGATGAGGACGATGATATTGATATTGATAATCTTTTTCTCCACCCTGCTGAATTAGAATGGTGTGTAGTTTGTGGAAAGAAGAAAGATGAAGGAGCAGGTGACAACTGCAAGTGTTCTGAGCCGCATCTACGTAAAATAAATGTATTTCATCGTCAGTGTCCTAATTTTGGAAAGGCAAAAGATCGCGAAAATCTATACAAGTCTGAGAAAAAGTCATTAAATCACTGTCCAAATTGCGGTGCAAGAAATGCATCTGGACTTGAACCAGTTCAAAGATTCCAGGAATCCGATGATGAAACTGGTTTGGCCATGGCGATTCCTCTTTCTCATTTTCAAGTAAGTTCTAATAGTAGAATGGACAGAACTCGCAAGCTGCTTTGTTTTACAGATCATCGCCAGCGCGCTGCCGCTTTTCCTGCCTTGTTGGAGGATTACACCTTTGCGCATGACATGGGGCGCATGATAGTAAAAATTGTAAACGAAAAATCAGAATTAAGTTTAACAGATCTGGGCGAACACCTGGCAGAACTCGTAGATCCTAAATCGGATGAGTACGATTCCGGCTTTTTCATGCCATCATCTCGTTATCCTGACGATGAAGAACTAAATAAAAAGCTCGTACGTAACCTCTGGATCGCTGAGACGATGAGTTATTTTGGTATTCCAGATTCGGCGCGTGAATCTGCAGAGGATTTGGGTTTGGTATCTGTAAAATACCTTGTAACCGATAATGAAATAAATGAGTTTCACAATTTGCTTCGACGCCATAGTATTAGTCGTGAAGATTCTTATGCTACCTTGCAGATGCTTCTTGGGTTTATGCGCCATAGAAAGGCGTTTACTCTTCCTAGCGGCGTCCGAAATGATGATACCGCTTTTGGACGCGTATACGCAGATATCGCGTTTGCATTACGTAGAGATGGCAGCAAGAATATAGGTTGGCTGCCCCGTCTTAATAAAGATGGGGGTTATCGAGACAACATTATTACCGACTACTTGCGTCGGCTTACCAAATTATCGTCAGATGATACGTACGAATTGGCTGAAAATATTTGGCACTTCCTCACAGACCAAAATATATTGATTGAACACAGTGGCTCCTGGAAGCTCGATCATGAACAACTTCGCGTGATGAAACTCGACCCCTCATCACGATATGTCTGTGGTCGTTGTGGCATCGTGACCGCTTACTCTGCCAATCGATGTTGTCCACGCAAGGGTTGTGATGGGAAACTGGAAGTTCAGCCATTCAACTTAAATGAAGAAAACATCATATCCCATTGGGTGGCTGGTGACGACAAAGTATCATTTAGAACCTTGAAATCTGAAGAGCATACTGCCCAAATCAACAAAGATCTAGCCAAGTTGATTGAAGATGATTTTCGTGCTGGTGAAGGTGTAAATCTACTGAGTAGCACGACTACTTTCGAAATGGGAATCAATATTGGTGACCTCCAAAAGGTTCTATTACGCAATGCACCCCCTTCAAGCGCCAGTTATGTCCAAAGAGTAGGGCGTGCAGGTCGTGGCGAAGACAAAAACTCCATTTGTGTAACCCTCTGTCGTAGAACAAAATATGACGCAGATGCATGGGGAGATCCAGTACGGCTTATGTCTGGCGAAATTAAAACGCCGACGGTATTTATACAAAACAGGGTTATATCCCAAAGGCATTTTAATGCTGTTGTTTTTGCTAAATTTTTACGAACTAAACTTGCCGATGAACGTGCGTTTGGCGATGTAAAACAGCAAATTCGGTTAGAAGGATTTCTGCCATTGGATGCACGGAAAAATATCCCTTCAAAGTGGACTACAACGGATAAATATGTAGATTTTACAGAATGGGTACGAAAACAGGATGAATCAGATATACTTAGAACAGAAGCAGGCTTCTCATTGAGGCCATACGATTCTACTTTTGAGAGTGATAAGGAAGAGGCAATCGAATATTATAATATCGTCTTAGATAGAATTTCTGGAGAATTGAAAGCACTTTTGGAGGAACGTCGCAAGCTATTATATGAAGGTGCGGATAAAAGTGCTATTGATATTGGCCAGTCAGTTAATAATCTATTGAAAAGTGATATTATCAATGTATTGGCAAAGAACGGATTCCTCCCACGCTATGCATTTCCGCTGGACGTCGTAACTCTGGAAACCGGCAGAACTAGATGGTCCAGCTCTAAAGATGTGGAATTAAGCCGCGATAGGGGCATTGCAATCGCAGAGTTTGCACCGGGCTCCCAAGTAATCGCTCACAAGAAGATATTCACCAGTGCAGGTCTTTATGTGATGAGCCGTACGGACAAACCTGACAAGCGTTGGTATTACAGATGCACAAATTGTAATCAAATTCGAACTGCGCGAACTAAAGAAGAATTAAAAGGCAAATGTCCCATATGTCAAAAATCAGTTAGAATCAAGCCATTTATCGAACCTCAGGCTTTTAGCGTGAGAATCGACAAAAGAGGAAGAGGCACGGAAAGACATCGGAGAAGTAGATTGATCCGCCAAAGGCAGTCACTCACACATTTTATTGATTCTATTAGTGAAGAAGAGTTCCAAGATAAGGGCAAGTTCTATGTAGCGTTGAAGGAATCTGGGCAACTATTCCGCTACAATCTAGGACCTGAAAACCGGGGGTTTATGCTCTGTCCATCATGTGGATGTAGCGAGCCGATGCGCAGTTTCAAAGCGGGTAAAAAACACAAGAGGCTTAGGCCATTTTCCGGAACAATGGATTGTACAGCACACCCCTGGCTAAATGTAGCTTATGGCCACCAATTCCAGAGCTTTTGTCTCATTGCCCGTCCACTTATACCGCCAACTTCTGTTGAATCGTTGGCTTTCGCCCTGCAAAAAAGCTTATGCGATCTACTTGAGATTGACTCGTTTGACATTGGAGTCTCCTGGAGATGGTTAGACAATAAACGGAATGAAATGTCAGATGTGGAGATCATTCTTTATGATACCACGCCGGGAGGTGCTGGATTTGCAGAAGAGGGATATGATAACTGGCCTGAAGTGTTAGAGAAAGCACTCGAAATTTGCGAAAAATGCACCTGTGAAAATGCATGCTATGATTGCTTGAAAAACTATGGTAATCAATCTCATCACGAGGTCTTGGATCGTAATAGTGTCATAAAATTCCTCAAATTATAACTCAGCATTACCCCTTGTACTCCCCGCCCACCAGCTCCCGGATCCGCTCGGCGGTCTTCGGCCCCACCAGCTCCACCACCTTCAGCACCTCTTTCGTCTCTTGCGAAGACCTGCTCGATGGACCCGAAGGAGCGCAGAAGGTTCTTCGCCTCCGCATTTCCGACGCAAGGGATCGACGAGATGAGGTCCTCTTGCTGCTCTTTGAGGGTCCGGTCCTAAACTCCGCAAGTTAAATCCCACATTCCGCACCTTAACTTCCGAAATCGAGTATTTTGCTGGCTAGCGATTCCACTAATATAATTATGAATCTGGCTATTCATTTACATTAATATTGTATCTGCTATTGCTAACCCCCTGGTGAGCGGGTATCTCATCTAGTCATGTCGAATGAAATAACCAACATATTGTCAACATAAACAAATTCAAATATCATATTAAATTATAATGATTGAACGGGGGATTAAAAATCGGGTCGCGTACTCGCTTTACTGAAAATCGCCACTCGAATCGAATTCAAGGGACTTATTTTCCGCCAAACAGCCACTACGTCACCCGTTAGCGCTATTCAGTAAGCTGGGTACGCGACCAAAAATCGATAGCATCAAAAATACCAATTTCAAAACGCAAGGTGCGGAATGTGGGGCTCATGTTAGAGGTCTGATAAGTGCTTCTCGAAGATGATCTTCCCAGGAACGGTGCTGCTGGCCCTGAAGGCAGCTTCCCGGGATGATCTCCACCGATTTCCGGCTTCAGCCTTAAGGCCCTGCTGCGATAACCAAATTAAATTCTATGCAATACCGATCATAAAACTAAGCCAACATAGGGGGCCGAGATAAAACTCAATGGGACGAAAAGACTCATATTCCGATCACAGCAGACAGCGTAGGAGTGGCTTTAGAGAGAGGTGACGATCTCGATGCCCAGAGCAAGTACGTCCAAGCTCTCCAAGGCCATCGCAATAATCCATTAAGTAGATCGAGGAGCGTAGAAGATATGAAACCACACGTAGCGTTCTTGATTTCCTCTGAGGAGGCTGAACATATCAGCGATATCCCCAAAGACTTCACGACCCGCGATAGATGGTTTGTCCCCGAGGACGAGAGCGAGACCTGGGTCTCCTTGACGTTTTTGGAGGGACTTCGATCTATCGGCCGAGACCCCGAGATCTTGCAGGCTTCCGAGGAGCTTCCCGTATTTTGCGGTCCAGCTTCGCCGATCGATACGGTTGAGCACGGGGACGAATTGACGGCTCGAGCGTTATCGCTTATTCCCGAGGCCGTTGGTGTGGTCTATGTGAGCTGGGAATACCAAAGAGAGTTCGCCATGGAGTTCATGACCTGGATGGAACGGTTCTTCTGCTATTCACAAAAGGATGGTCTTCCCCTTACCTGGCTGATCCTCTCCGACCCATCGAGCCAGCGCGACGATACGGGGCGAGAGGTGGCGAGATGGGCGCATATCGCCTTATATCGCCGAGAAGATAACTTTGAGGTCTGGCTGGAGGGGTTGGGTTTCAATCTCGACGAATAACCAGCACCGCCATCTAAATGACCGATAAAATAAATGGATATGCGATCTAACCGACGGCCAGCTATAGAGCCGTATGTTGCACCACTCAATGAAGATCAACTGACTATGAAGCCATGAAGCTCACCTTCGATAAAGGGACGATCCTGATCCGAGGAGAAGCCCGGGTACCCAATTCCATTTGGGACGAACGCTCCAAGGCCTTCAGAGCAATGGCTCTCTACTACAGGGATATCGTCGATTTCCTGAAGACCTCCGGCCTTGACTTCAAGGATGATGTCCTCAACCTCATCCCATGTCCAGAACTGCAGAGCAGCGTCGTATTGAGAGATTATCAGAGGCAGGCCCTCGATGCCTGGGCGGCCAACGGTCATAGGGGCGTTATCGTCCTGCCAACAGGTAGCGGCAAGACGGTTGTTGGTATAAAGGCCATATCGCTCCTCAACACCCCAACTCTGGTAGTGGCCCCTACCCTCGACCTGGTGGATCAGTGGCGTACCCGTCTGAACGAGGAGTTCGATACCGACGTGGGCGTATTGGGTGGAGGAGAACGGGAAATTAAGGCTTTGACCGTCTCTACCTACGACTCTGCATACATCCATGCTGCCAAGCTCGGAAACAGGTTCGCCCTCGTGATCTTCGATGAGGTCCACCATCTCCCTGCTGCCGGGTATCGGAACATAGCCGAGATGTTCGCCTCCCCTTACAGGATGGGGTTGACGGCCACCTTCGAGCGGGAGGACGGTCTCCATGAAGAGCTGAACCGGCTGGTGGGCGGGAAGGTCTTCGAGAAGAGGGTAAAAGAGCTCGCCGGCAAGCACCTGTCACCCTTCCGGCTCGAGAAGATCACCGTCGATTTGACCGATGAAGAGCAACAAGAATACGATATCAACCAGAAAACCTTCTCGAACTACCTGGCCAGGATCAACTTAACCATCCGAGGACCCGCCGACTTCCAGAAGCTGGTCATGAGAAGCGGCAGAGATCCTGGTGCCAGGAGAGCGTTGCTTGCACGGAACAGGGCGAGGGAGATAGCTTACAACAGCGTCTCTAAGATGGGGACTCTATCGACGATCCTGATGAATCACAGAGATGGCAAGATCTTCATCTTCACCGAGCACAACAAGCTGGTCCACCGGATCTCAAAAGAGTTCCTGATACCCGCCATTACCTACAGAACTTCGACAAAAGAGAGGAGCGAGACCCTGGACAGGTTCCGATCAGGGATGTACAGGGCGGTGGTCACCTCCAAGGTCCTGGACGAGGGTATCGACGTTCCGGACGCGGACGTGGGCGTCATCCTCAGCGGCACGGGAAGCGAGCGGGCCTTCATCCAGCGGCTGGGCAGAATCCTCAGGAAGAAGGAAGGCAAAGAAGCCGTCCTCTACGAGATCGTGTCTGCAGAGACGAGCGAAGTCGGCACGGCGAGGAGAAGGAAGAGACCGCTAAAACAGGGATAGAAGATGCTTACCAGCGACCTGCTCGTCACAAAAGCAACCAAGGGAAAGATCGAGCCCGTCTATGCTCTCCTGGATGAGGATAACCTGGAGATCGCCCGGTCGGTCATAGCCGTCTTTGAGGAGCATGTGGGAAGGAGGTATGGGGAGCTAGTCGAGGAGCTGGAGGGTATCGAGGAGATCAACTTCCGGCTGGTCAGAGGTCTCGCCCAGATCCTCGAGAGGCGTTGCTTAATCGACTCGGACTCGGTTATTGATCCGGCTTCCGCGCGGCGAGCGGTCTTCGAAGAGTCGAAGGGGTTCGTTACCGACTCGGTCGAGAGAGCTCGGGTTATTGATGATGTCGCCAGGAAGCTATCGATCAGACCAGATGACCTGGAACGGGCTCTGTGGGCCGATCACGAAGGCAATCTCGTCGTCAAGGAGTTTCGTACCATGGCGGCGGAGGATCTGCTCAGGCAGTACAACCTATCGCTGGTACAGACACTCCTATTCAGAGCTACATCGATGGAGATCGAGATCGAGGATAATTTCCAGCAAGTATTCAGGAAGATCAAGCAGCTGGGGCTCATCTATTCCATCCAGGACGGCAGGATATCCCTGGAGGGTCCCACATCCCTCTTCAAGCTGACTGAGAAGTACGGGTCTGCTTTTGCAAAGCTCCTCCCCACCATAATGGCGTCAACCCGATGGGGTTTGAAGGCCAGCGTATCCAGGAAGACCTTAAAGGGGAAGAGGATTTACGAGTTCGGTCTGGACCACACCAGAAGATCTCTTTTCAGCCTGGAGTCGGAGACGGTGGAAGTCGGCTTCGATAGTGTAATTGAGAAGGAGTTCAGCCAGCTCGGGTTCAACGACTGGACTGTGAAAAGGGAGCCGACGGTGCTAAAGGCTGGCCAGTACGCTTTCATCCCTGACTTCTCCCTGGAACGAAGCGGCGCCAGGATTTATGTTGAGATAGTCGGCTTCTGGACGCCCGAATACCTGAAGCATAAGATCCAGAAGGTGAACCTGCTTGGGGGTGGCGAGAGCTTGATTCTGCTCGTGAACAGGAGCCTGGCTTGTACGGGCTCGGAATTCCAGGCAGATAACCTCCTGTTCTATGATAGGAAGGTACCTCATCTGGAGATCATCAAGATCCTGAGGGGATATGAGGGGAAGCAGCTTCTGGACGATATTGAAAAGCTGAAGGGCATTGAGATCACATTTGGCCGCGATGCTGGTGTTATCAACCTCGATGAGGTGGCTGATAGTTACGGCGTTGGTCTAGAGGCGCTTAAGGTAGTGATAAAGGATCAGAATAGGCCGCACCTCTCACTCTTGGGGGACCAGCTTGTAAGCGACGAGGTCCTCGAAACCATCAGGGGAGAACTTGCAGGTGTGACGAAGCATGGTGATGCTATCAAGATCTTCGAGCGATACGGCATAAAGGCACACGGTCAGGTACTGGGCGTCCTCGGGTATAAGGTTAGGTGGAGCGGGCTCGATCCAGAAAACGCTGAAATCGTAGAGATGTAAGATGACTTTGATCTTATAGTTCTGCTGTTAATGACTCAATCGGGCTACATCTTTTCTGCCGTGGTAACGTTAAGGATGGAGGAGCGAGCCCGCCCCTCTACTTGTAGAGGGGGGGCGATGCTCCGACTAGGGCCGTTATGGCTTGAAAGCTGAATTCACAAGGTATCGATTACGTTCTCAAATTCAAATTTGCTTAGCAAATCCAAATTCTTTTTGGATATATTTAGACCCCATTCAGGTTTGCTTTTTTTGCCTTCATAATCACGGCTCACTAGCAAGCTGTTGGGATTAGACCACTCTGATGAAGGGATGAGGTATATCTTCGGGGTTTTGCTCTCTTCGAATAGTACAACAGATGCAAGTAGATTCTTTCGCAGATTGAATTTATCCTTTTGTATAAATATGTAATTGGCCCCTCTCGCAGACTTTACTTGCACGTCATAATATGCGGTTTCATCTTTTCGGACGACGAAATCTATACCTTTGTCGTCAACCTCTGCGCTATAAACATCGAAGCCTGCTAAAGTGAATTCCATCTTCACGAAATATTCAGCGTATTTGCCCAACTGCAGATGATTCAAGTGGTCCCATTTATTCGCCATTTGCTTCCTCATCATTTGTTCCCAAGGGTATTTCACCTAATTTATGTATATTCCTATTGATAAGGTGTTTCTCATGGAACTCAATTTCTTTGAATATCCTATCCGCTTGAATTTCCCATAACATGCAGTACAAACAAGCAATATATATTATTAATATACACATAAAGATAAATCTTATACCAGAATCAAAAGGGCCTATAAGAATCTCGGGATTATATTTGAATTCAACAAAAAATAATATAAAGAATGATAGAGTACTAGCAATCGGCACAGCCCGTCCAATAATAGAATTTGAATAATAATGATCCCAATATCCTCTGATAGTGTCGGCCAATCCAGGGTATTTTATATACATATAATCCATTAAAATAAAATCAACTGCAGAGAAACACTCAGCATCTTTCAAATCTTTGCGCATCTCTCTTATCAAATTGAAGGGATATGCGTGGTAACGTGGTTTGTAAATTACCTCAAATGCTTGAAACATCAACCATCCGATAAATAGAGAAATCAAACCAATCGCAATGCCCGATTTAAGAAAATATTTTATTAAATTTTCGATAGTATTTATTTCTAAAAATAGAAAGGTTACTAAAAGCACATGGAGTATAATAGATAAGCCGGTGATTTCGTATCGTAATAATCGGCGCATGACTACCTAATTATGAAACATATGGGTATAATCTTTTGTACATGTTCAGCTGGAACAAGCTCAGTCAAACAGCAGAGGCAGATGGCGCCGTCGTACTTTCCGGATAGCATAAACCTGGCTGCATCGGCGCGGACCCACTCTCCGGAGACGCCGGCCGCTTTGGCGACAGCCGCGGCCCGGCCGAGCATCTCCCGGGACAGATCCAGCCCGGTGACAGTGTAGCCGCTGCCTGGGCGATCTCGATGGAGTGGCGGCCCGTCCCGCACCCGACGTCGAGGATGGAGCCGCCTGGTGGCAGCGCCAGCTCCTCGATGAGGAATTCCACCTCTGCAATCGTGTTCTTCGTGAAGACGTTATCATCGTAGATCGGCGCATGCGCATCAAAGAACTCTTCCCATGTTGTCTTCTCTTTCAATATAGATCACCCATCTTTCTTGCAGAAATCTGAGCTTTGCCGCGGTGTGAGAGTCGCGCCATCAACGTCAGCCCTTTTTAGGATAGAATAAAAAATTTATTTATATGTTATATTCAACAATATCACCAACTAATGTAAAGGCTCCCCAATAATAGGTATTTTTCCATTCTTCTTGATTTCGAATTTCCCTCATAGCGTGAGATAATGCGCATGCATTGTTCTCACTATGATTAATCCAGTGATTATAAAATGATAGCATAAGCTCTGCCGTTGATAAATCATTCACCTTCCAAAGACTGACCAAAGTTGATTTAGCACCTGCAAGGATGAAACTTTGAGCGAATCCTGCCATCTCATCTCCAGCCAATGAGCTATTCATCCCGGTTTCGCAAGCGGATAATACTAAAAGTTTCAGGTGAATATGTAGATCTATAATATCTCTTATTTTTATAATACCGTCGGCAAGGACGATACCTGAATCTAGCGGATTCTCTAACGAAAAATAAGCGTGGGTCGCGAAATGTGCAATATTTGCTTTAGATAAACAATTTAATACCATCTCTTTAGTAGCTTGAGATCCAATGAGGGGCGTAATACCAAATAATTTTGCGATGGCCCGAGCTTCTTCCTCAGCATAAATTAGATCGTTCCCTCCTTTTGGGTTTCCTATAATCAGCACAGAATCGTTGCTATTTAAATCGTATTTCGCCATTATTGACCGTATTCTCAGATTTGGAATTGCGGCCCACTCGATGTTTAACCCTGCTTTTTGTAGCAGAGCCTCCCAAGGTAATAAGCATCCGAATCTGCCAGGACTAAAAATAACTCGTTGAATCCCTTCCAAGTAAGGTATTGCATTATTTAATAATTGAATCAAGTTGCGATCCCACGTTTCCCTCAATTGGTCACCGTCATTATACAGATGAACTTCTCTCCTAAATCGACGCCAAATATCTAATTGAGCTTCGCCACCAAGAGGAATTTCTACTATTTCGGGTTCCTCCCAATCTGCCCGCAATATAAATAGAACTGTTTTTTCTGCTAGAGGGAAAAGCGAAAGCAATGCTGTCGTAGGATTTTCGATCAAATTTTTAATATTGTTCCAGGAAGGCCTGTTTCCCCGTCGAAGACTAGTATATTCCTCCGCATCGGGACCATATGACTCAATTTGATTCCACAAAATATCCAATTCTCGTAATAATTCTATTCTATTTTGAATTATTGTTGATTTTCCTTCAATGTTTTCTCTTGATCTAATGGGCTCACCGAATCTGGATAGCTCCCTTAAGTCGATCTTATTAAGTTCTTCCATCAATTTTTCTTCTTTTTTAATCAGATCCAAAGGTAAAGAAGGCGGTGTCGGAATATTGCCTCTACCCAGAAGTTTTATTAATATAATTGATTTAACCCCTTCTGCATAAAGCATTGCTTCCCTACCCCAAATTAAATCCTGTATACCTTCAATATTCGGTTCTTCGGTTGCTAAATCCCTTAGTATCAAGGCTGTTTCAACAACTCTATCCTCTATATCGCCTAGCATCTTGCGTGTACCTAACTCATATGAAATGGAGATAACATACGAAGTGGTGTTCAAGGATTTACTTGCTTCCTTATAGGCATTAAAGGACTCTAACAGGAATGAAACATTTGATGTCAGATTGTATTTATCTCTTAAGGCCCGACCGAGATTGTAAAAGGACATAGTTCGATCTCTGGATCCTTCAGGCAAGAGATGGATTACTTCTTCAAAAGCTTCAATAGCACTATCTAGCCGATCGCTTGCCTCCCTCAATCTAGAAGAATCTTTAAAGAAAATATGTAGTTCTCTGAGCTGATTTCCTAAGTTGCCAAGATAAAGCGCTTTATCGATGGGTCTATTTGGAGATGATTCTACCGCTTTTTGGGAAAATTTGATTGCATCCTCTAAATCTCTAACAGCTAGTTCCTTATTGTTTGAATACCTATAATTAAAAATATAACGATCTTTTAGACCTTCTCCTAAGTTACTAAATATTCCAGGTAGATATTTGGTATCTTTTGTAAGACGTATTGCTTCAAACCAGTTCTGAATAGCCTCATCAAGATAAATAAGTTCCTTGTTTAGATTAAACCGATCTTTGAGACATTTTGCCAAGTTGTCAAGGGCTATTGAATGTATCGGCGCAGTTGTTGAAGTGTTTTTAACCGCTTTTTCATAAAAATCTATTGAGGCGTTTAAATCGCCAATACTTCCTGTAGCTGCATATCTTTCATGCAAAGCATTTCCCAAGCCGTTGAAAATAATGGGTCTATTATTGCGATCTATGGATTCAAAAGCCGTTGTTTTTTTATAAAACTCATCTGCTTTATGTAAATAATTGATAGCCATTTCTAAGAAAATAGGATTACGTTCTATTAAATAATTATCTAATAATAAATTAGCTAGATTATTCAGTACACTTGGCAGATCAGGATGATATTCTCCCATGAAGCGCTTAGATAATTTATAAAAATGTATGGCACAAATCATATCGTTTTCATTTCCAAGAATACCGTATCTGTATTCATATAATCCACCTAGCTTATAAATTGCACGCAATCTAATATCGTGTTTTTGTAAGTGATTTTTTGTCTCATTCAGCAATATTAGGGATCTCAATTCCTTAATCGCTTTAGATGATGAGGCATCATATTTATTTTCTTCAAACAATGAAACAGCCGCCTGAGCCTTTAACAAAGCTCTTTGAATGTCATAATTTTCAAACATCCTTAACCCGACCTACAATGAAATACGTTCTTATTCGACTAATTTTACTTTTAATGATTTCGCAGTTTCCTCTTTTCTTCCTACCTTCAATCTTAGAATTTGATCACATATTGTAGTATCAGCAGTGAGATCGATGAATGCTTCAACTGGCCTCATCGCCTTTGGAACTTTGAGCAACATATACATGAATTTGCTCCCTAGTATTTTTGATCCTTTTGCTTCTTGGTAGTCCCAGCTAGGATTACCCTCCCCTATCCCAGTTGCACTAATAATTGGATGCAATTCTAAATATTCTAATCCAAAGTCGATGCTTCCTAAACTTGCCCCAATTTCTTGAAACTTAATAGAAGGATTTAGAGTTACCTTGACATTATGTTTAACTTCTTGAGTAACCATTAAAGGATGTAGATCAAATGCAATAGGTTGTCCTTTCTCACCAGGATACAGATGGACAATAAAGCGAGCCCACTCAATGTTATTCCCGTTTGGCGGAATTCTAAAAGAACAAGAAAACCGCACTAGGTAGAAGTCTGACTCGTTGATTTTTACTTCCAGAAATTTTGGAAATTTATCTGATGGGTACAACCTTGCCAGATCCCAGGTCTCGGGAACTCCTATACTAACGATTGGCAATCCACTTCGAAGATCCTCTGAATTTAATATTAAACCTCTAGCTTTATTCTCTCGAACTAAACGCTCCACTACCTCGAACGATGCAGGTTCTAAAGGAGATTCCCATAAGACATTCTGAATCGATTCAGGCGTTTTTAGCCACATACATTCTTGAATATAGCTACATATCTATTAAAGATTACTCTACCTCCAGAGAAGAGGCTGTTAAAATTATTAATTCGGCTAGGTATCGCGATTCGAGGTTTGCAGCTGTTTCAAAGAACAAACGAATATTTTTGCTTTAGATGGTTGATTCGTGAAAATTAATTAAATGAGATGTTATGATCAAGCTCGATAAATTAGCATGGTTTCAATACTGGTTAGCCTGAGATGTTAGTCCTATAAATTGCTAGAATTTATGTCGGTATTAACTTCCAAGTTGCAAGCTGCGGATAATGTGGTCCAAAGACGCAAACCGATCCACATCCGAACATCCCCCTCACACCCCCCCGAACGTCATCCTCATCTCGAAGACCCCCTCCTCCCGCCTCTTCTCGATCTCAAAGCCCATCCCCTCGAAGAGGGCCATCATCGGCCGGTTGGTGACGAGAACCTCGGCGGAAAAGTCCAGGAGCCCCTGCCTTTTCGCGAGGTAGGTGAGATAATGGAGGAGCTCGCTTCCGACCCCCTTGCCCTGGAAGTCGTCTCTTACGACCAAAGCCACCTCGGCGGTGTGCATATCGGGGTTGAGGCTGTACTGGCCGACGCCGACGACCGTCTCCTGCTCGCGCTCCTCCTCGACGACCGCCAGGATCAACATGTCCCGCGAACAGCCGACGGCCAAGAACACCTGCCTCACCTCTCGGGGGACGTTCCTCCTCGCCGAGATGAACCTGGTGTAGAGGCTCTCATCGGAGAGGCTGTAAAAGAACTCCTTGATCAGCGGCTCGTCGCTGATTTTTATGGGGCGGAGGAGGATCTCCTGGCCCTCGCCTGCGCGGGTGGTCCGATGGATCGCGAGATTCTCGGGGTACTCGCCGCCCTTGCCGGGGACGAAGGGCTGGTCCTGGTAGATCAAATTCAGCCTCTTCGCCTCCTCGATCAGCCAGGGCTGGAAGTCTGGGTGGGCGATTGCGATGAGGTCCATCGCACGCTCCCGGATGTTCTTTCCCTGGAGGTAGGCGATCCCACGCCCCGTCACCGCTTACTGGACGTCCCTGCGGGTCAGGGTCACACCCGATCCGGGGGAGAGGGGGGTGCGGTTTTTTCTACCAGGTATGCTATTTTTATTCAACACACTATTTTAAAATCTCTAATCGAATATTGAAGGATCTCACGCCAGAGACCCGATACTGGCTCCTGGAAGATGATCATCACCATGCGGGGCGCTGGTGACCCTGGGGGCGGCTCGGCGGGGATGATCTCCACCTATTCCCACCTTCGCCCTCGAAGACCACCGACCACCCCCCAAAGGATGAATTCTATGCAACATCGAGAATAACACCGGGCCTGCGCTGTTATGTTGTGGTTATTATAATTTGTTTAGAATTCAGTTGCGTTATCGGTGAATGGACCGAAGCATATCGATAATTGGCTAAAATCGGGTTCTTCGAAACTAATATGGAAAAATTTTTAAAAGTTTTTTACAGGTCTCTCCGAAAGAACGGTGAGAAAGGGCCGGGGTTATCGGGCCTTTAGGTGGATATCCCTCCGAAGGTTCCATAGGAGGTACACGTAGAGGTCCGGCTGGAGGTCCCCGTAAAGACCCTACAAGACGCCCCATCGACCGAAGACGACTCAATATCTGTATCAATAATCGAAGAAAAAGTAACACGTGGATTGTCAGAAATCACGCTCCCTCCGCGGCGGGTCGTCCCTATTCCGTTCCCGTCTCTTCCGCTGCCCTCCACCAGGCACGAGACCGAAGCTCGCCGCAGGTTCGGGGTTACACCGCATGAACTCCGGGTGCTCTGCAGCGAGGACGGTATTGATCCTCTTGGACAGGGCCAGGAGTTCGGAATAAGCAGCATCATAATCGCCTTTCGCCAGCCGTGCGCCTCGCCAGGCCTGAGGAACCGGCCGAAGTGCGGTTAGAACCTCATTCCGGATCCTCTGATGCTCTCTGTCCAGTTGCAGGAGGAGCTGGTGGCCCCGGTTCAGCAGCTCCGAGAGGGATTCGACGGGAGAGGCGGTCGGGTTAACGATGGGCCTGCCCTTCCGCAAATAGGGGTCGGGCGGGGGGCGGAGGTGATAGGGCGAGACCATCTCCACCACTCCTAAAGCTCTCCCCGCCGCCACATACGCACGGCCTCAATCATCATCGCCTCACATATCAGCAGATCCTCACGGAGGGCGGCACGACGAGCCGCCAGGTCCGTACCATCTGGGTCTAATGATATCGGTTCCACCCCTAATCACCTCACCTTTTTGGCGTTCGACTGCTCCTGCTTCGGGCCGTCAAATTCGATCGATGAGATTGCATGTTTAAAACATAGCAGACGCTTCCCGTTGCCGAGATCGAACACGATCTCATAGGGGTTGTAGCCGGCCAACGTCGCGTTTATGGGTCTACCATCGACCATCTGGGCCAGGACCTTCTTGCCTAACAGAGGCTGCAGAAAGTTGGGCGGTGGGCGGCTATGACGCTGGGGTTCATTCTCGGCTTTCCCGCCTGTCTCCGGGACAGGGACTGTCTGCTCTGATGCTGTCGATTCCATTTATATCCCACTCTAATATTTAACTACATTCTATACAAATACTACCATAATCGCTTGTGTCCCCAGATCCGCGCGCCGCGCTCAGTCTCGCCAAGCAGCACGATCTCGATTTGTCGCCATTTCCGCAAATAAAATACAACCAGCGATGCTCTGTTACGGCCCCGTTTATCATCCGCGAGACCGAGTCGGTTTAGGAGATCTTCGCGGCTAACGGTCTCGCCGATAGCGATTTGGGACAAAAATTCAGCTTGGGTTACCACGAGTCCACCCTCCTTCCATCGAATTTCGTACCATGTGATGGCATTACCACAGCCTCCGAAGCTGCTCAGGAGAACCAGGCACGCGGATAATCTCGACCTGCCTCCACCGGAGCAGGGATCGAACCACCCGCGCCGACTCGTCATCACGACTACCTGGAAACATCTCCCGCAGCTCTTTCCGAGTCATCGTCGGCCCTACCGGGAATTTTGCTAAGACCTCGCGCTGGGAAACCACTTTACCGCCTCCGGCGACGAGGGTCGATATCCAGAGTATCAACGTGGTCAGGATCGATACCTAAACCCCCTGACCGGCCGGGGCCTTGATAGGATGGATGTTTATCGAAATCCACAAGATACGCAACACCGTCCCCGCCGGCAAGCTCCTCCATCACCGCACGGTCGGCCTCATTGACTAGTCGCGTTGGGTTTGGGATACGACCCCGGGCACTCACGGGCGCTCCGGGGATTCTGGTGACGACGACATCCATATCGGCGGGGAAGATTACTGGCCAGAATTCGCCGACCACGTAGGGGCGGAGGAATGCTGGCAGAGCAGGATCTTCCTCAAACCTCTTCCGGTCCTCTACCATCAGCGCATCGATGATATCAGCGGCCCATTTAGGGGAGAGGATTTCAGGGGCGGGGAGCGGTCTTTCCTTACCCGGGCGGAATCCTTTCCGATGAGGGTGTTTGGGGGTCACCTCCTCACCGCCTCATCAGCGGCAATAACCGCCTTCACCGCGCACATGCTATTCCTCACGATATCAAGAGGCGGCGGTCTCCCCACGATCCTCTCCAGTGCCGCGATGATCGCCTCACGGGAGATGCCCTCGTCACGGAAATCGATCGAAGCGATGAGCAGCCGGGCCTCGTCAAGTACACCGGGGCGGTACTCCTGCCAGGGGATGAGCTTCATTTCCTCGTAGGTAGGAATAGTACTGTAGTCCGGCCTGTCCGGGATCACCGATGATGCGATATCACTATGCAGCGGCGAGGGCGAGGGTGCTTTCGGGGGTCTCACGTTTTGCTGAAGACAATTCCAGCATACTCTGCCCCGCCACTCCACAGAGTAGATACCGGCGTCACCAAGCCACCGCCGGCAGCTCGGGCAGAAGCCGGGGCCTGAGCCCATGAGCTCGTAGACAGGGTTTGATTCGGAAGAGGGTAGAACATACCCCCCTTCAGCAAAAGAGGCCAGATCCGCCTGGAGCGGGCTCACGCGCTCACCTCCTTAGGCGGGTGGATGCGGCCCTTCGCATCCGCCAGCCAGCCTCGGGCGTGCAATTCGGCGATGACGTCCCTTGCTCTGACAATTGAGACCCGCAACTCATCTTCCACGTCGTGGTAGGTCAGTCCGTTGCAGCGGCGGGCCATCTCCCTCCACTCAGCCATCGACCGGCCATGGACAGGGCCATCGTCGGGCTTGGGCTCCGGCGTAGCAAACTTTTCAGCGTGCTCCGCCGTCTTCGCGTCGGCCTCGGCCTTCTGCTCGGCAATGGGGACGTGTTCGATGCTAGGGGTTTCACGGACAACGCCGGGATCGCACGCGCCTTTCTGGCCATAGGCGGTGTGATGGTGGCCGGCCTCTGAAACTAGGCTGACAGCAGATAGATCGGATTCTGTAACGGATGGTTTTTGTTCTGTTACGGTAGCTGTTACGGTTGAAACCGGTATGCTGCAAGGCGGTGTAACAGATGCAACGGATGTAACGGGATTTTGGTCAACATCTCCTATAGAGAGAAAATTAATTTTCGCAAAATTCTCAAATATAGATTTTATCCTATAAGGGAGTGTTCTCATTTTGTCTGTTACACCCGTTACATCTGTTACAGTATAGTCTCTTGTATCCGGTTTTTTGGTGTAACAGATATTTTCGCACCAGTCAGTAGCCGTTACATCCGTTACAGTATGCGCCAGCAGATGGTCGGCGTATACTTCGCTCGGTTTCTTTGCGATATATAAACCGGGATAAACTCGAAAAGGTTGACCGTTAACACTACCATCACGCGCGAGCGATGATTCTACTCTGAATGCCTTCGCGATGTACTTCCCCAATGCGATTTTTGATGCCGGGGTCGGCACTTTGAAAAGTCTGCAAAATTCCGTATACGCCTCAAACACGTCGCCCACGGCCACGTATCCCGCGCGTTCCCCCGCGAGGCATTCATTGCAAAAATAATTTAGGCTGTACTGCTGGCGTTTATACTCAGCCTCGGCCTCCTCGGTGGTCTTCCGATTGTATATTTTGCCACTCTGGATTAGACTCGGGGCTCTGGCTGCGATTAGCTGGACTAATCCCGCCCTAGCCTCCGGCGTCGTAAGTTTTTGGAGGAGCTGCCTATCGATGGGACGCATACCTGACTCGTCACCAAACGTGTAGCAAAAATCAAGCCGCACTACACGCCGCTTTCGGCCGTAGCTCTCGTCCCCAAAATCAAAAGCGTTGTTGGAGTCTAGGATCGGGACTGCATGGGGTCTACCGGTCCTCCTGTTGCCGTATTTGACGTCGGTATCAAGGAACTCCCCTGTTGCGATTTTTTTCAAGGCGGACACTGCCCCCGCTACCTCCTCGACTTCAGTAACAATCCACAAATCTTTGTCGAAAAGGGCCCCGGCCCCGAAACGCGATCTCTTAAGCTCATCCAGTGTCAGAGCGGTGGATCTCTCCGAGGTAAAAAGTGCGAGTAGAACCTTCTCAAAAACGCCCTTACCGTTCGCACCCCCACCCAGGAGCTGAACTATGACGTCAAACGGTATTCTCAAGGCTATGGCGGTCATAATATCGATAGCCGTCAGCACGTCTCGTGGGTCCGGGAGGGAGGTGCATAGAAACCGGAGGAACTGGTCGTAGTCTGCCCTGTCAGGGTCCCATTCAGCGTTATACCTGAATGTGAAGAGGTCGTCTGGGGTATAGTCTCGAAATTCACCGGTCTTGAGGTTGAGAACGCCATTCAGCAAGGGCATCGCGAAGGGGTCTAGGTTGAATTCCACCGGATCGAGTAACTGTTCCGATTTTATCCGGTCGATCACCTCAAGCAGATCTTTCCGGGTCACGGCGTCTCCGGCGACACTGTATGCGATTTGCGATATCTTGGGAATCCCCGTGGATCTGTATATCTGTCCATCGAACCAGTGAATGTCTCTCCCGTCTGGCATCATCGCGATGCTTAGCCTACCATCCTGGAGGGATTCCGCCGCCAGTACCCGGGAGAACCGCCATTTTCCCTTGTCCTCTGGATCAGTGCAAAAATCTTCTATTGTGAAATCGGAATCGGTGTCGCTGCCTGGGAATATTATTTCACTGTATTTTATACCTAGCTCCCGTAGCTGCCGCCGATACTTTTTTAGCCGCCCGTAGGCGTCTAGCTCTCGGTCAGCTCGGATTTCTTTTCCGCCCTCGTAATCCCCGGCAAGGACGTTGAAATAATCCGCGTCAAATTTGTTGAATCCCGCCCCGTCGCGGGTGGTGGCGCTGTCGCATACCGATTTTAGGGCTAGCACGGCGTCTCTAACCGTTGGGCGCTCGAAGGACGCGGCGTCTTCGCCCCGCCCATCGTGATTGCTCTTCTGTCGCTTTTCGTAGTCGTTGAGTGCCGATTTCAGAGAGTTTTTCTTCACTCCTGGCCCCATCGCCGCCACCGCCTCATCATAGCGGAAAGGCATTTTTTCACGAAGTATGGCTAGATCCCTGAGGTAATCTTCATTTTCTGCTGCGTCGGCTGGCTTTTTTTGGAATGCCGCGATTATATCGGGCAGTACTTGATAAATGTCCTCCAGGGATCGATCGGAATTAGGCAGTTCGATCCCGAGCTTCGCCGCGAAGTCTCGGAGACCGTAATCCTTGCAGGAGTTGTGATGACAGTTAAATGCCGCTCCCCCGTCGGGGAATTGTGTAAGAAATGCTTCGCCGCTGTTATGATTTGGATCGAAGGGACATCCTGCAAGTTCGAAGATTATTCGGCCGTCACTTTCGACTTTCCTCTGTTTTATTTTTATGTCGTGCTGCTGTATCAACGCCTCCAGGTCGATAGCGCGTCCCTTTTTGGCGGGACTGGACTTTTTCTTGCTGGCACCTGGCGTTTGCCGCTCGCGGATCTCCTTCGACTTCGCGCCTTCGGCCTCCGGTTGCCCCTCCAGCTCCCCGGTCAATTTTTCCAGCAGTTCGCGGGGGACGATCTTGAAGTCAGCGAAGGACTCCGCCGGCGACTCGATAATCCGTGCCATCCGATAGGGCCGCTCGCGGGAGTGGTCTCCCTTTCTGGCCACGGTCCCGGGGAGTTTCCAGATTCGAGCCGGGTTGTAAGTCGTTACGTCGACCTTGACGCCTTCATCGCTGTGCCGCTTATCCAGTGCCCCCAGGCAGTTTTTGACGAGCGCGACGTTCTCTTTAGATGGCTCTAGATCGATCCTCGCGCACAAATGAGCCCCGTTCCCCGAGTCTGCGAGCACGAACGCCCCGGCGGGCCACCCCCGCTCGATCAGGTGATTCCTGACCTGCACGGCCTTCGCGATGGCGGCATCGTGTTCCTTATCGCTTGAGGATATACCTGCGGGCCGTACCGGGTCGAGGTCGATGGGCAGCCAGTGTAGTCGGAGGACGTCCCTATCAGCGGTGGTCTGCTTGACCCATTCTTTGATCTTGTTAGACGTCCGATGGAACAATGCAGGATCGATTTTATGCAACGTGATGTAGATGCCAGGCGGGCGATAACGTAGTGCCTCCACCCTCTCCACGAGCATCTCCCTGTCGTCGTAATAGCCAGAGTCGATCCGGTTTGCCCTGCCACCAGCTTGGAGTACCCTTACCTCAACAACGTCCTCGGGTGGGTGATATATACCCAGAGCTCTCCGGATCTCGTTGGGATCGGAATCGGGGGCTGGTAATCCTGGTGGGGACTTCGGCGTGCCAGCGTGTTTATAATCTTTTACGGTTGATAGATTATCTGGCATTTAGACTTCCCCAACCGAAATACTGATCTTTAATGGAAATCTTTATATACAAACGCATCGTCCTACGAATAGCGTTTCGGGCTTTGGGAACACGGGCGTTGGCGCGCCCAGCCCCTTTTTCTGCCGTCACTGAACTATCTCCTTACATCCATTTAATTGTGTAGATGTTTCGTTCACCTGCTCTTTCCGCCGAGGAGTAACTATGATGCGCGACCGATATCCGTTATCGGTTCGAAGGATACCTATCTTTTCACCGATAAGCGGGTGTAATACGGGCTCCATTTCTGTTGGAAGATAGACGGAGATTTTACCCACTCTGGCAACGAGCGCACCTTCGTCGTATGTGGGTTCATAAAGAATCCCTACAACTTCTTCAAATGTCCGAAGCCGATAAGCCTGAGATATCACTGGGCACCATCTCCTTCATTCATTGGAGACATTCTTAATTTACCGTCATCCATCACATCGATTCTGACCCTATCTCCCTTCCGAAGTCGGTGGGTTCTGATCCAAGCTACGGGCAGGCTGACGAAAGCGCTACCGTGGATATGCTGGATTTTTCTGGTTCCAAGTTCGATTCTTACCATGGGCTAAAGGATGCTTATGATAATATTTAAGTTTAGTTATAGTTGTACTTGCGTTTAATTCTATACAACTAGTTGTTGCTCGTTGTTGAAGCTTACAACCGTTTTTTGCCAGCGAAAAGTAGTTTAAGGAGAAGCTTAATATAAAATAGTATGACAAAGATTACAAAGCTCGAACTTGAAATAATTTTTGAGCTGTTGGATGGTTGCGGGTATTCTGGGACTGAATTAGCTACAAACCTGAATAAGAATAAAGGAAATATAAGCGGAAACTTAAAAACACTAAAATCTGAAAAGCATATTTTGTATTCAAATCCTCGAAAAATGACCAATCGAGATCAGTACGAGCACCCTTATTTCATATCAATGGAATTGAGCGTATTTGATAATATATTTAAATGTTTGGTAGATAATAAGCAAGGTGAGCAATTAATTAGGTTTCTGAACTCAAAATATACAAATAATATAATAAAAAAGTTTGGTTTTTTATCGGTATACGAAATAGTCGAAGAGAATTTACAGCTTGTTGAATTCAGAAAACTCGCTTCAGAGCCTCTGTTAAACCAACCAGCTACGATAGATGAGTACAACAATATATCAAATATTATACAAAAATGTTTGCTAGAAGGCGAATGCGACCCTCCAAGTTTCGATTATACTCAAAGACCTGATAAAACGGTTCCAATATGGAATCTCTATTCAGAGTATATCGGAGATAGTAGTATTATTAAAATAGATGCACAAAACAATATATTATATTTTAAACGTCTTCATATCAAAGAGCCTTTAATGAAACATATTGAAATACTAACAAAGTTCGATCCGATAGTAGCTGTTAACCACTACAGGGATACGGTTTTAGAAGAAATCCATTTTGTCCTCAGTGAGTTATCTCAAAAAGCGCATATTTCTAATTTATTGTGGATATTTATAGAATCTGATGTCTATCTCAGCCCGTTTACATCCTATCCAATAAATAGTCCGCAATTTTTGCTTTTTTCAAAACCATTTCAAAGGATATTTGATGATGTTTACCTATTAGATAAGCTGGATCGCATTGATTTTGAAGTAAGGGCTTCTAAAATTTTTAATAATTTTGTTGATGTATTATATGAGTTCTTCAAATTCAACATGCCTTCTGATGAGAAAATGCTCGAACAGCAAATTAAACAATTCATCTTTCAGTGGAATATCGCAAGTTCTAATTTTGATTTTATTGATTATTATATGGATATGATATATGGAATGGAAATGGGATCTGGAATGTATCATTTACGAGGTGACGGATTAAAATTGCAGATAATAGATCTAGAAACCAATAAGCCCCCGAAAAGCAAGGGTAGATTACCCGAACCGCATGAGAAGTATGACATACATTGTTGTGCGATACCAATGGATTTTGATCCCAGGAACAACGAATCCGGAGCCCGATACATGAAGAACCCATTTACAGAGCTTAGACCGTGCGGATCATGTAGCGCGGGCAATATCTCGTTCGAGCAGATATTATCCGGTTTAACGTCGAAATTGGATGATCATGAGGTAGTCCCCATGGGTAGATAATTTGTACGTGTTTAGCTCCCTCTATTAGGTCCATTGATGCTGGTTTCTTCAATTAGGCACGCAGATGAATAAATTCTCTCAAATCGAAAACCGATAACTATTGCCCATGTTGGCTTGCACTTGCCTTTTCAAAGTGACCATGCCAGACATCATGAAATCGATTTACTGATGCTGATTGAGCAGAACTAAACACGTACGATAATTTCTCAAGCAAATGAAGATAAATGAGATCCCTTTCGCTATCTGCTTTATCAGGCAGACGTCTATCTCCCTTTCCTCACACCGCCCACAACTTCTTGATGGGTTCGCAGAGATGCGAAAAAGTGCTGTGCCACTTTGAGGTCTATGCGCCGCTGTCAAGATAGAGCTATGTTCCTTTGCCATCAGCGCCCCCTGGAGCGGATACATCCGGCTTTTCCGCATCAACCCTCCAATCGGTAGTATTTTTCACAATCCCGTCCTAATAGTCGAATAATACTAACAAAACTCGCCAGTGCAGGATATCGCGCGGGCTCAAGGACTCCAAGCACCCAGCTGCCCTACTCACCTCAACTTATCCTTCAGATCAGCCAGCAACAGGTCCGTATCCCCCCTCAGAGAGCCGAACCCTATCCCCCCGGCCAGCAATGGTCCCGACATCGCACCATCGCCGGATGAAACAGGTTTCATTCAAACTGGTATCACCCTCGGTAATGATCACCAGTACCATTAAATAACTCCGTTATATACATCCCAAATGTATACATCCCATGTGATAACCATTAAATAACTCCGTCATATAGATCCCAAATGTATATAATGATCACCAGTACCATTAAATAACTCCGTTATATACATCCCAAATGTATACATCCCATGTGATAAGCATATATACCAATAGGCGGCGCTATGATCACCAGTACCATTAAATAACTCCGTCATATACATCCCAAATGTATACATCCCATGTGATGAGCATATATATACCAATAGGCAGCGCTGGGAACCAGTGCCGTCGAATAATTCAGTTCTACCCCAGCGTACATGCCGTTTTTTGATACCAAAAAATCAGTGCCAATTGAGAATTGCCAAATAAACCGGCCTTTTGGTACTGCAGCGATGCATAAAAAGATGACCAGGCGGCATTTTTGCACTGATGGTAATATCCCGGAGTCCTACCAACGGACCATTGCCCGGAATCGTACCATCGATCACAAGGGAAATTGCCGTCTAACACGTTGGATTAAATCCCGCAGCTCGCATATTCCACGCGCAAAAATGCGTGTACCAGCATTGAAGTACCAAAATCTCATTATAGATGACCATGTATATATCTTTCCATTTAAAGAAATATATTTATACCATGGGACGTACCATAGTATATTAATCATGGCAAGAAAAAATACCATCGTGAAATGCACCGCCTGTGGAGCTGTCTGGCTCTGTCAGGCCAAGAATCCCAGATGCGCCGTTCGGACCTGCAGGAGCACCGCCGTTCAGCGTCTCACCGTCGCAGAGGTCGAAGATTTGATCGGCGATCTCCTGGAATGCCTCAACGAGTTCGATGCGGATACATATTACGCCTTTGTGAAAATCGACGACGAGCACTATAATAAGCTACCCGCAGGTTTCGACCTCTCGGAGATCCTGACTGAGGCGATAGATGCGGGCGATGAGGAAGAAGAGGACGAAGACGAGGAGGTCGAAGACGACGAAGACGAGGAGGTCGAAGAGTCTCCCAAGGAGAAGGCCCTGGCGGTGGTTCGTGAGGAGCGGGCGTGTAAGAAAGTGATCCTGGCGCTAATCCCCGATGAGCCTGAAAATGAGGAGGCTCGGGAGGAATTGGAAGACGAGATCGCCGTTCTCGATCGGAGATATTACGCCTTGCTCCGGGCCGGTGATGACGACGCTGAGGAGGAGGAGAGCTAATGTCCCCTGACATGCCCGTTCCCGTCCCCGCTGTCCCCACGGGAGTCTTCGCAAACCATACATGTAGGTGGAATCTTCAGCTCAACTTCGGCTTCTTAATCGCGGCCCTCGTAGTCCTCTATTTAATCCGAACGTGGAAGCAGGAACGAGGCTGCGCGTGCAAGCTGAAGGCGTTGGAAGAGGAGAGGTCGAAGAGCAGGTAAAGCGTGCCCCCCAGCGCCTCGCCTGTGGCGGATCGCCGGACAGGGCGTAGCGTAAGAGCCCCCAGGATCGCAGGAGAGTTTTAAAATCGAGGTCGAATAAATATAGATGGAGAGGAGTCGATCACTTATTCGCGTTCTCGATCGCCGCCAAGGCCTCAGCAGCTGCTTTTCGGAAGTACTCGTCCTCGTCGTTCTGGGCTATGTAAGTCAGCGCATCGACAGCCCTAACATCTCCGATCTCACCAAGAGACCGGGCAGCTGTCCTTCTTACACCCGAGTCCTCGTCCTTAAGTGCCTCGATTAGAGAATCGACTGCTCTTGGGTCGCCGATCTTGCCGAGGGTATAGGCGGCAGTCCATCGGATAAACTCGGGCTCTTGAACCTGATACCCATCCTCAGATCCTTCCGAATCCTCGCCCCGCAGAACTCCGATTAGGGGTTCGACTGCAGGTTCACCTATCATCCCTAGCGCGATGCCTGCATCCATTCGGACACCAAAGTCCTCATCCTTCAAAGCTACTATAAGCGGATTGACGGCAGGTTCGCCAATGCTGGCTATAGCTCCGAAAATCATCTCTTTGCCTTCCTTGTTCATTTCCGGTATAGCTTTAAGGAGAGGATAGACCGCTCTGGGATCACCAATCTTGACGAGAGCCTCGACTGCCTTTATTCGAACGACAACGTACTCATCCTTTAGGGCCTCGCAGAGCGGCTCAACCGCTCTAGGGTCCCCAACTCTGCCGAGAGAGACTGCCGCATTTGCCCTGGTCTCTCCCGTTGCCCCATATAATAGATCCCAAATTAGGTCGTCTACTTTGTCCGCCGTGGCCGGCATCGCCAGCGCTGCCAGCGCCAGCACGCACAAAATCAGTCTCAATCTCATTTTCATCTCCGCTCCTGAAGAGAGATGGTCCCGACAGACGAAAAGCTTTCCGATGCTCGCAGAACCGGCCCCGCATATCCGGCCACTGGACCCGCAGCGCCCCGCCGGTGGAGGATCGCCGGCCCGGCCGTAGCGTAAGACCCCCGAGACGATAGGCCCCAGGATCACAGGAGTGGCTTGAATAACGAGGTCGGATAAAAACGGACGGGAGGAGGATCAACGCTCGGACCTCATCTTTTTTTATCCTACACCGTTTAGACCGGCGAGGAGGGGATTGATTCCGATCTCCACCGCATCAGCTCCGACGCGGTCTTCTATCGCTCTGTGCGCAGTGCCCAGGCTTGTCAGTGCATATGGATTTTCGGGTTCAAGCCGGAGAGCCTCTTCGTAAGCCACAACGGCCTCACCGTACCTTCCCAAAAAAAAGAGCGCCGTGCCCTTACCATTCCACGCATCAACATTTCCTGGAACGCTGATAATCGCGCGATCATACAATTCAAGCGCTCTCTCGAAGGACCTGTTGGAGTCGGGCCATCTGGAGAGCCCATACATCACTTGGCCATCTCCAGCATTGCGAGCGACGCACCACCCCATGCGAGCGGCATAGGTTATGACCATTTCCTCCACCGCTGGGTAGTCTACCCATGCCCCGGCGTCCAACGCCTTGCCGATATCCTCTATACTCACATAATAGTTATAGTCACTCCAGCCGTCGGTCTTGACAAATAGGACGCGACCATTACTCGCCCCGACTGGGCGGAATCCCTCTTCCAGCCACCCATACTCAGGTTTTCCAAGCTCGTGCCGGTACTGATCACCCCAGTCCGCGACTACTAATGGTATTTGTCCGCATACTGGTATCGGCAGCGATGTAAGCGCCGCCAGCGCCAGCACCACGAGAATCTGTTTCAGTCTCCTATCCATCACCAGCCCCGCCCCCTCCCGTCCTCGACCGCCTGGCGGGCATCGGCCCAATCTGCCAATGCATCGGGATTCTCGGGATCGAGCCTGATAACCTCTTCGTAAGCCTGGGCGGCCTCCTCATACTCCCCCAAGAAATAGAGAGCCGAGCCCTTCCCGTACCAAGCATCGACATTTCCGGGATCGCACTCAATAGCCCGGTTAAACGAAACTAATGCCCGGTGGAATGACCAATTGGTGGACCAGGGATCTTCGGACCATGTCGCCAGCCCACGAATCACGTACCCGTGGCCAAGATGAGCTGCAAGACATCTCCCAGCCGCCTGCTCTGCTGCGCTTAAAATACCCTCCACAGGCGTACCTTCCGGCCACGCGCCTAAAGTTAGTACCGGTATAATCTCACTAACGGGGACGGTATACTCATAATCGTCCCAAGCACCACTCTTGACAAATACGACGGCACCACCGGCACCACCCAGCGCCCCCACGGGTGCAAATCCCTCACCCAGCCACCCGTACTCAGGTTTTTCAAGCCCATGCCGGTACTGATCACCCCAGTCCCCGATTACTACTGGTATTTGTCCGCATACTGGTATCGGCAGCGATGTAAGCGCCATCATCAAAGCCAAAATCGGTTTCATATTCATAGGTCATTCCTACCGATATTCCACTCTTCCAGGCGTCACCGATTGGCTCGGGTTGTAGGTGAACTCATAGGTGGGCTCGATGACAACATTTCCTACCCCTGGTATGTGGTAGTTTTGTCTATATGTCACCGTGGTTTTCTTTCCGGCTAACCGATTCAGTCGGTTATATTCGTTTTGGCATCTTTGATAATCGCGGTACATGCCTAACTGGTAAAAAGCGAGAGCTGCATTACCCCACGATGGGGCGTTGTCCGGATCTAGTCTCGTGGCCATGTCGTAGTAGTAAATTGCTACGTGCAGATACGCGGCTCGATCGGAGTTGCTGAGGCCACGTTCTCCAGCACCTATGTCGTGATAACAGCTCCCGATCGAGTGATAAGCCAGCATATGGCCGGGGTTGAACTGAATAGCTCGATCGTAAGCCTCTACAGCCTCGTAATACCTGCCCTGGGTGTAGAGTTCATCCCCCTTGAGATACCAACCATCTGCAGGTACTTGTTGTCCACATACCAATCCCACCAGCGAAGCCAGCGCCAGCAACCAGAGAATCGGTTTTAGACTCATCTCATCACCCCGTTTTACCGGCCCGCCTTCCTTGCCAGTAGGTAATTCCGCTCACTTCTGGCATCGGAGAAGCCCGGATCAAGGGCTAACGCCACGTTCTGACACTCCAGCGCAAGGTCATATTCTCCCAAGAACCTGAGCACAAAACCCGCATTAAACCAGGGCATCGGCTGAGACGAATCGATACGTATGGCGGCATCGAAAGATTCCAGCGCTGCCCAATACCAAACATCACCCGTTCCCGGCCTCGCAGTATTCGCGGCATACCCGGCCCCGAACAAGGCAGCTCCCTTGTTAGAATAAGCCTGTGCAAAGTTCGAGTCTTGCGAAATCGCCTTATCAAATGCGGATATCGCTTCGTGGTATCTTCCCTGACGTGCCAGCATAAGGCCCCTATTATTCCAAGCATTCGCAGTGCCACGGGGGGAGTAGGGCAACCCCATCCCCACTTGCCCAGGAGTACCCACTTGCCCCGGAATTCTCACTCCCCCCGGCGTAAGGGGCAACCCCATCCCCACTTGCCCCGGAGTACTCCACGGCCCCGAACCGGGGGTTGTCCACGTATCGATAATTTGTCCATCCAGCTCCGTTATCATCGCAGAGCCGCCTGTGCTGGCACTGGACGATCCATATGTCGTCTGCTGTCCACATGCCAGCCCCGCCATTGCCGCCAGCACCACCAGCGCCGCAAAAATCAGGCTCAATCGCATCGTTGTCTCTCCTCCTTCAAGAGAGATGGCCCCGACAGACGAAAAGCTTTCCGATGCTCACCGAACCGGCTCCGCAATTCCGGCCTCCGAGAGGTTGAAAGGATGGGCGAGATGAAAAGACCTCTCGTAGACTGTCGGAGCGGGTCGGATCGCCGAAGCTATCCAAGGAGGAGGTGATCGCCGGTGAGAAGAACCCCAGACCGCCAGACCGACGCCACCACAGCGCCCCATGCCCGAGGACCGGAGCCCTGGACTTAGCGTAAGACCCCTGAGAGAGAGGCCCCAGGATCGCAGGAGAGCTTTGAATATCGAGGTCGAGTCAAATTGCGGCGGCGGACCCCGCAGCAGAGTTGCGGGGAATTAGACCTTCTCGAAATCGAACTCTCGACCGAATCAAACGGGTAAAGCACTACTAAACCGATGGCCGCAGTGAAGACAGGTATAAAGAACCAACTTATAAGGACCTTCTGCCCAAACCACCGACATTTTTCCGCATTTCGGGCATTGGAAATTTGGCAAAGGTGTCCAGGACCACATAATCATGTAGTATTACCGATTATCTTATTTATGACTTATCAAAACGACAATAAGATCATGCCTACAGCGGTCTAAAACTTTCCAATTATGGCGGAATAATCCTGTCCACCTGCCAGTCCCTGACCTGAAATCAGGGGTTGCGTCGATCGAGGCTTCACCTGGGGCTCACAAAGGCACGATTGATAAAGGCAGGGGATCATCTTTTTTGCTCCATTTGATCAATCTGGCCTCCAAAACTCGGAAGGACGGAACGGTACATATTTCAGGATCGGGCATATGATATGGATGAGAGGCGATTCTCTCTAGGCTGGGTGGAGGTTCGTGACGTCATTCGTAGCAGCATATGGTTGGATTCAATCCCATAGAAGGGCTATTCTGATTCGGTCCATAACTTTGCCGCATTTTGGGCAAATTCCAGGATGCTCCCACTTAAGAACTGGATGCCTTTCATTGGTCATCGGTTAAGAGAGGAATCGCGATGGGGCAGCGATCACGGTAGCAAGTCCGGTGAGATTGGCTTGGTCAAAGAAGCTACAGCAAGTCAGTCTTGAAATCGGATCAATCTAGATGATGCATAATTTGTGTGAAAAGCAATGATAATATGTACCTTAAACTCATTAACCGATGACCCATGGAGGCACAATCTACTTTTCGAGTGATAAAGTTGGAGGCTGGATAGATTCTCCCAAAAGTTATTAACCTTTGAGGAGAACTACCCAGTGTGACCCTCCAATGACCCAGATACACTTAAACTTGATAAA
>Ga0334887_1001181_pt1 | contig 35378 bp, 34 predicted proteins | sample GraSluR1_MG_10_FD_207217 | JGI IMG/M metagenome (GOLD analysis project Ga0334887, IMG submission 207217) | Sludge microbial communities from methane-producing bioreactor in Wageningen University, Netherlands - Granular Sludge_18_07-R1 | ecosystem: Engineered > Bioreactor > Anaerobic >...
TAACTCCATTTCCTTGTCACTCAACTGCCTCATGATAACATCTCCTTACTGTTTATTTATGGAGATTATTACCATTTACACAGTCGAGTATACGCTCTCCCCGATGGCGGAGTCTGGCCTACCGGCGGCTTTTCCCCCTCCTTGCAAAAAGCCCCGCTCGCCTGGTAAAAGAGATGCACTGTTGCGCATTCTCTGGCTTATGTGATTATTTGTTAAGCATTATTTTTATTATATGCAGAATTTTTTTCGTTATTTTCATTGTCATACGGCAGATAAATGAAAGGATCCTGAGTCTCTCCCCATTTAAGTATGGTAAAGTGCAGATGCGGGCCGGTACTCAACCCCGTATTGCCTACCCGTGCGATAGCTTCTCCTTTTTCTACCCTGTCTCCCTCTTTTACCAGCAACTGTGAATTGTGTCCATATTTGCTTTTAAATCCGGAACCATGATCTATTATTATCGTCTTACCATAAACCCTTTCCCACCCTGCAAATTCTACAGTGCCATCACCTGCAGCACAAACCTCGGTCCCTGAACAATTGGCTATATCTATCCCATTGTGAAAACTTTGTCCCCGTCCAAACGGCGAATCCCTCCATCCATAAGGCGAAGAGATTTTTCCTTCTGCCGGCCATTGATTTGGTATACTCCTGAAATACTCCTTCTCATTATTAACTCTGGCCAGGAGTTCATCGAGTTCCTTTTCCTGGATGGCGAGCGAAGTCTTCAGTTCCTGCGCACTATTAAGAATTTTCGTTTCGGGGTTCAGGGTTCGCTTGCCTTCCTCTCCTCCTTTTCCTCCTTCTTCTGTCCCTGGCTTTTCGCTGTTTTCGGAACTGAGTCCCATAAGTTTTTTGATTTCTTCTTGCTTTTCAGCAATATCTTCCTGGGACTTTTCAATATCTTCGATTTCTTCTCCAAGTAATTTTATTGTGTTTTCTTTCTGTCTGTTTTCCTCTTTAATCTTTCCAATATTCTTCATTTCCTCGTGATTATTATAGCAAGTATATACAGCCAGGGCTGATGATAGCCCCAGAACAATCATGAGCACTAATATCGATGCCATGTTTTTTCTTCGTATGCTCCAGTTCCATGCTTTTCTTGTAGTCCCCGGTATTATTATGAATGTCATCCAATCATTTTGTTTCTTTTTCTTTGCTTTCATTTTTCTATTGCCTCTGCTCCTGTAATAGTCTCTTCATTCTTTTTTATTTGTAGTTCTCCATGCTTTGTTTCACGTGAAACATCCAAACAAACCTGCAAACAAAACCCTTCTTTATTATTGTTCAATTCCCAACAGTTCCGAAATCCTTGTCAGATCATCATCATCATAAAAAGAAATCTGTATTTTTCCCCCTTTTCTGTACTCCACTATCTCAGCTCTGCTGCCAAACAAATTCTCCAGTTTTCTCTCAAGCTCTTGAATCTCCAGGCTTTTCTTTCTCTCCGATTGCCCTGCAGCAAATCCTTTTCTTTTAACTCTCTTTTCAGTTTCTCTTACGGATAGCTTTCCTTCAATAATCTCTCGGGCGGCAGCTATTTGCGTGGCCGATTCCCCTAAGGCCAGCAGGCTGCGCGCATGCCCCGCTGTTAATCTTCTGTCCTGTATCATTTCCAGAATTTCAACGGGAAGGTTTAATATCCTTATGGTATTGGCAATATGCGCCCGGCTCTTTCCTATTTTTCTGGCGACCAATTCTTGTGTATAGCCATAGTTATCTATCATATTTTTGTAGGCATGTGCCTCTTCTGCTACCGACAAATCATCTCTTTGTAGATTTTCAATCAATGATATTTCCGCTGCCTGAATGTCATCGATTTCCCTGATAATTACCGGCACCAGATCAAGTCCGGCCAATTTAGCCGCTCGCCATCTCCTTTCTCCGGCAATTATTTCATAATCCCCCCCGCGGGGCCTAACCAGTATTGGCTGAAGAATACCATGTTCCTTAATGGAGTCAGCGAGTTCAGATAAGGATTCCTTGTCAAAAACCCTGCGTGGTTGATCCTCCCCTGCAATAATGGAAGCAATATCGATCTCTGTTACGGGAACCCCTTCATCAAAATTCATCTCTCCTGAGAATAACGCATCCAGGCCCCTACCAAGGCCCCTTTCCTTTGCTCTCACGAGCCAGCACCTCCATCGCCAAATCTTTATAAACCTCTGCGCCCTTGGATCGCGGATCGTATATTATTACGGGTTTTCCGTGGCTGGGGGCTTCACTTAACCTTACATTTCTAGGAATAATGGTTGTATAAACCTCCCTGGGAAAATATCTCTTTACTTCATCCACAACCTGTATGGACAAATTCGTTCGCCCGTCAAACATGGTCAGGATAATGCCCTCTACTTTTAAGAACCGGTTAAACCTTTTTCGAACAAGCAATATAGTATCCATGAGTTGACTTAGCCCTTCCAAAGCATAGTATTCGCATTGCAGCGGAATTAATACTGAGTCAGCCGCAGTAAGTGCATTAAGTGTTAATAAACCCAATGAAGGAGGACAATCCAGTAAAATATAATCATAGATCTCCCAGACCCCCTTGAGTACCTCTTTTAAACACCTTTCCCGGTGATTTTTGGAAGCCAGTTCTATCTCTGCGCCGGCCAATTCAATCGTTGCCGGGATCAAATCCAGTCCTTCAACAGCAGTATTACTTATTACCTGTCTCGTTTCCATTTCCCCAATTAATAAATCATAGATACTATGTTTAATCCTTTTCCTGTTCACTCCCAAGCCGCTTGAAGCATTTCCCTGGGGATCACAATCTACCAGCAAAACCTTGTTCCCTTCCAAGGCAATACAGGATGCCAGGTTAATGGCTGAAGTAGTCTTTCCCACGCCCCCTTTTTGATTGGCTATAGCAATAATCCTGGCCATACATTATCCACCTTTCAAAATCCTCCATTATATTAATTCGCCTGAAATACCTGTAAATCCTCCTGTATTTCTTAATCAAGTTCAAGCAGACCCCGGCTAATGACAAAAAATGATGGCAAAAAATATATAAGCAAGCTTAACAAAGTAAAACGATTTGCACAATTCCTTAACTCCCTGTATTTATCACTATCAGTATCTCCAGTCTATCAGGAAAAAAAAAACGGGGATATCCCGTAAGGCATGCAAAATATTTTGTCCTATTACCTGGCCATCAACCTGTTGCTCCCTTTTTTGGCGATTCTTATCAGTAATTCGTGTTCCTCTTCATTGTCTCTTTCGCTAATACTGATATCAACTCCCGTCTGTCGGGCCCTCTTAACTGTTTCCTTGATAGTATTTATGAAGATTCGCCCGTCTCTAATTATTAATGACACATTTTGCCTGCTTTGTCTATTCCTCATCTCTCTGGGAATACTGTTAATATTGATCTTTTCAACTAATTCTTCTGTTTCTTTTACAGTTAGTTCCCGGTCATAAATCTGCTTTACGGCTTCTACTTGCATCTCAGGAGAATCCAGCTTTAGTAAGGCTCTGGCATGTCTTTCACTGATGTTATCCGGTGAAATCAAGTCCTTTACTTGTTTTGGAAGCTTCAATAAGCGAAGCTTATTGGCAATAGCAGACTGACTTTTACCAACCTTTCTGGCCAATTCCTCCTGGGTCATTCCAAAAATTTCTATTAATGCACTGTAAGCACTTGCTTCTTCAAAATAATTCAGTTCTCTTCTTTGCAGGTTTTCAATTAAAGAAACCGCTGCTGCCTTTTCATCATCCATATCATGTATAATCGCTGGTACTTCCCTTAACCCAATCAAACAGCACGCACGAAATCTTCGTTCTCCCGCAATGAGCTGAAAGTTTTTGTTATCCTGCTGTCGTACTATTATCGGTTGTATAACACCATAGGACTGAATAGATTGAGCCAGTTCCAGAAGTTCCTCATTATCAAAATTCTTTCTTGCCTGATATGGGCTTCTTCCGATCCTTTCTATAGGAATATTAATGATTCTGCCTTCATTATTAACGCCGAGAAACCTTTCCAGTTGCTTTCTAACCATTGGAACACCTCCTATAATGGTCTCTTTTCAGGAATCCCTACCCGGCGCGGATACCTGTCAGCAGTCATTTCCTTCTTCTGCACAACTACCAGTGCCCTGTCGCGTTCTCCCATTAGATTATAAGAAAAAACATCAACAATTTTTCCTCCCAATATTTTTAGAGCATTCTCTGATAGACCAATCTCTCTCTCGAAGTTCCTTCCTTTCCACATGATCATTTTCCCTTCCATATGCAACAATGGAAGCCCGTATTCCAGAAGAATATTCATTGCGGCAACTCCTCTGCAGGTACATATATCAAACTTCTCACGGAAATCAATATCCTGCCCCAGTTCTTCAACTCTTCTGCACAATATGTCAGTATTCTCCAGTTCCAGTTCTGTTTTGACTTTTTTCAAAAAGCTGGCCTTTTTTATACTTGCCTCCAGAAGACTAAACCTGCTTCCAGGACAATACAATGCAAGAACAAGTCCTGGAAACCCAGCTCCACTGCCTATGTCCAAAACCTTCTTCCCCTCCAGAGAAATAAAATCAAGAACCATAAGGCTATCCTCTATATGCTTGTCAACTTCCTTTTCAGTGTTTTTTCTACTCACCAAATTATGCCGGGTATTTTCATCGATCAGCAGATTTTTAAACCTTATAACATTATATTCCATGTCGCCCTTTTATTTCCTTCTTTTCTTTTCCAAAAAAATTACCAAAATATTTATATCAGCCGGATTTACTCCTGATATTCTTGAAGCCTGTCCTATAGATAACGGATGTACCTCTTTTAATTTCTGTACAGCTTCATTGGACAACCCGTAAACCATGTTATAGTCAATATCTTCAGGTATTTTTCGGCTTTCCATTTTCTCAAAACGCTTAACCTGTTCCTTTTGTTTATTAATATAACCCTCATATTTAGCCTGGATTTCAAGCTGTTCCAGTATATCCAGGTCATTGTCCTTTACCATACCCATTTGTTTAAAATCATCAATACCAATTTCCGGCCGCCTAAGCAATTCCCATAATGATATGCGATCTCTCAATGGCGCGGTCTGTTTTTCCTCGAAGAGCTTCCTGATCTCTGCGTCTGCCGGGGTAAACGTTAGTGTTTTTAACTTATCCATCTCTTCTTCCAAAATAGCCTTTTTGTCCGTAAATACCCGCCACCTCTTATCATCTACCAATCCTATCTCCCGCCCTTTTTCGGTCAAGCGCAAATCCGCATTGTCCTGTCGCAGCAGCAAGCGGTATTCAGCCCTGGATGTAAGCAGGCGGTAGGGTTCATCTATTTCCTTGTTTACCAGATCATCGATTAAAACCCCAATATAAGCTTCACTTCTTTTTAAGACAAAAGCATCCTTTCCCTTCACCTTTAAGGCAGCATTTATCCCGGCAATCAAGCCCTGGGCTGCGGCTTCCTCATAGCCGGAGGTGCCGTTTATCTGCCCGGCGGTAAACAATCCCTCTACCTGCTTGCTTTCCAGACTGAGTTTTAACTGAGAAGGAATGACATAATCATACTCAATAGCATATCCCGTCCTGATAATGCGTACGTTTTCCAGCCCAGGGATACTCTGCAAGACCTGCATTTGAACATCTTCGGGAAGACTCGTATTTAAGCCCTGAATATACATTTCTTCGGTATCTCGTCCTTCAGGTTCCACAAAAAGCTGGTGAGATTCCTTGTGGGAAAAGCGAACTACCTTGTCTTCAAATGAAGGGCAGTACCGGGGGCCTTTCCCCTTAATAAGCCCGCTAAACAGCGGTGCTCTTTCGATATTGTCCATTACTATCTTATGGGTTTCCACCAGACTATGGGTTAGCCAGCATGAAAGCTGCAGCCGGCTTATCCTTGGGCTGAGAAAAGAAAACCTTAAAGGGCGTTCGTCTCCAGGTTGTTCTATCATTTTCGAGAAATCCACACTTTTTCTATCTATTCTCGGAGGTGTCCCGGTTTTAAAGCGCCCCAGCCTTATCCCCATCCTCTCCAGGCTGTCTGAGAGCTTCATTGCGGGAAACTGGTTACCCGGTCCCCCGTCATACATAAGGTCTCCAATAATTATGCGCCCTTTTAAATAAGTCCCGGAGGTCACCACTACAGATCTGCATCTGTACCTGGCACCGGTCCTGGTAAGCAATGCCTGTATTCTTCCTTCAGTACTTTCAATTTCATCCACTTCGGCCATTAAAACATCCAGGTTCTGCTGATGCAGGAGGGTTCCCAACATCTCCTTATAATATTGAAACTTGTCTGCCTGTGCCCTTAAGGCTTGTACAGCTGGCCCTTTACCGGTGTTAATAATCCTCATTTGAATATGGGATTTGTCTATATTCCTGGCCATCTCACCACCCAGGGCATCGATTTCTCGTACTACCTGGGCCTTTGCCGGCCCACCTATAGAAGGATTGCAGGGCATAAGTGCAATATGTTCCATGCTCAGGGTTACCAGCAAAGTCCGGCACCCCATTCGGGCTGCGGCCAGAGCAGCTTCACACCCGGCATGCCCTGCCCCAATTACTGCTACATCATAAGTACCTGCATCATAATGAATCATAATTTCCTCCTGAACAAATATCAGGTATAAGCTTTAATCTATAGCGATATACCTTCAAATGATTTATTTTCCTATACAAAAATCCTGGAAAATTCGGTCAATTACTTCCTCTTTCAGATTCTTTCCGCTAATTTCCCCCAGAGCTTCCACTGCTCCCCAAATATCCACATCCAGGCAGTCCAAAGGCATTTCCCCGAGCAAAGCCAGGGTGTCTTCCACATGCTTTTTAGCCCGCATCAAGGCATTTTTTTGTCTTAAGTTTATTATTATCTCCAGGCCATCCGTTCTTAGTTTACCTGAAAGCACTATATTTTCAATACTTTCTTCAAGCTCTGCCAGCCCAATATCCTCCTTAATGGAAGCCCTTATGGTTTTCACCCTGGAAAATAACTTATTCAAGTCCTCCTCGCTAAGTCTCTTTTCCTCTAAATCTTCTTTATTAAGCAGGACGATTATGTTTTTCTTTTCTATCTTTTTAAAAATTTCTATATCTTCATCACTTATTCCCGCTCCCAGATCCAGCAGGAAAATTACCAGATCGGCATTATCAATTACTTCCTGGGCTCTCTCAACGCCAATACGTTCAACCAAATCCTCCGTCAGCCTTATCCCTGCAGTATCCATCAGCCTGACGGGGATTCCCTTAACATTAACATAGTCTTCAATAATGTCCCGGGTAGTTCCTGGAATACTGCTTACAATAGCCTTTTCCTTTCGCAAAAGCGCGTTGAGTAAACTCGATTTTCCCACATTGGGCTTGCCGCAAATAGCTATACTAATACCTTCTCGGTAAATATCCGCTCTTTGCCCCGCCTCCAAAAGCTTGTCTATATTCAAAAGTATCTCCTTTAGACTCTGCTCAAACTCATCATAGTCCGGTTCTCCGACATCATCAGGAAAATCCAGGCTTGCTTCAAGCATAGCGTTTAGTGCGAGTAATCGCTCCTCTAAACTATCAATCAATTGCCGGTTTTTACCTGTTAATTGACTCATCGCCAATTTAAGGCCTTTTTCGGTTTTTGCCCGGATTACTTCAATTACTGCTTCTGCCTGGCTGGCATCTAAACGACCATTTAGAAAAGCCCTGCGGGTAAACTCACCGGGTTCGGCCAGGCGGACACCGAGTTCCAGAACTCTCTCCAGGCACTTTCGTGCAGGCAAAGTACCACCATGGCAATTAATTTCCACCACATCTTCACTTGTATAAGAAGCAGGTGCCCTCATTATTCCCAGGAGAACCTCATCAATCTTTTCCCCGTTCCTATCGACAATCCACCCCAATGTCAAAGTGTGGGTTTTCCTTTCCTTTATATTCACATCTGCAAGGTGCGGCTGGAAAACACGGCTGATTTTATTGATGACTTCGTTTCCACTGAGCCTGATAATTGCAATGCCGCCCTCCCCTGGAGCTGTGGCTATAGCCGCAATATCATCACCAAACATAGCTTTCTCCCTTCATTCCGCTTAGTATAATAATTATCTTACCAGAATCTCCTGCTTATACCTAGATGCTTAAGGGTTTTGCACAATTCATTCACGATTTCCGGGCAGCAAATGAGTGCTCCTCTCTATCACCCCTTTTTTTCATGATAATATTTTGTTTGGATAATTAGTTTTTCCGCATCATCAGGCAAATATTTTAGTACGGTCATCCTTAAGGCAAAGCCGCAGGATCTTGAAATTCACCTTTCAGGCACTACTAATGTTCGCTTCGCTACCGTTCAGAATGACAAGTTCTTTCATTTAATAATCTACAACTCTCGAATAATTGTTGAGAAAACCACTTTTTCATCCCTCGGTAAAGCAACCTCCCCTGCTGATGTTCAATCAGATCCCCAAAATTAAAAACGGCAGAATCCTTTTTATAGGATTCTGCCTGCACAGTAAATAGTTTTCTTATTTCTTTAACGATATGACTACTTTGCGATTCGGCTCATCACCCAATGAATAGGTAGTAATATTAGGATCTCCCTGCAGTGCAGTATGGACTATTCTTCTCTCCTGTGAACTCATGGGTCTCATAACTACATTTTTCCTGGTCTTTTTTACCTTATCTGATAAACGCAAGGCCAGAGATTCCAGAGATTCCTCCCGTTTCCTCCGGTAATCCTCTACATCCAGCATTACTCTTATCTTTTCTTCGCGTTTACGGTTAATCATCAAACCCACAATAAACTGTACTGCGTTTAATGTTTCGCCTTTTCTACCGATAAGTAAACCCATGTCTTTTCCTACAATATTAATTCTTGCTTTTCCTTCTGCCCAGTCAACACTGTTAATCTGGTAATCGATTTTCATTTTGTCGAGAAGTTCTATTACTACTTTCCGGGCTTCTTCTTCTGGCTTTTCTCTGAGATATACCTTGACTATAGCTGGCTTTTTGCCAACAAAACCGAGAATACCCTTTGTGGGTTCTTCAAGTACTTCAATAGAAACGTCGTCTATTTCACATCCCAGTTCATCCAGTGCCGCTTTTATGGCTTCATCGACGCTTTTTCCTCTTTTTTCTATTGCTTGGACTTTCATTTTTTTTCTTTCCTCCTTTGTCCCCTCCATCTTCCTTTTTCTCGGTGGATATATCAATAGGCTTTTCATCCACAATTTCTTCTTGCATTTGTGCCCCTACCTGTATACCTGTTCCCGTATCCATTGCAGCTTTTTTATTAGTCCAGTTTACGTAGATTTGTTGCAACATTCCCAGTAAATTAAACATAACCCAATATATGGGTAATCCTGCCGGCATGGTAGCTGCTATCCAGGCCATAAAGAGCGGCATTGTATATAACATGACCTTTTGTGTACTATCTTTTGTATCTACCATGGTAACCCTTTGCTGCAAGTAAGTGGTTAGAGCCGCCAGCACCGCCAAAATATAATAAGGGTCAGGGCTACCTATATTAGGTATCCATAAAAAGCTGGCATGAGCCGCTTCAGCAAAATCAAACTTGATCAATGATTGAAAAAAAGCAATAAATATGGGCATCTGGATTAAAAGCGGCAAACACCCGCCAAAAGGACTTACTCCCTGCTCTTTATACAATTCCATGACCTTGGTTTGCATGGTTTGCGGATCGTCCTTATATTTATCTTGAATATACTTGAGCCTGGGCTGAAGTTCCTGCATAGCACGCATGGATTTCATCTGTTTCTGTGTTATGGGAAATAAAACCAGCTTAATTACTATGGTTAAAAAAATGATTGCCAGTCCATAATTAGGTACACCCAAACTCACGGTTATTCCATACATAAACTGAATAACATCAGCAAACCATTGTACAAAAGACTGCCACAAATTAAACCCTGCTTATCGATTAATACCCTCGATAGCAGGCTTCACCTCCTTATAAATGAACACTCTGGTGTTCTTCCGGGAATTTTTTTTAATATGACATCCTCACTTATGCCCTCTTTAGGAAAAATCTTTAAGGTACTGGATCATATCCTCCACTATTAAAAGGATGACATCTTAAAATTCTTTTAACAGCCAACCATCCCCCTTTTATTGCACCATATTTTTCAATGGCTGCTATAGAATAACTCGAACAGGAAGGGTAGAAACGACAACAAGGAGATTTGAAAAAGGTTGCTTTTTTATATATTTTGATCATGAAAATAAAAAAAGCTCTTAGCATAATCCGGCCTTCCTCATGACAATTAAAAAATCCTTTTCTATTAATGCAAAGTCAGCGTTTGCTGTATTTTTCCGGCTTATAATTACTATATCATTCCCTGTAGCAATTTTATTCATATTGTTTTTAACAATTGCTCTAATCCGGCGCTTAACCTTGTTTCTAATCACTGCATTTCCTACCTTTTTGCTGGTGACTATTCCGAAACGGTTATACATAAACTCATTCTTGCGAATATAGAAAATCATATATTTTCCTGTTATTCTTTTACCATATTTATATATATCTTTATAACATTTACCATTTTTTATCCTAAGTTTTTTATTAAGCATTTAATACCGTCCCTGGATAAAATAAAAGGCCGCTATAACGACCTAAGCTGATATGGCTTTTCTCCCCTTTTTTCTTCTGTTTGCCACTACTTTTCTTCCCCCGGCTGTGGACATTCTTTTCCTGAAACCATGAACCCTCTTTCTCTGCCTGTTTTTAGGCTGGTATGTTCTTTTCATAAAATAAATCCTCCTATAATCATTAATCTATTGCATTTAATTTCCTGCAAATATTTATTCCATCAAATTAATGCCTTATTTATCCGATACCTTATAATTATATTTATTACAATCTACAGATGTCAAGGTTTCATGCCTTTTAAAATACTTCTAATTTTTTATTATATCTGCTATGATTATACTATATTTTTGCTTGTAGCCCTATTGATCAGATTTTTTGGAGTTTTTGCCTGGATTAAGATATTCACAATTTATCCTCTTTTCCACAGAAACTTTTCCACAATTGCGCGGAGGGTTTATTTTATATGCCTATGGATAAGAAAAAAGACTATCTGGCCATCTGGAATAATGTATTGCAGTCAGTTTATGAAGAAATAGGTTCCACCAGTTTCGAAATATGGTTTACAAAAGTTAAGTTCCATTCCTTTTATAATGATAATTTTTATATATCAGTACCAAATTCTCTCAGCCGGGAATGGATTGAATCTCGATATTTGGATATAATGCAAGAAAAATTGCGGTCTCTTGTTCATAAAAATGTCAAATTATTGATAACTACAGAAAACGCTTCGGAAAAAGAATTGCTTCTTTCTCCTTTAAATCCCAAATATACCTTTGATACTTTTGTCGTGGGCAACAGCAATCGCTTTGCCCATGCAGCCTGTTATGCGGTAGGGGAATCACCTTTTAAGGCCTATAATCCTCTGTTTATTTATGGAGGCGTTGGCCTGGGCAAAACTCACTTAATGCAGGCAATCGGCCACCGTATTATTGGAAAAAACAAGACTTTTTCAATAATGTATGTATCCTCAGAAAAATTTACCAATGATTTGATTAGTTCCATAAAAGATGATACCACTCCTGGTTTCAGAAATAAGTACAGAAATATAGATGTTTTACTGGTGGACGATATTCAGTTTCTTGCCGGCAAAGAAAGAACACAGGAAGAATTTTTCCATACCTTTAATACTTTGTATGAAAGCAACAAACAATTAGTAATATCCAGTGATCGTCCTCCCCGTAGTATACCTACGCTGGAAGACCGTCTCCGTTCCAGGTTTGAATGGGGTTTAATAACTGATATACAACCGCCCGATCTGGAAACCAGGATAGCCATTCTCAGAAAAAAGGCGCAAACGGAAAATCTGGATGTCCCTTATGAAATACTGGATTATATTGCTAATTATATAGAATCAAATATCCGTGAACTCGAGGGCGCTCTTGTGCGTCTGGTTGCTTATGCTACAATAAATAATAAAGAAGTGAATATGGATACCGCCTATGAAGCTCTGAAAGATATATTACCCCCGGCCATTCCCCGAAAAATTACGATTGAATCTATTCAAAAGGAAATTTGCAATTATTATGGATTAGACATGAACACTTTGCTTTCAAAAAAAAGAAGCAAACAGATTGCATATCCCAGGCAATTAGCTATGTTCCTTTGCAGAAAGCTTACTGATGCTTCTTTGCCTCAGGTAGGAGAACAATTTGGAGGCCGAGATCATACAACGGTAATACATGCCTGTGACAAAATAGAAAGGCTTACAAAAGAAAATCCGGAAATTGATAAACTGGTAAAACAACTATGTAAACAAATTGATCCCCATTATGATAGCTGATTTTTAAAAGTTTTCAACAGCTTTATCTACTTAAAAAACAGCTATTTATCGGTATTTGTTGGGTTTATCCACATAATAGCCATCCCTACTACTATTATTACTAACTTGTTAATAAATAATAAATAAAAACTGACAAACATAATTTTTTGGAGGTATTCCCATGAACTTTATCATTGAAAAAAATGAATTATCTTCATTAACGACCATAGTTTACCGAGCTGCATCAAACAAAAATGCCATCCCGGTACTTTCAGGCTTGCTGTTGGAAGTTTCTCTTGAAAAAGGGCTTACTATGACTGCTACTGATATGGAAATAGGAATAAAAGCCTCAATTCCCAATATCGAAGTAATTGAAGAAGGTTCTGCTTTGGTTAATGCTCATTATTTTGCTGATTTTATTAAATTGCTGCCTGATACAGCAATAGAAGTAAAATACAATAAAGATACTGCCCGCTTAGATATATATTATGGACGTTCTTCAGGTTCAATAAATACTTATAGAGATTATGATTATCCTGATTTACCTTTAAACAAATTAGAATGTAACTTTTTATTACCGCAGCAAATTCTTAAAGAAGCGCTGAAAAAAACTGTCTTTGCTGCAGCAAACAGCCATTTCAGACAGGTTTTTACCGGAGTGCTGTTTGATATAGTTGAAGACCAGGTATTAAAAATAATAGCATCTGATACCCATCGTTTGGCTTATTATACATATAAATTGGAAAATTACGAAGCAGAGCCTTTTAGTTTTATTATCCCCATACGATCGGTAAATGAACTATTGAGATTACTTGACGACAGTGAAGAAAAAATTAATATTTCTATTGGAGAAAACAATGTAGTTTTTTATAAAGATGATTTTATTCTTCTTTCAAGACTAATCGAAGGACAATATCCCAATTATGAGCAGGTAATACCAGAATCGTTCAGTACTTCACTTAACATAAAAACAGATTTGCTGGAAAAAACTCTCGAAAGAGCTAAAACTATGCCTACAGATGATAAATTAAAAATTCAGAATGTGCGCTTAAGCTTTAAAGAAAAAGAAGTAATAGTACATAGCTATTCAGAGATAATGGGTGAAATAGAAGAAGTTTTGGAAGATATAGAATTGGAAGGTGAAAATGATCTGAGCATAGTTTTTAATACCAATTATTTTCTTGATGTAGTAAAAATAATGGATAATGAGAGTGATCAAGTAGATATTAAATTGTCAGGTTCATTAGGACCGGCTTTGATCAAGAATCCACAAAAAGAAAACTATATTTATGTTCTGGTTCCATTACGCACGAACAATTGAGAAAGAGTGAATAACAAAACTTGAGAGTAGAAAATATCATTATTAGAAATTTTCGAAATATAGAGATACTTAATCAAGAAATTTTCCCTGGTTTAAATATTTTTATTGGAGAAAATGCCCAGGGAAAAACAAATATTTTGGAGGCACTGTATCTTTTAGCAAGTGGAACATCATTTAGGACCAATATTGATTTCCAGCTATTAAAATTCGATGAGTCTGCTTTTTATATCAAAGCGCGATACAGCTATAATGATAGGGCCATAAATGCCGAGCTGAAATATGATTTGAAAAGGAAAAAAAATGTATTCATTAACTCCAAAAGGACGGGCCAGAGCAACATAGATCGGCTGAGAGTAGTCTTATTTACTCCAGACGATCTATATTTGATTAAAGGTTCTCCTTCAAAAAGAAGAAATTTTATTGATTTTTCATTAAAGCAAATTTCACAGGAGTACAGGTATTTAATAGAAAACTATAGTAAAATAATAAAGAAAAGGAATTTATTGTTAAAAAAAGAACAGACTAATACAAAAAGCTTTAAGTTAGTGGAGGAAATATTTATAGAAACATCTGCCAGGATAATATTGGATAGAATAAACCTGGTAAACATTCTCGACGAGACAACAAATGCGATTTTTAAGGAGATCAATTACAGCCCGAGTAAACTAAAAATAAGGTATGCGCTTTCTTTTCCTGTAGATAGTGGTAAAATTAATCTGGATATCTTAAAAAATTGTCTTTTTAAGCACATTAAAAATAATTCAGATAATGAAAAAACAAGAAAAAAGAGCCTTGTTGGACCTCACCTGGATGATATAAACATTTACCAGGATGAAAAATTGGCCAGGCAGTATGCCTCCCAGGGACAACAAAGAACTATTGCGGTAAGCTTGAAATTGGCGGAAATTATTGCTTTCAAAAAAATTAAAAATTATTATCCTGTTTTTTTGCTTGACGAGGTATTAGCAGAGCTGGATGAAAGCAAAAAGATAAAATTACTTAATTATCTTCTTGGGGCGGATTTTCAGAGTTTTCTTACTGCTGTAAAAATACCGGGAATTGATACTACAAATGCTGCAAGATTTCTGGTTGAGAATGGCTGTTTAAAAAGAAAGGAGCAGACCTGATGTATATTCACCTGGGAAACAATTATATTATCTCCTTTAAGAGTATTATTGCTATATTGAATATTGAACCACCTATATCCAGGGACTTAACGGATATTATTGAGATAGCCAGAACAGAAAGAAATCTGGTGAGAATAAGTAAAAAAGGTAAAGAAAAAGCTCTGATAGTGTGCAGCGATAAGATTTATTTATCTCCTATTTCTTCAACTACTCTGTACAAAAGGGCTTCAAATAATTATGAGGAGGGTTAAGTCTTGACAGGCAAAAAAGATGATTATAATGCCTCCAACATTCAGGTTCTGAAAGGACTGCAGGCTGTTCGCAAAAGACCGGGGATGTATATAGGATCAACAGGACCAAAAGGATTACATCACCTGGTTTTTGAAATTGTAGATAACAGTATAGATGAGGCAGTTGGTGGTGACTGTGATGAAATAAAAGTTAAAGTTCACAGGGATAACAGTATAAGTGTTTCTGATAATGGAAGAGGAATTCCTGTAGACATCCATCCGTCAATGGGAATACCTGCCATTGAAGTAATATTGACCACCTTGCATTCCGGAGGAAAATTTGGCGGAAGTGGTTATACAATTTCCGGGGGCTTGCATGGGGTTGGTTTGTCAGTAGTAAATGCCCTTTCCAATCGAATGGAAGTGACTGTCAAAAAAGATGGGTATATATATAGACAGGATTATGAAAAGGGTAAGCCGGTAAATGAACTATCTGTCTGTGGACCAACAGAGGAAACAGGAACCGATATACATTTTTTCCCTGATGATGATATTTTTGAAGAGATAGTCTTTGACAGCGAAATCATTATTCAACGGTTAAGGGAATTATCTTTCTTGAACAGAGGATTAAAGATCAGTTTTTTTGATGAGAGAGAAGAAGGAAAAAACAAGGAGCTGCATTATTCAGAGGGACTTATTGATTTTGTATTCTACATCAACAAAAATAAAGAAACAATCAATGAAAAACCGATCTTTTTTGAAAGTAAAAAAGAAGATGTAATCGTCCAGGTTGCTCTGCAGTACAATAATGGCTATAGCGAAAACCTCTATTCCTTTGCCAACAATATACGTACTCAAGAAGGTGGGACCCATGAGACCGGTTTCAAAAATGGACTTACCAGAGTAATTAACGATTATGCAAAAAAGAATGGCATTCTCAAGGAGAATGACAGCAACCTTTCCGGTGAGGACATCAGAGAAGGACTGGCAGCGATTATTTCTGTTCTGGTAAAAGAGCCTCAGTTTGAGGGACAAACCAAAACCAAACTGGGAAACACTTATATAAGAGGCATAGTTGAAAGTGCCTTACACGAAAATATGGATAATTTTTTAAATGAAAATCCTGGAATTGCCCGCAAAATACTGGATAAAGCCATATCGGCCAGAAGAGCTCGCGAAGCAGCCAGAAAAGCCAGGGAATTAACCCGGCGGAAGAATGCCCTGGAATCCACATCACTTCCCGGCAAACTGGCTGATTGCAGCAGTAAGGATCCGGCTTTGTCAGAACTCTTTATTGTTGAGGGAGATTCTGCCGGAGGTTCTGCCAAACAGGGCAGAGACAGGAATTACCAGGCAATATTGCCCTTGCGGGGAAAGATTCTTAATGTGGAAAAAGCTCGCCTGGATAAAGTCTTATCCAGTGAAGAAATCAGGAATTTAATAACCGCTATGGGAACTGGGATAGGAGAGGATTTTGATTTAAACAAAGCTCGATACCATAAGCTGTTTATCATGACCGATGCAGATGTAGATGGCTCCCATATCAGGGTTTTGCTTTTGACCTTTTTCTACAGATATATGAGGGAACTGATTGAAGCGGGATATGTATATATTGCGCAACCGCCTCTTTATGGCTTGAAAAGAGGGAAAGACATTCATTATTTTCATAACGAAGATAAAATGAATGAATTTATTAAGAAATCTGAAAAAAAATGGTCTATTCAACGATATAAAGGTTTAGGAGAAATGGACCCTGAACAACTGTGGGAGACTACTATGAGCGCGGAAAACCGAACAATAGTTCAGGTTACTGTAGAAGATGCCATAAAAGCGGACGAGATTTTTTCCGATTTAATGGGGGATAATGTGGAACCCCGAAGGGAATTTATTCAGGCCAATGCCAGATATGCGAATAATCTGGATGTTTAATTAAAAGGACTAATTAGAAGAAATTAGGTGAAAATACTTGGCAGGCTTATTTGATAGAGTAGAATATGTAGATATTGAGAGAGAAGTCAAAAAATCATTTCTGGAATATTCCATGAGCGTAATCGTTTCCAGGGCGATTCCGGATATCCGGGATGGACTAAAACCGGTTCACCGGAGGATTTTATATGCCCTTTATGACCAGGGGATGACTCATGAAAAGCCCCACAAGAAATCAGCCAATATAGTCGGTGAAGTAATGGGAAAATATCATCCCCATGGAGATGCGGCCATTTATCAAACCATGGTTAAAATGGCACAAGCTTTTTCCATGCGTTATCCATTGATTGATGGGCATGGGAACTTTGGCTCGATTGATGGCGATTCAGCTGCCGCCATGCGATATACAGAGAGCAGGATGGCTAAAATAGCTTCAGAAATGGTAACCGATATAGCAAAAGATACTGTTGACTGGCGGGCGAATTATGATGACAGCAGAGAAGAACCGCAGGTCTTACCGGCACGTATACCCAACCTTTTAATAAATGGATCTGCGGGTATTGCTGTGGGAATGGCTACCAATATCCCGCCACACAATATTTCTGAAGTCATAGCGGGAATAAAAATGCTGATAAATAATCCAGATGTCAGTATTGAAGAATTAATGGAAAGCATACCCGGACCGGATTTTCCCACTGCCGGAATTATCATGGGAAGCAAAGAGATAAAAAAGGCTTATGAAACAGGCAGGGGAAGCATAAAAATACGGGCACGTTATCAGCTGGAAGAAAAGAAAAACGGCAGAAATGTTATTATAATCAATGAAATACCCTATCAGGTAAACAAAGCCCGGCTGGTAGAAAAAATTGCTGAACTGGTGAAGGACAAGAAAATAGATGGAATAGTGGATCTACGTGATGAATCAGACAGAAAAGGCATACGCATAGTAATAGAGCTTAGAAGAGATGTAAATGTGAATATTGTAGTTAATAAACTTTTCAAACACACACAGATGGAAACAAGCTTTGGAGTGATTATGCTGGGTCTGGTTCATGGGGAACCAAAAATTCTGAATCTCAAAGAGATGATGAAATACTATATAGAACACAGGCAGGAAGTTTTGACCCGCAGGACTCATTATGATCTAAAAATTGCCCGGGAACGTCTTCATATAGTTGAAGGCCTGCGTATAGCATTGGACAGGCTTGATGAAGTAATAGATCTGATAAGAAAGAGCAAAGACAGAGAAAATGCCAGACAGGGTCTTATAGCAGAATTTGGCCTTACAGAAATACAAGCCAATGCCATTCTGGATATGAGGCTGGCACAGTTAACCGGACTCGAGCGCAACAAACTGGAAGAAGAATATCAGGCATTGATCTCCAGGATAGCTGATTACGAAGATATTCTGGCCCGCCCGGAGAGGATACTGGCAATGATTGAAGAAGATCTTGATGACATAAAAAAAAGATATGGTGATAAGCGAAGAACAGAAATCAGCCAGGAAATAAATAATTACAATGAAGAAGATTTTATTGAAGATCATGAGGTGCTGGTTACTCTGAGCAACCGGGGATATATAAAGAGACAGCCGCTGGATACCTTTAGAGCGCAAAAAAGGGGAGGAAAGGGAATAAGTTCTGCCAGTATCCGGACAGAGGATTTTTCACATAATATACTCGTTGCCTCGGTTTTATCCAATATTATGTTTTTTACCAATCAGGGCAGGGTGTTTTCCGAAAAAGCCTATCAAATTCCGGAATCATCACGGCAGGCCAAGGGCATTCCGGTGATAAACCTGCTGGAACTAAAAGAACAGGAAAAAGTAACGACCATAGTGGCTGCCAGGGAATTTGACGATAGACATTTGCTGATGGTAACCAGAAAAGGCTTAACCAAAAAAGTTCCCCTCTCAGCATTTGAGCATATCAGAAAAAGTGGACTAATAGCTATTGGTTTGCATGAGGGTGATGAACTGGTAGATGTTAGAAGGGTAGAACCCCATGATGGAGTAATGATTGTCAGCTCTGCAGGCCTATCTATTACCTTTGACGAAAGCCAGGTCAGGCCTATGGGGAGAACAGCTGCCGGGGTAAAGGCGATCAGATTGAGAAAAGAAGACTATGTGGTGGGCATGGATAAATATAGAAAAGATGCTTATGCATTACTGGTAACAGAAAACGGCTATGGCAAAAGAACCCTGCTGAGTGAATTTAAACTTCAGAATAGAGGGGGAAAAGGATTAAAGGCTATAGATATAGGTAAAAAGAACGGAGAAGTAGTAGCTTTTAAAATAGTCTCCAAAGAAGAAGAACTGGTGATCTTGACCAGGGAGGGGCAACTGATAAGACTCGAGGTTGACGATATTTCCATGCAGAAGAGATACTCGCGAGGGGTTCTCCTGATGAGATTGCCTGATAATGATAAAATAGTGAGTGTTGCCAGGTTCAAGATAGAAAAAGAAGAATAAAGAAATACTTTCAGAGAACTCTGAAAAAAGGTATTATTGTTAAAAAAAAGGATAGATTAAGCGGAAAGCTTCAAGAACAAGGGAGGAATACTCGATGGAAGAAAAGGGTACTTTTAATGTAAAATCAGGGCTTGCTCAGATGCTGAAAGGCGGCGTTATTATGGACGTAACCACAGCAGAGCAGGCTAAAATAGCAGAAGAGGCCGGTGCCTGCTCAGTAATGGCTCTGGAAAGAGTGCCGGCTGACATCAGAGCTGCCGGGGGGATAGCCAGGATGGCTGATCCCAGTATAATCCTTAATATTATGGAAGCAGTCAGTATCCCGGTTATGGCCAAGTGCCGAATCGGACACTTTGTCGAAGCTCAAATCCTGGAATCGTTAGGGGTGGATTATATTGATGAGAGTGAGGTCCTTACTCCGGCAGATGACAAATATCATATAAATAAAAATGAATTTAAGGTTCCCTTCGTTTGTGGAGCACGTAATCTGGGAGAAGCACTCCGGCGCATTGGAGAAGGGGCAGCCATGATCAGAACCAAGGGAGAGCCCGGTACTGGAAATGTAATAGAGGCCGTGAGACACATGAGGCAGGTCAATGCTGAGATAAGATGGGTCAGTAATTTGCCTGAAGAAGAATTGATGTCTGCTGCCAAAGAACTGCAGGCACCTTATGAATTAGTATTGGAAGCAGTAAAAAGCAACCGGCTGCCTGTAGTTAACTTTGCCGCAGGAGGGATAGCCAGCCCGGCAGATGCTGCCTTGATGATGCAGTTGGGATGTGATGGAATATTTGTGGGTTCAGGGATATTCAAGTCGGGTGATCCTATGAAGAGAGCCCGGGCTATTGTCGCCGCAACTACTTACTACAATGATTCGGCCGTGCTTGCTGAAGTATCCAGAGATCTGGGAGAGGCTATGGTTGGCATAGATATTGCTTCCATCAAGCCCCAGGAGAGGATGCAGGATCGTGGCTGCTAAGTTAATAGGAGTACTGGCCTTGCAGGGAGCTTTTGCAGAACATATAGCTGCTCTTAAAAAATGTGGAGCAGAAACATTTGAAGTGAGAACAGCAGAAGATCTCAATAAAATAGATGGCCTTATTATCCCAGGAGGGGAAAGCACAACTATTGGGAAACTGATGAACAAGTATGCTATGGAGGAAGTCATTAAAGCCAGAGTTGCCGAAGGCATGCCTTTATGGGGAACCTGTGCGGGAATGATTTTGATGGCAAAAGAAATTGTGGATTCAGATCAGATAAAGTTGGGTTTGATGGACATAGAAGTCAAAAGAAATGCTTATGGAAGACAGGTCGACAGTTTTGAAGCAGAGCTTCAATTAGCAGGAATAGGGCAGATAAAGGGCGTGTTTATCAGGGCTCCTTATGTCGGGAGAGTTTGGGGCGAAGCCAGAGTTTTATCCTGCCATAATGAACAGATTGTAATGGTACAGCAGAGGAAAATGCTGGCTACATCTTTTCACCCGGAACTTACAGAAGACCTGGACATACACCAGTACTTTCTGGAAATGGGATAAAACTGGAACTTGCAAAAGAAAATACGGTATTATATAATGTATTTCAAATTTTAATTTCATATTCAAAAGTGCGATGAAGGGGAATAGTAATAATTACTGTTGCTAAAGAGAGCTGGTGTTTGCTGTGAACCAGTGCAGAGTGATTTTGAATCCGCCCCGGAAGCAAACTGTGAAAACAGTTTCGGTGTTACCGTTATAAGCATATAAGAGGGTGTGTAAAGACATCAAAAAGGGTGGCAACGCGGGATAAACTTCTCGTCCCTGACAGGGCGGGAAATTTTTTTATTTCTGGAAGAAATCAAAAAAGCGCAGTATCTTAACGGCAGGGAGGAAAACATATAGACAGAAAAGCAAGATAAATAAGTAAGGAGAGTTTTATTTTAGATTTAAAACTGATTACTACTAAAGTAATAAGGAGGGTATATTAAAGATGAAGGGAGAACAATATTTGCTCCTTCCAGGCCCGACACCTGTTCCTGATAGAGTGGCAAGGGCTATGAACAGAGCAATGATTAATCATCGCGGACCTGAATTCCAAGAAATACTCGTGAGTGTTACTGAAGGGGTAAAAAGGGTTTATGGTACAGAAAGCAAGCTTTTAATCTATCCTTCATCAGGAACAGGGGCAATGGAAGCGGCAGTAGTAAATTTTTTATCTCCTGGAGATAATGTACTGGCTGTTTCTATCGGGGTTTTTGGTGACAGATTTGCACAGATAGCTGAAGAATTTGGGGCTCAGGTGGAAAAAATGGACTTTCCCTGGGGAGAAGCTGCAGATCCGGAAAAAATAAAAGAAAGATTGGAGCAGGATAAAAACCATGAAATTAAAGCAGTCCTGCTTACGCATAATGAAACATCAACAGGGGTATCCAACGATGTCAAAGCTATAAAAGAAGCCGCAGGCGATCATCCGGCATTATTTATCGTAGATGCCGTCAGCGGCCTGTCAGTCGTGGAACTTAAAATGGATGAATGGGGAATAGATGTAGTTGTCAGCGGTTCGCAAAAAGCTTTTATGATGCCGCCGGGATTGAGTTTTCTAGGCTTTAATGATAAAGCCATGACTGCTTATGAAAATAATAGCAATTGCAAATTTTACTGGGATATTGGTGCAGGCCTGGAGTATCTGGAAAAAGGGCAAAACCCATTTACCCCTGCCATTTCGCTGTATTATGGCCTGGAAGAAGCACTGAAAATGATGTTTGAAGAAGGTCTGGAGGAAATACTTCAGAGGCACAACAATTATCGTAGAATGGTCAGAGCTGCTATCAGGGAGATGGGCCTTAAAACACTGGCAGCAGATGGCTGTGCATCCCCGGCATTAACTTCCGTAATTGCCCCCGAGGGAATTGGGGCTAATAAAATAAGAAAAATGATGCAGGAGGAGTTTGACATTGTATTGGCCGGTGGGCAAAAGACCCTGGATGATGTAATTTTCCGGCTGGGGCATTTGGGCTATGTAAGGCAATTGGATTTAATTTCGGTTCTGGCAGGACTGGAGACGGTGTTATTTAAAGCCGGTTATCATATCGAGCTGGGCTCTGGAGTAAAAAAGGCTCAGGAATTTCTTATTGATATGCACGAATAAGATAGCAGGAAAGGAGCTTAAGAAGTGGAAAAGAAGAAAGTAATTATAAGTGAGCGTATAGCAGAAGAAGGTATTAATCTTTTAAGAAATGAACTGGAGGTTGATTATCGGGATGGAATATCCAGAGAAGACCTGCTGGCAATTATAGAGCAGTATGATGCATTGATTGTGAGAAGCGTAACCCAGGTTGATGAAGAATTGATAAAAAGGGGAAAGCGCTTGAAAGTAGTGGGCAGAGCAGGAAACGGAATTGATAATATAGACGTAGATGTCTGTACACGTTTCGGAGTTATAGTAGCCAATACCCCGGACAGCAACACTATTTCTGCGGCTGAACAGACTATAAGCCTTTTACTCTCTTCGGTCAGAAATACTGCCTGGGCCAATCATTTTCTTAAAGACGGAACCTGGGACAGAAAGCCATTCAGAGGGATGGAATTGTATGGAAAAACCGTTGGTATCGTTGGCCTGGGACGGATTGGCTCCATGGTGGCTACCAGGTTAAAGGCATTTAACATGAAGGTAATCGCCTATGACCCTTATATCTCGGACGAGCGCTTTGAACGGTTTGGAGCCGAAAAAATGAACAGCCTGGAGGAACTCATTAAAGAAGCAGATATTATTACAGTCCATACTCCCAGGAATGAGGAAACCATGCATATGCTTGATGAAGATCTTTTGGCTCTGGCTAAGGATGGAATAAGAGTGGTCAATTGTGCCCGTGGCGGAATAATAAAAGAAGCAGCTATTCTCAAAGGACTGGAGAGCGGGAAAATAGGCAGTGCAGGATTGGATGTATTTGAGAAAGAACCAGCCGAAAACAATCCCCTTTTCCAGTTCAATAATGTAGTATGTACACCCCATCTGGGCGCAGACACTTTTGAAGCTCAGAAACGCGTGGGAGAAAATATTGCTGAACAGGTGATTATGGCTTTAAGAGGAGATATCGTACCCAATGTAGTTAACCTGCCCACGATGTTAAGTGAAGAACTGGAGTATTTGAAGCCTTACATTAACCTGGCAGAAAAAATGGGAAGCTTCTATTATCAAGTGGAAAAGTCTCCTATCAAGAGAATAGAGTTAACTTACAGCGGGCCGGTGAGCAAAAATGAGAGTGAAATGCTTACCATAGGCTTTTTAAAGGGCCTTCTGCAGCCGGTAATGTGGGAGAAAGTAAATTATGTCAATGCCCGTATAATGGCACAGGAAAGAGGAATAAAAATTTATGAAAGCAAGGAAGCACAAAGCCCCAAGCGTTATAAGAATTTGATTACGGCCAGGATATTTGGGGATGACAGCAAATTGGAACTGGAGGGAACCCTTTCACGGGCCAGGAATCCCTTGCTGGTGGAAATCAATGGTTATGAGATAGAGAGCAGCCTGGAAGGCTATATGCTCTTGGTAGAACATGAAGACCGTCCCAGAGTGATTGGCCCTTTTGCTACCGAATTAGGAGATGAAGGGGTTAATATCGCATCAATGAAGGTTTCCCGCCAGGCAAAAGGACAGATTTCCATCATGTTGATCAATGTAGATAATAAAGTGGAAGACAAGGTACTGGACAAGCTGGCTAAACTCGATGGTATTATAAACAGACCGGTACTACTCCATTATTAAAGCCTATCCCCCAAACAGTATTTAGTCTTGAATGGAGTAAATAATTTCCGAGGGAGGGACTTAATATGTTAGATGCTAAAAGAATCAGGGCCAATCCGGAAGCAATAGATAAAGAGTTGAGCAAAAGGTATATCTCAGGAGTTCTGGATCAATTTCTCTTGCTTGATAAAGAACGCCGTACCGTGCTGGGCAGAGTTGAGGAGCTGAAAAATTTCCGTAATAATGCTTCTCAGGAAATAGGAAAAAAGAAAAAAGCTGGAGAAGACACAAATACTCTGATGGAAGAAGTACGGCAGGTGGGACAGGAAATAAAGAACCTGGACGACAGGATTAAAGTCATTGAGAGCGAAATAGAAATCATTTTGCTCAATATACCCAATATACCGCATGAATCGGTACCTGTTGGAGAAGACGAAAACTATAATGTGGAAATCAGGTACTGGGGGAAACCCCGAAGCTTTGATTTTGAACCCCAGGCCCATTGGGATTTGGGGCCTAATCTGGACATACTGGATTTTGAGCGGGCAGCCAAGTTATCAGGTGCGCGATTTACAGTAAATAAGGGATTGGGAGCCCGGATGGAGAGGGCAATTATTAGTTTCTTTCTGGATATACATAGTTCAGAGCATGGATACCAGGAAATATTGCCCCCTTTTATGGTCAATACTGAGTGTATGTTGGGCACCGGGCAACTCCCGAAGTTTTCCGAGGACATGTTCAAATTGGAAGGGCGGGAGATGTATCTGGTGCCAACAGCGGAGGTGCCATTAACCAACCTTCATAGAGAAGAAATACTCGAAGCAGAAAGCCTTCCGCTTTATTATACAGCCTATACCCCCTGTTTCAGGGCTGAAGCAGGCTCACACGGAAGGGATACCAGGGGAATTATCAGATTGCACCAGTTCAACAAAGTGGAACTGGTGAAAATAGTTGAACCACAGAAGTCTTACGAGGAACTGGAAAAACTTACTGCCGATGCCGAGGAAGTCTTACAACTGTTGGGATTACCTTACCGGGTGGTTCTTCTAAGTTCTGGAGATATGGGCTTTTCAGCTGCCAAAACCTATGATATTGAAGTCTGGATGCCGGCCTACAATGATTACAAGGAAATATCCTCCTGTTCCAATTGCGAAGATTTTCAAGCACGCAGGGCAAATATCAGATATCGTCCGGCACCCAAAGCCAGGCTGCAATACGTTCATACCCTCAATGGCTCTGGAGTAGCAATAGGCAGGACTTTGGCAGCTATTCTGGAAAACTACCAACAGGAAGATGGTTCGGTGATAATACCGGAAGTGCTTCGTCCTTATATGGGAGGGCTGGAACTTATAAAAAGCAGTTAAAGCCGGGATTAACGTTATTGACAAGGCAAAAAGGCTGTGATATACTTTCCTTTGCATTGAAGAAAAAAGGTGACATTCTCTGTGGAGGGGTGTCCGAGCGGTTGAAGGAGGCGGTCTTGAAAACCGTTGAACCTTTGCGGGTTCCGTGGGTTCGAATCCCACCTCCTCCGCCACTTAACTAATTAATAATTAGTAATTAGTAATTAGTAATTAAGGAAGAAATGCTACGCATTTCTGTTATTCTTTAATAAAAGGAAAGCGTTAGCTTTCCCACAACAATTAAAAATTAAGAATTCAAAATTCAAAATTAATTACGTGGAGAGATGGCCGAGTCGGCTGAAGGCGCTCGCCTGCTAAGCGAGTAGACGGCTAATACCTGTCTCGAGGGTTCGAATCCCTCTCTCTCCGCCACTTTATTAATTAAATACGCGCCCGTAGCTCAGCCGGATAGAGTGACAGGCTACGAACCTGGAGGTCGGGGGTTCGAATCCCTCCGGGCGCGCCATTTTTATAATTAGTAATTAGTAATTAATAATTAAGGAAGAAATGCACGGCATTTCTATTATTCTTTAATAAAGGAAAGCGTTAGCTTTCCTACAACAATTACCAATTATTCATTACTAATTATTAATTAAATCTGCGCCCGTAGCTCAGGAGGATAGAGCAGCGGTTTCCTAAACCGCGTGCCAGGGGTTCGAGTCCTCTCGGGCGCACCATGGCGGTGAATCCCTTGAAAAGGGATGAATTATATATGACAAAGGCTCTGGAACTGGCTCGCAGGGGATACCTGCGGGGAGAGGTTCCAGTTGGGGCTTTAGTTGTAGAAAATGATGATATAATAGCCTGGGCTTGCAATGAAAAGGAAAGACGTTCAGATGCAACCGCTCATGCTGAAATGCTGGCTTTGCAGAGAGCAGCAGCTTACCTGGGAAAATGGAGGCTTACAGGTGCTACCATGTATTCTACCCTGGAGCCCTGTGTAATGTGTGCCGGAGCTATGGTGAATGCCAGACTGGGCAGGCTGGTATATGGAGCACGGGATAGCAAGGCTGGAGCAGCAGGCTCTGTTATGGATATTCTAAGACACCCTGCTCTTAATCATCAGGTGGAGATTGAAGAGGGTATTCTAAAAAAAGAATGTGCTGAATTGATGAGTTCATTTTTTGCAGATTTGAGGAGAGATGGCCGAGTTGGTCGAAGGCGCTCGACTCGAAATCGAGTAGGCGGCTAATCCCCGCCTCGTGAGTTCGAATCTCACTCTCTCCGCCATTTTATTAATTAGTAATTAATAATTAGTAATTAAGGAAGAAATGCTACGCATTCCTTTATAATAAAAGGAAAGCGATAGCTCATACCATAATTAAAAATTCAAAATTAATAATTTAGAGTTTTGCATAATTTAAAAAAATCCAAGTTGTCATTCTGAGCGTTAGCGAAGAATCTTAAGATCCTTCGGCTTTGCCTCAGGATGACAGTACTAAAATACTTGCCTAATGATACCCAAAAACTAATTATACAAAACTCTCAATTCATTACGCGGAGAGATGGCTGAGTTTGGCTGAAGGCGCTCGATTGGAAATCGAGTACACGGGCTCAAACCTGTGTCGGGGGTTCGAATCCCCCTCTCTCCGCCATTTTATTGTTAAATATCAGAAGGGGTTTCGGCTTTATCGTCGAAGTGCCGGTAGTTTTTAAAAAAAGCAGAAAAAGAATTTTGCTAGATTATTTCAAATGAATATGAAACAAAAACCATGATAGAAAAAAATTATCGCTGATTTATATAAACAAAACAGCAACCCTTAATTGTGCGCGAAGCAAACATCAGTGCCCGGAGACTTATTCTATATTTGTGTAGGGGTACTCCTGTTTTCAGTTTTTGGATATCAGCTTATATTTAATGAGATATTCAGTCTGTTTAAAAATGGAAATGATTGGGCAGAAGCAGATTAAAAATACTTAAGTGATTGTGACAGACTTGCAATCAAGCGGAAAAGGTTGTACAATAGACACGCAAAAGCAAGAGTAAGCCATAAACTTCTATAAACCCCTGCCATTTAAAGGTAAGGGATTTTATTATCTATTGATTAAGATTTGCCGTGCTAGATGGGGAATTAGCGGTGCCCTGTAACCTGCAACCCGCTATAGCAGGATCGAAGTCCTGAGCTGAGGGTCTATCTTGTAAGGTCTGGCTTTAAAAAGTGGCGTAGAAATTTGGGTCCTACGCAATGGGACATTTTGAACCGTGTCAGGTCCGGAAGGAAGCAGCACTAAGAAATCAATCCCATGTGACGCAGGGCAGCCTGGATGGAGCTAACTATTAAAGTAACGCTTGGAAGATATTCTCGAAGCCAGGTGCACGGCATAAAATATTTGCAAATATTAGCAGGTAAAACCTGCTATTTTTATAGCCGAAGTGACGCAGTAGCCAGATAATGCGACGTAAATTAACCACAAGAACCGTCCCCCTGGTCCCCCCTGGTCCCCCCCTAAAATCCGTGTGCGAGCGTAGCGAGCCTGTGTCAAAAAAATTTCCTTGTTGCGCAGTCTCTGGCATATGTGCAAAAAAACGGCGGGGAGGAAAATCAGGATAAATAGAGAAATTAGATAAGAGAAAAAAACTATGTTTTTGTTTGTTAATTAATTCGGTCGCTTCGTTAACGGAAGTATATTTTTAGCGGAAGGGAGGTTATCTTATTTCGTATCTGGCTTTATACCGGGTTTGGCGGCCCCGGCGATTTGATGAGGTTGTGGGGCAGGAACAAACAGTCACTGCCCTGCGAAATGCGATAAAAGAAGGCAAATTAAGCCACGCTTATCTGTTTTCGGGCCCCCGGGGAACAGGGAAAACCAGTATTGCAAAAATTATAGCTCGTGCCGTAAATTGTGAGAATGCTGAGAACGGAGAGCCCTGTAACCGGTGTTCTTCTTGTATTGATATAAACAACGGGAATTTTATGGACGTAATAGAAATTGATGCTGCGTCTAATCGGGGAATAGACGAAATAAGAGATTTGCGCGAAAAAGTTCGTATCCTTCCGGCTCAGGGGAAGGTAAAAGTCTATATTATTGATGAAGTACATATGTTAACCACCGAAGCCTTTAATGCACTGCTCAAAACTATAGAAGAACCGCCGGACAGGGTAATATTTATTCTGGCAACAACGGAAGCGCAAAAAGTCCCGCCAACAATCCACTCGCGCTGTCAAATATATGGATTCAGAAGGCTTACAATGAAAGAAATTACTGGCCGTTTGGAAGAGGTCGCTGCCAGCAATGACATAAATCTTGACCAGGATGCCCGGAGTTTGATAGCTCGCCGTGCCAATGGTGGCTTAAGAGATGCATTGAGTACCCTGGATCAGATTATTTCCTATAAAGGAAAGAATATTAGTAAAAAGGATGTTATGGATGTTCTGGGACTGGTTGATGATGTTTTTTTGGCCAGTCTTATGGATGCTGTTTTTTCACAGGATGCAGCACTCATTATAGAATTGATCGGACAGGCTATCAGCCAGGGAAAAGAAGCTCCTCAGCTAGCCAGGGAGACAGCATTATACCTGCGTGACTTGCTCTTATATACAATAATGGGAAAAGATACTGATTTCAGAGTGGCCAGCAACGACAGTCTGGTATTTCTGGAGAAACAGAAGAACAAGGCTGAAAAAGAACAAATTATGGAAGCATTAAGAAAGATAATGGATGTGACCGATAAACTTAGATTCAGCGAGGGGCAAAGATTTTTGCTGGAAATAGCTTTTCTGGAATTGTCTGAGATATTTTCTTCTGAACGGAAGGAGCCGCAGAAAAGAAAAACCTCAACAAAAAAACCCGTTAACCCAGAAAAAGCAGAAAAAGATGATGCCCGCAATATTTTATGGGGAAAGATATTAGCAGGGGTTAAAGAAAAAAAAATTCCGACCCATGCACTTCTGGCCCAGGGAAAGCTACTGGGGGTTAAAGATGATATCCTTTATATAGGTTTCAAAAAGAACTACAAGTTTCACAAAGAAAAAATGGAGGAAAAGCCTAACCGTGAAATAATGGAAAATGTTATCAGAGAATTATTTCAACGAGAAATGGAAAGCCAGTTTATTTTTGTGGATGATGAACAGTATAATGATATTATTGTAAAAAAAGCCATTGAATATTTTGGTGAAGATATTGTAGAAATTAAAGATTAAGGAGGAAGACTATTATGAAGTTTAATCCCGGTGGCGGTTCTATGAACAAGATGATTAAGCAGGCCAAGAAGGCTCAGGAACAAATTGCAGAGATGCAAGCCCAGTTGCAGGAAAAAGAGATTGAAGCCTCATCAGGAGGAGGGGCAGTAACAGTTAAAGTAAATGGTAAACAGGAAGTGCTTGAAATAAAAATAAAGGAAGAGGCCGTAGACCTTGATGACATAGAAATGTTGGAAGACTTGGTTTTGGTTGCAGTAAATGAAGGTATCAGAAATTCACAGGAAATGGTTTCCAATGAAATGGCCAAGATAACCGGGGGGCTGAAAATTCCAGGTTTATAATGCATAATACTCCATAAAAGCTGCTTCCTGCCAGGTTTTATGGCGAAACAGGGTGCAGCATTTGTGCAAGGAGGAAATATACTATGAGACTCGCCGTACCTCTGGAAAATCTTATTGACCAGTTGATTAAACTACCAACTATTGGGCCTAAAACTGCACAGAGATTAGCGCTTTATATCTTAAAGCTGCCTGAGGAAGAATCCCGGCAACTGGCGGAAGCAATCATTACTGCAAGGGAAAAGGTATTCCCCTGCTCTGCTTGTGGGTACTTGACTGATGTAGACCCCTGCAGCATTTGCCGGGATGAGAAACGTGATGGGAGCATTCTCTGTGTTGCAGAGGAAGCCAGTGATATAATAGCTATCGAGAGAACAGGTTTTCGCGGTCGTTATTTTGTTCTGAACAAAGATTTTCATCTTATGGGAGACAATAGACTGGAGGACCTTAATCTGAAACCTTTTGTTAATAAGCTGGCTTCTGGAGAAATAAAAGAAGTAGTACTGGCACTTAATCCAGATATTGATGGAGAAGTAATGGCAAGATTTCTGACTGGAATAGCCCGTCAGCATGATGTAAAAATTAGTCGACTGGCACACGGATTACCAGTTGGCGGAGATATTGAATTTGCTGATGAAATAACCCTCAGAAAAGCTTTGGAAGGAAGAAAAGAATTATAGCATAAAATCATAGCTCCTGGCATAGGATACTGTAGAAGTAAATTCAGTAAATTTTTCCAGGAGGTTTTTTATGGACATATGCTCTTCAATTATAAGCAAGGCTTATCACTTCTTGCTGTTAAAAGAAGAAGTGATAGATAAAAAACCTGTTTCAGATGAGGAAATATTGTTCCACGCCAGGGAAGAACTCAGCCAGGCTCAGAATTTATTCAGCATGGTGGAGGACCCCGAATTGATAGACTATGCCGTTTTAAAACTCAAAGCTGCAGAACAAAGATATAATTATCTTTTTAAAACAATAAAGAAAAAAACCAAATTAAGATAGTACCTGACAGCCGGAGGCTAAACACAGGGCTTAAAGCTAAAGGGTAAAAAAGAAAAATCGATTACTGTGCTTAGGCTGTTTATAGAATTAACTCTTAGCGCTTATTGAAGCCAGGCAGTAAGTGAGGTGAATGGAATGAATGCAGTAAACCTTCTCATAGCAATTTTTTTACTCATAATTATCGTATATATAGTAGCCCAGGTATTAATGAAGCCGGTGAAGCTTATATGGAAACTGTTAATAAATTCCTTAATTGGATTGCTTTTATTGCTGCTGGTCAACTATTTTGCATTACATTTTGCTTTCAGCATACCGATTAATATAGTTAGTATCTTGATAGCAGGTTTTCTTGGTGTCCCTGGAATTTTATTGTTGATAGGTTTTCAATTGCTAATTATTTAAAAATAAAATAAAATAAAAACAATAAAAAAAGGCGGATGCCTTTTTTTATTGTTTATTACTTTCAAGATATATTTGACTGTAGCTTATATAAAAGTGGCAAAATAAAAAAATATAAGCTATTTGTTTTTTTATAGAATTGAAAGCAGAGACCTGGCATATTATTTTTTAAATGTGAGTAATATATCCGGGAAAAAATATAATTATTGACTCATAATTGATAAAAATTTATACTTATTAAAATCAGCATTGATTTTTTTGCCTGAGGAGGTGCTTGTATTCACGTTTAATAGAGCTGCTAGAATAGTCGAAGCATACATAGGTGAATATGCCAGTGGCAAAAGTGAAATAAGCATAAATCGAGCCCTGGAGCTTAAAAGGCAAGGCCGGCAGGTTACTCTGGTAGATCTTGATACAGTTGAGCCTTTTTATACATTAAGGCCACTGAAAAAGCTCTTGGAAGACAAAGGGCTTAATGTGATAGGCTTTTCCAGCGAAGAAGCTTTCGGGTTGGGCGAAACTGGTGCCATGCTTAATCCTAAGGCTCGCTGGGCGTTAATGCATGAAGGGGATATTATTCTTGATGTCGGTTATGGGGTATATGGAGCCAGGACGCTGAACCTTGTAGAAGGAGCTGAGGAATCACCTGATTTACGGATCATAGCGGTAATAAATTATTCTCGCCCGATGACAGGTTCCCGGGAAAGAATAAAAGAATATATCGAGGGTCTGGGCAGGATCGATGCCATTGTTGCCAATACGCATCTGGGAGATGAGACTACATGGGAGCTTGTTGATGAGGGGAACCGGGAAATAATAGATGTAGCCGGAGATATGGAATTGCCGGTAGATTACATAGCCGTTGATGAAAGCTTAAGAACCACAATTCAGGCCGGAAAATTTGGCATACCGATAAAGTATATAAAAAGATATATGACGGCTGCCATATGGTAAAACAACGATAAAAACCAAGTAATAGATGAGCAATTCAACTGGCTGGACATTATTAAATTTTGAACGGGAGGTGCTTTTATATAAATGGAAAAAGTCATAGAAAAAAGCAAAAAAGCATTTATTACAGGAAATGAAGCAGTGGCATGGGCATCACTGGCAGCCGGGGCTGAAATAATGTTTGGATATCCAATTACACCACAGAATGAAATAATGCATTATTGGACTCGTCTGGCACCGAAGTACGGAAGAGGTTTTTTGCAAACCGAAGATGAAATATCAGCAGGTTTCACCGTATGTGGAGCAGTTCAGAGCGGCAGGAAAGCATTTACTGCTACAGCGGGCCCAGGGAATGTCCTGATGCAAGAACCTTTTGGAATGGCTGAAGCCATGAGGCTGCCTTTGTTTGCTGTTATCCAACAGAGAGGAGGACCATCTTCGGGAACAGTTGTGTATTCTCAGCAGGAGGTTACCTTGACTACTTATGGTGGTAATGGTGAAGGTCATAGGATTGTATATTCGACAGCAACCCATCAGGAAATATATGATTACACTATAAAAGGCTTTAATACAGCCTGGAAATACAGGTTCCCGACCTTTTTATTGGGTGATGGATACCAGGCAAAAATGCGTGAGCCTTTAGAAATATATGATCCAGCAGAGCGTGGTATGGATATAATAAAACCTTATCCTTTAATAGGCCTGGAGGGACATATTGGAGAAAACAGGGATCCCCAGCATCTCTGTAACATCTACAGCCTGGAAGAAGAGCTTTATGAAGTCGTAATGAAATTTGCTGCTGAATATGAAGCCATAACACCGGAAGTAGTTGAATATCAGGAGAGAGAATGTGAAGATGCTGACCTGATTATCCTTTCGCATGGAATAGTATCCAGAGCAGCAGACGACGCGGTTAAAGCTTTACGTGCTCAAGGTATAAAAGCAGGCTATTTCAGACCGATTACCTTGAGGCCGTTTCCGCAGAAAGCATTACGAGAGGCTATAGCCAGGAGTGGAGCCAAAAAACTCCTGGTAGCCGAATCAGCTTATGGTCAACTGGAAAGGCTGACCAGGCAGGAAATTTATGGCGAAACTATTGCTATTGAAACACTATTTATGCCAGGGGTAGGAATAGTGGATTATGACATTATTAACAAAGTAAAGAGCATTTTGTAGAAAGGAGGTCATAATAATGATTGCACCAGCAACACCAAAATCCTGGTATTTACCGTCAAAACCACATAAATTTTGTCCCGGTTGTGGGCATGGAATTGTACTTAAAGCGTTGGGCGAGGCAATAGATGAACTTGAAATTCAAGACAAAACGATTTTTGGCTGTGATATTGGTTGTTCTTTACTCGCATGGGATTTCTTTGCCTGTGACAGTACGCAAACCCATCATGGGAGGACGACTCCGGTGATGGTAGGCATAAAAAGATCTCGTCCTGAACTGGTTTGTGTAGGATATATGGGAGACGGGGGAGGATATTCCATTGGTTCCCAGCACCTGTTGAATGCAGCGGTAAGGAACGAGAAAGTAACCCTTATTCTAGTCAACAATACAAACTATGGTATGACCGGTGGCCAGATGGCACCAACAACGCTCCCTGGACAAAAAACAGAAACCAGTCCTTATGGCAGAGATCCTGAGTTAACCGGCTATCCAACCAGAGGACCGGAGTTTATTGCTGAACTGACACCGGATTCTGCCTATGTAGCACGAGCAACTGTTTCCAAATACAAACAGCTCAGAAGATTCATGAGAAATGCCTTGAGAAACCAGATAGAAGGTAATGGATTTTCTTTTATTGAAGTTTTGTCTACATGTCCTACTAACTGGAGGACCAATGCCCAACAAACCTGGGCATTTCTGGAAGAAGAGATGGAGACCTACTTTAATGTAGGGGAGTTAAAAAGCCCCTTTGGAAAGGGGGATAAGTAGATGTCCCTGATAAAAATAGCTTTAGCTGGCGAAGGTGGTCAAGGTGTACAGTCTATCGCAGAGATATTAGCCGAGGCTGCCTATAATGAAGACAAACAAACCATATATATTCCCAACTTTGGCTTGGAGCAAAGGGGAGGAGTATCAATAGCTTTTATCCAATTCAGTGATACGAGAATTGGCGCTCCCAAATTCAACAAGGCCGATGTCGTTATTGCTCTGAGTGGAAGGGCTGTCAGCAGGACAGCAAGCTACTCTGATGAAAATACTATTTTTGTATATGATAGCGGGGCCAAGGTGAAAGAAGAGGATTTCCCGGAAGAAGCCAGGAAGATAATTGGATTAGCTGCAATTGATACTGCCAATCATGAATTACACCCGAGAGTATTCAATATAATCATTATGGGGGCAGTAATTGGCTTGACCCAGGTAGTTAGCTTCGAAGCAGCCAAGGAAGCCCTGGAAAACAAGTTAGCCTATAAATTCGAGAAAAACCCTGAATTAAGAGAATTAAATTATAAAGCACTTGAAATAGGAAAGAAAATGGCGGAGGAATCCCTTCAGGAAGGAGGGGCAGGCAATGAATAGAATAATTGAAGCAAAATCAACAGAACTCGAAAAAGCAATATTTTATATTTTCCCTGAATACTGTAAAGGTTGTGGCCTTTGCAAAGAAAAATGTCCCAATGATGTATTGAAATGGTCTGATAAACTGGGTGTTTATGGAACGCCTACAGTGGAACCCAAAGATGAAGATGGCTGTATCGCTTGCAAGATTTGTGAAATGGTTTGCCCTGATTGTGCTATATATATTGAAAGGAAAAGAAAGAAAAAAGCGGCCATGTATTAAAATAAATTGAGCAATAAGCTATAAAAATATTGTCAAATATTGAGGATCATTATATAATAAATAAGTACTTCCAAGTGCGTGAAGTACTTATTTTATGTCTCTTTAAAAAGCTTTGGGGATTTTTCTTGACATAGCAGAAGGGGCATGGTAATATAATTTTTGCGCGCAGCGAGAGTGCAGCGCAGGAGTCTCTGATAACAAGAGACTTAAGTTCTTGATAAAACAGAACAGCGAGACTAGAAGTGCGAAAAAAGTTAGATTTCTTTTAG
>Ga0334887_1001191_pt1 | contig 35017 bp, 28 predicted proteins | sample GraSluR1_MG_10_FD_207217 | JGI IMG/M metagenome (GOLD analysis project Ga0334887, IMG submission 207217) | Sludge microbial communities from methane-producing bioreactor in Wageningen University, Netherlands - Granular Sludge_18_07-R1 | ecosystem: Engineered > Bioreactor > Anaerobic >...
TATAAAATCAATTATCTGCTGAGGAGTTAATCCATACTGATCTAATAAAGTATTTTTATCAATTGTTTTTAATTGGGTAACACCCTTCACTGGCTGCAAAAGAATGGTTTTTTCATTCACTAACTGTAATAGATCGAGATCTGAGGAAACCATAGCAGTGGTGAATTGGATTGGGATTTGGTGACGAAGACTTCCGATTATATCGTCACCTTCAAATCCAGGAACTTCAATCCACTTTAATCCAAAAGAATCGATTAAGTCCTTAACCAACTGAACTTGAGGTATGAGTTCTTCCGGCATTGGTTTTCGTTGAGCTTTATAATCTTCAGTGATCTGATGACGAAAGGTTTTTTGGGGATGATCAAAACTAGTAATCAAGGAGAAGGGATGATAATCCTCAATCAATCGAAGCAACATATTCCCAAATCCCAAAACAGCACCAGTTGGTTTGCCTTGAGACGAGATAAATCGTGGCATGGCATAAAAAGCTCTATAAATCAGCGAACTCCCATCCAATAATAGTATTAAATTATTTGAATTTTCCATGATTCATCCTTTTTGTCAGAATAGTTACCGGTTGACAAAAGCTTTGAATTGACTATAATTTCTACTACGAGGGCCGAAGTGGCGGAATCGGCAGACGCACTAGACTCAAAATCTAGCGAGCTCCGGCTCGTGCGGGTTCAACTCCCGCCTTCGGCACCAATTCGTTTCTCTCGGAATCATTCAATATCGGTATCGATATAAAATCTTGGATTAGAACCGTTTTGACTCCGGTTGTCTGCAGGACCACTTTCGATACCACTTGCCGTCACTTTGATTTCTACTTGAGATATATTATCGGTTTCTTCGGCTGTTACTCCCGCCTGCTGAGCTAAGATACTCTGGTACAAGGATTCGACTTTTTTCTGCATGGTATTGCTTTGGCCATAATAGTTGGTAATATCCTTGATGAGTTGAAAGACTAACTCCGAATCTTCAGGTGGATTGGTGGCAGCGAAATCTAAAGCTTTTTGGTAACTGATGGCAGCATGGTCAAAAAGCAAGCTACTGATCTGAGATCCTACCCAACGAAATAAACGAGCGGATAAGAAAGCTGAAATAAAGTCATTTTGCCTCGAAATCGCCAATCCATAGGGGATGACGACATCCCAGGGTTGGTTTCGATAGGTTTCCGGAGAACCATTCTGATAGAGAAATACATTTTCTAAATTCTGTCTCTCTTGGTTGCTGAGCCGAATCTGAGATACGGCATAGGACCGCCATTTTTTAAATGCTTCTTGATGACCAGGTTGATTTTGGAGGATCATCTTCCATTCATTTATTGCCTGGGGAAATTCTTCCAGCACCTCATAGGTTTTTCCCAGCCAGTACCGGGCATCCCAATAATCAGGTTTGATTTGAATAGCCTGTTGATAGGATTCTTTTGCTTTTTCAAAGTTGTTTTGTGAGAAATAAATATAGCCATTTTTATAAAATGTTTCTGCATCTTGGGAGTAAGCGGTTTGCTCTAAAGAAAGAACACCGATGAGCAACAAAAACAACAGAATTAAACAAAACCATCTCCGATAGGTCATCACCATATCACCTCATCCAGCCAACCAAAATCTCTTTTTTTGAATACCTTCTAAAACATCAAACAGGGCTTGTTCGAGTTCTTGATTCCAATTCACTCGAAATTGTTTACCCATTTCAATCGCCCATCGTTCCTGATTGCCAATAACATGCAAAATCACCGGTTGAGTCCCAATATGCCTTTGTAGACAATCTTTCAAACTATAGAAAACCGATAGAGGGTCGTCGGGATTCGATATTTCAATGTGAACGGATTTTTCATTTGGCTTTATTTTATCCAGATCTAATATTTTTTCAGCAATGACTTTATTAACCCCTGAATCTAATACATCTACTCTTCCCTCTAAACAGAGAACGTTTTCTTTTTCCAGGATATTTTGAAGCCGGTCGGCGATTTTTGGGAAAAAGATGGATTCAATCGTCCCGGTTTCGTCTTCAAGGGTAACAAAATACATATCTTTCCCGGTTTTGGTGGTGATTCTTCTGGATTCAACGATAGCCCCCATAATCCGAACAGCAGCCTTATCCTTCATCATTTGAACTTGTTCAAAGGGAATGACATTTAAAAATGTGTAAGAGGCAAGAGCATTTCTTACCGGATGATCACTGATATAAAGGCCGATTATTTCTTTTTCCATGGAAAGCAGATCTCGGGTTCGAAATTCTGGAACTTCCTTGAGAGTAAGTACTTCCTGCATGACCGGTTTCAAGTCGCCAAAAAGTGTAGCCTGTTGAGGTTGATTTCTTTTTTTTCGTTTGGTATAAAAATGGATGATCTCTTCTGAAGAGCTGAAAAGTTGATTTCGATTGTGATGGAGACTGTCGAAAGCTCCGGCTTTGATGAGGCTTTCGATAACCCGTTTGTTGATTACCCTTTGATCAACCCGTTCCATGAAATCGAAGATATTTTGAAAACGAGCTTCTTTCCTTCGAGTCAGAATTTCGTTCACGGCGTTTTCACCAACATTTTTAATTGCTGCCAATCCAAATCGGATTTTCTTTTCCCCGACCACGGTAAAATTGGCTAAACTCTCGTTGACATCAGGTGGAAGTATTTTGATGGATAGTCGGCGTGCTTCCATAATAAATTTAGCAATTTTATCGGTATCTTCCTGAATACTGGTAAGGCAGGCGGTGAGATATTCGGTGGGATAATGGGCCTTGAGATAGGCAGTTTGATAGGATATAAAAGCATAAGCGGCACTATGTGACTTGTTAAAACCATATCCAGCAAAATATTCTATTAGGTCGAATATCTCAGCGGCGGTTTTGGGGTCGTGGCCTTTTTCTTTGGCTCCTTGGATAAATCGGTCTCTTTGTTGTTCCATAACGTCAGCTTTTTTCTTTCCCATGGCTCGGCGGAGAATATCAGCTTGACCGAGGGTAAAGCCCGCCAGTTCACTGGCAATTTTCATGACCTGTTCCTGGTAAAGAATGACACCATAGGTTTCTTTCAATATGTCTTCCAAGCTTGGGTGGGGATAAGTTACTTTTACCTTCCCATGTTTTCTTTTAATAAAATCATCAATCATTCCGCTTCCCAATGGTCCAGGACGATAAAGAGCCAAAAGTGCAGTCAATTCTTCAATCACGGTGGGATGGAATCTTTTAAGAAGTTCCTTCATGCCTGAACTTTCCAGCTGAAATACCCCGGTTGTTTCTCCCCGCCCTAACAATTCATAAGTCTCTTGGTCGTCTAGAGCAATTGCATCCAGATTAATATCTATTTGAGCCGTTTTTTTAATGATGTTTAAAGTTCGTTCAATAACGGTAAGAGTCCTTAAGCCTAAAAAGTCCATCTTGAGCAAACCCAACTCGCCTAAAGTGTCCATATCGAATTGGGTGACGATTTCATTATTGCTCATTTTTTGGAGTGGAACATACTCGGTAAGGGGTTTATGGGAAATTACTACTCCAGCAGCATGCATTGAAGCGTGGCGACAAAGCCCTTCTATTTTTTGGGCGATTTCTAAAAGTTGGGCAACGTTTGAATCGTTTTTAACCAGTTTTTTTAATTCAGTATTGGTGTCGATTGCCTTTTCGAGAGTCACTCCCGGTGCTCCTGGGATGAGCTTGGCGATTTTATCAACCTCTCCATAGCTCCAACCCAAAGCCCGACCGACATCCCGAACCGCCCCTCGAGCCATCATACGACCAAAGGTAATGATTTGAGCCACATTGGTATGTCCATATTTATTGGAAACGTAATCAATGACCTCTCCTCTTCTTTCGAAACAAAAGTCAATATCGATATCAGGCATACTAATTCGTTCTGGGTTGAGGAAACGTTCGAATAAAAGCCCATAACGCAGGGGATCAATATTGGTTATTCCGAGAGAATAAGAAACTAAACTTCCGGCTGCCGATCCTCTGCCCGGTCCAACCATGATTCCCTTCTCTCGAGAATATTTGACAAAGTCCCATACAATCAAGAAATACGCATCGTAACCCATATTGTTAATAACCTTTAACTCGTATTCTAATTGGTTTTTGACTTTTTCGGGGGGAGGATCACCATAACGACGCTGCAGTCCCTCAAGACAAAGATGTCGAAGGTATCCAGAAACCTCAAATCCCTCGGGAACGGAAAATTCCGGGAGAAGAACCTGACCTAACTCCAATTTAACCTCGCACAATTCAGCAATCCGTTCGGTGTTGTCAATTGCTTCAGGAACTGAGGAAAAGTCTCGGATCATTTCTTCCGGAGTTTTTAGAAAGAATTCTTGAGTAGGAAAACGGAGCCTTTTTGGGTCATTGAGATTGGTAGCGGTTTGTATGGCTAAAATAATCTCATGAACTCGGGCATCTTCTTGGTTGAGATAGTGAGAATCGTTGGTAGCTACCAAGGGGATATTGAGTTTTTTCCCGATTTCAATCAAAGCCTGATTGACCTGAGTTTGTTCGGGAATCTTATTTTCTTGCAACTCCAGATAAAAAGCATCACTTCCGAAAAGTTCACGATATTCAGCTGCTAATTTTTCGGCTTCCTTCTGCTTCCCAGTTAAAATGAGCGAGGGAATTTCCCCTGCCAAACAGGCACTGAGAGCGATGAGGCCTTCCGAATGTTCTTGTAATAAAGCCCGATCGATACGGGGTTTGTAATAAAAACCTTCAAGAAATCCTAAACTCACTAACTTAACCAGATTCCGATATCCGGTTTGATTGCGGGCCAGTAAAACCAAATGAAAAGCACTTTCTTCACCTTTGGTTACGGTTTTCTCAAAGCGACTGCCCGGAGCCACATAAGCTTCACATCCAATTATGGGTTTGATACCGGCATGGTGAGCTTGTTTATAAAAATCGATGACTCCATACATCACACCATGATCGGTGATGGCTACTGATTTCATGCCAGTTTCTCGAGCTTTTTGAAGAAGCTCCTGAATACGAATTGATCCGTCCAACAAGCTGTATTCGGTATGGAGGTGCAGGTGAGTAAAATTCATTTCCTTATCCCTCAGCCGACAATTCTTTATTGAGAATGCTTTTTACCAGGTCAGGATTAGCTTGCCCTCGAGTGGTTTTCATGACTTGGCCAAAAAGAAAATGAAAGGCTTTTTCTTTCCCGCCTAAAAAATCAGCAACACTTTGTGGATTTTGTTCGATAACTTGTCGAATAATTTTTTCAATTTCTTTTTCACTATTAATTTGAGAAATACCCTTCTTTGCCATAATTTCTTTGGCACGACCCCCGGTTTGAAACATCTCTTCCAAGACAGTTTTGGCGATAGTCCCACTGATTTCTTTTTTGTCGATCATCTTGAGTAATTCCATAAAAGACGAAGGAGTTATCTTACTTTGGGTGATATCAATATCAAGAGCGTTCAAGTTTTTTAAGACTTCGGTTATGGTCCAGTTGGCAATGAATTTTGGTTTATTTAATTCCTGAATACAATTTTCGAAGAAATCCGCCAATGATTTTTCTTGCACCAAAACATTGGCTTCTGGTTCAGTGAGTTCAAAGTCAATCATAAATCGTTCCTTTCGTTCCAAGGGAAGCTCTGGAAGGGATGATTTGATTTGTTGAATAACCTCTTCCTGAATTATATATGGGAGAAGATCCGGATCGGGAAAGTAACGGTAGTCTTCCGCATCCTCTTTCCCCCGGGAAGAAACAGTTACTGCATTGATCTCATCCCAGTGACGAGTTTCTTGAGGAACGCAATTTCCCTCTTCTAAACATCTTTTTTGACGATTAATTTCAAATTCCAGTGCTCGGAATACCGAGCGGAAAGAATTCATATTTTTAACCTCAACCTTGGCGCCCATTTGATCTGGATGGGGTGATATGGAGATGTTGGCATCACATCGCAAGGAGCCTTCTTCCATATTTCCATCGCTGACTTCGATAAATCGCACCAAATCCCGAAGAGCGATTAAACTATCCCGGGCTTCTTCGGGATGATGAAGGTCAGGTTCGGTAACTATTTCAACCAGCGGAATCCCACAACGGTTAAAATCCACACCCGAACTGTTTTCGGGGAGGGTGACCCCCTCATGGATGAGTTTCCCGGCATCTTCTTCAATGTGAACTCGTTTAATCCGGACTTGTTTTTTTTCACCCTGAGTTAAAAACTCAAAATAACCATTAACACCGATCGGAAGGTCATATTGAGAAATCTGATATCCCTTGGGAAGATCGGGATAAAAATAGTTTTTTCTATGAAAAACTACCTTTGGCAGCAACTGGCAGTGGAGTGAAGAAGCCGTTCGAATGGCCAATTGCATGGCGTGTTGATTCATGACTGGTAATGAACCTGGAAGCCCCAAACAAACTGGACACACGAGGCTGTTCGGTGATTTACCAATGTAATCGGTTCCGCATTGGCAAAAGAGTTTTGCCTGGGTAAGAAGCTGACAATGAACTTCTAAGCCTATGGTAATGTGCCAAGTACTCATCAATGCACCTCCTTTTTGGGATGAAGTGAATCGATATCGGGAGGTGGAACCAAAAGAATTTTTTCTAAAAAGGAAGCAAAACTCAAAATTTTTCCTTCCTGGAAGGGCGCTCCGAGGATCTGCAGCCCAATGGGAAGATGTTGGTGATACCCACAATTGAGTGAAAGAGCTGGAATGCCTGCCATTGCTGAAGGAATGGTAAAAACATCAGCTAAGTACATTTGATAGGGATCGTGGCTCTTTTCACCAAACTTAAAAGGTAAGCTGGGCGTAACCGGAGCGAGAAGGATATCACATTTCTCAAAACTCTCTTCAAAGTCCTTTTTCACCAGAGTGCGAACCTGCATTCCTTTGAGGTAGAATTCATCATAATAACCAGAACTTAAACAATAGGTTCCTAAAATAATCCGGCGAAGTACTTCTTTTCCAAAACCGGTGGTTCTGGTTCGAGTATAGAGGTCTTGAAGGTTGAGTGGTTGATTGCAACGATAACCGTAAGCAACGCCGTCATAACGGGCTAAATTGGAACAGGCTTCAGCCGGTGCAACAATATAATAAGCTTCCAAGGCGTAATCAGTATGGGGGAGTGAAACCTCTACTACTTCAAATCCTTCCTTGGTGAGAATATTAAGGATTTCTTGAATTCGCTGGGTAATAACCGGATCTACACCGGTGGTGAAATATTCCTTGGCAACTCCCACCTTCATTTTTTTGATTTCATCCTCGTGAAGGCAATCGGATGAAGAAAAAGGAGGATAAGGAGCACAGGTCGAGTCACGATTGTCTTGACCACTGATCACTGAAAAAAGTGCTAGACTATCTTGGACATTACGAGTGAGAGTTCCAATTTGGTCAAGAGAAGAAGCAAAACTAATCAATCCATAACGAGAGATCCGGCCATAGGTAGGACGCAGCCCCACTATTCCACAGAAAGCTGCAGGTTGACGGACTGATCCACCAGTGTCAGAGCCCAGTGCCAATGGTGCTTCCAGGGCAGCTACGCTGGCAGCTGATCCCCCGCTCGAACCCCCGGGTACTCGTTTGGGATCGAAAGGATTTCGAGTTGGCCCAAAACCGCTATTTTCAGTCGAAGAACCCATGGCAAATTCGTCCATGTTGGTTTTTCCCAAAAAAATACCACCAGCTTTTATTATTTTTTCAACAGCGGTTGCGTTAAAAGGTGAATGGTAGTTGCTGAGAATTCTCGATCCACAAGTAGTCGGTAGTCCCTGGATGCAGATGTTATCTTTAATAGCGATGGGAATACCATAGAGAGGGGGAAAATCGGCTTCTCCGAATTTTTTTTCTTCCAACTCCTGAGCACGTTGCATGGCACCCTTGTCATCAACGGTTAGAAAAGCTCGGAGGGAAGGATCGAGAAGACGTATACGATCTAGAAAAAGCTGGGTTATTTCTGTCGGGGAAATTTCTTTATTTTTATAGGCATTTTGATAATCATCTATAGTAAAATTTTTAATAGTATCGATGTTCATTTTATTCCTCCTGTTTGTCAACCACTTTTGGCACAATAAAATACTGATCGATGACGTCTGGTGCCTGGGAAAATAGTTCTTCCTTTGCCATCCATTCCCGAGGCTCGTCGGGATTAGATGGTGGTTGGCTCCAGGAGATATGTGATGTGGGCGAGACCTCCTTGAGTTCAAGGCGATTTAATTTGTCAAAGTGAGAAAGGATGTTGTTAATTTCTATAAAAAACTGTTCCAAATCGATATCGGGAATGGACAGCTTAGCAAGAGCAACGACTTTTTTTATTTCCGACAATGAAATTGTCTCTGGCAATCGACCCACTCCTTTCCTGCGGGGGTATATTCTATTATCATTTTTTGCATTCGCTCATTGATTACGTTGCTATTTTTTTACAATACCATACTATTATAGTGAAAAGCTTTCCTCTTTTCAAAAATCCGATTGAATTTTCTCCTCGAACTCTGATTCAGTTAAAAGAGGAATGTTTTTTTTTATCGCTTGTTCCCGTTTTGAACCCGGTTGTTCTCCCACTATTAGATAATTCACCTGAGAAGAAATAGCTTTAACAACTTTTCCTCCTCGAGAAACCACCAGATCCTCGGCTTCTTTACGAGAAAAATGGCTGAGAGTTCCGGTAAAAAGGAAAGTTTTTCCCTGAAAAAATTCTTGGGGTTTTACCGATTTTTCCTTTTTTTTCTGGGTAGGATGGACCCCAAGAGCTTTTAATTCCTTGATCAAATGAAGGTTTTCGGAAATAGAAAAGAAATTGAGTATCGATTGAGAGACTGTAGGCCCGATTCCATCTATGATTAGAAATTGTTCCTCTGACGCTTTAATAATCTGATCTAATGAGGAGAAATGATTGGTGAGAATCTGGGCAACATGGGAACCAACAAAAGGAATTCCCAGAGCATAGACGAAACGAGCTAATTCTCTCTTTTTAGACTGACCGATGGCTTTAATCAGGTTTTCTGCCGATTTCGGTCCCATTCGTTCCAAATCAATTAATTCCTCGATTTTCAAGCGATAGAGATCGGAAATGGATTGAACTAAACCGGTCTCAATAAGTTGGCTGACTAATTTTTCCCCCAGTCCTTCAATATCCATCGCATCCCGTGAAGCCCAGTGATTAATTTTCTCCTTTCGCTGAGCCGGACAGTTTATATTGACGCATTTCCAAGCGGCCTCTCCGATTTCTCTTTTCACTGGAGCATGACAGGCTGGACAGGTTGAGGGCATTTGAAAAATAATTTCCGAACCGGTTCTTTGTTCTGAAATAACCCGAACCACTTCGGGGATGACGTCTCCGGCTCGACCGACCAAAACCCAATCACCTATTCGGACATCTTTCCTCTTTAATTCATCTTCATTATGAAGGGTAGCTCGCTTAACGGTAACTCCCCCGATATTAACAGGTTCTAATACGGCAACCGGAGTAAGTGTTCCCGTCCGTCCTACATTTACTTCGATGTTAAGGATTCTGGTCATCTCAGTTGTTGCTTCGAACTTGTAGGCGATTGCCCAACGGGGACTCTTGCTGGTTGATCCCAAACGACTTCGATCGGGTAAAGAATTAAGTTTAATGACCAACCCATCGATTTCATATTCTAATTGTTTTCGTTTCTTTTCCCATTTACGATGAATATCAATGACTTCTTCTATGGAAGATACCAACTGAATGTAGGGGTTAACCATGAATCCCAATTCTTTTAAATACATTAGAAGTTCCCAGTGGGTGATGGGAGAAAGGTTGCTTTCAATCAAAGTTGCTCCATAGACAAACAAATGGAGTTCTCGAGTGGCTGTCATCCGCGGATCAAGTTGACGAAGCGAACCCGCAGCGGCATTACGAGGGTTGGCAAAGGGAGGTTCATTTTTAGCAATTCTTTCTTGGTTGAGACGGTTAAAAGCGTTTTTCCCCATAAATATTTCGCCCTGGATCTCAATGACCTGGGGAATTTTGTCACCCAATAAGCGCAGTGGAATGGTTTTAATGGTCCGAATATTCGGAGTCACATCTTCACCAACAGTTCCGTCTCCCCGGGTAGCTCCATGAGTAAGAATTCCTTCTTCATATCTGAGGTTGATTGCCAAACCATCAATTTTTAATTCAACTACATATTCAGCTTGGTTTTGATTGAGAAGCCTTTGCAGCCGTTGATCGAATTCTCGAATATCATCTTCTTCAACCGCATTACTAAGACTCAGGAGTGGTTGAAAATGCAGGAAAGGCGGAAAACCATCCTGAGGTTTACCGGCAACCCGCTGTGTGGGAGAGTCGGCGGTTAAATATTCAGGATAGTTCTTTTCCAATTCCTGTAGCTTTCTCATTAAGGCATCATATTCATCGTCGGTAACCGTTGGTTGATTAAGAACGTAATACCGATAGTCGTGTTGACGAATAATTTCTCTTAATTTTTCGATTTCTTGACGAATTGTGTCTCTTTCCATGCCAGAGAAGCCGCCTTTTTAAAAGATTTCTTTCCGGACAATGGTAGAGCTTCGATCTTGGCCAACCGAGAGAATTGCCACCGGGATTTCTATAAAATCTTCAATAAATTCAATATAATCGCGGGTAGCCCGGGGAAGGTCATTATAGAATTGGATTTTTGAGATATCACTCTCCCATCCCTCCAATTCTTGGTAAACTGGCTGAGCGGTATTCCAGTCGAAAGAATGATTGGGAAGTTCCCAAGAAATGCGATTTCCCATACGGTAATGAGTGCAAAATTGAATTTTCGAAAAACCGCCTAAGACATCAAGTTTGGTTATAACCAAAGAGGTCAGAGCGTTAATCCGAGCCGCATACTTCAGCACCACTCCATCCAACCAGCCACATCGTCTTGGCCGGCCGGTAGTGGACCCATACTCTCCCCCACGTTCCCGTAAAGTTTCACCAATATGATCGAGACATTCAGTTGGGAAGGGTCCCTCTCCGACTCGGGAGGTATAGGCTTTGCAGATTCCAACCGATTGGATGTGGGAAAGGGGACCTAAGCTGGCTCCCAGTAAAGAACCGGCAGCTATTGGGTGGGAAGAAGTAACATAGGGATAGGTTCCATGATCCAGATCCAGCATGGTACCCTGGGCTCCTTCAACGATTAGATTCTGATGGGAAGCAAGAGCGTCGTGAATAATAGGAAGGGTATTAACGATATACGGTTTTAATTGCTCAGAGTATTTTTCAAATTGTTCATAAATACTTTTAAAAGAAAGTGGAGGTTTTTGAAAAACCTTTTCCAGAATAATATTCTTATAATTTAAAACCAGCTGGAGTTTTTCTTTAAAGGTATCCAGATTTAAAAGGTCGACAGTCCGGATTCCCCATCGAGCAACTTTATCCTCATAAGCAGGGCCAATCCCTCGACCGGTGGTTCCGATTCGGGAACTCTGACGAAAAGTTTCCTGGAGTTGATCGAATAAACGATGATAAGGCATAACCAGATGGGCTTTTTCACTGATGAGTAATCTTTGCAGTGATTCTTCCCATCCATTATCCCGTAGAAATTGAATTTCTTGCAGAAGATCGGCAGGGTCAATGACCATACCATCTCCTAAAATACATTTTATACCAGAATGAAGAATACCTGAAGGGATAAGATGAAAGACGTATTTTTTACCTTCAACGACGACTGTGTGCCCGGCATTACTCCCTCCTTGAGCTCGAATGACTATATTGGCTTTTTGGCTGATATAATCTACTATTTTTCCTTTTCCCTCGTCACCCCAATGGGTGCCAGAGATGATTGCGAGAGGCATGGATATTCCTCCTCTTTATTTTCCAATATTATTTATACAGTATTCGTTTTCTATTCCCATTCAATTGTCGCCGGTGGTTTGGAAGTAATATCAAAAACCATTCGTCCAATACCAGCAACTTCATTCACCACTCGGCGGGCGATTATGTCTAAGGCTTCGTAGGAAATTTTTGCCCAATCGGCGGTCATCCCATCTTCACTCATGACAGCCCGAAGTACACCGACGTATTTATAGGTTCTCTCATCCCCCATGATGCCTACGCTTCGAACTGGAACCAACACGCCGAAGGATTGCCAAAGTTTTTTGAAAATTGGGGAATTCCTCAACTCTTGATAGATGATGTAATCCATATCCCGCAAAATTTCCAGTCGGTTTTCGGTTACTTCACCAATAATTCTGACCGCAAGACCCGGCCCGGGAAAGGGTTGTCGCCAAACAATCTCATCGGGAATGCCTAATTCTATTGCTAATTGTCGGACTTCATCTTTGAAAAGGAATCGCAAAGGTTCGATTACCCGAAGATGCATCAGTTCGGGGAGCCCGCCAACATTATGGTGGCTTTTGATTTTTACCGATGGTCCGCAAACCGAGATGCTTTCTATAACATCAGGATAAGTGGTGCCCTGGAGCAAGCAAGTGGCATCACCTAAATTTCGGGCTTCTTCTTCGAAAACTTCGATAAAAACCCGACCAATAATTTTTCTTTTTTGTTCTGGGTCGATAACACCCTGAAGTTCTTTTAAAAAACGATCTTTAGCATCGACGGCAATAACCCGTCCCTTTCCCAATAGAGCTTCCATATTCCGGAGAACGTGTTCTGGCTCACCCTTTCTCATCAAACCATTATTCACGAAGATACAGCTCAGCTGATCGCCAATCGCTCGGTAGGTTAAAACTGCTGCAGTTACCGAATCGACTCCACCACTTAAAGCACAGACCACTTTTTCCTTTTGAGCAGTATTGCGGAGCCATTGAATTTGTTGTTTGACGATTGATTCTGCTGTCCAATCCGGAGCACATCCGCATACGTTAAAAATGAAGTTGGATAATATCTCTTTTCCTAAAGGAGTGTGAGATACCTCAGGGTGAAACTGAATTCCCCAAATTCTTCTCTGATCATCGACAATAGCAGCATAGTCACAGGTTTCAGTTCGAGCAATACATTGGAATTGCGGCGGAATTTCTTTAACGCTATCACCGTGACTCATCCAGCAAACTATTTCGTTTCCGAAACCTTCAAAGATGCCTCTTTTTTCCAAAATTGTCAGGAGGGCTTTCCCGTATTCTCGAGTTTGGGACTGGACCACCTTCCCACCTAAAGTTTTCACTAAAAGATGAAGACCGTAGCATATTCCCAATAAAGGTTTATTGGATTTGAGAACCATCTCTTCCAGCAAAGGAGCGCGAGAGTCAGCAACACTGTAGGGACTTCCCGAGAGGATGATCCCTTTGATATCGGAACTATTCAAATCACATTCTTTTAAGTGATAAGGCCAGATTTCACAATAAACCTGATATTCCCTGATTCTTCGAGCAATGAGCTGGGTGTATTGGGAACCAAAATCTAAAATTACGATTTTGTCCATTATGACCTCCCCATGCCCACTCCTTGAATTTTCTGAAGAAATTTTCCTTCAGTCCAAATGCTTGGAGATATATCGATAGGGATTTGCTGCATTTCTTTAATGTTTTGAGCTCCCAAAGAACCCATTGAACCTCTTAAAGCACCAACAAAATTCATCGTTCCATCGGTGACATGGCTGGGTCCAAGCAGAATTTCTTTTAAGGTTCCTTTAATGCCAACTTTAACCAGTGTACCACGGGGAAGGTTGGGGTCGGGAGTTGCCATCCCCCAATGATGGCCTTGACCCGGAGCCTCTTGCGCCGAAGCTAAAGGAGAACCAAGCATGACGGCATCAGCACCGCTGGCAATCGCTTTGGCAACGTCACCACCAACTCTCATTCCTCCATCGGTAATGACCGTTACATATCGACCGGTTTCTTTCCAATAGTCATAACGAGCAGCTGCTGCATCAACAGTAGCAGTAATTTGAGGGATCCCTATTCCCAATACAGCACGAGTCGTACAGGCAGCACCTGGCCCAATGCCCACTAAAATTCCTGAAGCACCGGCTTTCATTAATTCCAGAGCAACTTCGTAAGTTGCACAATTTCCAACGATAACCGGTATAGGAAGACCTTGGCAAAAGCTTTTTAAATCAAAAGCAGTGCTCCGAGAAGATAAAAATTCCCGAGTAGTGACGGTGGATTGGATAACCAAGAGATCGAGACCGGCTTCAATGGCTTTAATGCCTAAGGTTTGAGCTCGAGAAGGAGTCACTGATGCGGCGGTAAGAACACCCTGGGATTTAATTTGCTGGATTCGTTCTTTTATAAGTGATTCTTGGATTGGTTCTTGATAGGTTTTTTGCAAGAAACTGGTGATTTCTTCTCGTGATTTTTGAATAAGACTGGAAATCATCGGATAGGGATCTTGATAACGACAGAATATGCCTTCCAGGTTGAGAACTCCCACGGCACCCAATTTTCCCATAGTCACCGCCATTATCGGATCAATAACTCCATCCATGGCTGCTCCAAGTATAGGGAGGTCGAGATGTTCATTCCCAATGGAGATGCTTAGGTCAACATCTAGCGGGTCTATGGTTCGAAGTCCAGGAACCAAGGAAATTTCATCAAACCCGTAAGTCATTCGAGCCATCCGGTATTTTCCTAATGACACTTCATGCATGGGTTTCACCTTCCTCCGTTCATCTCAGCAGTATTAAAAACCAAGTATTGATTCACAAATATATTCCCTTTGATTCATTATGGTTGACGCTTTTCTTTTTCTCTCTTTGAGACATAATATCGGACACTGAGTAGGTATAAATAGGTAGGATTCGACTCCACTCCAGTTTGAAAGCAAAGGAAAACGTATGGGGACACCCCAACCCAAAAGAAGGTTTTGAAGTTGTGTGATAAAGGAATAAACATTTAAAAATCCCCCTCCTTGAAGGGGTGTCCTTTGGTTATTATCAAAATAGCACACTTGAATTGATTATATAAGAACAATCCGAGTTTTCCTGTAATCCGATGGTTGGAAAACTCGGATTGTACATTGTCTTTACTCCGGTTCTTCTTCTTTGTGCTCAGCTATGATGGTTTGGGTAGTCAAGGCTAAGGATGCAATGCTCACAGCATTTTGGAGAGCAGCTCGAGTAACCTTGGCAGGATCTACTATTCCCGATTTGACCATGTCAACCAAATCACCGGTCATAGCATTAAAACCCATTTTTTTATCCAGGTCTCGAACTTTTCCAGCAATAATGTTTCCTTGGTATCCAGCATTTTCAGCGATTCTTTTGAGTGGTTCTTCCAAAGCTTTTAAGACGATTTGAGCACCAATTTGTTCATCATTGGATAGGTTATCGATGGAGATTTCCTGTCCAATATGTAGAAGTATTGATCCTCCTCCAGGAACGATGCCTTCTTCAATGGCCGAACGAGTTGCTGAGAGAGCATCTTCAACACGATGCTTCTTTTCTTTGAGCTCGGTTTCGGAGAGGGCACCTACTTTAATGATTGCCACTCCTCCAATTAGTTTTGCCAATCGTTCCTGAAGTTTTTCACGGTCATAACTGGAATCGGTTTTTTCAATTTGAACTCGAATTTCTTTTTCTCGAGCTTTTATATCATCGGGATTTCCTTGGCCATCAACAATAATAGTGTTGTCTTTATTGATTTTTGCCGATCCGGCTTTTCCTAAAAGATCTAAGCTGACTTTCTCCAATTTCATCCCCATATCCTGGGAAATGACTTGCCCACCGGTAAGAATAGCCAGGTCATGAAGGATTTCCTTCCGTCGGTCTCCAAATGCTGGTGCTTTTACTGCCGCAACGTTGAGCGCACCACGAAGCCGGTTGACCACTAATGTCGCTAAGGCTTCGCCTTCTAAATCCTCGGCAACGATCAATAGAGGTTTTCCAGTTTGGACGACCTGTTGGAGTATGGGGAGGAGTGTTTGAATGGAGCTAATTTTAAAATCAGTAATCAAAATATAGGGATTTTCCAGAAGGCAAACCATTCTCTCCTGATCGGTTACCATATAAGGAGAAAGATATCCTCGGTCAAATTGCATACCTTCAACCACTTCAAGAGTGGTGTCGGTTGATTTGGATTCTTCTACGGTTATCACTCCATCTCTTCCTACTTTTTCAATGGCTTCGGCAATGATTTGGCCAATTGACTGATCTTTTGCGGAGATTGCGGCGACCTGAGCGATAGAATTTTGGTCATCAATTGGAATACTGTATTGGTTAATTTTATCAACGATTTGGATGAGTATTTTATCCATACCATTTTTAAGAAAAACTGGATTATAACCAGCGGTGACATTTTTCAATCCATTGAGGATCATTTTTTGGGCAAGGACCATGGCTGTGGTGGTTCCGTCTCCAGCAATGTCGTTGGTTTTGGTTGCAACTTCTCGAACCAGGGTTACACCGATATTTTCAAAAGGGTCTTTGACCTCAATCTCTCGGGCAATAGTAACCCCATCATTGGTGATGGTTGGCCCTCCGAATTTTTTTTCTAAAATGACATTTCGACCCTTAGGGCCTAAGGTTAGCTTTACCGAATCGGTAATAATATTCGCTCCTTTTTCAATTGCACGGCGAGCTTCTTCATCGAAAATGAGTTTTTTTGGCATAATTAACACCTTCCCTTCTATTATATCGTATAGATTATTTCCATTTCATGGAAAAGGTCAGACTATTCTCTGGGGAGAAGTCTGGCAAAGCATCGAAATCTAAAGCGGAGTGAATCAGAATAGCTTTAGTTTCTTAGAAATCAGCGACAAAAATATATTATAACGTTAATGAAGAAAAAAACCTATAGGTTCATTGAAAATATATCATAATATATTAATCAAACAAAGGTGAAAATTCAACCAGCTCACATTGGCTATAGAATAAAGCAAGGTCAATACATAAAAATTACCTATCAATTGAGAAATTTCACAATTGAGCTTCATACGTCACCCAAGCGAAGCTGGGGATCAGGTTCCAAGTCGAGAGGGCTAATCCTTCCGAAGGAAAAATGAAAAGAGCCACAACTTCCTATCATAGCAGCGTTATCAGTACATAAGGCTGGTGATGGGAGATAAACTTTTATGTTGTTTTGAAATCCTTTTTGTGAAAAAAGCGAACGGAGGGAGCTGTTCGCTGCTACTCCACCTCCCAGCGATACACTTCGAATACCGGTTTTTTTAACAGCTCGGATGGTTTTTTTCCAGAGAGTACGAACCACACTTTGCTGAAAGGATGCCAAAAGATCGTTGATTCCCTTTTCATCTTTTTTGGAAGAATCAGAAAGCTGGTCATAAGCTCGAATAACCGCAGTTTTGAGACCGCTGAAGCTGAAATCATAATTTTCTTGATCTTCTAACCCTCCCCGAAAATGGAAGCGAGTTGGATTGGCGTTGCTTGCTCGATTGTCAATTAAAGGGCCGCCTGGATAGCCGATTTTCAGATATTTAGCTACCTTATCAAAAACTTCTCCGGCAGCATCGTCACGAGTTCGTCCTAAATGAACATATTTGCCCCAGTCTTGAACCACGGTTAACTCGGTATGCCCTCCTGAAACGATGAGTGAAATGAAAGGTGGGGTAATGTCTGGGTGGTCCAATCGAGAAGCAAAAAGATGTCCTTCCAAATGATTGACGGCGATGAAGGGTTTTTGATGGAGGATAGAGAAAGTTTTCCCCATACAAAGTCCCATTAGCAGTGATCCAGTTAACCCTGGGCCACGGGTTACTGCAATTAAATCGATATTTTTTAGAGTGAGATTGGCCTGTTGAAAAGCCTGTTCTAAAGCCGGAATCAAATATTCCAAATGGCGTCGGGATGCGACTTCTGGAACAACTCCACCAAAACGACGATGAATATCGATTTGACTGGATATTACATTGGAGAGAATAGTATTCCCATTTTTTATAATAGCGACACAGGTATCATCGCAACTAGTTTCAATTGCCAAACAGTACATGATAATCCTTTCTTTTTAACTTTCTTGACTCATGATTTTTTTCATAATGATGGCATCTTCACCATCAATGTAGTATTTTTTTCGAATTCCAACGGCAGTAAAACCCAGAGAATGATAAAGATTTTGGGCAGGGAAATTGGAAATTCTTACTTCAAGAAAAACTTCATGACAACCCTGATTCAAAATTAGGTTCAGAGCGTGTTTGAGGAGTTGCTTCCCCAATCCCTGACGGCGATAATCGGGATGTATGGCAAAAGTGGTTATGTGGGCTTCTTCGAAAAGATACCAATAACCTATGTAACCAATCACCTTTCTTTTCAGGCGAAGAACTAGGTAAGTTGCCAGACGGTTGGTAAATTCGCTCATAAAAAGAGATAAACTCCAGGGCTGGGGGAAAGATTTCTTTTCTATAGCTAAAACCGCTGATAAATGGATTGGTTTCATCTTTTCAATGGCATAGGGTTCGGTTGGGAAAGGAGAGTTATTCATGCTCAAAGACTCGCGATCCGTATAAAGGTTCAGCGCTTTCTTCGAAGAATTCAGAATCATTCTTTTGAACAGAAATATCTCGACTTTCCATTAATTCAATAAGGTTAATGGAATCAGGTTGCGATTTATCCGGGTGAAGGCATTGAAATTGGCTGGTTTGAAAAAGGCTATAGAGTTCTTGCCAAGGAGTAATAATCAAAACATCTTTAGGAGAATAAAGCTTCATAATATTTGAACAGGGTCCAATTTGTATTTTAACTTGGCGATCCGATTGTTTATGAAAGTTTGACTTAAATTCGGACCAGAAGACTTCATTCTTTTTATGAAAAATTACCGGAAGAATAATCAAATCTTCATGGGGTGAGACGAGCCTACTTCCCTGGTAAGCTAACATCTCCAAAGTGGAAAAACCATATAAAGGACAATTCAAGCTGTAAGCCAAAGAACGGCCAGTAATATTGGTTATTTTTATTCCGGTAAAAGAACCAGGGCCGCGACCGATAACGATCCGTTCTGGTGGAAAGTTTGAAAAGAGCCCCCTTTTTTGCATTTTCTCTAAAGATTGAATCAGAATCCGGGAATGGTCGGCAATGACCTGGGATCGATGCTGATAGATAATCTCGGAACTGTTTCCTAAAGATAAAGTCAGCCAGGGAGTACTGGTATCCAAGGCGAGAGTATTCGGTAATGGATTATTTTTCATAATCTTGATAAAAGATTTCGATGAGTCGATTTTTTTCATTAGTTTCGGTTAATTTAACCACAAAATAAGGAGGAGGAAAATGAGCTAAAAAACGTTCACCCCATTCAATAACAGTAAAAGAATGCGAGGTTAAATATTCCTCGATCCCCAGCTGTTCAACCTCCTGCCAGTTTTCGAGACGATAAAAATCCATATGGTTGAGAATATAAACCGGGCCATGATATTCATTGATTAAAGCAAAGCTTGGACTAATCACCTCATGGCTGGAAATACCCAGTGCTTGAGCGATCCCTTTGGTAAAATAGGTTTTTCCAGCACCTAACTGACCGGATAAAAGAATGGGAATTCCCGGTTGAAAATAGGTCTGAGTAAAATAACCGGCAATTTTCATGGTTTGGGCTTCATTGGATGATGATTGAGCATCAAGGTGAGTCATACCACAATCCGATTTTTAATCCGAATAAAACTACATAAAATTTCGTGAGGAATGGTTTCTGCCCAGGCAGCCATCTCTTCCGCTCGAATTTCATCAGGTCCATCTGATCCAAGAATTGTAACCAGATCTCCCCTTTTCACATCAGGGAGAGAGGTTACATCTACCATCATTTGATCCATGGAAATAACTCCTAAGCATTTGGCTCGTCGTCCTTTGATTAAAACCTCCATTCGGTTTGAAAGACGGCGCAAAAGCCCTTGAGCATAACCGATAGGAATAACTGCCAATCGGGTCGGACGTTGGGTAATGCAGGTTCCACCATATCCAATACAACATCCCGATGGAAGGTTTTTTAAAAGTTTAACCCGGCTTTTTACCCTCATCACTGGTGATAACCCAAGTGATCGGACTGGAGAAGGGTCCTGGATGGGCGAAACACCAAATAACGCAATTCCTACTCTCACCATATCGAGGTGATAATGGGGGAAAAAAAGGAATCCTGCGCTGTTACAGCAATGCTTTTCTAAATTTTGAATTGGGATCTGTTCCGATAGGGATTTATTCTGTAAAAATTTCTGAAAAATCTCAAACTGCTGGTGGGTATAAGCAGGATCATTTTCTGAACTGGCAAAGTGGGTCATTACACCTTTTAGACGCAAATAGGGGTGATGACTTATTTGCTTGATGAATGATTCATCCAGCTCCCCCGGAAGAAAGCCCATTCGATACATCCCCGAATCAATTTTTAAATGAAATTCCAGCTCTTGTTGATTCAATTGAACAGCAGATTTCAGCTGATTCCATTCATCTCGAGAGGAAAGGGCGGGTGTTAAGTGATTTTTAAAAATTCCAGGAATTTCCTGGTTTATGAATCCTCCTAATAAATAGATGGTCCCTTTGATTCCTAATTGCCGGAGAGCTTCACCCTCTTGAACGGTAGCAACTCCAAAGCGATTCATGCCCCACTTCTGAAGGAGCAAAACGCTTTCTATGCCATGCCCGTAAGCATCTGCCTTGACTACTCCGATTATTCGGGAAGCATTGGGGATGCTTAGATGCTGTAGTATTCGATTAAAATTATTATGGAGCGATCGTGAGTCAATCTCTATCCACAATGGGTAATCGGTATTCACAATTTTTAACCACCTTTATAGCGTATGGGAGATAAGATGCTAGATCACTGGCAAGAAGTTGAGGAGACTGTTTTTGATATAAATCAGCTGTTAATCCATGGAGAAATACTCCGGTCACGGCACTGATAAACGGAGACCTCCCTTGAGCTAATAAAGAAGCAATAATTCCAGTTAAAACGTCTCCACTCCCAGCAGTAGCGAGATTGGGATTCCCCGTCGGGTTGATAGCAATTTCTCCCTGGGGAGATACAACAATGGTTCCCGGTCCCTTTAAAACGGTAATACAGTTAAAGTATTGAGACAAAGCACAACTCGCGGCGATTCGATTTTCAGCAATTGAAGAAGCCGAGCGGTTAAGGAGTCGACCCATTTCACCTTCGTGAGGAGTGAGAATCCAACCTTGTAAACGATTTTTCCAAAACTCCCGGTTTACAGCGATGGCATTTAAGGCATCAGCATCGATCACACCCTTGACTGGTGATTTTTCAATGACTTTTTCAATAAAGTATTTGGATGACCAAGACGAACCTAAACCAGGACCAATGGCAATTGAACGGCATTTTCGTTGTAAGATGGCTTTACATATTTCATCGGCATGATGAGGCAAATATTCCCACTGAAAACTATTTTTATTGTCGGAAAGAATGGTGCTCACCACTTCAGGAATTGAAGTTTTTACTAAAGGCGCAAGTTGAGGGTTGGTAGCCCAAATAACCATCCCTGCTCCGCTTCGATAAGCGGCTTGACAGGTTAAAAGACCAGCTCCAGTCATAGCTGGGCTTCCTGCAACTATCATAACAACCCCGGTACTTATTTTATTGCTGAGAAAAGCTTTCTCTGGCAAAAAGGGACGTATGAAATCAGGCGTGATTAGAAAGCCTTCTTGGGGAACAATTCCCGGTTCTCGATCAAAAGGGATTCCGATATCAGCAAGATGAATAGTTCCACAGTATTCACGAGCAGGAGCGACTACCAATCCCCTCTTGATCATTCCTAAAGTAATGGTATGGTGGGCTTTCACTGCCCTTCCCATGATTTTCCCCCAGGTCGCATCGATACCCGAAGGGACATCAACGGCAATAATCATTGATTGCTTGGCTTCATTGATAGCATCGATTACTACTTGAAAAATGCCTTCAACATTTTTTGATAGTCCTGTACCAAAAAGAGAATCAATTATCAGAGTTCCTGGCTCGAAACCGAGTGGATTTTCTGGGAAGACTCGCTGTATCGGTATACCGATTCGCTGACAGATTTCATAATTAAGAGCAGAATCGTTTTTTAAGCGCTCGGGATTTCCTGCTAAAAAAATGGTAATAGGCAATGACGGATAACGAAGATTGAGATGACGGGCAATGACTAATCCGTCACCTCCATTGTTTCCCGGGCCACAGATCACCGCCACTTGTTTCCATGATTTCTCCATTCCAATGCCTTCGATTTTTTCGACAATATTTCTTCCGGCATTCTCCATGAGGAGCTGAGTCGGAATCCGGTAGGATTCGACTAACCTTTTTTCCAGTTTTTGCATGGATTCGGAAGTAATAAGTTTCACTGTTAAGCCTCGGTATTATCTATGAGCCTTTCCACTCCCACCGCCACAGCGACCACCATCTCGGCAGTATGGGAAAGGGATAGAGATATGCTTTCAAATTTTTGCTTTAATGGTTCCTCGGTTAAAGAAATCCAAGGCTTTCCTGAAGGGTGATGAAAAACTTGGATATGTTTCCAACTGGGATTCAGATTCTTTTGAAGAAAGATTTTTTTAACGGCTTCCTTCACGGCGAAGAGCGAAGCGACACCTTCGATAAAACGCCGCTCGCTCCCGCCACGGTAATATTCAAGCTCAGCTGAGGTGGCAATTCGGTTTACAAACCTTTTTTCACATCGGCTAAGAGTTTTTTTCACTCTCGAGAGATTGATAAGATCAATTCCAACATATACCTTTGGATTCATCCTGCCTCTTCTTTTTCTTTCTTGGCTTTTTGAATAATACCCTCGGCAATCTGGCCTGGAACTTCCTCGTAGTTGGAGAAGGTCATTTTATAGAACCCTCGGCCTTGAGTAATAGAACGAAGGTCCACAGAATAGCGAAAAATTTCAGCCAACGGGACATTGGCTCGGATGAGCTGATAACCATCCTTTGGATCCATCCCCAAGATTCTGCCTCTTCGGCTGTTAATGTCGCCGATAACATCTCCCATGAACTCTTCGGGAACGGTGATTTCAAGGTTCATAATTGGCTCCAGCAGAACTGGATTGCATTCCAGACATCCCTTTTTTAAAGCCATCGAGCCAGCAATTTTAAAGGCCATATCTGATGAATCGACTGGGTGGAAAGATCCGTCGTAAACGGTGACCCGGATATCGATGACTGGATAACTGGCTAAAACTCCTTCCAACATTGCTTCCTGAACACCCTTTTCCACCGAAGGAATATAATTACGGGGGATAGCTCCACCCACAATTTTATCAACGAATTCGAAACCCTTGCCGCGAGGAAGCGGTTCGAGTTCCAGCCAACAATGACCATACTGCCCTCTCCCGCCTGATTGTCTTTTATATTTCCCTTCCACCTTGGTGGTTCCCTTGATAGTTTCCTTATAAGGAACTTTTGGAATAGCCAAACCGACTTCCACACCAAATTTACGTTTCATTTTCTCGATTAATACGTCGAGATGAATATCCCCATAACCATAAAGAACATCTTCTTTGGTATCGGGGTCACGAACCTCTTTGATGGTAGGATCTTCTTCCAATATTCGGCTGATTCCTAAGCTGATTTTATCTTCATCACCCCGTCCAAGAGGTTTAATGCTTGATAAGTAATTTGCCTCTGGATATTCCAGATTAGCAAAAACAATTGGATTTTCCTTTTCTGAAAGGGTATCTCCGAGATAGATTTCGTTGATTTTGGCGATGGCACCTATATCTCCCGGTCCGATTTCGGTCACCGATTCCTGGTTTTTGCCTCGTAAGGTCAGTATCTGTCCCACTTTCTCTTCAGTTTCACGGGAAGCATTGAACAAACGGGAGTCAGAAGTTAATTTTCCAGAAAAAACTCTCACTAAAGCCAACTTTCCTACATAGGGATCACTGATAATTTTATAGACGTAAGCCGAAAAAGGCTCGGCTTCATTGTTTTTTCTATCTATTTCTTCTTTGGTTTTCGGATTAATTCCTCGAACGGGAGGACGGTCAAGCGGAGATGGGGCGTAATGAGACAAAGCATCTCCAAGAAGAGTAACTCCTCGATCGGTTAAACCAGACCCACATAACACTGGAAAGAGCTTTCGCTGTAAGATTGCTTGGCGAAGAGTTTCTTTAAGGAGTTCGGGTTCGATGGTTTGTCCTTCCAAATACATGTTTAATAATTCATCGTTGGTTTCGGCAATATTTTCGACTAAGAAGTCATGAATTTCCTGAGCCTGATTTTGAAGGTCTGCCGGTATGGCATCTTCCTTAAATGATTTTCCATCGGCTTGGAAATACAAGGCTTTCATTGCTAAAACATCGACGACACCCTGAAAATTGCTTTCTTTACCAATTGGGATGTATAATGGAGTTGCTTTAGCCGAGAGTTCATTTTGTATTTCACCTAAGACTTTATCAAAATTGGCACCCTCTCGATCCATTTTGTTGATAAAAAGGAAAACTGGGAGCTGATTTTGCTCCAAATACGCCCAGCTCCGCTCTACTCCAACTTCAACTCCAGAAACTCCGCAAACCGGGATTAATCCACAATCGACCGCACGAAGTGCACCTAAAACATTTCCGACAAAATCTGCGTATCCGGGAGTATCAATCAAATTAATTTTCTTTCCCAGCCATTCAAAGGGGAGCACTGATAGATCGATTGATATTCCTCTTTTTATTTCTTCTGGCTCCCAATCGGATACGGTGTTTCCTTCTTCAACTTTTCCCTTTCGGGAGATGAGACCTGAATGAAAAAGTAACGCTTCGGCAAGAGTGGTTTTTCCTGCACCGGCATGTGAAAATAATCCCACGTTTCGAATGTCTTTACTGTCATACTTTTTCAAATTAATTTCCTCCCTTCACCGTCTTAACATTATCAATTGGTTTTATTTCTTCAAGGATAGCACCGGGTATGGCATCTCCTGATAGGTTTTGCTGGGTGGTGATAATAGGAATAGGTGTTGAGTGATCCCACACCTTATGCCAGCTATATCCTACTTGGGCATAATTTTCACTTAATAAATAAAACCATAAAGCAACAGCAAAACCAATAGCATACCATTTGGTTTCCCGGTCATGATGATACCAGGTTTTAATTTTTTTCCAGCTATTTTTTATCAATTTAATAATATCAGAGATTTTAATCATAGTTTTCGATAGAGAATTCTTAGCATTTTTTTCAAAGTACTCGTCTCAACATCCCAGGCCATTTTACCCTGAACTGCGATCGATACTTTCCCAGTTGTTTCTGAAACCACCAAAGATAGAGCATCAGTTTGTTCGGTGATACCGATTCCAGCTCGGTGCCGGGTTCCAACTAATTTTTTAACCTCGGTTTTTTCTGCTAAGGGGAGAATGCAACCGGCAGCAATAATCCGGTTTTCTTTGACAATCACTGCTCCATCGTGCAGCGGTGATTCGGTTAAAAAAATTGAATAAACTAATTCGGATGAAAATACGGCGTCAATGGCAATGCCAGTTTGAAGAAAATCGCGTAAATCGTTGTTCCTCTCTAATACGACCAAAGCTCCAACTTTCTTACGAGAGAGCGTTTGACAGGCAATGGTAATTTCGTCGATAAACTTGGTTCGATCTTCCTCGCTGTGAAAAAAGAAACGGGACGTGCTATCCGGTCGGTGGTAAGCCCGATTAACATAGAGACGGCGAAGCTCAGGTTGAAAAACAATAAAAGCCCCGCCAATATAGGCAACAAGAATAACCTTCCATATAAAATTGAGTTCTTTTAACCCGGAAAAATTGGCCAACCCGGCAATGATAAAAAAGACCATGAGGAATTTTAAAACCGAATAAAGCGAAGTGCCCTTGGTGATAGAAAACAATCGAAAAGATAAGTATAAAATGAGAATAAGTTCGATTATCCATCGCCAGTGCACAGAAAGATTCAAAAGATAACTCCTCCGCTAACTCATAATCAATGCCAGCAAAGCCTTTTGAGCATGAAGTCGGTTTTCGGCTTCATCAATTACGACTGAATGGGAACCATCCATAACTTCATCAGTAATTTCCAGATTTCGGTGAGCTGGCATGCAATGGAGTACGATCGCATCGGGTTGAGCTTTATCAAGAGTATTTTGGTTAACCTGAAGTTTTTGGAAATGACGAATCCTTTCCTCCATTTCATTTTCTTTTCCCATACTTGCCCAGACATCAGTATAAATAACATCGGCATCCTGTGCGGCTATATCTGGATCGGCTTCATAAACTATGGTCGCTCCTGAGTGACTTCCCTTTTCTTGAGCCCAATCCCATATTTCGGTTTGCGGTTGATAGTTGTTGGGAGAACAGATGGTGAGATTGAGCCCCAGGACTCCGGCTGCCACCAGCCAGGAATGGCAGACATTGTTTCCATCACCAAAATAAGAAATTTTTTGACCTTTAAGAGTTCCTTTTTTTTCTAAAATGGTCAACATATCTCCTAAAATTTGACAAGGATGATGCAGGTCAGAAAGTCCATTAATAATCGGAATTACAGAATACTTTGCCATTTGGATGAGGTTATCATGGCTGAAAGTACGAATCATAATCGCATCAACCATACGGTCGAGAACCATAGCTACATCCTTAATTGCTTCCCTCTTTCCCAAACCCACTTCTTGAGGTCCAATGTACATTGCTTTTCCACCCAGTTGATGAATTGCCATTTCAAAAGAAACCCGGGTCCGTAAAGATGGTTTTTCAAAAAGCATGGCCAGGGTTTTTCCGGAAAGGATTTCGATTGTCTCTCCTATCATCCAGCGTCTCTTTAAAACAACTGCCGTTTCTAAAAGGTAATAAATTTCATCGGCTGAATAATCGGCTAGATTTAAGAAATCTCTTCCTTTAAATACCCACCTCATAGTACCCATCCTTTCTCATTCAATGTAGCGTTTCTGGATATAGGGCGATAAAAATGCCCGCAGTACAGTTCCATACCCAGCTTGAAACCGGACTAAATCGCCAATCCGATAATCATGCTGACTTTCTTCACAATCTAAAACTAAATAATTGCTGGTTGCTCCAATTATTGTAACATTTCTGTCTTCGAAAAATAACTGCGTATCATCAATGTCTTGCAGTCCGACCGCAACTAACGCTCGTTTCCGAGGATAGTTATTTTCACTGGAAATCTTGCAAGCCCGACCAAAGGCATCAAATCCTCGATCTGTGGAGTCAGGAAGCTTGCTTTTTATTTCCACAATTTCAGCTTCGATGTGGAAAGCTCCCTGTTGCAGCCAATTAAGATTTCTTTTTCTGCTGATATCACTACCGAAGAGAAAAGCTTCTCCGCAACGAATCTGACCTACCGGAGGTGGTTGGGAGTATTCCTCCCAAAGGGAAAAGAAAGTCGTTCCGCCAACTGATATAAAAAGATGAGGATTATGTAGGAATATTTGGAGTTGATTTCTCAAAGAGTTTAATTTTTCGAGTGTTGTTGTTTGAGGAAGGACTCCACTCAAACATGCTAAAGAGGTTCCAATACCAACTATGGTAAGATCATTGAAAGAGACAACCTGGTCAATATTATTGAGTAGTTCCTCCGGAAGAAATCCCTCTCTTCCATCACCAGTTTCGATGGCAAGGATAACCGATGATCGGGCATGCAATTGCTTGGCTTTCTGATCAAAGAGGTTGAGAATTTCTAATTGTGAAACCATAGGAATTATTTGGTTTTCAAGGATTACATCGATTTCTTCTTTCATGGGAAGACGGATTAATTGATATTGAGCTTTATGGCCATACCGATCGATCAATTTTATCAGATTGGATATATTGGAATCAGCGAAAGTTTGAATTCCAGAATCATAAAGCAGGTCGGTTATTTTGGAATCGGCACAAAAGCCTTTGGTGACAGCGACCGGTTTCAGCATCCACTGGGAGCATTTTTTTTGAAGGGTTTCGATATTTTGTTTCAGCTTAGATAAATTAATTTCAAGAAACGGATACAAACCAATCACCACCAAAACCTTTCCTATTTTGACCGGCAATCTTGAAAAACCTAAATTCACCTGAAACAAAAAGAGCCCCCGGACTTCGGGGGCTCCAATAATTAAAAATTTTACCGTTTAGAGAATTGAAAACGAGCCCGAGCTGAACGCTGTCCGTATTTTTTCCGCTCTTTCATCCGAGGATCACGAGTCAAGAGTCCAGCTTTTTTTAAAGTTGGTTTCAGATTTTCATCAATTTTGATTAGTGATCTGGAAATTCCCAAAGCCATGGCCCCTGCCTGACCGCTTAGGCCTCCGCCTTCTACCATGACGTTGACATTAAAGCGGCTATCACTCCCGGTCAGGGTTAACGGACGGATGGCTAATATTTGAAGCACTGGTTGGGGAAAATAATCTTTTAATTCTCTGCCGTTTATAACTACTTTACCACTTCCCAAAGTTAACCACACCTTGGCGATCGATGTTTTTCTTCTCCCGGTTGCGTAATATTTCATCTCCATACTCACGTCATTCACTCCTTAGATCAAGAGGAATCGGGTTTTGGGCTGCGTGGGGATGGGAATCGCCAGGATAAACTTTTAACTTGCTGATAATGCGGTTTCCCAGCTTATGATGGGGAATCATCCCCCATACTGCCTTACGAATCACTTCCTCGGGTTTTCTTTTCATTAAATGCTCCAATGTTTCTTCTCGAAAGCCGGAGGGATAACCGGTGTGATGTCGATATATTTTATTGGAGAGTTTTTTCCCGGTAACCCGGACTTTGTCGGCATTAACGACAATAACAAAATCACCAGTATCAAGGAAGGGCGTATACATCGATTTGTTCTTCCCTAATAGAATTTTGGCAATTTGGCAGGCCATTCTCCCCAGTACTAAGTCCTGGGCATCAACGACATACCATTTTTGCTGAATATTTTTAAATGATGGAATATATGTTTTCGGAACCATAAACACCTTCTCCTCCGCGCATATTAGAACATACGAATTTTAATGAACGTTCCGCCAAATGTCAAGTGCCTATCGATTATACCACAGTCAATCAATCGATACACCCTATTCTCTTTTGTTTTTTAAAAATTAAAAAATTTTTTCGTCAATAATTAACAACAGTTTTTTTCATAGACCGTGCCATGATGAGCAAAAGAACCCACCCGAATAAGGCTGGTAATGTGTACCATAGAATTGCGGTACGGAGGTTGGTAAAATCAGCCAGAACTCCAAATAATCCAGGACCAAAGGCATTGGTCAGGGTCATAAATCCCATCAAGAAGCCAAATCCCATTCCCTTTCCTATGGAGCTGGTGAGCGTTGAAACATAAATGTTTTGAACGGGTGAAAAACCCAACCAAAAGCCCCCTAATAAGAAAAGAAGCATATAGACCAAGAATAGCTGATGAGTGATACCTAAAAAGAAAATGATCGGTGCGATCATTCCCGATAAAAAGAGTAATATAGCCAGTTGGTTGTAACGATCGGATAAAATGCCAAAAGTGAGCGCAAAAATCATGCCACCGAGGAATATCAATCCGGTTCCATAATTAGCGATATCAACAGGAAGATTGAATTCTCGAACTAAATAGGTGGGGGCAAAATTAACAATAGCGGTGATACTGAGGATCCGAAGCGACAAACCGATAAAAAATAGTGAGATGATTTTAAGCGAAAAACCGGGAACTGTTTTTTTGCTTTGGGTGGTATCAGATAGCTTTGAATTATCCTGTTTGGGAACTGGATTTCGAATGAAGAGAAAAGCCAACCAAACTCCAGGAATAGCAGTGAGGAAGAAAATTCCTCTCCAATCCACCCTTTGAAGAAGTGAACCGAAAAGAAAGAATACCCCTAAAATTCCCACTACTCCCCAAAATTCAAAAAATCCATAGATTTTCCCTCTTTTTATCTTAGCGTTCTCATCGACCGCTGCGTACATAGAAGGATGATAAGTGCTCACGCCAACAGCAGCTATTAATAGAGTGGCAATTAAGGTGCCTTCAGTATGACTAAACCCGGATAAAAAGAAACCTAATGAAGCTAAAATAAAACCCAAACTGATAATTGCCCAACGGGAAAAGCGATCGGAAAAATGTCCAAAAATGAGAGAGAAAACGGCAATGGTTAAAAGAAAGGCAGTGAGTATTCCACCTGCCCATCCATAACCAAGTTTAAATTCGTCAAGAATAACGGGAAGGACGGCAGGGATAACAAACCAATAAATATCGTTTACCGCATGGCTGGCATGACTGAGCATGGTGAAACTGTTGATTGGATTTCATCCCCTTTCATGGCTATTGATAATAAAGTTTATTGCCTTCAGGCTGCATGGTGGTTGTCTATCCTGAAAACCCACTGGCATGATAAATCAAACCCCTACCAAAGAATATAAAATTGTAGGGGCATAATGTAATGTATTTTGTCCATTCTTTAACTAAAGTAGCGACATGCCATGGCATGCCGAATCTTGGATTTTCATCCCATCTGGTGCTGCTAGGCAGCATGAGGGTCTGTTCTTTTTTAGATACTATATAAGCTTAAAGAGTTTTCAAGAAATTGACAAGGGAAAAATTGAATGATTGAAATCCTTATCAGTTAATGATAGAATTTCCTTCGTTATTTGGAATTCAATTGTATAGGGTATGAGGTGAAAAAATGCCAAATGTAAAATCAGCAATTAAAAATTTAAGACAAAGTCAAAAAAGAAGAATTCAAAATCTCAGCGTGAAAAGCTCAACCAAAACCATGATTAAAAAATATTTACAACTGATCGAAGCTGGGAAAATTGAGGAAGCCCGAGATTACTTACCGGTTGTTCAAAAGCAACTGGACATGGCTGCTACTAAAAAGGTTTTTCACAAAAACAAATCCTCCCGAATTAAATCCCGTTTGGGGAAGAAGTTATTTGTTCCGGCTGAGGATGGAGTGTCGGAGTCCTAATCGAAGTTAGATCGATAAAATCCAACATTAGAATTGAAAAATCGCTATTGGTGGTTTTAAGTAGCCTGTCCATTTGACGAAGAGAATCAAATAAGTTCGTTATTTCGGATGGGCTATATTTTTTACTGTAGGTTTTAATTTTTCGAATTTCGAAAGGACTCACTCGGTTCTTTTTCCATAAATCCTGGTTTTCTATTCCAGTTATCAGAACTTGTGCCATCAAACGAAAGCGGCGAGCAATCATTGATACCAGCAGATGAGAAGGATAATTAATTTTTAGAAGAGAAAAGAAATATTTGGTCGCAAGTTGAGTATTGCGATCGCTAAGAGCATCTAAAAATCGAAACAAAAGAGTCTTTTCGCTTTTTTCGAAAAAGAGCTCTACATCCAAAGGTATTAGCTTCGGTAAGAATTCGGTTTGACGAATAAAACCCATGATGTCTTCCTCGCCAAGATTGTATTCTACCCAATATTTATAAAGACTTTTGATGACCGCTGCAGGAAGGCTAGAAAGCTTCTTTCCAGCAGTTTTTTCAATCCACTTAGTAAACTCCCTTTCACCAAACCCTACTTGAATTATTGTGGCATTCTTCCATGGTTTGGTTAGTTCACTTTCGGTTAAATAAAGAAATATTAAATTGGCGGAGAAAGATATTTTTTGATTCATTTCGAAGGCAACTTTTTCTGAGATCCCATCAAGAAGAATTATTTCCTTTTCTGGAAACAATTTAGGTAGCATTCTTTCCGCTTCCATTTCCTTCCAGGTTTTTTCATTGTCTACCCGATAGACGATATTGGTTTTAAATTTGGTTTTTATCTGAGGAAAATAATGCTGTTCCCAAAAATGACGACTGATATTGAGTGAAATGAGAAAAAAATATTGGTTGCTGGGAATATTACTGGTGATCCATTTTTGAAAAGTCGTTTTTTCCATGAACGATACCCTTCCAGTTTGTTCTTTGAATGAGAAAACCAACTGCACCATGAGAATCAGTCCGATAGTAGGGTATTTCTAAATCGTTTAAAAGCTTCAAGGTACGTTGGTCGGGATGGCCATAACGGTTTTCACCCGTAGATATTATAGCAAGAGATGGCCGAACCTGTCGGATAAGTTGAGCTAAGTTGGTTGTATAAGACCCATGGTGAGGAATAATTATAACCTCCGATTGAATTTTGTCTTCTCCGGCTTTAAGAAGTTGATGAATTCCCTCCTCTTCTATATCACCACAAACTAAGCAAGAAAAATTCTGAATGGAAAGTCTATATACCAATGCTTGGTCATTTTCTTTAAACCCAGAAATCGGAATAATTTCTATTTGATAGGGATGGTGATGCTTTGAAATGGTGGGAGAGTCAATTGGAGTTGTTATTATACCTCCTTCCAACTGGTTTTCGAAACGTCCGTAGATCCCCGAGACATCATATACTTCGGTTAAACTTTGAATTCCTGCCGTGTGGTCCTGATGATAATGAGTGAGATAAACTGACTGGAGTTGATGGATGCCATAATTTTTTAGGAAAGGGAGCAAAATGGTGTATCCAGTATTCCCGTAAGTTCTGATGACTCCCCCGGTATCAATACAAATAGCCTGATTATCAAAAAGACCGACCAACGCTAACCCTTGCCCGACATCCAAAACCCATACCTGGAACTGAGATTGTACAGAGAAACCGAATAAGATTAATATTAATGACAAGAAAATCATACTTCCCAGAAGGATAATTTTTATTTTTTTCGTCATGAACAAAGTAATTAAGAATGATAAAGATACCCAGAATACCCAGCCGAAAATTCGTTGCTTTTCGACATCAAAATTCCAAAAGAGATGAGGAATATTATTCTGGCTCCACTCCGACAGTGTTATTAGGATTCGAATTAAAAAGCGAATTAAGTGAGAAAAGACGTTGGTCAAAGGTGGAACCCACGAAACAAAAATGGAAATAAAATTTATGAGAATTGAAAGCTGAGCAATGGGAATTAGAATCAGATTGCTGGTCCAAATGAGACTGGAAAAAGAGAGGTGGTTAAGAATAAGAAGAGGAAGCGTAAAAAGAGAAACAGCCGTTGAGAGTAAGGTACCATTGATTATCCATCGAAGTAATTTTGTAGATTGGGTGGAAATTGGGTTTAGAGAACTCATAAGAATAATTGCCAGAGTTGATACAAATGAGAGTTGACATCCAGGTTGGAAAATAATTTCCGGTTGGAGGAAAAACATCACCAGAAAGGCAATAGAAATGAAATGAATTGAGAAGGTGTTGCGACCTATTTGCTTGGTTACAAGATAAAGGGCGAACATAAGAAAAGCTCGAAAGGCAGATGGGGCAATACTGCAGAAAAAAAGATAAAGGAGGCAGAAAAGAATACTCGTGCCCATGGCTAAAGGCTTTGGGCAACGGATTTTTTGTAAAACGAAGAAAAGAATACCTCCTAAGATAGTGAGATGGAGACCAGATATGCAAAAAGTATGGTAGATGCCAGTTTCCTGTAAAAGAACAGTATTATCTTGAAAAAGATCATTTTTTTCTCCCCAAAGCATGGCAGCAAAATAGGGATATTCAATGCCCAGTTTAATCCTCCAATGATTGGATAAGGCTTTTCTCTTTTGTTCAAAGCACGATAGGAAATTATTCCAAAAAGTATTGTTGCCGATCGGGTAACATTTATATACTTGAATTTCGCCAAAAATTCTTTTTCGCCTCCAATAGGTTTGAAGATTGATGCTTCCGGGATTGGAGCAAGCTAAAAAAGGCTGAAAAAGTCCGGTTACCTCCACTCTCTGAAATAAAAATTGGTCGAGATCTAATTCTGGATTTTTTAGTAGGAGAACCGGCCGATATCCCGAAAATGATTCGATTTTGCTCAAATAGTATTTTTCATTGATCCGCTGAATTGTCCCCTGATAAGTTACCTTTGTGCCTTGGACCAAGCGAAAAGCATTTATGGGAATCTGGTAAGTAAAATAATGGATGAAACCGGCAAACATCAGCCAAAAGAGGCAATTAGCAAGACTAAACCAAAGAGAATATTTATAAAGAAAGATTTGTCCAAAAAAGCCCAAACCAAATAAAACGATTATCAATAATAGGGATAAATTAAAATACTCTTGAAGAAAAAAACCAATGATAATCCAGATACTAAAAAGGAAAGCCGGATAACGAAAGAATTTGTGAAAAACATTTGGAGGAATGGTTTTATTGGTAATGGATAATAAATAATTGTATTCAGAATCGGATCTATCGTATGATTTTAAATTCATAACTTATATTTATAGTATTTTAATTTAAGATGACACTGTTAAAATGTATTTTTATTATAACGTAATAATATAATACCCTATTACTAATATTGTTGAGAATACCCTTGACTTTGGTTTTTAAATATTTTTGTTTTTGAGAGATTGAGGATGAAAAGAGGTATGGGGAAAAGAAATGGAACTCGCCCATAGAGGTTGAGTTCCATTTGAATTCAAAATTCCCTCATCGTTGCCTTTCCAATCGGGAAAAAATTATAAAATTGGTTTTCCTTTAAAAGGAATGAGAAACCAAACCGGAGGCTTTTCCCGAACTACGGAAAAGCTCCATTTTTTGTTTAAGGGCTTTTTTCATGGCCGTAGTTGCCTGAGCGAGATGTTTTTCAAAAGCGATATCATCGGGTGCATTTGATAGTGAACTTCTCAAAGATCGGGTAAAGGCTGCTTTCAAATCACTGTTAATATTGATTTTAGCAATTCCATGGTCAATCGATGATAGAAGCTTCTCTTCAGGAGTGTCTGATCCACCATGTAATACCAGAGGAACTGCAACTTTCTTGCGAATAGCAATTAAACGATCGATGTCGATAGTTGGTTTTTTTCGGTATAATCCATGGGCAGTGCCGATAGCCACTGCCAGGGCATCAACTCCGGTTTTATTTACAAAATCCAAGGCTTGATCGGGATCGGTGAGCCCGGTGGTTTCGGTGTCCAGTTCTTCGGTTCCCGTTTCCCCCTCGGTTCCTCCTACCAAACCTAATTCAGCTTCAACGGCGATATCAACTGCATGGGCAACTCGAACTATTTCTCGAGTAATTTCTACGTTTTCTTCATAGGGTAAATGGGAGCCATCAAACATGACCGAATTGAAACCAGAAGCAATTGCTTTGATAACTATTTCAAATGAATTGCCGTGATCAAAATGGAGACCAATCGGAACCTTGCTCAAATAAATTTCTCGCAAAATAATTGAACATAATCGTTCCATGCCGGCATAATCAGTTTCAACTGTACCGAACATGATAATTATTGGCGATTGGTTTTCCTGGGCAGCTTCAACCAACCCTCTGGTATATTCCATGTTGAAGGTGGTATAAGCTCCAATTGCATAGTGTTCTTGTAAGGCGTAGTGCAAAAGATTTTTAAAAGGTGCTAAAGCC